>Ga0209045_1000302_pt1 | contig 62249 bp, 42 predicted proteins | sample SaaInlLV_10m_DNA_4_FD_184664 | JGI IMG/M metagenome (GOLD analysis project Ga0209045, IMG submission 184664) | Marine microbial communities from expanding oxygen minimum zones in the Saanich Inlet - Saanich Inlet SI072_LV_200m_DNA (SPAdes) (version 2) | ecosystem: Environmental > Aquatic >...
ATAGGGTAATACGCTAGTAGTAGAAAAGGACAATCTCGGAAGGCTATGGGGGACAGGAGTTTGGGGCGCGCGCTCGGGGTGGAAAGGTGTACTACGGACCTAATCTACAGTAAACTACCGCTAGTGGCGTCGGGCGCGAATAGCGAGCCCATCCCCGGGCCAGTCTTCGATGAGGCTTCGTCCGGGATGGCAAAAGGCGATGCCGAGCATCGTCGTTGGCGGCCCGGGCGTAGACTCGCGGAGAATGGTCCGCCCGTTAGGGTTGCCCGAGAAACAAGGGACGGTCTCATTTGTCAAATGGTGAAGCCCCACCCGAGAAATCGTGCCCGGCCTACGGCTTACCGATCCCTGGCGCGGCAGCATCCCGGCCTCCCTGGTACGTACTCAGACCGACACCGGACAGAGTCGTGGAGTGAAGACGATGAGATGTTGGCAGACAGCGACGGGGCAACGCTACTTTGCTCTACTTTGCACAGGCCTTCTCGGGATTGCTGCCGGAGTGTCGGCGAACGATGCCGAATTAGCCGGGCGCGTGTTGGCCGCAGCGGCTGTGCGCGGCGGCGCGGTCGTGCACATCGGCTGTGGAGATGGCAATCTGACCATCGCGCTGCGAGGCAGCAGCGCTTACGTGGTGCAAGGCCTGTCGACACGCGAGGAGGACGTTCGGCAAACCCAGTCTGCGATCCAAACCGCACGATGCGGTGGATCGGTGTCTGCCGGACTCTTCGACGGCAAGGCATTGCCCTACGCTGACAACCTGGTGAACGTGGTGGTGGTGAGTCAAGACTGGTCATCCCGGGCCCGGCCGAATTCGCCTCTCCACGCCGAGATCATGCGAATCCTGTGTCCCGGCGGCTCGGCTGTCTTTCTGACCTCAATCGGCGAAGAAATGGCGATCGACACCGTGCGCAAGCGTCGCCCTCCTGACATCGACGATTGGTCCCATTTTCTGCATGATGCGAGCAACAATGCTGTTGCCAACGATACGCAGGTCGGTCCTCCCCGTCACCTTCAGTGGCTGGCGTCCCCCGTGTGGCTGCGCAGCCACGAGACAGCCTCAGGTGTCCAGGCTCAAATAACGTCTGGAGGACGGCTCTTTTACATCTTTGACGAGGGGGTGGTCGGTATCACTGACGAGCGCCTGCCCGAGCGCTGGTCGATCGTGTGTCGGGATGCTTTCAACGGGAAGCTCCTGTGGAAGCGCCCCATGCCGGACTGGGGATGGCGACAGTGGCAGCGCAAGCGGTTCGAGGACAAAGACTGGACCAAGCTGCGGGCCGCGCGGGTATCGGCTCCAACCCAGACGAATCGACGGCTTGTGGCCGATGGGGACCGCCTCTACGCGACGTTGGGCTACCGGGGGCCAGTGGCCATCATTGATGCCGCAACAGGCGACGTCGTGAAGATGGTACCCGAAACGCGGGGCGCGGTCGAGATTCTCGCCAGCGAAGGCACGGTTGTGGCCGTTGTGAGCCGCGCCGCAGGTTCGGACGATCAAGGGAAGCGTCGCGGAACTGTCACTGCGGCTGAAAGGGCATTGGTCGCCTTCCGAGGCGACAGTGGTTCCCTGCTGTGGGAGAAGAAGACGGGCACCGTGCGCGGACTTCTCGCCGCGATTGACGCCGGGCGTGTGGTCTGCCAGGAAGGCAACAGACTCCGGTGCCTGGACCTCAACACCGGGGCGCATCTGTGGCAGGCGGAGCCGAAGATAAAGCGCGGCAGATCTCTGGTGCTGGCCGAAGAGACCGTGCTGATCCTGGGGGGTAACCGTCTGGAGGGGCGAGACGCGTCGTCGGGGGAGTTTCTCTGGCACCACGACATCCCCAGGAGTCACGGTGCAGAAAGCGTTGATCTTTTCGTTGTCGACGGACTCGTCTGGCCGGGGATGACCTCAGTCGACGCGTCGCTCAAGGCAACGAAGAAGAGCGCTCGTGCCCTGGCCGTGGGCTACGACATCCGGACGGGGGTGGAGAGACGGAAGGTCGTGGTTGACCATCTGCGAAGCCCGGAGCACCATCATCGGTGTTACCGAAACAAGGCCACGAGTCGATTCATGATCAGCGGCTTTGAGGGGGCCGAGTTCCTGGATCTGACCGGGGAGGGGCATTCGCAGAACAATTGGCTGCGTGGAGCCTGCAAGCAGGGAGTCATGCCGGCGAACGGGATGCTTTACGTCCCACCGGACCAGTGCTTCTGCCAGCCTGGTGCGAAGCTGTTAGGCTATGCCGCAGTCCGGTCCGCCGCCGTTCCTCATCCCGCCGCCATCCCCGACGACCATCGCCTGGAACGGGGCCCTGCCTACGGGCACAGGGCGATGTCCACGGAAGCGGATCCGGTCAACGAGTGGCCGACGTTTCGTCATGACGCTGCCCGACACGGTAGTACCCCGACCACCGTACCGTTCCCTCTGAAGTCGATGTGGCAGATCGACGTGGGCGGCAAACTGACCGCCCCGGTTGCTGCCGGTGGGAAGCTTGTCGTGGCAGACACCGAAGCGCACACGATCCGTGCATACGAAGCGGACACCGGCCGACTGAGTTGGCAGTTCACCGCAGGTGGCCGGATCGATTCGCCGCCAACAGTCTACCGGGGCCTCGTGCTCTTTGGGGCCGCCGATGGCCGCGTCACCTGCCTCCGGGCCGATGACGGAAGCCTGATCTGGCGGTTCCTGGCTGCCCCCGTGGATCGGCGCGTCCTCGCCATGGATCAGTTCGAGTCTGTTTGGCCTGTCCACGGCAGCGTGCTCGTCACCGGCGGAGTGGCTTACGTGACGGCCGGGCGCTCCAGCTATCTGGACGGGGGAATTCATGTGTATGCGCTGGCTCCGGAAAGTGGACGCCTGCTTCACCGAGGATTGGTGGAAGGACCGCACCCGCCGCTGAGCAAGGATCGTGACGTCGCGTTCTACATCCGAGGCGCCAATTCCGACGTCCTCGTGAGCGAAGGTGATTCCATTTTCATGCGGCAGAAGACATTTACGCGCGATCTCGAGAATGTGCCGGAGGAGATCCTCTCGAGCAAAGGGGAGATGAACGTCGGGCTGCACGTGTTTGCCACCTCAGGGTTCCTCGACGGATCCTGGTACAACCGCACGTTTTGGATGTACTCGAAGCGCTGGCCGGGCTTTCAACTGGCCAATCAGGCACCGAAGGCCGGACAACTGATCGTGGTTGATGAGGACACCACCTACGCTCTGAGGGTGTTCTACCGCCGGAACGTACACAGCCCGATGTTCTTCCCGGGCCGTGAAGGCTACCTCCTCTTTGCTGACAAGAGCACGAACGAGCCACAGATCGTTGGGGAGGACGGTGCGAAGCCACCCCTGCGCTGGCTCCCTCAATCGGACTATCATTGGGGCAAAGGGGATGTTGTCCGTAAGCTGGACACGCCATCGTTCGGCAAAGACAAACTGATTGGCTACACTCGGGCGGAACCCCCTCTGTGGACGCTGTGGTTACCGGTGCGGGTCCGTGCCATGGTGAAGGCAGGCGACGCCCTGTTCGTCGCCGGTCCCCCGGATGTGCTGGATGACGAGGACCCGTTCGCGGCATTCGAGGGCAGAGGTGGCGCAGTTCTGGTTGTGGTGTCCGCACGAGACGGCAAGAAGGGAAGCGAGATCGCGCTGAGCGCGCCGCCCGTGTTCGATGGCATGATCGCCGCGTATGGGCGAATCTACGCGTCGCTCACGAACGGGACCGTCGTGTGCCTCGGCGGAGAGCAGTGAGGGCACAGTCCTGGGAGCTCAGAACTCGCGCTGAGGGGAACGGATATACTGGTTTGCCTCAGGCAGATTGGTCACGCGCATGGTCTCGCTATCCCATTCAATGCGTTTGCCCGTCCGGATGGCGACGTTCCCCAGGAGTACCGCTTCTGTCAGAGGGCCGGCGATCCCGAAGCTTGACGAGGCCGGCCGGCCGTCTGCTTTGCAGGATTGGATCCAGTCCCAATAGTGCCCCCCCTTCACTCGCGGCAACGTCTTCGGAGGACGCTTCTTGAGAAACTCCTTCATCCGCGACTCCGGGAGCAAGCGCGGCCCGCCTCCCGACCCATTGGCCAGAATCGTCCCTTTCGTGCCCACGATCTACTGAGCGTTCTTACCAAGCTTCGCGCTTTGGCTCCAGTTCCTTTGGTCGTGGGGGTTGCTTCGCCAATGCTATTTCCCGCCTTGCGGCACCAGGGCAATGAAATCCAGCGCGAGACCGTCGGCCAGATTGCTCATGCGCAACGTGTGTTGGCCTGCTGCCAGGTTGACCGGAATTTCTTCCCCGGTTGCGTCAAGGAGGCCCCGGAATGCCCAGTGTGAGGAGAGCCCACCAAAGCCTCCGGTGCGCGGAAATGCCATGTCGTCAGCCTCGGGTGTCGGCGATGCCCCGTCGATCAGCAGAGCCCGGCGGGTCTTGTGGCAGTCGGTCGCGTAGTGCAAGCGGACCAGATACGGGCCGGATGCGGGGACATTGATGCGCCACTCGAGCCAGTGGCCCAATTCCTGGTGCCAGTACGTGATGATCTGTCCCATGATGCCATTCCGGTCACGGCGCTTCTGGCACTGCCCGTCTCCTTCTGCAGCGAAATCCTCAGCCTGGACGACGATCACACGCTTGCCTTTGTCCCCTTTCATCCAGCCAGGGGCGATGAAGGGCTTGCGCTTGATGGTCGCCGTGGACATCTCGTTGATGGTGATGCCGCACGCTGCCAGGTCTGCCAGGAGTCGCGGCGCGACCCGGTAGTGAGACGCGAACCCCTTGCCCCATGCCCGCCAACCACGTCCGTATTGGCGTACAAACAAGAGAGGGTCGCGCAGGTCCGGGTCCTGTGTCCAGCGATACGCCCGGGCGATTCCCTCAAGCATCAACGGGCTCGAGCCCGTGCTGAAGCTTGTTTTCGGGCAGGACGTGTAGCGGAACCCGTGCGATTCGGTCGAGTAGCACTCCGTGACCAGGCCCCGAGCGCCGGCAATGATGGCCTGTTTCACCGCCTCTTCACCGGTCACATCGTGATAGTATTTCAGACCGCTGAGCAGGATGGCAACCATGAATCCGGCGTTGCCCTGATGGCGCGGCAGGCAGTGACAGTGTCCCGGCACCATCATTCGGGACCACGTGCCGAGTTGATGTGTGCGCCCCGGTTCACATTGGTGGGCCGGCAGGGGGCGGGGATCCCGGTCTTGCGTCTCCAGGACTCGGTCCACGATGACACGGGAGGCATTCAGGTAATACGGGTCAGAGGTCGAGGCGTAGGCGATGGCGTTCATGATCAGGTGCCACCCTGGCATGCGACAGCTCGTGAACTCATAGGGGCGGCTGAGGTAAGCGGCAATGTGGTAGTCGGCCACGGCAAGCCCCGTCTCGTACGAACGTCGGTCCCCGGTCACGAAGTAGTGGTTGAAGTGTCCTTCGGCCCAGGCGTGTGTGACCGAGCCACCCGCTTTTGCCCAGCCTAGCGCCCCGGGAACAGGCTTGTCATAATAGCCACCGACGTGGCCGATCTGGTGGATATACACGAACCCACGCTTATGGAAGCGCCCGGAGCGTTGGCAGGTGTCAATGTCTCGGTTGTGCTTCTCTGTCTCGTCCGCCCGGAAGAAGGCCTCCTCATCACCCGAACGGATGTACTGCATGAGAAGGGCGTGCTGCAGGTCGTACTCGATATTGGTCCAGTTCGTGCCCCGCTCACCATACGTATCTCCGAAGTTCATCAACCCATAGTCCCGTAGCATTTCCCGGCAGACGGAGGCCTGCTTGACGCTGTCGTCGATGCCTTCTTCATAGAAACGGAACCGCGTGGTGTCCCGCGGCACCACGTCATAGAAGGTCTGCGTTGCGCACATCCACTCCGGTGGCGCCATCGCCAGGAGCGGGCGCTGAAACAACGCTGCATAGGTTGGGGCGTTCGCCAGAGGGGTGGGGCAAATGAGCAGTTCGTGCGTTTTGGCCATGCCCTGCCGGAACTTGTAGCGCCCGTTCAGTAGGTAGAAATACAGGTGGTGCCCTTCCTTCTCGAAGGGGAACGCATCGTAGAAACCGGGCTCGAAATCGGGACACAGCTGCATATGGAGCTCGCCGGCAGTTGAGGTGAAGGCTTTGGGGTAGTTCTGCCACGCATTGCGTAGGCAGACGAGTCCTCCGTCTCCCAGGACCGCTCCCGTCAGCCGCCCTTTGGTGACCTGATCCCTGCACACGAACTCATCGTCAACACGCTGCCTGATCGTGTCTCCTCCGGGCAGCGTCACGGCCTTCCCCTCTGAGCGTGTCAAACTCCAGAAGGGAGATGAAATAGGGATTGCGACGTCCATCTCCTCGATCTCGGAGAACTCCCTGCTGCCCGAGACCACAAACGTGTGGTGAACCCGGGCAAACGGGTTGCCGCGGAAGACCTCGATGCGTTGCTCAACGGCGTAGCTGGGAGAACCCTCCGGCCCGGCCAGTTCGGAGACCGTCTTGACCACTGCCCGCACCGGACCGTTCTCCTCGATCGTGACCGTTGCCTCACCCCCGGTGTGAATCGTTGCACTTGTTCCTCTGATCGTGGTTCTGCAGGGCTTTCCTCCCGGCAGAATGAGCTCGCCTCCGGGACCCACTCTGAGGAGGCTGGGACCGGCCCTCAATTCAAGAGACTCGCCGTTCCGCGTCACCAGTTCGTCGCCTTTCAGGAGGCGCTGGACCGTCCTTCCGTACTCGAGCGTGTATTCGGTCTTGCCGTCTGCCGGCACATCGGCCAGGAATGAGACGAGAATCCACTTCACGCTGTTGTCCAACCAGCGTGCCGTCACCCGTATCTGGGCCAGAACTTCCCGGTCACCTTTCAGCAGGCGGATTTCACTGCCCGAAGCCAAGACGCCCTGCGGGAACGGAACGCCATTGGTGACCGGCCATCCTGCTGCCGCCTTCTCGTGCGGATTCCGCACGGTCAGAGGGACTGTTCTTGTCTCCTGAACCGTAGGCGGTGCGGGAGGAGCTGCCGGACGGAAGGTCAGCCCCCCACTCTCGTAGCGTGTTTCGTCGGGCCGGAATCCAACCGCACGGGCGTTGTACTGGACTTCGGGATCCAGCCCGGTGAGTCTGACCCGGTGGACGAGCCTTGAGCCGGCCTCCCCGCTGGTGAGGTCGTGACGTCCCTCTGTGCCGTATTCAAGGAGTGTGCGCGACGGCATTTTGGTCGTCCAGGAGAGTAGGACGGTGCCCTCTTCTCCGTGCGGCGTGAACGCAGCCAGATGCCGGGCTTCGTAGGCGAACGACGTCTTCGGGGGTGGGGTTGGCAGGAACATGACGGCGCAGATGCCATGCTTACCTTCCGTTCCGGTGGCGATCAGTTCTACCGCCTCCCCACCCTTGAACTGACGAGCTGACTCAAGCCAGAACACCCAGTGGCGGTAGTTGCCGCAATCTGCATTGGCCACTCCTGCCACATCGCCGTCGATGCGGAAGACAACTCGCTCAGGGCGACTGTCGTCGTACATGGCGAACGCGACATGATAGCGGCCGGCCGGAGCTGTCGTGCGGACCAGTCCCCCCGGGCGAATCCGCTTCACATGGCCGTAGCGCCGCGACGTGAAGTCGTCTACCTCAAAACCGTCCAGTTCCAGCTCATCGTGTTGCTTGACCACCGCATCAGGGCGCGAAAACGTTCTACGCATCGTTTCCATGCCGCAGGCGCGATCTGTGTTTTCCGTGGCCACAAGATCGGAGACCTGGAACAGCTTCTTGCGCGTCGTCAGGGGTACGTTTCCAACTCTGACTCGCCCGCTGCTGTCGCTCATGTCGGGCAACTCCCCGCGCTTCTTTGCGTTACCCGTGAGGTGGCACAGCACGAACAGCTCATAGGCTGCGCCCTCGGCGGTCCGCGCCAGATCCGCGTCTGCGCAGAGGTACAGGGCCTTCTCGTGAACGCCCCAACGGATGGGGCCTGAGTTGCCGCGCGTGCCATCCGGCAGGTAGAGCGTCGGACGACCCTGGGCTCCCGCCATGGTGACCATCAACTCCACCCCTTCCATCGACGACCGTGCATCTGTCTTACGCCCCGTCTCCCGATTGAGATCAGCGTCTACGTAGAGGTGCAGGACCGTGTCTTCGGGGCGTGGTGTTTCAGCGAACGTCACCCGCCACACGAAGCGGTCATCGCCGCTGTGAGCGGTATCAACGGTCACCACATCCAGTGCCGCGAGGTAGACGTCGCTTTGACGTTTTGCTTCGCTCTCGACACCTTCGTCGAGGGCGCGGGAGAACGTCTCCGCCGAGTCAGGATGCGTGCCGAGCCGCTCCTCCAGCAGGTCGGGCATACCGTCGCCGTCTGTGTCAGGTGCGACCTGTGCAGACGCGCCCCCCGCGATCATTGATGCGACTAGCGTCAGGGCCATCAGTTCAAGTCGGTTCATCACAAGGCTCTCCACGTCAGGAACGGACTTCGATGCGCATGTTCAGTCGAGTAGACCTAAATATGCGCGGAGGGGACAACTATGCCACTGGAACCAAGGCGTTGAGGGCCGTCGGGAGGACGCTCTGAGCACGCGCCGGAATCCCTCAGGCGCGACGTGCAATCCGGAGTTTCTGAACGACATAGCCGGTTTCCTGCAGAATCACCTTGAGGTCGGTTGATTTACGCGCGGGTTGAGGCACCCTTAGAGTAGTCACACAAGGGCATCGGAGAGACACTATGGGCAAGCTGGGTTTTGACAACGCTAAGTATCTGGAAGAGCAATCATCGTACATCATTGATCGCTCTCGTCTGTTTGACAACAAGCTCTATCTCGAGTTTGGTGGGAAGCTCATCTATGATTTCCACGCGGCCAGGATTCTCCCGGGGTTTCACCCCAATGCCAAGATCCGCCTTCTTGAACGCCTGAAGGACGATGCTGAGATCCTGATCTGTGTCTATGCAGGAGATATCGAGCGTCGGAAAACCCGGGCGGATTTCGGGATCACGTATGACGTCGATGTCTTGCGCCTGATTGATGACTTGAGAAGTCGGGACATTCTCGTAAGCAGTGTGGTTGTGACCCGCTACGAGGAACAGCCATCGGCCGACACGTTCATCCGCCGGCTGGAGCAACATGACATCCGTGTGTATCGGCACCGCGCCATCCGCGGCTACCCGGTGGACGTCGAGAGGATTGTCAGTGAGAATGGCTACGGAGCCAACGATTATATCGAGACGGTTCGCCCGATTGTCGTTGTCACCGCTCCGGGCCCGGGCAGCGGGAAGATGGCAACTTGTCTGAGCCAGGTCTACCACGACCATCAGCGTGGTGTCCAGGCAGGATACGCCAAGTTTGAGACCTTCCCTATCTGGAATCTGCCTTTGAAGCACCCTGTGAACGTCGCCTACGAAGCTGCGACGGCCGACATCGGCGACTTCAACCAATTCGATCCGTTCCACCTTGAAGCCTACGGTGAGACGGCCGTCAACTACAATCGTGACGTTGAGGTCTTTCCCGTGGTCAAGCACATTTTGCGCCGTATCATGGGGGATGAACACGTTTATAAGTCTCCAACTGACATGGGCGTGAATCGAGCTGGATTCGCGATCTGTGACGATGATGTCGTGCGCGAAGCCTCAGTACAAGAGGTGATCCGGCGGTTCTTCCGCTACCAATGCGAGTACAAGATGGGGCTTACGGAAGCCGCGACGGTCGACCGCGTAAAAGTGCTGATGGATGAGCTTGATTGCCACGAAGCGGGACGCACCGTGGTGACACCGGCCCGTGAGGCCGCCAGCAAGGCGTGTGAGCAAGGCGTGGGACACGACGGGATCTTCTGCGGGGCAGCCATTGAGTTGGCCGATGGTTCGCTGGTAACCGGTAAGAACTCAGCGCTGCTGCACGCCGCATCGGCGTGTGTGCTGAACGCCGTCAAGATCCTCGCCGGCATCCCGGACCCGATACATCTGCTGTCCGCCCAAGTGTTGCAGTCCGTCGGGACGATGAAGTCAGATATTCTGCGCAGTGGCGAAGTCAGTCTGAACCTGGATGAGACGTTGATCGCTCTGAGCGTCAGCGCCGCGTCAAACCCGACAGCTCAAGCGGCACTCGAATGCATCCAACGGCTACAGGGCTGCGACATGCACATGACGCATATGCCCACCCCCGGTGACGAGGCTGGCTTGCGGCGGTTGGGCGTGAATCTCACCTGTGATCCCAACTTCAGCAGCAAGTTCCTGCACGCTGTCTGAGAATAGGGCTGCTCTCCCAGGAGCGCCGCCGGCCTGTCGCGGTTGAGCCCGGGACCAGGATGCTGTTGATTCGGGCAGGGCACGGGCCTGCACCGACATCGGCGTTCCCGGGCGTCTCCAGACCAGCACATTCCAGTCCTATATTCCCGGCTTCTACAGCAGAACACGTTGACATAACCACTACCTCGGTATAGAATATAGCGTAATGCGATGCAGTGGTTGGGACGGAGCAGGACATGCGCAGCTGGGTCAGTCAACTCAGAAAGGGCGTCACGGAACTGGTTGTTCTGACCGCTCTGCAGCACGAGGAGGCATACGGCTATGAGTTGCTGCAACGCATCAACCGGCACGATGGACTCTCGTTGACCGAATCGACCGTGTACCCTCTTCTCGCCCGCCTGAAGCGAGACGGCCTGGTCGGCGTCCGCGCTGCTCCATCTCCCTCGGGCCCCCCTCGCCGCTATTACGCTCTCACACAGGCAGGGATTCGCCGTCTCGAAGCGATGATGCAGGAATGGGACGCGGTGGCCGAGGCGGTACGACAACTGCAGAAGGAAGAAACGCCATGAGCGATCAGCAGACATCAGAAGCGCCTGATGCTCGGAGCCTTCTCGATGAGCATCTGGACGCTGTCGAGCGCGTTCTACAGGAGACCGGCGTGTCGCGCTCCGAACGTCAGAGCATCTGCGAGGAGGTCGAGGGCCAAGCCTGGGAAATCGCGAGGCAGCGCGCGGACGCTGAGCCCGGGCCCGAACATATGCGCATGGTGTTGGCGGAGATGGACGATCCCGCTGCCTACATGGAGGGGGCCGAGGGAGGGAAAGCGGAACAGCAACCCCTGCTTGCTGCCCGTGGAGTCCATCCTTTCGCACTGTGTTCGCTCCTCGTACCACCGGTTGGGTTCGTCCTGATGCTGACCCCGCTCGGTCCCCGGGGGGAATCGGCCGGCGCAGTCGTGCTGATTGTGCTCGGGTGCCTGGCCCTCCTGTTCGGTGTTCTGGGAATTCGCGCTATCCGGCAAGCCCCCCAGCGCTACAGCGGAACGCTCCTCGCCGTGCTCGGTCTACTCCTGATTCCCCTCATCATGCTGAACGTGACCGCCTTTCTCCTGGGAGGAGACATGGACTTGACCGGCATCCGCAGGGCACAGGCTAGAGTGGAGGTCGCCAGGCGGTATAGGCAGACCCGTGAGCGACTCGTGGAGTTCCACCGGGAACGACACATCAAGACGCATGGCCGCGATGTCGCTTTCACGCCTCCATCTATCTCGGCCGAGGAGAGAGATGCCATGACTGTCACCCGGGCCGATGAACGCCGGGCAGCTCGACCGATGATGCTTCCCATCCTCGTTCATGGGATCATCATCGTTCTCGCAGCGCTGTCCTCGATCGCAGCCATCGCCGGAACGTACACGCTTTGCCGTCTCGGTGCGGCTGGTTGTTCTCCACGGGAACCGGCTTGACCAGCGTCTTTCTCCCGCGAGCTCCGCAGCGCACTCACGTTCGTTGGCGTAGGGGGAACCCGACGTTAGCCATTGTATAGTGTCCCGACTTTTCCCGTTATCGATGGATGCGAAACAGAACGGAGAGCCAGCATGTCCCCACTCAACCCCCACTGGCCCGTGCTCAAGAGCTATGACCAAGACCGCCTTGCCCAGATAGGTCTACCTTTGGGGGGCATTGGGACGGGGACTATCTCCCTGGGGGGGCGCGGCAACCTGTTTGACTGGGAAATCCACAACCGCCCCAAGAAGAACAGTGACGCAGCCCAGAATTTCGGCCTCAAGGACTACGGTGCGGCCTCCCTTTTTGTACTCTATGCGCGTGAGGACGGAGCTGCGGAACCGGTCGTTCGCGGCTTAGAGGGTGTTCTACGCCCTCCTTATGAGGGATCACACGGCTCGGTCGCCGGTTTCCACGGCGTACCACGCTTCCGGGACTGCACGTTCCACGCGGCCTACCCGCTGGGCCAGGTTGCGCTCGATGACGCGGACATGCCTCTCTCAGTTCGCGTCGAAGCATTCAATCCCCTCGTCCCGGGGGCCGCTGACCGGAGCGGAATCCCGGTCGCCGTGCTGCGCTATGTGCTCACTTCGAAGACGGACCGACCGGTCTCGGCCACCGTCTGCGGTTCACTCATGAACCTGACGGGAGGCTCAAGACGGGAGACGGCGTTCAGAGATGAAAACGGTGTCCGCGGAATCCTGATGCGTTCGGTCGAGGGTGATTCCCTGGCTCGAGACTGGGGATCTCTGGCTCTGACTACCACGGCCGATGACGTGAGCCGCAAATGTCACTGGCCCCGCGAGAGCTGGCGCCGTTCGCTCCTCCACTTCTGGGATGACCTGGTCGACGACGGGCGGCTGGATGACGTAGTCCCTCCCCCCGATGCTCCTGCCGGCTATGCCTCCCTCGCCGCTCACGTGACCGTGGCTCCCGGAGAGGAGACCTCGGTCACATTCCTGGTGAGTTGGCATTTCCCGAACCGCTACAACTGGGCCCCAAAGACCGTCGACTGCGATTGCGGGGACGCTCGACTCAACCCCGACGACCGTATCGGGAACTGGTACACTGAGCAGTTCGAAGATGCCTGGGGGGTGGCCCGGCATACGGTCCGGGAGTTGCCGATGCTGGAGGCGGACACACTCGCCTTTGTGGGTGCCTTCTGCGACAGCGATTTGCCGGACGTGGTCAAGGAAGCGGCCTTGTTCAATCTCAGCACACTCCGCACGGAAACCTGTTTTCGCACGCCGGACGGCAACCTCTATGGTTGGGAAGGCTGTTGTGATGGTTCAGGGTGCTGCAACGGAAGCTGCACGCACGTGTGGAACTACGAAACCACCACCGCCTTCCTCTACGGAGACCTGGCCCGAACCATGCGTGATGTCGAATTCCTCCATGCGACCCATCCTGAGACGGGATGCATGAGCTTCCGGGTTCAGCTCCCGATTGAGCGTGAGAAAGGCGAGGGGAAAGCGGCGGCCGATGGCCAGATGGGCTGCATCATGAAGGCCCATCGGGAGTGGAAGCTCAGTGGCGATACCGCTTGGCTGCGCAGGCTCTGGCCGAGGATCAGAAAGGCACTTGAGTTCTGCTGGATCCCTGGTGGATGGGACGCCGACCAGGACGGTGTGATGGAGGGGTGCCAGCACAATACCATGGATGTGGAGTACTACGGACCGAACCCGCAGATGGGCGCCTGGTACCTCGGGGCCTTGGCGGCGGCTGCCGACATGGCCCGTGCCATCGACGATGCGGCATTCGCAGAACGCTGCACAGACCTGCTGGAGCGCGGCAGAGCCTGGGTGGACGGCAATCTCTTCAATGGTGAGTACTACGAGCATCAGGTCTGGCCTCCGAAGTCGCCCGAGGCCGTGGCCTCGCAGACGCGCCTTCACATGGGGGCCAGTGATTTGAGCAATCCGGATCTTCAGCTCGGGCCCGGCTGTCTCGTTGACCAACTGGTGGGCCAGTACATGGCGCACGTCTGCGGCCTCGGCTACGTGTTGGACCCGGAGCATGTGAAGGAAACTCTGGCTGCGATCATGCGGTACAACTTCCGTGAGTCCCTCCACGGCCACTTCAACAACATGCGGAGCTATGCCCTCAATGACGAGGCCGCCCTATTGATGGCCAGCTATCCACGTGGCGGGAGGCCGGAGTCTCCCTTCCCCTACTTCAATGAGGTCATGACCGGCTTTGAGTACTGCGCCGCAACCCACATGCTCTATGAAGGGCTCACTGACGAAGGGTTGACCGCCATCGCTGCCATTCGCGCTCGCTACGATGGATGGCGACGAAACCCGTTCAACGAAGCCGAATGCGGGCACCACTACGCACGCGCAATGGCCGCCTGGACTGCTGTTCTCGCTATCACCGGGTTCCACTATGACGGTACCGGAGGCGGAAGCATGACCGCTGCCGACCGGGACGGACGTTCCTTCTGGTCCACCGGTCATGCCTGGGGAACTTGCGAGGTCCGCAAGACAGCGGGGTGCACGCAGGTTGAGTTGAGCGTGCTGTACGGTGAGTTGGCCCTGGGCCGATTCATCGTCGACGATGTCGGCGAGGTCGCGTTGGGCGAGCCTGGAACACTGCACAGAGGCGACACAGTCAGCCTTCGAGTGTAGTCGAGCAGTAATGATGTGGTGGCCGGCGGCGAAGATCGTCTTTGCCTTGGCTTTTTCTTGCGTTCCTCCTGCTGCCTTTGGTCGGTCAACGGAAACTGCGTGGCGTCTTCCTCCTGCTTAACCGGAGCTGTACCATGTCATCCAACGTCCCATACTCCCGGCTCCGGATGGCAGTGCTGTGGATCGTCGCTTGCACGTTTCCGGTTGAGGCTGCGGACTGGCCGACGTATCGCCATGACAATGCACGCAGCGGTGTCAGCCCCGAACAACTCACACTCCCTCTCCATCCAGCCTGGGTGTACCGGTCCCTCCGGCCTCCCGCCCCCTCGTGGCCAAAAGACCAGTGGAACGAAGCCAAGGCCACGTTCGACGTGGCCAATCATGCTATCGCTACGCAAGGCCTGGTTTTCGTCCCCTCCTCAGCCGATGGCACTGTTACCGCGCTGGAAGCGGACACCGGAGCCACACGATGGACGTTCTGCGGCGGGGCGGCCGTGCGAGTGGCTCCAGCCTACCGGGAAGGCAAGCTCTACGTGGGCGCTGATGATGGCTGGGTACGTTGTCTGGACGCTCGCGAGGGCAATGAAATCTGGGCTGCTCGCGTTGCCCCTCAGGACACTCGCGTGATTGGCCACGGGAAGGTCATCTCTCTCTGGCCCGTCCGGACCGGTGTGTTGGTGGATGCCGGTGTGGCCTATGTGGCCGCCGGGCTTTTCCCTGCGGAAGGAGTCTACATCCATGCACTGGATGCTGACACCGGGAGGCCAATCTGGACGAACGACAGTTCCGGCTCCGCTTACACTCAGCACCCGCATCCGGGCTGTGATGGGTTCAGCGGCGTTCCCCCTCAAGGGCCCATGGTGGTGGACCGCGACCGTCTGTTCATTCCGGCGGGCAGATCGGTCCCCGCCGCCTTCGCCAAAGACTCCGGGGAGTTGCTTTACTGGCAGCATGCCGAGTCCTGGCAGGGCGCGGCTCTCAAGTTCGGGGGTGCGGCCCTGTCGCTTCTTGATGGCGCTCTCGTCGCCAGCCCCGGGAACCCCTCCGTCAGCGCGTATGCTACCGCCTATGATCCGGAAACAGGGAAGGTGGTCATGCGTTTCCGCGAGAAGCAGGCCGTGGCCACCCTCGATACGTACTTCCTCCTTTCCACGTCAGGAATCCGGGCTGTGGAAAGGAAAGCGTTTCGCGGCGAGATGGATCTGCAGGTCGAAATCAACGGGCTCGAATCCTGGTACAAGAAGCGCACTCCCCATGAGGAGACCAAGCTGAGCGATCTTCGCGGGCATCTGGCTCGACACCGCAAGGGGGAAGCGGGGGCGAAATGGCGGCTGGATTCCGAGGGCCTGCACACGATGGTTCTAGCAGACACCACGCTCTTCGCCGGCGGGGTCGGCCGGGTAATCGCCGTGGACACGCACTCGGGTACGCAGACATGGGAGGGCGCTGTCGAGGGGGTGGTTGGCGGCCTTGCGGTCGCGAATGGGTACCTTTTCGTGAGCACAGACACGGGGTCCATTCATTGCTTCGGCACGCGCAAAGTGGAGTGCGTTGAGCAGACTGTGACCGCCGTGCAAAAGCCCTTCCCACCAGACGACGTGTCTCTGCGTTACGACGTCGAAGCTGACGAACTCCTCCGGCTTTCGGGCGTGAGAAAGGGGTATTGCGTCGTCCTCAGCGGAGGCAACGGCAGGCTGGCCCACCAGCTTGCTGAACGGAGCGAGCTCAGGGTTCTTTGTCTCACGGCGAACGCCGCAGAGACGGTGGCGTTGCGGCGCGTCCTGAGCCGGACGTCGGTGTATGGCACGCGATTGACGGTCGACCACCCGTCTTCAGGGAGCCGTTCGTGGCCCGTACCTGACCTCTGTGCGAACCTGATCGTCCACGATATTTCTGTCGCATTCGCGGCAGGACCAGCCACCATGCAGGAAATCTCGCGGATCCTGCGCCCCTGTGGAGGAACGGTTCTGGTCCGGAGGGAGGGGGAGCCGACTCCTGGTATTGAGGTGCTGGAAGCCTGGGCCCGGGGCTCAACGGGCGTCGTTCTCGAACGCGCTGGCGAGAACGGCAGATGGTTGCGGGCCGTCCGAGGCGCTCTCCCCGGCACCGCGGATTGGAGCCACCAGTATGGATCCGCAGCAGCGACGGCCTGTTCGGAGGACCAGCTTGCGCACGGGCCGTTTGAACTGCTGTGGTTCGGTGAGCCGGGGCCGACCAAGAGTATCAAAGGCTCGGTCAGTCCCTTAGTGGTCGACGGCCGTCTACTCATTGCTCGCAGCCCACTGCAAGCTTACGATGCCTACAACGGGACCCCTCTCTGGGAATCCGCGATCCGCGATGCCTCTTTCGTCGCGGCTGGAGGCGACAGCCTGTACGTCACCCGCCAGAACGGGAGCGAGTGTACTCGAGTGTCGGCAGCAAGCGGAGAGACCACGGGTACGTTCAGACTCCCGGAATCCGCCTCTCTCGGCACCGCGGACCTCTGGGGAATCCTGGCGGTGGAAGGGGACACGGTTTTTGGGACGGCCCTCTCTCAGTTCCGTCTCGAGTCGGCGGACGCTCCGCTGAAAGAGGACTTTGCGCAACTCGCAATCACGCGCAAGCTGACCCAGGCCAGAGGGCGGGTGGCCTTGCACAGCTCGCCGCATTGGTTGATTCGGCAGATGGACACATGGCTGGAAGAACTTGAGGGCGGGCCGGGCGAAGCGATCCCCCCCGACAGACTCGCTGTGTACAAGGGACGCATCCTGCGGCAGTTGGCCGGAGTCTCGAGTCGTTCCCTTCATGCCCTTGAGCGCACGTCCGGTACTCCTCGCTGGGTGTTCGTGCCTGGGCCCGGGCGCTACATCTGCCACGCTTCCGTGGCGATAGGCGACGGCAATGTGTTTGTTGTCGAAGGTCGGGAGGCGCCGGACGGGAAGACCACCAAGCATCTCGTCGCCCTCGATGCGGAGACCGGCACCAGGCTCTGGGCCACTGATGTCGATCTGACCACGTACTGTAAGCCAGGCCCGATCCTGCATCGTCCTCCTCATCGCGTGCTGGTGGACAGTGCTGAGTGCCTCTCACTCGCCTACCGTGACGGCGTGGTCGTGCTGGGCGAAGTGTGGGGCGGGCAGAATCTGTTCGCGCTCTCTGCGGCCGACGGCGCCCTGCTGTGGTCTCATCCAGTCCGGTACAACTACTACTACCGGCGGCGCAGCATGGTCGTCGGACAGGCAGTCTACACAGATAGGTTTGCCTATGACCTGCACAGTGGGAAGCCGCTCCAGAGGAAACACCCGATCACGGGCGAGATGGGGAACTGGACCTACAATCGTTCCTACGGCTGCGGCGGTTCCTCCGCCAGCGCCCGAGCGCTCTTCTTCCGTTCGAGTGTACTGTCCTATTTTGATCTGGACTCCGATCAGGGGATCACTAACTTCGGGGGTGTTCGGCCCGGATGCTGGATCAACGTAATTCCGGCCAACGGTCTACTCGTGGCGCCTGACCAGACCCGCGGCTGCACGTGCCCATACCCGATCAAGGCCTCCCTTGCCTTGCGACCGTCAGCTCGGGAACGCCATTGGTCGTTCATCTCCCTGAGCGGGCCGCCAACCCCTGTGAAGCACCTGGCGGTCAACCTGGGGGCTCCCGGGGACCGTCGTGATGAGACCGGTAAGCTGTGGTTTGGCTACCCACGCCCCTTCCATCCACGTGGTTTCCGGTTCAGTCTTGACTGCGAGTTCAATGAGGGAATGGGCTTCTACAGAGGAGCTCCGGACGGACATCCCTTCGAGGGCGGTCTGGCGTGGGTCTACTCCTCAGGCTGCACAGGCCTGCGGAAGCTCTCCATCCCGCTCCAGGCCAAAGGAAGTGCACCAGGTCGTTTTGATGTGGTTCTTCACTTTGCCTCCCCCGCGCCAGCTGTGGCCCGCACGCGGGTATTCGATGTTGTCGTCCAGAGCAACGTTGTCTGCAGCCGACTGACGCTTGCCGGCCAGGCAGGTAGTTCTCAGAGTGGACGTCGCCACGTCCTGAAAGGGGTTGTGGCGTCGGACCTGCTGACCGTCGAACTCCGGCCCGACAGCACTGCGATGACGGCTGCGAGTGCCCCCGTGCTCAATGGAGTAGAAGTGACTCGGGTGTCGCCGCTCAATTCACGTTCGGACACGGCCGATGTCCTTGAGGAACGGCCTTTGGCCCGGTGGACGTGGAGCGGTCCCGATCCGCTGCAAAACCGGGTAAAACCGGGGACCTGCGACGCGGTCGCGCGGGGCGGGGCGATTGCCAGAGACGGACGGGTTGTGGTCACGGATGGGGGAACGATCGGCAAACCGGCGGGGGTGAAGGACGACAGCTTCGTGGAGTTCGGGAAGATCACTGAGCTCAGCGGGGCGACAGCATTCGCCTGGACGTTCGCGGGCCTCCGCTTTGATCGGCCCCGAAACCACATCGTTGCGGGGTCGATCGAGAACGGCTTCGGGCCCGGAAGCCTGTTCTTTGTGTCCGCCCAAGCCAATCCTACACTTGGGGCAGGGACTGTTTCGCTCGTCCTGTGGGGGATCGATTCGGACGGAAAGACCGCCGCAAAGGCCAACACACCGTTCCCGGGGCTCGACCTTGTTCCCGGTGCGGTATGGGATCTCCAGGTGCTCTACGATGCCTCCCGCGGACCGCACGCCAACGTGGGGTGTCGGGTTCGAAGGGAGGGCATGGATTGGGGGGCGATCAGGTGGCGAGGGAACCCCGTTATGGCTCTCAATCCAGCCTACACGGAGTCGGTCAAGGCTCAGGCCGTTTACCTCGGCAAGTACTCTCCTGCGTCGACCCTTGCCAGCGCACTGAGTGTGGGGGAGGTGACGCTGAGATGCGGCAAGGACGTTGTCCCCTGATCAACAGTAACTTTGTCCGGCAGAGCCGCGACTGTCACGAGCGGACCGGCTCGGTCCAGCGTCGCCCTACGGCAGGTGCTTGAGGATGGACTTGGCCTGGATGACGTCCTGACTAATCTGCTCTCGCAGGGCTTCCAGGTCGGCAAACGTCTCATCGCCTCGGATGAAATCGATCAACTCCACGTCGAGGCTTCGCCCATAGAGATTGCCATCGAAGTCGAACCGGTGGAATTCGAACACACGCCGCCGTTCTCCTTCGCCAAGCCCCGTGGGGACGGTCGGGGCTGTCCCTACGTAGGCGATACCCCCCGCGGCCTTTTTGTCTGCGCTGTCTCTGCCAAAGCGGGCTCTCGCGGCGTACACGCCATCGCGGGGTAGAAGGATCTGCTCACCAATCTGGAGATTGGCTGTGGGGTAGTTCAGGCGCGTCCCCCCGATTCCCTTGCCGTGTTCGACGACTCCCCGGACTGTGTGCGGGCGGCCGAGCAGACGCCGAGCAAAGTGGACCCTGCCCGAATCGAGCGCCCGGCGGATGCGCGTGCTGCTGATCGCTTTCCCGTAGAACTGGCCTTCCGACACGCTGACGACCCGGAAGCCAAGCTCCTGTCCCAGTTCGCGCAGCGTTGTTGTAGTGCCCGAGCCACGGGCGCCGAACCGCCACGCAGCACCGACACAGACCCCGGCAACACGGACGGCATCCGAGAGAAGGTGCCCGGTCAGGAAAGCGCGAGGAGAGAGAGAAGCCAGTTCGCGTGAGAACGGGAGCGCAACTACGGCGGCCGCACCATGCTTCAGCAGTTGCTCAGTCTTCTGCTCGGAGGTCGTCAGCAACGCAGGAGCGCACCCCGGCTGGAGGAGGGAGCGCGGGTGAGGATGGAATGTCACCACCACGGGATCACAGCCACACTCCTCGGCCAGTTCGCCCAACGAGGACAGGATGCTCTGGTGTCCGCGGTGTACACCGTCAAAGACGCCACAGGCAACGACCACGTGGCCAAAGCCCCGCTGCCGCAGTTCAGCAAGATGCGAAACCGTCTTCATAGAAGCTCGACCAGAACCTGCCCTAATGGGGTGATTGCGTCCAGCAGTTGGTCCCGTTCCCAGGACTTGATTGTCTCAATATCGTAGGAGTCTTCGACCGAGAATCTTCCACTGTTCAGACGGCGCAAGGCCAAGAGGTGTCCTCCGCAACCAAGCTCACGCCCCATATCAGCACAGAGGGTCCGAACATACGTTCCCTTTGAGCATTGGACCTCAAAATCGACATCAGGCACGGCGACCTTCCCGATTTCAAGGGAGTGGATCGTGATTGGCCGGGGATCCCGCTCGACTTCCTTCCCTTTACGAGCCAGCTTGTAGAGCGGCTGGCCATCCTTCTTGATCGCCGACACCATTGGTGGGATTTGCATGATGTCACCGACAAAGGTCTCTGCAACGCGTCGCACGGCTTTTTCGGTCACTCCCGACGGGTCGGCTGTCGCCGTGATCTCGCCCGCGCTGTCTTCCGTGTTGGTCTCAGCCCCAAGACGCATCGTCCCGGCGTAGACCTTGTCCTGTGTCATCAGTCGCGATGAGATTTTGGTTGCTCGCCCAAGCACGAGAATGAGCAATCCGGTTGCCGCGGGGTCCAGCGTTCCACAGTGACCAACCTTGCGCACTTTGAAGCGTCGTCGCACCAGGTTTACCACATCATGACTGGTCCAGTCGGTGGGCTTGTCGACCAGCAGAATGCCGCTCTCTGCTGCGTCCTTCGGGTCAACCATCGTAGAACATCCTTTGGGTCGTCGTCAGCAGCGTCTCGACTGCTTCGGAGAGTGTTGCGTTCTCAATCCAGGCCCCGGCGGCCAACGGATGACCGCCTCCGCCCAGGACATGGGCCAGTTCGTTCACGGGAAACTCCCCTCGTCGTGAGCGCATGGAGACGCGCACACGCCCATCCCCGGGCTGCAACAAGCAAGCCACATCAACTCCCTCGATCACTTTCAAGGTGTCGATCAGCCCCTCTGTATCCTCTTTATCGACACCGATTTCATCCAGAAGTTCGTCAGTGAGGACACTGTAAACGAGGGAGTCGTTAAAGCAGAACACGGCGTGTTCCAGGAGGCGTGCCTCAAGCACACGGCGGGCGCGGGGCTCGGACATGAAAAGCGCGTCCATGATTCCGCGGTAGTCGGCTCCCGATTCGACCAGCCATGCCGCGGTCTTCAGGGCATCAGGGGTGGTGTTCTGGAACCGGAATCCGCCAGTGTCGGCCACAAGACCGGTCAACAGGGCCGTCGCGGCGGGGGGACAAATGGGCTGCCCGGACGTCCGCCACATCATCGCGACCATCTGGGCCGTTGCAGCCATGTCCGGGCCAATCCAGTTGACGGCCCCAAAACGTTGGTTGTCAGGGTGATGGTCGACAACGCAGATGCTGTCTGAAATCTGCTCAAGCCTGGTGTCGTCGGGCAGATCGACCCGAGCTTCCTCGGTCACATCCAGGCAGACGACTCCATCGAAGCTGTCGTCGTCCTGCCCAGGGCCTTGCCACACTTTGGCGTTGCTGGGCAGAAGGCGTTCGTACTTGCGCGGAACGGAACCGCGTATGTAAACAGCTGCTTCCCGGCCCAGGCCTGCGAGAGCGGCCTGCAACCCGAACAGCGTTCCGAAGGCGTCGCCATCGGGTCGCTCATGCGCGGTCAGCAGCACACGTGGGTGGGCCCGCAGCCAGGCCAGCACGTCTTCCCCGGCGGTCTGACCGGCGTTCATACACCCTCCTCAAGTCCATCCAGCGACGCGTCATCGGGAAGCCCATCCTCCAGCATGGCGTCCATGGGGGCCTCGTCCGGCTCGCCGTCCAGATCCAGATCATTCATGAGTGAGAGGACTCTGTCGGCAGCTTCAAGACTTTCGTCCAGCTTAAAAGTCAGGACAGGCGTATACTTCAGCTCGATTCTGCGGCCGATTTCGCCTTGGAAGCGTTTACGCAGACGGGCGAGCATACGCATGGCTTCGCTCTTTGCTGATTCCTCCCCATACACACTAACGTGGACGCGTGCGTGGCGCAGGTCGCTGGAGGTCTCAACTCGGGTGACGGTCACCAAGCCATCCACCAAGCCGCCGAGCTCTCGCTCAATGAGATTGCTGACTTCGCGATGGATCAGTTCGTTGACTCGAAGCATCCGGTTCGTGGGCATTGCAGGGATTCCCTTCGCTGCGGGGAATGGAGTGGAAGCGAATCTGCTCGGAACGACCTCCGACAACGCGTCGGAGGTCCCGGACGAACGGGTTCCGGTGGCGGCAGGGGCGACAGCTGGGAAGCTATCAGAGCTCGGCGGTTATCTGGGTCAGCTCAGAGACCTCGATCAGGTCGCTGACCTCGAACTCCTGGAAGTTGGACAAGCGAATGCCGCACTCCAGTCCGGCACGGACTTCCCGAACATCGTCCTTGAAACGACGCAGCGACTGTATCAGCCCTCGGTAGATGACCTCATCGTCGCGCGTCACTTTCGCGGTGGCTCCGACTCGGATGATTCCGCCCATAACATTGCAGCCGCATATCCGTCCGGCCTGACTCGTCTCGAACACCTGCAGGATCTGAGCTTCGCCAATCGGTGTCTCACGGTACTCCGGCTGGAGACGACCGCGCATGACATCCTCGACTTCGGAGAAGAGCTCGTAGATGACACTGTACAGGCGCACATCTACGCCCTTCTGTCGGGCGACCTTGTTGATCTTGGGCATCGCGCGAACGTTGAAGCCGATGATCAGCGCCTCTGAGGCCGCCGCGAGAGACACATCATTTTCAGTGATCTCGCCCACAGCGCTATGGATGACCTTGAGGGTGATCTTCTCTGACTCGATCTTGTCGAGTGATTCACTGATGGCTTCCAAGGAGCCCTGCACATCAGCTTTGAGAACGACTTTCAGGTCTGTCAGCGAGTCGGCCGCAAGCCGCGAGAACATCTCCTCGATGCTCGTGTCACGGGCGACCGACAGGTCGTCGTTCCGGGCCTCAACCGCTCGGGCCTCGGCAATTGACTTGGCTTCGCGCTCGTTCCGGCACGCCATGAACCGCTCACCGGCTTCGGGAACTCCCGAAAGTCCAAGCACCTTGACCGGCGTGCTGGGGCCGGCTGATTTGATCCGCTTGCCACGGTCATCAATGAGGGCCTTGGCCCGACCATGGCATGATCCGCTCAGAATCGCGTCACCGACCTTCAGTGTACCATTCCGAACCAGAACGTGAGCTGTAGAGCCCATGCCGCTTTCCAGCTGGGCCTCAATGACAATGCCGTCACAGGCCATGTCCGGATTGCCCTTGAGCTCCATCATCTCCGATTCGAGGAGAAGGCGTTCGAGCAAGCCGTCGATTCCCTCGCCGGTTATGGCCGAGACGCGCGCCACGCCCACATCGCCTCCCCAGTCTTCGGTCGCGACTTCGTTCTGTTGGAGTTGCAGCAGAAGCTTGTCGGGATTCGCCCCGGGGAGATCCATCTTGTTCATCGCCACAACGATCGGCGTTCCCGCAGCCCGGGCATGGTTGATGGCCTCGACCGTCTGCGGCATCACGCCGTCATCCGCGGCCACGACGAGAACAACGATATCGGTCGCGTTGGCTCCGCGTGCACGCATTGCAGTGAAGGCTTCGTGGCCGGGCGTGTCGAGGAAGGTGATCCGCTGTCCTTCGTGCTCGATTACACTCGCACCAATGTGCTGAGTGATTCCGCCGGCCTCACCGGCAGCCACGCGGGAATCCCGGATGTAATCCTGGAGGGATGTCTTGCCATGATCCACATGCCCAAGGAATGCGACAACGGGGGGTCGGGGAAGAGACTTCCCGGAAACGACCTGCGGCTCGGGCTCAGGCGCCGTTGGCTTCCCGCCCTGGGCCTTGCCCTTTGCGGCCCGTTCGCGACGTGTCCGCACGAACGTAACATCATGGCGCTCGCAGACCTGCTCAACCAACTCGACGTCAAGAACCTGGTTGATCGCGGCGAAGACGTTCATCGTCATCAACTCACCGATGAGCTCATTGGGCTTCTTACCCAATGCTACGGCCAAGTCTCTCACGATGATGGGGGGCTTGAGGTGGATCTCGTCCGGCGTCTCGCCCCCCTCTTCGTCGTCATCGTACTCTTCGTCTTCGTCGTCGTCGTACTCTTCGTCGTCGTCGTCGTCGTACTCTTCGTCGTCGTCGTCGTCCGGATCCAGCTGCGCGGACAGCTCGGCTTGCTCGGCTTCGACTGAGGCTGTCTTGCCCTCACGCTCAGCGATCACGTGCTCCCGCACGAGATCGGCGAAGTCGTCGTCGATCGCGCTGGCGTGGCTCGATACGTCGAGTCCTTCTTCTTTGAGCAGAGCAATCAGCTCTTTACTCGTCAGACCCAGCTCTCTGGCCAGATCATAAACTCTTATCCGACCGCTCATACGTGTCCTATCTCCCACATGCTGCTCAGATCCCGGCGTTTACCCGCCCATTTGTTCCCGGGCAGCCTTCATAATCGCAGCAGCTCGGTCCGGACCCAGTCCTTCGATAGCTGCAAGGTCCTCAACATCAGCGGCCAGAACTCCCTCAAGGGAGAGGAAACCGTGCTGGACCAGAAGAGGAGCAGCCTCATCGACGCCAGGAATCAGCGCAAGCGCCTTGATGGCCTGCTGAACCTTGCTCTCAAAGACGAGCTTGTCCTGCTGCTCATGCTTGTTGATATCAATTCGCCATTCAGTCAGCTTGGCAGCCAGGCGGGCATTCTGCCCCTTCTTGCCGATAGCCAGGGAAAGCTGATCTTCAGGAACGGTAACTTGGACACAGTGGGCTTCCTCATCGATCTCCACACCGGACAGTTTTGCCGGCTGCAGCGCGTTCCCCACATAGGTGCGGACGTCACCATCCCAACGGATAATGTCCACTTTCTCGCCGCCCAGTTCGCGGACCACTGTCTTCACTCGGTTGCCTCGCAGCCCGACGCAGGCCCCGACAGGGTCAACGCGTGAATCGTTCGAGGTGACCGCGATCTTAGTCCGGTATCCGGCTTCGCGGGCAACGGCCTTGATCTCCACGAGACCTTCAGCGATCTCGGTGACTTCACGCTCGAAGAGGCGCTTGACCAGACCCGGGTTGGACCGGGATACATACAGGCTGGGGCCAGGACGGTCAGCATTGATTTCCACCAGAAGAGCGGTGATATGATCGCCCGACTGGTAATCCTCGCCGGGGATCCGGTCCGGATAGCGCATCGCGCCTTCAGCCCGAGAAAAATCGATATAGACTTCGCCGCGTTCCACCCGGCGAACGACGCCGGTGACCAGTTGGTCGAGTTGGTCCTGGAAGGCTTCGCAGATCTGCACCTTCTCTGCCTGACGCAGACGGTACATGATCGCTTGCTTGGCAGTCTGAGCTGCGATACGGCCGAAATTGGCCGGTGTCACTTCCCATTCAACCACATCCCCGACAGACACGTCCGGCATTCGATCCCGGGCGTCCTCAACGAGGATCTCAAGCTCGGAGTTCTCGACCTCGTCCACTACGGTTAGTCGAGCCCATGCTTGGATGTCGCCCGTCTCGCGGTTGATCTTGACGCTCACGTCCTGGGCCGACCGAACGGCTTTGTGAGCCGCCGAAACCAGAGACTCTTCCACCAGCTCCATCAGAGTCTCACGGTCGATGCCGCGTTCGTGCTCCAAGTATTCGAGAACTGCAATGAGTTCGTTGTTCATGGACCGTGCGTTCCCAACTACATGCCAGGCAAAAATGCCCGCTCGGATCGGTCACAAGGCAGCAGAAAACGCCGGGAAGCACCACCAACGCGGTGCCGCCAACGGCGTCTAGCCCCTAAACGAAAAAAGCGGGCCGTGCCCACTTCAGATAATCGGCATGACTAAAATAGTACACTCACTATAGTTCTGAGCAAATCGTTTACAACTGGGGGGCAGGATTTTCGGGGGCACAGTTCCCCTGCCCAGATGAGGCGTTGGAAGGCCTGGGATTCGGCCCGGTTTGGGCCTCCGGGAAGCCCTGTCAACCAGCCTTATCAAGAGGAGCTCTCCCCATCTTACATCCCTGACTTGATCGCTTGGTGCTCTCACTGGGCGAAAACCCGCTGGCAGAGCCACCGACAAGCGGGTAACTTAAGGCACTCTGTCCTTTTGCTTTCTTCGGCCGAGCCGGGCCGGCAAGGGACGGGAGCGGAATTCCGATGACCAGACGGGTGACAGGGCCGTGTGCCCGTGCAACCAAATAGGGAATGGGGCAATGATGACGAAGCGAGTGCCAATCAGACGTGCAGCTCAGGCCGTCGTGCTCTGGGGCTTGGTAACCGGACTGGTGGCTGTTGAGGCGACAGCCCGCCCGCGGACGCCGGCAGCTCAGCTTGAACGTGCCGAAAGCCTTGAACGCCTCGGACGGTTCAAGGCGGCAGCTAAGAGATTCGGCGTATTGGCAAGTGAGGTCGAGAGCAGGGGCGATGCCGCCCAGTTCACGTTCAGGCAGGCCGAATGCCTCTTCCGGGCCGGAGAACTTCATGACGCCTACGAAGTGTACGAAGAGTTGCTCGAGAAGCACCCGCTCCATGCTCCCTTCGCCGACATCCTTCAGCGGCTCCGGGATCTGGCGGAACGGTTTGCCCGTGGCGAAGGAACGTTCCTGGCCGTACGGAACAGAGCCTTGGCCGCGGATATCTATGAAGGGATCCTAGAGCGGGCCCCGACTGGGCAGCGGGCGGCCGGTGACACGTTGCGGCTGGCTGAGCTTCAAACCGCGATGGGGACCCCCGACGATGCCGTGTTCACCTACCGGCAGCTCCTCAAAGCATTCCCCCGGGCCAAAGAGGTCGCCGACGCACGACTGGCACTGGGACGTCTCCTGCTGGAAGTCTCCGGCCGTGGTGACGGCGATGGCACCCTTGCCCGGCAGGCCCGGAGTCAGCTGGAAGCCTTCATTCGCCACAACCCGAAGCATGAACGGCGGGGCGAGGCAGACCTCCTGTTGGCGATTATCTCTGAAAGACAGGCCCGGTCGCTCTACGAGCTTGGCGAGTTCTACCAGCGCGACGCCCACCGCAGAGCACCTGCATCTCGCAAGTACCTCCATGACGTGCTGCACGAGTACCCGGATACCACATACGCCGTCCTGGCCCGGCTGCTCCTTGAACAGGTGGATCAGTCTGAGGAGGAAGCCCCGGCCCCGCTCGTTGCTCGGCCGAAGGCTTCAGGACCGAAGGCGCCCCGTTCGAGGACAGTTCTTCCTCGGCCCGAGGACATGACGCCGGAGCGGCGGTCGGCACCGAAAACCTATAAGCCTCTAGGCGAGAGCCAGAACCCAAAGAAGTGGCTTGTGCCTCTCAGCGACCTGAACCAGCCTGTAACGGGAGATGACGCCAAATGACCATTCGCAAAGGCGAGTTTCTCGATCCCGCCACGCGCCCGTCGGTTGCCTGCAACCTGTCTAGGACGAGCCGCTCAGGCGTGGCCCTGCTTGCGGTGGCCCTGCTTGTCGGCAGTGTTGGATGCCGGTGTTACCAGATGGGGAGCCTGATGCATCCCCAGATCAACTCGATTGCAGTTGGTCGTTTCGCCAATGACACCGATGAGCCGCGTCTTGGGCCACTCATTCAAGCGAAAGCTGCCGAACACCTCATGGTGGACGGGTCGGTCAAGCTCGTCGTGGGCAACAGCGCGGATGCCATCCTGCAAGGGAAGATCGTTTCTTACCAGATCAACCAGCTGGCGTCGTCCAAGATCAGAGCGAAGGCGAACCGGGACAGAGATTCGGACGCCTATCAACCTGCTATTTGGCGCGCACGCGTGACCGTTGAATTCCAGTTGACTCGTCCCGGTAGCGAGGATCCAGTGCTCACGGCACGCCGGACTACGGGCTATGCTGATCTGTCGCGTTTTCCCGACCTCAACGTGTCCCGCCAGGAAGGCCTGCAGATGGCGGCCAATGACGCCGCTATCCGCATGACTGCTTCAGTGACCGAAGCCTGGTAACAGCGAATGGCTGAGGATGGCCATGATTCGAATAGGCCATGGCTTCGACATCCACCGGCTTGCTCCGGAGCGAGTGCTCGTACTTGGCGGTGTCATCATTCCCTGGGATACGGGGCTGCTGGGCCATTCCGACGCCGATGTCCTCCTGCACGCTGCAATTGACGGCATCCTCGGAGCGTTGGCTCTGGGCGACATTGGTCAGTGGTTCCCTGATACCGATGAACGCTTCCGTGGGGCCGACAGCGCTGCCCTGCTCAGGGCTGTCATGCGTGATCCACGCTTGCAGGGCTGGGACGTCGCCAATCTTGACGCTACTATTCTGGCTGAACGTCCGAAGCTCGCGCCTCACATCCCAACCATGCGGGAGTCCATCGCCCGGATCCTGAGCATTCCCGCCGACCGTGTTTCGGTCAAAGCGACGACCATGGAAGGAATCGGCGAGATCGGACAGAGCGAAGCAATTGCCGCCCATGCCGTCGTCTTGTTGAACCGTGAACCGCCACTCGTCCGCCAAAGCTCGTTGAGCGAGGATGGATGAAGCTACCCCTGAGCGACCCCATGTCACCATTTTCGCTGCCTGAGAATCCCGATGCTCCGAAGCTGCTGCACCCCACCCCGGCCGTGACGGTGCGCCAGGAAATCGACAACATGGGTTGGGTCGACATGGGCGACCATGTTCTCATCGTCGATGCGCTCGAGCAAGCCGAGAACGAGGCGAGTGTTTTGGCGGCCATTCACGAGACCACGCAGGCCAAACCCGTCAGAACGGTGCTCAACACGCACACACACTACGACCACATCGTACTGAATCCTGTCTTTGAGGAGCGGTTCGGGGCCACGATCGTCAACGCCCGCACCACGGCCGTCCCCGCTGAGGGGCTCTGGTTCGAAGGCCAGGACCGGCGTGCCCTCTTCCTGCCGATGCCTGATTGCCACACGTCGGAAGACTGCGTTGTCTGGTGTCCCGAGGACAGAGTCCTGTTCACCGGGGACATTTTCGGATGGGGCCTGATTCCGTGGGAGAAGGGCCTGAATAGGGCGAAGGCGGAGTGCCTGAAGGCGTCCTACGAGCGGCTCATCGCCTTCGAGGCAGACTGCGTTGTCCCTGGTCACGGTCCAGTCTGTTCGAGCGCCGAGCTTCGACGTTGGGTGGTCTACTTCGACGAACTCATCGGGAGTGTACGGCGTCTGTGCACGAACGGGCTTGCCCCGGCTGCGATCCTCGCAGAGCTTCCGCCACCGGATGATATGAGCGAGTGGTGGCGCTTCCGCCAATGGAAGCACCAAGATACCCTCGAGAAGGTGATCGCTGCCGTCACTGCCGGGGATCTGTAAGGGTTCAGCTCTTCTTCCCGCAGCTGCGTTCTTAACCGAGCCGCGCACAGCGTAAGCGGTCCCCTCCCGTTGGTCAGGGCTCTGCCGGAACCGAGCCGCGCACAGCGTAAGCGGTCCCCTCCCGTTGGTCAGGGCTCTGCCGGAACCGAGCCGCGCACAGCGTAAGCGGTCTCCTCCCGTTGGTCAGGGCTCTGCCGGAACCGAGCCGCGCACAGCGTAAGCGGTCCCCTCCGGGAAGAAGTTGCGGCCCTGAAGAGCCCCTCCCCTTCCCAGCATTCCGCCATGCCTTCAGGCCATCTCTTTCAGCAGGCTGACGGCGGCGTTGGTCCACAGGCCGGCGGTGCCTGCCGGGGCTCGGACGTGGCGGCAGAGGCGCGTTTCGTAGCTGCCTTGGGCGAGGGCCTCGTCAGTGGCAATGTAGCCGACGGAACCGTTGGCAATACCAACTACAAAGGTACGCTCAAATGGGGAACCGGCCTTGATATCCAGGCCTATTTCGCAGAAGACCTCACCGGGGAGTGAGGCGATACCGGCATCACCAATGCGCAGAGCCTGCAGAACCACCTCCCAGTCCGACGGACCCTCGCTCAGCAAGACGACTTCGCGTGCATACACCCACTCCTGATCCGTTGGATTCTCATCGCCTGCGAGCAGACGGCGCGCATCCGCCAGTTCGTCGGCTGTAGCTGTGCGGGCTCTGAATGGGACGTGCTCGAGCCGAGAATCCAGAACCGCATTCGCCGTGAAGTCGTCTTCCCGAAGGAGGCTCCACTGCTTCCATGCTTCTGCAGCCACCACATTGGCCACACGCCGGATCTGGAAGTAGGGATCCGGGTGCTCACGGGGAGCCCGGGTGAAATCGAGATTGTTGATGTTGCCCTGGCACCCGTTGGACATGATGGCCACAAACTCCGAGCCGGCGCAGCGCTGGAGGGCTCGTCCGAATTCTGCGAAGTAATCGGCTGACACCCATGTGCCTTTCGGGGACCCCACATAGTGCAGCGGCAGGTTGGCCAACACGGCAATCGGCTGGCGTTGCGGTGTCCGCACCACGACGAGCCCCAGTTCAGGATCGCTTGGGCCGGCAGGGCGCGCCCGATCCGGATTGTCATGCCCGGGATTCATGCGAACGCTCCCGTCGCGCATATGCCAGCGGCGATTGTGCACCTCTTCAGCACACAGCCCGGAGGTCACGGCGAGTTCGGCAGGTTGGAGGGCGTTGTAGGCCAGCGTGAAGGCATCTGCTATTTTCGGGATGATGGCAGCCCCGTAGGCGTCGTCTTTTGGTGTTCCCAATCCTCCCACGATACTCGGTCCCGTATGCGTGTGGGTAGCCGAAATCATGATGCATTCGGGTGGCACACCTGTCTGGGCCTGGATCCGTTCCTTTGCCCCGGTCACGACCTCGGTCGGGACATCAATGACATCGCAGACGACAATCCCGATCGTCTTCTCGTCGTTGCCGAGTACAAGAGCTTTGGCACTCAACGGGTCGTGGATGTGATCGGCAACCCGATCGGTGAAGTAGCCGCAGAGATGACACCCCAATGCAGGGGTGATGTCGGTACTCGCGCTGCCAGCTCGAAGAGCCACGGTGCGTTCTCCCTTCGGTCGGTAGTTCGTCGATTCGTTGATTCGGCAGTTGGGCCATTCGGGATTGACTTCCCGGGCTCTCACGCGTGCCATTGGTCCGCGGACCAACTCAGCACTAAAGTAACAGCTTGCACGACACAGAACGAATTGGGATGCAGGCAAGGCCTGTGTTTCTCAAGTCTCATCCGATTGAGATTCACCGAAGGGGCGGATCGCTTCATCCCCTTCACCGGCAGGGGCGCTCTTCCGCAAAGCTGATGATGTATACAGGAACACACAACATGCGGGTTGCGAAGGGGATAGCCAGGTGCTTCCTCATCGGCATCTGCATCTCGTTCATCTGGGCTCGTGGCGAAGGCTCTGATGTCGAAGAGATCCAGACCATGGTGCGTCAGTGGATCGCGTTGAAGCAGGAGCTTGCTCGCAGCCAAACCGAGTGGCAGGAACACCAAGCTCTCCTCACTGATGAGATGCGTCTTCTCGAGAAGCGAAGGGATGTGCTCAAGAAGCGGCTCGCCAGGCAGGATGAACTGGCCAAAGGCTCAGGAAAGGGGTTTGCCGGCTTGCAGGGGCGCCGCCGGGCCTTGAGTAAGACAGTAGCCTCTTTGTCTGGTGTGGTAGAGGCCGCTGAGAAAGACCTCCGGGCGTGGAGCGAAAGACTTCCCCCCCTCCTCGTGGGGCCCCTCCAAGACTCCTTCCGTAAGCTGCCCTTGCCGGATGGGGCTTCGGCGGCTCCCGCAGCTCTAGCCGAGCGCCTGCAGCTGGTGTTCGGGATTTACGCTCAACTGCAGCAGCTCACGCGCAGTGTTCATGTCGGGCGAATGGTCCTGGCCGCGCCGGATGGTCGGCAGATTGAGATGGACGTCATGTTCATCGGCCTGGGGGCAGCCTATGCGGTGTCGGCGGACGACTCCCAGGCAGCCGTAGGCCGTTCGGGCAGGGAGGGCTGGTCGTGGGAGTGGCAGAATGGAGTGGCCCCCGCCGTTCGACAGCTTTTTGCCTGTTACCGTAAGGAGAGCCCTGCCGCCTTCGTCAGTGTCCCCATTCGGTTGAACGGGGAGACGCCATGAACGGGTTCGCTCACGACCGGACCACGCGACGAATGTTCTCACCTGCCATGCGCGGGCCATTGGCGAAGGTCGCAATGGCGGCGCTTGTCTTGTCTGCCATCTTCCCAGCGGTTCTCGCTCAGACGGAGACAGCTTCCAACGGTAAGCCGTCTGCGCGAGTAGAGTCTGCGCGGGAGCGTTTGAATGCTGACCTTGCTGCTGTCCGTAAGGAGTTGGCAGCATTCCAGGAGGCGACCCGGGCAAAGCGCGTGGCCATGGCCCGCGACTTGGGGGCATGTCGCCGGGATGTGGTTTCCCTGGAGAAGACGTTCGAGACACAGGCTGGGAAGGCCGGAGAAGCAGAGAGGCAGATGGGCGAAATCCAGGCTGATATCGCTCACCTCGAGAGCGTGATCGCCTTCGCAGACTCAGTGGTCGCGGAGTCCAGGCGCGCCTTTGAGACGCGGATCAGCACGCCTGAGCGACAGCGGCGTGATGCTGCTCTTGTCGCCATCGACAGTGCCTTGGACGGTTCAACACCGACTGACCGCCTGGAGGCTTCTCCCACCCTCCTGAAACTGATTGAGGAGCAGCTTTCGGACCAGCTCGGGGGGACCTCATTTGGCGGAACCGTGGTTGATCCGGATGGTGTCGTTGTCGACGGGACGTTTGCCGAAATAGGCCCGATCAGCTACTTCGCGGCTGCCGATGCCAGCGTCTCGGGACTCGTCGTTCAGCGCCTGAACAGCGCCAGCCCCGGTCTCTTTACGGATTTCGCAGCACCCGAAGCCTTCCCGCAGATCCACGCTCTCTGCCAGACGGGGCGTGGGGCTGTTCCCCTGGATGTAACCCTCGGGTCTGCTATCAAGCTCCGGCAGACGAAGGACTCGCTTCTTGAGCACATGCGGAAGGGCGGAATCGTCATGATCCCTTTGCTTGCGCTCGCCGCGACTTGTGCCTTCATCGCGCTCTACAAGCTGCTATCCCTGTCCCGGGTGAGCTACCGGGGGACGGAAGCGCGGATCAGCGCCATCGTCGCTGCTCTCCAGGCAGGGCACGTGCAAGAGGCACTGGCCGATGCCGACCGACTACGCCCTCCTCTCGGCCCGGTGATCCACGAGGGGATCACGCACTGTGATGCCCCCAAAGAGCACATCGAAGAGATCATGTACGAACGCGTCCTGTACCAACTGCCGGCTCTTGAGCGTTTTCTTGCCCCGCTGGCAGTCTGCGCCAGTGCTGCCCCGCTTCTCGGGCTTCTCGGGACGGTCACCGGCATGATCCACACGTTCCACCTGATCACCGTGTTTGGCACGGGAGATGCCAAGCTCCTCTCGGCCGGCATCTCAGAGGCCCTCATTACCACTGAATTCGGGCTCATCATCGCGATCCCGACGCTATTGGTGCATGCCTATTTGTCTCGCCGTGTTCGGAAAACTATCGCGGCAACTCAGCAGGCCGCCATCATGTTCGTCAACGGCCTCAAACTCAAGCAGCATCCGGAAGCCGGCCGGCCGGCCGAGTAACGAAGGAGTGGTGGCGCACAGCGCAAGCCCCTTCCGCACAGCCGCCATTCTTTTAACACACGACGCACCACATGCCTCCATTTCTGCGCAAACTGAGCGATCCCGAACGCCTCCGACAGAGCCTGGAGGTCATCTGGCGCTATTGGCGAGCCGGGGGATGGCTGATGGTCCCCCTGGCCGCTGTCGCGTTTCTTATTCTGCAACGCTACTTCTCCCTGCACCGGCGGCTCCAGACGGCTCTCTCCGCACCGGAAGAGTGTGTGGATGCACTTGAGAACCGTCTGTCGACCGGGAACGCCATTGGTTCTGTTCACGACTGGCTGGCCACACTTCCGGGCGCCGTCCCGCGCATCGCCCGCCATGTTCTTGCACGCATGGAAGCCGGACTCAGTTTCCACGAAGCGTTCCGGCAGTGTCGAGCTGGCGAGATGGGGCAGTATCAGCATGCGTTCTACGTGATGGGTGCGCTCGTCGCGGCGGCTCCACTGTTGGGATTGCTCGGAACGGTTTTCGGCATGATTGATACGTTCCACGGCGTCGCACTGCGCTCCGGGCAGACCACCGACCTTGTTGCCGGAGGCATAAGTCAGGCGCTGATCACGACACAGGTCGGCTTGGTCGCCGCGCTTCCGGGAACATTCGGACTGGCTCACCTACACCGCCTTTATCAGCGTCTGACGAACGAGATCGACCGCTGCCAGAGCCATCTGTTCATGGTCGTAGAACGAATGGAGTAGCGTCCCCGGACGGATCTGCAAACCACATGCGTTCCCTTGCTAACATCCCGGTTGAGGCCAACGAAGGGGCGGACATAAATTTGTCCCCCCTGATCGACATGGTTTTCCTGTTGCTGATCTTCTTTATGGTTACCACGGTGTTTGTCGAGGAAACGGGGGTTGAGGTCCAGAAACCGTCAGCTGCGAGTGCCCAGCAGCTTGAGAAGAACAGCATCCTGATCGCCATCACCGAGGAAGGGAAGGTCGTCTATGGAGGGCGCCAGATCGGCGTCAACGGCGTCCGGGGCCTGGTCGCCCGACTTCTCAAGGAGCATGACCTGCCCGTCATTTTGCTTACTGACCAGGCTGCCTTGGCAGGCGTCGTCGTTGACGTCATCGACGAGTGCAAGTTGGGCGGGGCGGGTAACGTGAGTATTGCGGCACAGCGCGAATGAGCCAGACGGACAGCAACCAATTGGCCGGTGAGATCGCCGTTTATAGCGGACGCGGCGAGACCCGCAACGGCTGGCGTTCTGTGCTTGCGGCCAGCGCGTTCACCATTGGCATGTTCGTCCTGCTGCCGTTCACCGAGATCCTCAAGACCCCTGCTCCCAAGACGCTTGGTTTGCGCCAGGTGGACGTCACCCCTCCGCCGCTTGAAGCTCCCAGGATCATCCCCATCACACCGCCTTCCCCCGTGCGGAATGAGAAGCCGAAGCCACGCAATCGGCCGAAGCCGAAGCTCGAAACACCGCAGCGCCCCCAGCGCCCTCGACTGCAACTCCCGGTAACGCTGGATGTGCCGCGGGCCGACTTCAAAGGCGACTTCGCGGTCAGTCTGGGCGGTTATTTGGCACCGCAGGGCGGCCTGGTCGCGACCGGCCCCCTTGAGACCGGATTCGGAACTGACCTGGCGCTTGATTTCGCCCTGGAACCCGAGCCGCCGCCGGATGATGTGGTTGCCATGCCGGAAGACACGCGGTCGATCTTCGGTGTCGCCGATCTGGATCGCCCCCCACGGCCGAGCCTTCAGGTGCCGCCTGTCTATCCCTACCGGGCCAGAGCCCGCAACATCGAGGGCCATGTCGACGTCGGCTTTACCCTGACCCGCGAGGGGACGGTTATCGACATTGAGATCGTCGAAGCCGTCCCGGGAGAGACATTTGTCGATGCGGCTCGCCGAGCGGTGTCCCGGTGGCGTTTCGAGCCCGGAATCCGCAAGGGCGAACCTGTTGCGGTCAGGATGCAGGTCAAACTCAGGTTCAAGCTCAAATGAGACACCTCATGCGCCACACCTCATGGCTGACAAAGCGGTTTTCTGAAACTCGGAGGCCTGCCCATGTGCTGTGGTCCGCGGTCGCCGTCCTTGTTCTCGTGAGCTCTGTTCGGGGCCAGGAGGCCCCCCCGGATCACGGTGAGCCTCGGGTGACCGCAGAACAGGCAGCCTTGCTGGAAGAGGTCAGAGCCCTGGCTGAGACGGACCCGCAGGCCGCCATCGGGAGGATCCGGCAGGGGTTACGCCCTGAGGCATCCCCCGCTCTCCTCTTTGCCTTGGGTGCCCTGCACGCCAAGACCGGACAATTGGCCGCAGCCGAAGGCATGTTCGCTGAGGCGCTGGCTCACGGGCCGAACTTCCTGCGGGCTCGCCAGAATTTGGCCAGTGTCCTGGCTCAGCAGGAGAAGTACACCGACGCGGCCCGGGAGATGCGGGCCGTGCTCGCCCAAGCCCCTGACAGGCACCCCGTGCGGCTGGGGCTGGCAGGCGTCCTGGCAAGGTCCGGCAGGCACGAGGAGGCGATCTCTGAACTGAAGGAGCTTCTTCGGGCTGGCCACGACTCTGAAGCGGTACGGTCGCTGATGGCCAATACTCACCTGTTGCAGGAGGATCACGACGGTGCGATCCGGGCGTTTCGCGCCCTGTTGGCCCGTCATCCCGCCAACGTACAGGCGCGACGGAACCTCGCGGGGATCCTCATCCTGCAGGAGAAGCGGGAAGCGGCAGCTGTTGAGCTCGGGCTCTTGCTCAAGCATGCTCCAGACGACCATGCTTCACGCCGAACGCTGGCCGGTCTCCACATAGACGCCGAGCGTTATCCCGAAGCCGTTCGCGAACTTGAGGCGCTGCTCAGAGACCAACCCGATCTGCACGACGTTCGCTTGACCCTGGCGAACATCCATATCCAGCTGGAGGACCTGGATATGGCCGTTCAGCAGCTGTCCACACTCACGACATTGGACCCGAACCAACACGATGCCCGTGAGAGCCTGGCAGGGCTGTATATGCAGCGGGGGGAGGAAGAAGCCGCGATGCGCGAGCTCCGGGATCTCCTCAGACGAGCTCCGGATCGACACGACGCCAGGCGGAATCTCGCGAACGCTCTGATGCAACAGCAACAGTACGCTGACGCTATCCCTGAACTGAACGCCTGGATCGATGGTGCAGGTGACCGCAAAGGCGAGGCGTGGGCGGTTCTCGCCTTTGCCTTCCGATGCCTGAGTCACCCTGACATGGCCGAATACGCCTACCGCCAGGCTCTGCGCTATAGCCCCGACTCAGAAGAGCTCCGCCTCGGGCTGGTGAAGGCCATGATGGATCAGGGGGAGCAGCAACGGGCCAGGCCGATCATCCGCCGGTTGATTGAGCACGACCCGTTCCGTCCCGAGCTCTGGCGTCTTCTGGTCAATGTTGACCTCATTGCAGAGCGTGAGGAGGAGGCGGTTGTGGGGCTGGAATCGGCCAGGAGAATCGGGGTGAGCGATGATGAATCACTGCTCACCCTGGGGGACCTCATGGTCGAGCAGGGGCTGCCGGCGACCGCGTTGAAGCGCTACCTGGCTGCCGAGACCGATGGTCCCGGAGCGGTCAGCAGGTTGCTCAGGGCAATCGAGAGTTTTGTCGTACTCGGGCAGACCGATGAGGCACAGTCCCTCCTGGCCCGCATTGAGGAGTCAGGTGGCACTCTAACCGACGACCAGCGGACACGCATGACGTTGGCCAAGGCGCAAGTCTTGGGGGTGACCGGCGATGACCAACAGGCACTGGCACTCTACACGACGCTGCTCGGCGAAGCGCCTCTGGACGGACGCGTACTCATGGCCATGGGCCGGCTTCACCAACGGGCAGGGGATACGGGCGAGGCGTTGCACTGCTACGAGCGGGCGGGGCGGGCGAACAGGGAGTTCCAGGCACCGGCGTTGGTGCGTCAAGCCCAGATTGCGGTCGACCAGGAGCAGTACGAACGGGCGGTGATGCTTCTTGAGCAGTCCCTGGAGATCCGTCGTCGTCCGTACGTCGAGCGTTACCTGTCTCAAGTCCGGCGGATGCTGGACTGACCCGCCTTGCGGACGACTCAGCCGAGGTCCAGCCCTGCCGCTGCCATACTTGCGCGAAGGACGTCCCGGCTCCCGTCGGCGATTGCTGTGAGCGGCAATCGGTACTCTTCCTCGATTTTCCCGAGCATGGCGAGACCTGCTTTGACCGGGATGGGATTCGTCTCGACGAAAAGATCACGGAAGAGGGGATAGAGCTTGCGGTGCAACTCCTGCGCTTCCGCCCAGCGCCCGTCCAGGGCCGCGTGGACGAGGCTGCACATCGCCCCGGGCAGGACGTTGGAGGCGACGCTGATGACTCCCACGGCACCCACGACCATCATGGGCAGTGTGAGTGAGTCATCCCCACTCAAAACGGCAATGTCGCACGCATCCAGGATCGCGCTCACGCGCTCAACACTTCCACCAGCTTCCTTGACTGCAACCACTCCCGGGTGCTCTGCCAGTCGTGCGATGGTCGGGATGTCGACTTCCCGGCTGGTTCGCCCCGGGACGTTGTAGATGACGATAGGGAGTCCGCCCTCATCGGCGACAGTCGCGAAGTGGCGATAGAGGCCCTCAGGCATGGGCTTGTTGTAATACGGTGTGACCTGGAGCGTAGCATCGACGCCCACGCTTGCCGCATGCTGGGTCAGGTAGATTGCCTCACGCGTTGCATTTCCGCCTGTCCCGGCGATGATCTTGCATTGCCCGGCAACGCGTTCAGCCACGAACTCGACGACCTTTTTGTGCTCGGAGAAATCCAGCGTCGGTGACTCACCGGTTGTCCCCACTGGGACAATGCCGTCGATCCCGGCGGCCAGCTGCTCATCCAGCAGCGTGCCCAGGGCGGTGAAATCGACACGCCCTTCCCGGAATGGCGTGACGATGGCGGTAAAACAGCCTGCGAGTTCCATGGGTCAGCAAAGCTCCTGCGAATCTGTCTTCAAACGACTGCGGTGCGGTGATTCGTCGCGAAATGTCTCCCGGGCACCAGTGGTGCAAGCGCTCCGCCCCGAACGCAGTCGTGCTAGGTTGAAGTGTCTGCAACAGAGAAACTAACTCCCGCCCCACAAAGATCAAGGTCACGCCCGGGGCAAACGGTGACGCCACAGGGCAGGTCGTGTTCGGAAACGGCTGAGAGCCTGGTGGCGCGGGCGCGAATAGCGGGCCCACCCCTTGCTGATGCCTGGATGTGGAAGTGTTTCGGGCACCTTGGTGCGTACAGACGTACGTACCGAGGAGACCGGAATGCTCCCGCGCCAGGGATCGGTAAGCCGTAGGCCGGGCACTGTTTCTTGGCTCGGCGTTCATCACTCGACGAATGAGGCCTTTCTGTTTCCTGGCAACCCCTACGGGCGGACCATTCTTCGCGATTCTCCGGCCGGGCCGCCAACGACGATACTCGGCATCGCCTTTCGCCGGTCCGGACGAAGCCTCATCGAAGACTGACCCGGGGGTGGGCTCGCTATTCGCGCCCGACGCCACTGGGCCGCGTTCAGCGCTCCTCCGCTGATCTCCACCCTACAGCGTGGGAGACGTTTCCCTTCCGCGCTGCGTTGACAGGTGCGTGACTGCGTTTTACCATGTGATCTGATGTGAGCGAGACGTACAGAAGCCCGGCCGGAGGGTTGGGACGACCAAGGAGTCGACCGATGAAGATGTGTTTTGTTGGGGCAGGCAAGATGGCTACGGCCATGGCCGCGGGCTTGGTGAACCGGGGCGTCCTGGCCGTCGATGAGATGCGGGCGGTGGACATCTCCCCGGATGCCCGAGCTGCATTCACTGCAGCAACCGGAGTTGCTTGCTCCAAAGACGCCTCGGAAGCACTCCTGCAGTCAGATGTTGTATTACTGGCTGTCAAGCCGCAGTACGCCGCCGGTGCGGTTTCTTCAATTGCTGCAACGTGCGCCGACAAACTCATTGTCTCGATAGCCGCGGGGCTGCCTTTGGCTCGCCTTGGCGATTGGTTCGGCTCCCAACGTGTTGTCCGGGTAATGCCGAACACCCCCCTGATGGTGGAGAAGGGGGCCAGCGTCTATGCCTGCGCTGCCGATGTCAGTGACGAGGACAAGGCATTCGTCCAGACCATCTTCGGCACGCTGGGCATTGCCCACGAACTGCCTGAGCAGGCGATCGACGCTGTTACGGCTCTCAGCGGCAGTGGCCCGGCCTATGTTTTCGAGATGATCCAGGCGCTGATTGATGCCGCAGTCGCGGTGGACCTGCCGGCGGACATAGCCTTGGAGTTGGCCGCACAGACCGTTGCCGGCGCGGCGGAGATGGTCCAGCGCCGGCTCGGAACTCCGGAGGACTTGCGCATTGCCGTAACCTCACCCGGTGGGACGACGGCTGCAGGGCTGGCCGTGTTGGAGGAAGCGAACTTCCGCGGGATGATTGCGGATGTCATCCGGGCGGCCAGGGACCGGTCTATTGAGCTCGGCAAGGGGAGCTGAGGGTAGGGCGGCAGGTGCCAGAAATCCGAGCCTGGAACTCGATACTTGGGCTTCGCCTCTACAGACGCAAGCCGAACAGCTGCCGGATCAGCAGTGCTACGCCTCCGGGGGGGCGAATGCCATCTTCCAGGGGCGCCCCGTGCGGAACTTGTTCTTGAACCGCTTCTCCAAAGCACCTTTGTCCTGAAGGTGAGCCATGCAGGCTCGGATGCACCCCTTGGCTCCCTCCAGTGCGGCGTTGTGCTGGTATACTCTGGGGTAGCCCACGACCTTGCTCAGTTCGCTGCCACCGCAGTACTTGCCTTCGTAGTCCGCAGGATCCGCTCCGGGTCGCATGAAGGGGTTCGTTTCCGGGCTGCCGCCGCAATAGCCGATGGAACACTTCTGGGTGTCCAGTTTGGCCCATTCCACGCGTTTTCCAGCGATCGTGATGCTTTCGGTCTCGGTCGCTGAAATCGCGCCGGCACTGCACTCTTTCACGCAGGCCATACAATGGTCACAGATCTCGCCGTCGAACAGGGGGTCCGGCTCAAGCGGAGCATCCGTCAGAATGGCGACATAGCGCACGGCTGGGCCATATTCGGGATTGAGGAAGACTTTGCTGTAGCCGAACTCACCCAATCCTGCAGCAAAAGCAGCGATCCGGAAGTCCACCATGACGTCCGGGCTCGGAAGACCCTCGCGAACGGGACGGCTGCGATCCGGATTGTGCTCCTGCGTGTCGAAGGAGATTGTTGCACCCGCGTAGATGTTCGGGATGGGGGCGGCTTCGTACTCGTGGTCCTCGATGAAACACGTCAATTCCCGTTGCACAATCGGCATGTAGACCAAGTTCATTCCACCATATCCCAAGGCCGTGTAGGCCGCGAAGTATGTCCCTTCCTCAATGCCACGAAAGTAACCTCGGGGAATCCGGAACCCCAACACGATACATGCTTGCGCAGCCGGGAAGATGTATCGCGGATCCTGCTGCTTGGGGGCTCCCTCGAAGCGATCCATCGAGGCGATTCCGCACAAGTCAGCACCCAGTTCTTTCGCGGCTCTCTTCACCTGTTCACTGGTCAGAGACATCGGTTTGTCCTCCATATCAGCTTTGAGGGGGGGAAGGGGAAGCAATCCGGTCAGTTGCCGGAGGCGGCACAGAGACCAGGTTCCTGCTTGACAGTCCGGGTTGCGCGTTCCATAATAATGGACGCGAGTATTTGACCGTTCAAGGATACAGCATATGATTCAGGTTGTCAAGCGTACATTCAGTGTCCTAGCCGTGCTCCATGAGGAGCAGCCGCTGCCGCTTCGTGAGATTGCTCTTCGCACAGGGCTGCGAAAGACCACGCTATGCAATATCCTCAAGACCCTTGAGAACCTGGGCGTCTTGACTGGCAGTCGAGGCGGCTTCTACGAACTTGGGCCGCAACTTGCGCGGCTTGCGTCAAACGAGCCTGATGTTGAGCGCCTGACCAAGCTGGTTCTGCCGCATGTGGAGCGTCTGTCTTCCGCGCTCTGTGAGCCGGTGATTGCGGCCAATCTGGCTGATACATGCGTCCGGGTCATCGCCTCGGCAAAGCCTGAGCGGGGGCTTCTAGTGGGTGACACCGTTGTTCGTTCTGCCTGTCCCTTTGAGTGGGCAACTGGTCGATTGCTGGTTGCCTTTGCTTCCTCCGCTCGGCGTTCCCGTCTGGTCGATCGGCTTGGACTTCCAGAGGAGCGCTGGTCGCAGGTTCGCTCGCTCGAGGATTTGGAGGCCCAATGTGCGGCGATTCGTCAACAAGGGTGGGCTGAGCGTCTCTCGGACGACGGGGAAATCCAGTCACTGGCCGCCCCGGTCCGCGTTCCTGACGGTCGGACTATCGCAGCTCTTGGCGTGTACCTTCCGAAGCTCCGCTGCGCCGGTCGCCGTCGCCGGGAGGTGTTGGACCTGCTTCAAGAGGAAGCTAAGGCAACATCAGATACGTGTTCGATAGACCGGGGCGTGGCCTGACGCTGCCGCCCCTTTCTCCCTTGTCCTCTTCGTCGTTGTGCCAGTTTGGCACAGTGTGCCGCGACGGCCCTGTCAGAGGCACAGTTTTCCCCCCGTGAGTCGATCGAGTCAGTACGCGTCTAGGCTGCTTGTGGGCAGCATGTTACGATTGGCGAGGCTGCCATCGGCACTCCATGTGCTTGGCAGGTCTTTGTGGGTCACTATGGGTTGGTGTGACAGGGCTCGACGCCGTCACACTTCAGGAATGAATCATGACATTGCGGCACCATGCCGTATGGCGGCGGAGCAAGGCTCCCGGGCAGGGAATCGGCCGGCGCAGGAATCTAGAGGAACGACTCAATGGCAGTGAAACGGCGCAAGTTCAAGACCGAGGTACAGCAACTCCTGGACCTGGTCATCCATTCCCTCTACTCAAACAAAGACATCTTCCTGCGGGAGCTCATTTCCAACGCGTCCGACGCGATCGATCGTGCCCGATTCCTGTCGCTGTCGGACGAGGATGTGCTTGAAGACGATCCCGACTGGAAGGTCAAGCTCTACGTTGACAAGGACGAGATGACGATCACGGTCTCGGACAACGGCGTGGGCATGACCGCCGAGGAGGTCGACCGGAACATCGGCACGATCGCCAACTCCGGTACGCGGAAGTTCCTTGAGCAGCTGCAGGAGCAGAAGGGTTCGCTTCCCCCGGAGCTCATTGGCCAGTTCGGGGTTGGTTTCTACGCCGCATTCATGGTCGCCGACAAAGTGACGGTGGTGACCCGGACAGCGGGCCCGGTTGATGAGGGGACACGCTGGCTGTCCGCGGGGGCCGGCAGTTACACTCTCGAGCAGGTCACCAAAGAGCGACGCGGGACGGATGTGACGCTCCACCTCAAGGAGGACATGGCCGAGTATCTGGAGGAGTGGAAGATCCGCAAGATCGTCAAACAGTTCTCCGACTTCGTTGAGCATCCCGTCACCATGGACATCACCCGCGAGGAGACGCCCCGCGACGAGGAAGGCAAGGCCATTGAGGGTGCCGAGACCACGATTAGCGTCGAGGAAGAAACCCTGAACTCCCAGAAGGCTCTGTGGCAGCGTCCGAAAGAGGATGTCACGGACGAGGAGTACAACGAGTTCTACAAGCACATCAGCCATGACTTCCAGGATCCGAACGAGGTCATCCACTGGAACGTTGAAGGAACGACTGAGTTCCGGGCCCTGTTGTACATCCCGCAGAAGGCCCCCATGGACTTCTACATGCCTGAGGGACGCAAGCGCGGTGTGCATCTGTACGTCAAACGCGTGTTCATTACCGACGACTGCGAAGATCTGCTCCCCCCCTATCTGAGATTCGTCAAAGGAGTCGTGGACTCCTCCGACCTGCCGCTCAATATCTCCCGGGAGATGCTCCAGGAAGATCGTCTGATCCGGCTTATCAGACGGAATCTGGTCAAGAAGGTCCTGGACACCTTCGCGGATATGAAGGCAAAGAACCGCGAGAAGTATGTGGAGTTCTGGGAGGAGTTTGGTTCCGTTCTCAAGGAAGGGGTCCACATCGACTTCGAGAACCGCGAGAAACTCCAGGAACTCATCCTCTGCGAAACCACGAAGACGGATGCGGGGGCCTACTCGGCTCTGGAGGAGTACGCCGAGCGGATGCCCGAAGAGCAGAAAGCAATTTACTACCTCACCGGCGATGACCGCAAGACGCTCGAGTCCTCTCCGCACCTCGAGGCGTTCCGGAGCCGGGACATTGAGGTCCTCTTCCTGACTGACCCCATCGACGAGTGGGTCGTCCAGGGAATCACCACCTACAAGGACAAACCGCTGAAGTCCATCTCCAAAGGGGATGTAGACTTGTCTGAAGGCGACGAAGACGAGAGCAAGGAAGAGCGCGAGAAGCTTGAGGAGGAGCGCAAAGAGGTGGTCGACGCCGTGCGTGAGGCATTGGGCGACAAGCTCAAAGATGTCCGCTTGTCACAGCGCTTGACCGAAAGTGCCTGCTGCCTGGTTTCAGAGGAACATGCGATGGGTGTGCACATGGAGCGCATCATGAAGGCCATGAACCAGGAGATGCCGACCACCAAACGGATCCTTGAGCTCAACCCAACCCATCCCCTTATTGAGAAGATGCAGGAACTCGTCGAAGCCGATGGCGAGAATCCCACGATCAAAGAATACGCAGAACTCCTCCATGATCAGGCGTTGCTGACCGCCGGCCTGCCCATTGAGGATCCCGTCGCCTTTACGAGACGGATCAGTGATCTCATGGCTTCTGCGGCGAAGTGACCCGCCGGAAGCCCCGTATCAGAAGAAACGTACGTTCGTTAGAACCAATGGAGGATTGAGCAATGGCAGCACTTGGAATCAGGCCCCTGGGAGATCGTGTCCTCGTGGAAGCGGTCGAAGAGACAGAAGTCGTCAAGGGCGGAATCGTCATTCCCGACAGCGCGAAAGAGAAGCCGCAGGAAGCGACCGTGGTGGCCTTGGGTACGGGCAAAAAGGACGATGACGGCAATGACGTCCCGTTCGAGGTCAGCGTTGGTGACACCGTCTTGATGAGCAAGTACGGCGGGACGGAAGTCAAGGTCAACGACAAAGAGTACAAGATTCTCAATTCCAGTGACATACTCGCGATCGTCGGGTAACACAGACAACCTTACGCGAACCACAGAGGACATAGGAGCACACCACCATGCCAGCCAAACAGTTGGTCTTTGACACCACCGCCAGACAAGCACTGCTTGACGGCGTCAAGAAACTCACCGACGCCGTGAAAGTCACATTGGGCCCCAAAGGCCGCAATGTCATGCTCGACAAGAAGTGGGGCGCGCCCACCGTCACGAAGGACGGCGTTACCGTCGCCAAAGAAGTCGAGTTGGCCGACAGCTTCGAGAACATCGGCGCCCGCATGGTGCGCGAAGTTGCCAGCAAGACGTCCGACGTCGCGGGTGACGGCACCACCACGGCCACCGTGCTGGCCGAGATCATCTTCCGCGAAGGGCTGAAAAACGTGACGTCCGGCGCAAACCCGATGGCGCTCAAGCGCGGCATTGACAAGGCCGTCGCTGCTGTAATCGATCAGCTCGGGGCCATGAGTGTTCCCGTTGAGGACCGCGCCCAGATCTCCCAGGTTGCTACCATCTCCGCGAACGGCGATGCGGTTTTCGGTGACATCATTGCCGATGCCATGGACAAGGTCGGCAAGGATGGCACGATCACTGTCGAGGAAGCTAAGACGACTGACACCACGCTCGACGTCGTCGAAGGCATGCAGTTCGACAAGGGTTACCTCAGCCCTTACTTCGCGACCGACAAGGAAGCCATGGACTGTGCGCTTGAGGACTGTCTCATCCTGATCCATGAGAAGAAGATCAGCAGTCTTCAGGACTTGCTCCCCATTCTTCAGAAGATCGCGGAACAGGGCAAGCCTTTCCTGATCATTGCTGAAGATATCGAAGGCGAAGCGTTGGCCGCTCTCGTGGTCAACAAGCTGCGTGGCACGCTCAATTGCTGCGCTGTCAAGGCTCCGGGATTCGGCGACCGTCGCACAGCCATGCTCGAGGATATTGCCGTCCTGACCGGTGGCCAGTGCATCACTGAAGACCTCGGCATCAAGCTCGAGAGCGTGACTGTTGATCAACTCGGCAGCGCCAAGCGCGTCAACATCGATAAAGAGAACACCACGATGGTCGAGGGTGGTGGTCAGGCCAGCGCGATCGCCGGTCGCGTGAACCAGATCAAGCGCCAGATCGAAGAGACGACCTCCGACTATGACCGTGAGAAGCTCCAGGAGCGCCTCGCGAAGCTCGCCGGCGGCGTGGCTGTCATCAACGTTGGGGCTGCGACTGAGAGTGAGATGAAGGAGAAGAAGGCGCGCGTCGAAGACGCCCTGCACGCCACCCGTGCGGCCGTCGAGGAGGGTATCGTGCCCGGTGGTGGTGTGGCCCTGCTCCGCAGCAGTGCCGTGCTGAACGATCTCGCCCTTGAAGACGCCGATGAGGCGATTGGCGTCAACATCATCAAGCGCGCGGTTGAGGAACCCCTCCGTCAGATCGCTGCCAACGCCGCAGTGGAAGGCGCGATCGTCCTGCAGCAGGTTAAGACCAGTGAAGGAGCGATGGGCTACGACGCGCAGAACGATGTCTACGTCGACTTGCTCGAAGCCGGCATCATCGACCCCACAAAGGTCGAACGTACAGCCCTGCAAAACGCGTCTTCAGTGGCCGGCCTGCTCATCACGACCGAGTGTGCCGTTTCTGAGCTTCCCGAAGATGACGCCGCTGACGCGGGCGACGCGGGCGACATGATGTAAGTCTGATGTGTCACACGCAGGCAGCCTTCCCCATCGGGACCAGTTGCCTGGGACACAGACTCTGACGGCCCCCTGTCGCATGGACGCGACAGGGGGCCGCTCTTTTTTCGGTCGGTGTAGGAGTCCCCTCCCGTTGGTCAGGGCGCTGCCTGAGCCGAGCCGCGCACAGCGTAAGCGGTATTCTCCCCCTCCCGTTGGTCAGGGCTCTGCCGGAGCCGAGCCGCGCACAGCGTAAGCGGTCTTCTCCCCCTCCCGTTGGTCAGGGCGCTGCCTGAGCCGAGCCGCGCACAGCGTAAGCGGTATTCCTGCCCGGCCGAGCCGCGACTTACGGGAGCGGACACACACCACGAAGCCGAACACACCGAAACCGCTCCCGATAGTCACGGCTCTGAAAGAAGGGTGCGTGTCGGTTCCGAGCCGCGCACAGCGCAATCGATCTTACTCTCCTTTGCGCCATGGCTCGGCTGGCCAGGACGTGTCTGCCCGGAGGCTTGCGTCCGACCCTTGCCCGACTACAGTAAACGCCATCGCAGCCAGGGGAATCCGGTGAGAGTCCGGAACGGTCGCGCCGCTGTAAGCGGGAACGAACCCCGACATGCCACCACGCATCCCGAGTTCGCTCGGTATGAGCGGGAAGGCCGGGAAGTAGGCAGCAATTGCCCGCAAGTCAGAACACCCTGACATACGGTCCTCCTCGCGTTCGGGATGGCCGGCCGATGATCGCCGTTGGGACGGGTGATCGATCTTTGGCCGGCGTCTCCTCTGAATCGGGGGAACGTCGGTTTTCTGTTGTCTGATTCTGGAGCCAAGCATGAAACGCCCGCTGTTTATCGCGAGCGCAGCCCTGGGACTGCTGATCATCAGCTACGCCGGCCATCGTCTGAACCGACGACAGGCTACTCCGGCGCCCGTTGCCTCCCCGTCTCCAGTCTTCCCAGAACGGGTCATCTCGATGGCCCCCAGTCTGACTGAGACCTTGTTTGCTCTTGGGCTGGAGAGCCGTCTCGTTGGGGTGACGCGCTACTGCAAGTACCCGGATGAAGCTCAGAGCAAACCCCAAATCGGGGGCTTCCTCGATCCCAATTACGAGGCCATTGCCGCGCTCAAACCAGATCTCATTCTGACGTTTCCGGAACACGGTGCGTTGCGTGAGAAACTGGGCGGCTCCGGCTGCGCGTTTCTCACGGTCAAGCACAAGACGCCCGAAGACATCCTTGCATCGATCGGTGCCCTCGGGCAACGGTGCGGGGCGGAGGAAGCAGGGAAGGAACTCGTGGCCGACATTCGTGCTGCTCTTGAGCGCATCAATTCCCTCCTCGAGGGAGCCCCGGCTGTCCGTGCCCTGATCGTGGTTGACCGGACACTTGGTGCCGGCAAGGTCGACAAGGCCTATATTGCCGGGGCTGACGGCTACTTCAGCCGACTTGTTCAACTCGCGGGGGGCGCCAACGCGTATGAGGGGGATGTCGCCTTCCCGTGTGTGTCCGCGGAGGGCATATTGAGTATGAATCCGGATGTCGTCATTGAGGTCATTGCATCTCTGGAGGAACGCGGCCTCACCGTGGACGCTGTGACGAAGGACTGGGAGCCGCTTGGTGACGTTGGGGCCGTCAAGGCCAAACGCGTCCATGTGTTTTCGGAGAGCTTCGCCTCGCTTCCCGGTCCGCGGTTCCATCTGCTCCTCGAAGCTCTGGCACGAGCCCTGCATCCGGAGGCCGACTGGAATGCCCCATGAGTACGCCCGTACTTGATGTCAGAGGCCTTTCTTACGATATCGGGGCCACTCCCATCCTGCGCGATGTTTCCTTCAGCGTGGCTGCCGGCGACTATGTTTCTGTGATTGGCCCCAATGGTGCGGGCAAGACTACTCTCCTCAAGTGCCTGAACCGCATCTTGCCGGGCGGGCGGGGTGAGATCGCCGTCCGAGGGCGCCCCCTGAAGGACTGTTCGCAGGCTGAGCTCGCCCAGGAGATGGCCTACGTTCCACAGGCAGAAGGGCGCCACTTCGATTTCACCGTTTTCGAGTTCGTTCTCATGGCCCGTTACCCGTACCTGAGCCCCTTCTCAGCCGTCAAGCCGGACGATGTGGCAGTCGTCTGGCACGCGCTCGAGACCACCGGAATACGCGGCTTTTCCGAGAGGATCCACGGGACGCTGAGCGGCGGCGAACGGCAGAAAGTCTTCATCGCTGCTGCCATTGCCCAGCGCGCTCCGCTGCTCCTCCTGGATGAAGCAACGACTTTCCTGGACCCCTATCATGAGCAGGAGATCCTGGACATTCTCCACCGTGTTCACCAGGAGGAAGGGGTCGCGGTCTTGTCCGTGACTCACGACATCAACAGTGCCGTGCTGACAAGTGACAGAGTGATCGCACTTCGCATGGGGGAGATCGTCTTTGCCGGCGCTCCCGGCGAGTTGATGGAGCCCGGAACGCTTCAGAGTATCTTTGGCAAGCCGTTCACCTTTACCCACCATCCGGTCACCCAGCAACGCATGGTTCTACCCGATGCTCTGAATGCAGGGCAGGGGAAGAGGGAGGGGGAATGAACGGGAAACGGCGCAAACAGGTTTGCCTGGTGGTCTTTTTTCTGGGGGCTTTGGCGGCACTGTGCGTCTGCCCGTGGATCGGCATGCAACGCCTGGCCTTCACCGACGTCCTCAGTCAGGCGGCCGACACCGCGCCACACACGATTTTCTGGCAGATTCGCGTTCCGCGTGTCCTGGCCGGTTTCCTGGCTGGTGCGGGGCTGGCGGTGTGTGGTATGGCGTTCCAGGCCATGTTCAGGAATCCGCTGGCAACGCCATTCACGCTGGGCGTGGCGAGTGGCGCTTCCCTGGGGGCGGCGATCGCTGTACGCCTGGGCTTGACCTTCGTGTTCCTTGGCATCCACGGCGTGAGTTTGGCCGCCTTTGTCGGGGCTCTCGGCTCCGTCTGCCTCGTTTACGGCCTGACCCGCCTGCGCCAGGGCTTCTCGACGTCAACCATGCTTCTGGCCGGGGTGGCTGTGAGCCTCTTCTTCTCCAGCTTGATCCTGACCATTCAGTACTTGAGCGACTTCACCGATTCTTTCCGGATCGTGCGCTGGTTGATGGGGGGCGTCGAAGTGATGGGGTACGAGAGTGTCCTGAGCCTCCTCCCACTCACGGGGATTGGGGCACTGATCCTCTTCGCGACCACGCATGAGCTCAATCTGTTGAGCACAGGAGATGATTTGGCCATGAGCCGGGGAGTTGATGTTCGGCGCACCAAGAGAGCGCTCTTCTTTGCCTCTTCACTGACGGTCGGCGGCGTGGTTGCCGTGTGCGGGCCAATCGGCTTCGTTGGCATGATGGTCCCCCACATTTGCCGTCTGCTTGTGGGGCCGGATCACCGTTATCTGCTGCCCGCATCGTTCCTGTTCGGGGGAACGTTCCTGACCCTCTGTGACACGCTTGCCCGGACGGTTATCGCTCCGGCGGAGATCCCCGTCGGCGTCATCACCTCGCTGCTCGGGGGGCCTTTCTTCCTTTGGCTCCTGATCCGGGGGACGGGACAGCGTCGAGGGTAGAAGGAATGGGGGCGACTGGGAGGCAGTGCCATCCGCCGATCTCCTGAGCAATCCTGAACATGGGGTCAATCGGAGCACGGCGGCTCTCCCACGTTGTGAGGCCCCCTCCCGTTGGTCAGGGGGCGGAAGGGAGGGGCAGGGCATCGTTAGCGATCACTCCCGGTCTTCGGGTGGCCGTGGACCGACATCTGACAGGTCGATGGGAACGAAGCCGAGAGCGAGTGCAGGGGAGTCTTCTGCGAGCGTGAAGTCCCGGTTCTCCAGATCTGCGAATTTGGGGTCAGCCACCACAGAGTTCGGGTCATGCCCGAGCGCCCTCCAGGACGCCAGGTCCCGAGCATTCTCTCCCTTGCCGTCGGCGTTCAGCACCGGGCTGGTCCGGGACACGTCCCAGTAGAGGTTGAGGTCGCTAAGAATTCGGCGCTCGTTCTCTCCATAGCCATGGTGAAACATGGGCGCTCCTCGACTCACCACGATGTTCCTCATGTAGGTCAAGCCGATGTGGGGCTCGATGCGTGTGTAGGCTGCCATCGCTTCGTCGCCAAACACCAGAATGTTGTTGCGGACGACATTCTCTCGTCCGTAATGCTGATGGAACAGGTGCCCGTTCGTGTTGTAGCAGACGTTGTTCTCCAGGATGATATGGCTTGATCCCTCGTCCGTGTACAGGGCCCAGCCGCCGTAGTGAGCCTTCTCGACGTCGTGGATGAGATTGCCCCGGACGACTGTGCCTGGTTGGACACTGAGGAGATAGACGCCACCCATGTCGGAGAGCAGTCCCTGCCCGATGTGGTGGATGTGATTCTTCTCGATGATGTTATCGTGGCTGGTGCTGGCCGCATATCCCCACACCCATCCACTCGAGATGCCGCTGTAGTAGAGATCATGGATGTGATTGTGCGCGATTACATTCTCTGCTGTGTTCATGGCCAGCACACCGACGGCGCTGTGGAATACACGCCCGGCCTTGTGGATATGGTTGTCGGTGACGCGGTTGAGTCGGGTCCGCAGCACATCGGGTTCACCGGCTGCCGCGCCGTTCATCTTGACGCCTCCTGCACCCAGATCAACCAGTTCGTTCCCCACAACTCGAATACCCGAACACCCTTCACTGATCACGACTCCGTACCAACCACCGTTGCGGACCACGCAATCCTCGAACGCACAGTTCCGCCCCCCGCGGAGATTCACGATTCCGGGCACATCGGAGGCGGCTTGTCCCGCTGCCGCGTGGTTTCCTCGACTCAGGCGCATGCCCGAAGGAAGCGTAAAGGCGTCCAAGCTGGCGGCTTCGTTCTCGCCGGGATGTCGCCAATCTGTGTGCTGGAAGGTCAATCCATGGAAACGCACATGCTCCACGAACTCATCGCGTTCCGGTCGCCCTGAGAGGCGCAGAAGCTGCAGGGCGCGCGGGGCAAACACCTCGGTTGTCTCCGGGGTTTCGCCCGGAAGCGGCAGGTAGTAGAGGTCGCCTTTCTCCCGGTCCAGGTACCAATCTCCCGGTTCGGTCATCGCTTCGAAGACATTGTCGAGATAGTAGTCGGCCAACTGGCTGCCATGGGATCCCACCAGGCAGGTTCGGCTCTCCCGAGCCATCGTGACCATGTTTGTCTCGGCCTCAAATGAGGCGATCGGGGAGCGTTCCTCAATCCAGAAATGCACGTACACCACTTCGATGTCTGAGAGGTTTCGGTAAGGAGCCACGTCACCGTCCGCGCAGGCGAATTGGGTGTATCCGCCGCCTTGCCATCCCGCCGGAAGCGGCATGCCCGGGACATCTGCCATGCGGAAGAGTCCTTCACGGGGAAAGCGCGGGCGTGATCGCCGTTTCCCGTCCACAAAGAGCTGTCTGAAGTGCCACGTCCCTTCCGCAACCTCGGGGAGTGCCGCTACCCAGGCCGTTCTGCCGTTGACTTCAGTGGTTTCCCAGCCTGTGATTCTCACTCCCCCGTCGATGATCGGCGTCTCGCCCGGGTAGGCTGCATAGGTTACCGGTAAGGAGTCTTCCGGTCCGAAGACGACAGGTTCCTGGACCGGGTAGCGCCCCCCGCGGAGCCAGACGACAATCGGTCCGGCAATGCCGCCTACCGTATGTGGAGTGGCCAACTGGGGTGGACGCGTCTTCAGGTAGCGAAGGCGCGTCTGTGCCCCCTTGATTGAGGCAAACGGGCCGTCTGTCTCGTCAGCACTGGGCTCTTTGAGAGTCCCCGACCACGTGTCCCGTCCAAGTGGGGAAACGAAGAACTCCATTACCTTCCCAGGATAGGGCATGTCCATCGTCTCTTCCTTCCCTGTTGCTGAGCCGGACACTACTTCTGAAGATGCAGCAGGCGGGCCTCTTGTGGCGCCAGGCGCATCGTGAATACGTCTGCAGGGGGCAGATTCAGGCTTTTGACCGTTGCATCCGCCATAATCGCGTACCCCTTTGCCGCAGTGAAACGGCCGATGTTCCGCGGCGCCAGTCGTACAGTCGCGGTGTGTTCCACGTCCCAGTTGATCACGAGCAGGACGCGTCCCTTGGAGCCGTCTGCGGCGACCACTTCAATATCCTGTTGGGGTTGGGTGGCAAAGAGAGATGGGGCTCTCCGCAGGTACGACTGCAGATAACGCCCGAGCAATTCGCCTCCCTCCTCTCCAAACGGCGGCAGGGGGACTCGTTCTGTCGGTGTCTTGACCGGCTGCTGTTCGGCGAACAGGTCTGCTGCCGCATCATTGTTGACCCAGACTACCCGCCCACTACTACGGTAGCCTCGCCGGGAGCGTCCGCGGCGGAAGAGGTCCCGCAACCGTCGTTCCTCCAGATACTGTCCGAACTCATCCACCGCTCCCATCTGCGACATGAGCAGAATTGTCTTACCTTCATCGACCAGGTCAAAGAACAGTCTGGCCTCGTCTTTGGACAATGAGAAAGGGAAGGGCGCTATCAACACACGGGCAGCTTCCAACACCGCCGGATCCGGGTTCTCCAAGAACGTCATGCCAAACGGGATTCCGCGACGCATCAGGTAGTACAACACGTCTCGGTGAGCGATGAATCCTTGCTTTGGGTTTGCTCCTTCAAGCACGTTCTTTGGGAGGTTCCCTTTGCGGCCCAGCCAGTCCCAGGCGTCTTCCGAACGCCGTGAATAGAGCACTGCCACATCGCCGGGGGGGGCAGCGTCCAGCACATATGGCTCCATCGCCTTCATGACGCTGTGCGCTGCAGCCACGCGTTGCGAGGGGGGGGTCGGATCAACGAACGCGTGCTTCCCCTGTAGGTAGCTCAGGTTCCACCAGAAGAACTCGCGGGCCCCGTGCATGAGGCAGGAGAGGGCAGTTCCGTAGACTTCGGCCGGGTCTTTGCTGCGGTAGGTGTCTCGCGGGCGGCAGGCTTCCAGCCTAATCCCGGCCCAGCCATCCCAGTTGGCTGCAGCGAGGTGCAGGGCTGTTTCGCTTGCACAGTAGTGGGTTGAGTCTCCGAGGTCGTTGTGTAGCAGCAGAGAGGGGGCTGTCTGGAGACAGTCAAGGTCTGTTTTTCGCCCGATATCGTCCCAGGCCGTTCCCGTCTGAAGGCGCCCGTCACTGCAGATTGGGAGCCCCGAAACTACGGTTTTGGTCAGCGTTGTCGGAGCCACGCTCTTGACTGCCTCGATCGTCCGTTGCATCCAGCGTGATGTCGATTCGATACGGAACTGCACGAAGAATCCCCACATGGGGTGGTCGCTGGACCAGAGATCCGTCACTTCGGGGTATGGCACACCATAGTTATCCACGAACTCTCGGCGGCAGACATCGCAGTCGCAGTAGTCGGACAGTTCCTTGTAGAACGTGGCTAGCTCAGGATCCGTTCTGCGTTCGTAGTGGTGCCTCACCCTGCCGTTCGTGTAGACCCACTCGTCCGGAGCAACACCAATCGCGTCCACACCGGTGGTTTGGGCAAAGCGGGCTACCGCTTTGGTGTAAGCTTTGCCCCAGCGGTTGTTCACGCACCCATAGAAAGGGAATTCCGGGTCGTTCGCATCCCGCAATGGCGGCATGGCTTCACCCACTGTCAGCCACGCCTTGAGGCCCTTTTTGTGCGCGGCCTGAACGAAATCGCGCGTGAGCTTCTCCCGCTCCGTCTGCTGTTGCTGGAGGGAGGGATCCAGCATTGTCACGTCCCACGCGGCACGTTGGCTGAACTGGAACGCATTGCACTTCAGGGCGGCGAGCTTCGCGAAGAAGGCGTCACGTTCCGCGTTGTCCAGGGTTCCCTCTGGATGGCAGTTCACGCCGCGAATGATCCGTTCGGGGGGGCGCAGGGCCAGGCAGGCCAGTGGTACGAGCCACAGGCTCACCACCAGCCATCGCCAAACCCAGACAGAACACCGCGCCCGCGGTTCCATACGCTTATCTCCCGAACTGACGTCAAGCGGGGACATTTGCCCGCACCACATTTGTAGTCCATCACAATAGCTGGGCCCTCACTTCCTTCCAGCCCCCGCCCCCAACTGCGTCGTGGCTACCTACCCCTCAGATCCATCTTGCAATATCCTAACCCTCAGGCTAGTATTCCATTAGAACGGACAGGCGAAGCGTGGCAACCGCCCGTCAACAGACAGATTTGATTCGTTCGCATGGAGATGGCTCCCATGAAGAAGTTCCTGATATTCGGCTTCCTGTTCCTGGTCGTTCTGGTCGTCTTGGCGAAACTGGGGATCATTGACACTGGCGCGCCGCCTCCAGAGCCGGTCAAGCGGACCCGGAAGGCTCCGACAAAGCGTCCCCCTGAGATGCGTTCAAGCACGACGCAGAAGCCGGCTCCCCGGGAAGAGAAGGGGGCCGTTCAGTCGGTGATGGAGTACGGTGTAGGCTATACCCAGTTCAAAGCGAAGCAGCACAGCAAGAAGAAGCTGGACAAGATAACCACCGGCCATAACAAGGATATCGAGAAGCATTGATTCTTGGTTGGTGTGGCCCAACGCGACTCTCGGCTCTCCGCCAGGGAGTCCATCCAGCTCAGAGAGGGAAACGTCGACGTGCGCCCATCGTCACGCTGCCACTCGCTCTTTCTCTTCCTGTGCCGCTCGCATCGCGTTCTTCTCTCCCGTCCCGTTTTCTTCCTCAGCATTCTCCTGAGCGTCCCGCTTCACTGTTTTTCGGGCACTGGCATCCCTGCTCCGGGTGATCCGCGGCGACTGACCGATCTGCGATGGCTTGCCCGTCCTCCTTCCGGACAGACCATTGTGGTCGACACGTTCCCGGATGGACCGGACCGCGTCGAGGCTGGAGGCGTGGTGGCCGATATCACCGGCCCCGGTGTTCTGCAGCACCTGATGTGTGCTCCGGGCCCTGAACTGCGGATCAGGGTTGACGGCGCAGAGGTGTTCCGCGGCGATCCGCACCAGAGTTGGCCACGCGTCTATGTCGCCCCAAAGCCCGACGAACGCGGCGTCCTCCCGTTTGCGTTCCCGCTTGTCCATCAGGCCGGGCTCTTTGCACACTGCCTTCTGCCGATCCCGTTCAAGAGCAGACTTGTCGTTGAACGACCGAAGGGGAGGAAGGGCGTCTGGCTCATGGCCCAACGCCCGGCTCAGGCCCCGGAGACAGTGTTCTCAACGGACCCGGTGAGCGCGTATGTTGTCGGTCTGCGGGCTGTTCAGGCTGGTCTGCTCAGACGCAAGGACACACTCCCGGTGATCGCGGACGCTGAGACCCATGAATCCACCGTCGAGTGTCGCACGGAATCCACGGAGCTCATTGCGGAGTTTGCCGGACCCGGTGAGTTGGTGGCGATGCGCCTGCACGTCTACCCCGGGGCTCTGAACCTGCTCCGTGAGTTGGTCATCGGCGTGACAATCGACGGCGTGTCCACGATCCGCATGCCTCTGGTGGATTTTGTTGGTGCCAGTCACCCGTGGCCGCATGCCTGGGCACCCATGGCGGGTGACTGGGCGGCGGGCATCATTCACCCCTACCGGCGAAGCGGCGGCCGCGTGCAGCGCCAGGTGGTTGTCTATGCCAAACTGCCCATCCCCTTCGCCTCAGAGCTGCGCGTCTCCCTCACCAACCGATCCGACCAGTTGCCGATCATCGTCCGTGGACAGTTTGTGCTGGCGCCGCTGCAGGATACTCGAGCTCCCCTGGCGGTCCTGTGCGGCGCGAGCCACCGCGTCGCCCTGCAGGATGGCCGAAACGTTCTGCACACGTTTCCCGCGAGCTCGGGGCGTTTGGTAGGGACCGGCCTCTTTACGACGGGCCATGGTCGGGACTGGGCTTGGCGCCGGAACAGCCACGTCCGGTTGGCCAGTTCTGTCGGGAACACCATCTTCTCGGGGCCCGGATTGCTTCCCTTCGCTCTCCAGGGGGTAAGTGGGAATATCGTTTTCGGGGCCATGACCTGGAATCACAACAGCCTGGAGCCGGTCAACCGATGTGGAGCTGGTCGACACTTCTGGCTCGATCCTCTGCCAGTGGCCGGTCGTGAGCACCTTGTCCTCTCTCTCTCGGGCGCAGACGCGCCGGACCGTGGGACGGCCAGTGTGCTCTGGTACCATATGGGAGATCAGCCGCCTCCCGAGGCGCTCGACGAGATCAGACCGCGGGCCGGAGAGCTTCCCCCACCGCACCATGGACAGCCGCGCGTGCCATCGAATCCAGATGGCTGGTGGGCGGAGGCGGAGACGTTCGCGGACTCCGCAGAGGCAACCGTCGGACACGCACGTGCCGAGACCGTTGGGGCGGCGGACGCCTTCGCCTCTGCCGGGGCCTACCTGGCTTGGAACGCCGTTGAACCGGGCGACACGCTGGATCTGTTGGTGGATCTGCCGCCCACCCGGTACGTGCGCCTCTGGTACCACCGCCTTCAGTTCCCGGCTGGCGGTGTGTTCAAGATCCAACTCGCAGCAATGGACGAGCCTGTTCCCGAACTTGAACTGGCCAGGTCTCCCACAGATTTCAGAACGCGCGTTCTCGGGCTGCGGGCAGGGCGGGCATCTATCGACTGCCACGGCGTTTGGCCGCACCGGCAAGCCTACCGTTTCCAGATGCCGATCATGCACAACCCTGCCCCTGGAACGCGTGGCCGGCTGCGTTTCGTCTGTGCCAGCAAGCCCGGCAACAGCCGTGGGTACCTGCTGGCCATCGATCAGCTCGGGATAGACGCCGCGCCGGTCGTTCCACCCGGATGGAACAGCTGGGAGGGAGTGAAGGAGGCCGGGGATCGCCGGACGCTTCAGGTCATCCCAATGCCGTCCGGTCGACCGGATTTTCATAGTTGGGGGGGCCTGCAACTGGCCGCGACGACGGCAGAGAGCGAGAGTACGTTCCTTCTGTTCACCCCCGATCACCCCGGCGCCGGAAACGCCGTTGTTCTTCGCGGCGCGATAGAGTCCGGGAGCTGGTGTGTAACCGCGGGGGCGGGAGCGATGACACCGTTGACTCCAGGACCCGCAGGGAAACCGAGCGAATGGACCGTGCCGCTGGGCCCGGAGAGTGATGACGTGCCACTGCGCGTTACCGCGCGTTGTCAGTCCAGGCGAGGGAGTCTGTTACTCAACGCCTGGCGCCACGCAGTGGACTGAGATGCCCGCAACCAGGATAGGCAACCGGCAGGAACGTCCGCCACCTCGGGGTGTGGGCAAACTTGCTGCGGCGACCAAGAGAAAGGCGCTAAGCCCATGACCCAACAGCAGATCACCCGTTTTCCTGTCCTTTGCCTGGCATGTATCACCACACTTGCCACTGGCCTGGAGCTTGGCCCTTCGCCATGGGAGGTCCCCGTCCCGTTCGCAAGCCGGACGATTGACGGCGACCTCGCCGACTGGGGGCTGCCCCAGGCAGCGCTTGCGACCATCGACCCCGAGAAGGCGGGGAAGGACCCGACTATCAGTCTCCATCTGAACGATCCCGCCAATGCGTTCAAGGGCGCAGCCGACCTGAGCGCGCACGTCGCCGTGACTTGGGACGACCAGAACCTCTACATCGCGGGGATCGTGCGCGATGACGATCTGCGCGGAATCAAGCCCGACACTCCGCACAATGTCGGTCCTTCAGGCTGGGCCTGCGACAGTGTGATGTTCCGTATCCACAGCTTCCGCCAACCCCTCAAGACAAACAGCCCATTCACGCCGACCCCGTTCATGGCCTTACGCTACGAAAAGCCTGCCGACGGCCGCGGCAACCTGGTCAACAACGCCAAAGGGCAGCTTGAGAAGACCACAACGTACTGGAAGCTGCCCGAAGGCTCCATTCTTGCCTCTCGGGAGACGACTGACGGCTATCACGTCGAGGCGGCTGTCCCATGGGCTTCTCTCGCGTTCCGCCCGCAGGCGGGTGAGCCGCTCTTCTGTGGGTTCCTGTTGGCTGATATTGACGAGGGGGAGAAGCTGAATCAGCTTGGGCGTTGGTTCAGCGGCGAAACAAAGGCGACGGCAACATTCCGCCTGGTTCGGCGTCCGGAAGCGACTGGCACGCTATCCCTGTCGAGTCGTCGCCCGGAGAGCGGCAGACGCTGGTCGGTCAGTTGGCAGATCGATGCGAGGACGGCCGACGTGACGGCCAGGGCGCTCGTGGTGAAGGGAAGCGATGGGGGCGAGCAGCGGTTCCCGATCAATGTGTCCGTGCCCAAAGGACAGACCGCGAAAGACGTGGTTGTTGTCGACAAGGTAAGCCTCGAAATCGGCCCGGCGGAGGTCCGCCTGGTTGCGGCGATTGGGCAGGAGTCCGTGCCGCTTTGCTCCGAGGCGTTGGAGGTCGCTCCCGGACGTCCCCCCGCGCCGCTGGTGTCCAATCCTCCCGGGGAACTCCACCACCACCGGCCGGACCGGGTCGCCCACTCAGCCTACGAGGATCACCGGCGCGGGATTGTTCGCCACGACTTCGTGACTGATCGGTCCGGCTACGAGCGTTACCTGTTGACCCATGTCAAAGCGTACGTCGACGCCCAGATGGAGGGGGCCCTCAAGCGCAAGACCCCTCACATCAGCGGGTACGCGCTCAAATGCGTCACGCTGTACCGACTGACCAAAGACGAACGGTACATGAACTGGGCTCGTGACGCGATCGAGCTGGCCCTTGACCTGCAGGAGAAGACGCTCAAAGCGGATCGTCTGTTCGGGCTGACTCAGGTTCGTTACCATGCCTGGCTTCACGATCCGGACGGCGGGCTGGCGCCGCCCGATGCGGAGGAGCGCTTCCAGACCCTCTGGGCCCGGGCCGCCAGTGAGTATGACAAAGGTTGGATGTTCGCTGAATGGGGATATCACAATCGCTGCTACCACCGCCATTACCTACTCAAGATCGCCTCTCATTTTGCCCGTCAACTGGGCAAACCTGTGACGGCCGAGGCCGAGAAGTACATGGCGTTCCACGACCCAATCCTGGATGCGTTTGGTGCTGCCACGGACAACTCGTCGGGGTATCACTGGGTCGGCTTCCGCTATCCCGCCTACTTCGCTCAGGCGGTAGACGATTTGGAGTCTCTCGCCGACAACAAAGGGTGGGTTGATGCCCTGCAACGGTGGCGTCTCTACAGCTCCCCCTCCGGGGCGCTGCCGAATTTCGGTGATACCAGCGGCTGGGGCACTGGAGCCGGACAGGCCATGGCCTACTATGAGATGATGGGGCGGGTCACCCGGGACGGACGGTTCCGCTGGCAGGCGCACCGCATCGCCGAGTACCTCTATAACCACTTCTGGCCACGGCATGACCAGTACCATGGCCCTCGTGATTTCATCGCGGGCGGATTCTGTCGAGCCTGGCTGTTTTCTGATGACTCGGTTGCGCCTGTTCCCAGGAAGACAAAGAGCGCGATTACATTCCGGACGCGCTGCGTGAGCACGACCGAGGCAGAGCGCACTGCCCAACCGGGGCTCTGCCCCACCAAGATGATCGAGGAGCAGGTCCCGGACAAGCTGGTCCTCTCAAGCGGGAAAGACCCGTCGCACCTGTGGGGGCTCGTTGAGCTCATCGACAAGGGCGGACACTGTGGACGCCTGCCCGGTCACATTGCGGCGTTGACTCAGCATGACGCTGCGCTCCTGGCTGGTCAGGGGTACTACGAGCGATCGGCTGACTTCAACAACACCCTGTGGATCGAAGACATGGACGGCATCGCCGCGGATCCTCGCCCCATGCGAACTGAGGTCCCGCGTTTTGTGGAGGATTCGGCTCTGACTTACGCCCGAATCCGGGCCCAACGCTACAACCAGATGCCGGTTGATTACGAACGCGAGATCGTGTTCGTCAAGAATGCGTTCGTGTTGGTCAAAGACCGTGTCACCTTCCGAGCTACAATGCGCGTTCGGTTTGGCCCTTGCTGGCAGACACGCGACCTTGGCCCCCAGTGCGGCGCTGACTGGTTCAATACGTACTATGAATACATCTACTTCACCGGGCTGGGCCTGGGGAAAGGGGTCCATGCCTACCGCAATCCTGCCTGGGATCTACTCGTCAGGTTCGCTCCTCGGGAGGACTGTGAGCTGAGTGTTTCCGATCGTTTTGGAGACAATCCCTATCGCCCCAGCCCGACTCAGCTACGCCAAAGCTGGACAGGCATTGCCACCCCTGGGCAGACATTCACCTTCACGTCAGTCCTGCTTCCGCACGGCCCTGCTTTCGACGTGAGGCCCTACGCCGACTGGATTGAGTTCCTGGTGGACAATGATGACACCACCCTCGTTCGAGTCAGGACCGAGTTCGACAATGTGCATCACTTCCAGAGCACGCACTGGCTCTTGCTGCAGGAGCAGGGAGCCGCCGTCTCAGCTGAAGGCTTCGCCGGGGACGCTCGCCTGGCTCTGGTGACGCGTGATCGCAGAGATCGTGTTCGCCCCGCTGTGATCATCGATGGTGACAACCTGATCCTTGACGGCAAGGACTTGTCCGCCAAGGCGCGGCGCCCCGAAGCGAAGACGGTCTTCGAGGTCAGCGAATAGCCTGGCTATGAGGAGTGATGGCATGACCCTCTTGTCGAAGGACTACGATTTCTTCCCGTACGGGACGCACTATTACTGCCCACCTACTCCGCTGCCGGAAGACTGGGAGTATGATTTTGGTGAGCTGTCGGCGGCCGGCTACACCCACGTCCAGTTCCGGACGCTCTGGCGTTGGCACGAATGCCGACGAGGCGAGTTCGTTTGGGACGATCTGGATCGCATCTTTGACCTGGCCCACAAGCACGGCCTGCGGGTTGTCCTGAAGCCCATGTTGGAGAATGCTCCGGACTACGTCTTCACCGAACTCGATGGGACACGGATCGGTTTTCATGGTGTGCCGATTACGCGCTTTGCCATGAATTCGGCGTACTACGTCGGCGGGTTCATGCCGTGTTTTGACAACCCGGATGTGCTCGAAGCGGCCGGGGTTTTCCTCCGCCTCCTGATCCAGCGGTACCGTGAGCACCCTGCCCTGTGGTACTACGATGCCTGGAACGAACCGCGCAGTCGCCCGATGGCCCAGTGCCTGTGTGACCACTCTGTTGTCTCCTACCGCAACTGGTTGCGGGAGGCCTATGGGACGATCGACGAGCTCAATGCGGCTCTCCACAAGCGTTGGGCGTCCTACGATACGCTCATCCCGACCGCGTCAAACAATGACATTGTGGAGATGTTTCTGTGGCGTAAGTGGGCTGGTTGGGCCGTCTCTGAGCAAGTTCGCTTCGTCTGCGACATCATTCGCGAGGAGGATCCCAAAGCCCCCGTTCTGGTCCACGCTGGTTGCTGCGATGTGCTCCGGGACCCCGCGTGTGACTCGTGTGACGATCCACTCAACGCCCGGCACGCCGATCGCTACGGATTCTCCTGCAACCTCCTGCATTGGCCGACAGACCCACACCACCATGACTCGGCGGAGTTCCAGGCCGCCTGGCTGCGGTCGGTGGATCCCTTCTACTGGTGTCACGAGCTCTACCCGAACTCGTCTGACTGGTGCCGATCAACCAAGCCCTCGACCCTCGCGCGACACATCTGGATGGCGATTGCGGGAGGCTGCAGCGCGTTGACGTTCTGGGAGTACCGGTCCGTCCGCATGGGAATTCGGGCAAATGGTTTTGGTATCCGGGAAATCGACGGGGGACCGACTGAGCGTAGCGAGGTCTGCGATGCCATCGCCGGCGTCGTGCGAGACCACAGTGCAATGCTCGCGTCCGCCCAGCGTGTGCCGGCCAAGATCGCCCTGCTGTTCAGCAAAGACTCTGACCTGCTTCAGCGACTCACCAAGATGAAGACCTGGATGGGGGATGCCGAGGGGATGCGTCCGGATGTTGACTATGGCTACAAGCACGCCCTTCGCGGAGCCCACCTGCTCTACACCGGAGCCGGGCAGGATGTCGATTTTGTCTCTGG
>Ga0209045_1000306_pt1 | contig 61729 bp, 53 predicted proteins | sample SaaInlLV_10m_DNA_4_FD_184664 | JGI IMG/M metagenome (GOLD analysis project Ga0209045, IMG submission 184664) | Marine microbial communities from expanding oxygen minimum zones in the Saanich Inlet - Saanich Inlet SI072_LV_200m_DNA (SPAdes) (version 2) | ecosystem: Environmental > Aquatic >...
AAGCAACCCCTTGCTAAAAAAAGGGTTTTTGTATCAAGCCACTAATGAAAAAAAAGTTAGATAAAGATTTGTTTGTAAGAAAAATAAGAACGGTTGTTAGAAGATATATAAGAAATTAAGTTTCAAAATTATATGGGATTGTTAAGGGGTATACCCCTCTGTCTCGGCGAAGCTAAAAGAGCGAAGACGGATTAAAGAAGTCCCTTCAACTTAGGACAAGTTGAAGGGCTAGGGGGGTGAACAATACTTTATAGGTATTGCTCGCTTAGGGACCCTTGTAAATTTTCTACTGGTTCCTTATCAGGATAGTCTGCACGGGATTTTAGCAGTTCGCATGGTGAGAGTCAAGTCCTTTTTTTTAGCTCAAAATGGGCTGAGCTATTTTCTTTTGGCAATACGGTTAATATTCGCTTTAAATCTTTTTTCATTTTTTTATGGACAATGTTTACGATGGGTCAATATGGCTGTTGTTTTTCAACTTTATGTAGCTCTATTTTTTGCTTCATAAAAAACTATACCCCAACCCTTGTGAAATGTTTTGCGTTTTGTGTATAATTAAATTGTGTAGTTGTGAATTTATATTCATCAAAAAAGGATAAAAAGATGAAGAAATTACTTTTAACTAGCCTGCTATTTGCAGGATTAATGGGTACAGGTTCGATGTTTGCCATGGAAGGTGAAGCTCCAACGTCGGCAGAATTTGAAACATCTGTTGAAGATGCAAAAACTGAACTTGATAATCAGGAAGCAAAGCAAGCTGAGCTTGAGTCGCAGCGAGATGAACTTGAACAGCGAGAGAAAGATGAGAGCTTAACAGAAGAAGAGCGGAAAGAGGCGCGCGAGGAGCTAGAAGCGACTAAAAAATCTTTAGCTGATAGTAAAGTTCAAACAGATAAAGCTAGTCGTGATATTGAGACAGCTAAAAGTGAAGGTAATACTTCTGAGGGACGAGAAGCTTTAGATAGGGCAAATACTGCTCTTAAAGCGGATGAGGCTCTTACAAGTATGGAAAGTGATTTGGAATCTACGGATGACGAACTTTCTAAGAAGGAAATAGCCGATCTCAGGAAGGAGCTTTCCAGGGAGCCAGAATACACCAGTAAAGATCTCTATGGAGAGCATATTGGAAAAGTTTTGGACATATTCGAAAATTTAGATAAAAAATTGAAGTCTATTGTGAGCGATACAAAAGCAAAAATAGGGGAAATCGTTAATGCCCTTAATGACTTTGGACGTGATCTTAAAAATGCCTTTGATAGTATGCAGGATCGAGGCACTGTTTTGAGTGAAAAGGCTAAGAATGCTATTAATGAGCGCTGGAAAAGCTTGAAAACAGTTATTGAAAATCTTCCTTCAATCAAAGCGAAAATTTCGTTTGATGGAAATCCGGATGCAGATTCAAATTACAAGGCGTTGTTTGGCGATGATGAGGGAGCTCCTAACAGGCCTAATGCTGGATCATCCAATACTGGAAACAATAGTATTTAATTGAGTGCGTAATAGGCGGGGTCCTTTGGGCCCCGTTTTTTATTTACCTAATTTTTTTTAGATCTATGCATGAACTTATTTTTGATTATTTAAATATTATGAAGTTATTGCGTAATTACGCAAATTTTGGACTTATCGCAAAAGGATAAAAAGATGAAGAAACGATTATTAATAAGCCTGCTTGTGGCAGGATTAATGGGTACAGTGGCAATGTTTGCCATGGAAGGCGAGAGCGCTTATGAGTCTGAGTACAGTACGCAGAGAGAGAATCAGAAAAAGTTGGAAAGTGCTAGGGATGTGCTTGAGGCTAAACAGGCTGAATTGGCCAAAAAAGGGCGAGAGTTGAGTGTAGGCGAGGAATTACAGTTAGACAAAATGAGAGAAGTAGCACGTAAGAATGCAGAGAGGCTTGTAGATGCTAAGAAGAATTTGAAAGAGCTTTTAAAGGTTGAAGAGGCTAAAAGTGCTTTAGAAAAAGCAATGGCCATTCATAGTTCCGACGGAAGTAGTTTTGTTACTAATACCAACGATCATATGCTGCATGCGGACATAGCAAGATTTAGCGGGAGAGCAGAGAATTCTCTAAATCAGGCCCAAAAATCCTTTGATAGCGTCAAAGAGATCGTAGCTAAGGTAGAGAAGAAGCTTGGAGACATGGAAAGTGATTCGGAATCTACGGATGACAAACTTTCTGATCAAAAAGTTGATGATATTAAAAAGAGATTAGAGGGAACGCTTTTTGATTCTGGTAAACGACAAATGTGGAAACCGCTACCAGATTTGTTCGATCCAGTTGAGTCAGGAGAGGCCAAGGATCCACGCCTTGAGAGTGTAAAGCGAGAATGGCTTTCTCAGATGGATATTCTAGATAGTGCAGAAACCGAATGGTTAAGGCTTGATAAAATGAGAGATAGTGAGCGGACTGTAGACGAGACTCAACGGATGAATAAATTACATAAGGGAGTAGTTAAAGTTTACGACCTTCTTCAAAAATCTGAGCCGTATGTTTTTGATGCTATGAGGCAACGAATTACCGGCGAAAGTCGTAATTCATATCTTGATAAAGCAGATCCGATATTAAAAAACTCTAGAGAAAAGTTGTCAAGATATGTAAATAGCAACACGATTTTAACTAATGAGAATTTATACGGAAGACGCGTTGGTAAAGTTTTTAATATGCTCGATGGTTTAAAAAGAAGGGTTGGCTCTATTTTGAGTTGATCTAAAAAAGGATAAAAAATGAAGAAATTACTTTTAACCAGCCTGTTTGTTTCGGGATTACTTGTTACAGGAGCGATGTTTGCCATTGAAGGCCAGAGCGCCGTTGGGACTAAGCACAAGACGCAGCAAAATAATAAGCAAGTTACGACCTCTGCTGTTGCCCAAGCTTTTAATGACTTTGGGCGTAATGTCAGAAGTGCACTTGAGAGTATTGAGGACCAGGGTTCTGCTTTAGGGGATGATGCTATAAAAGGCTTAAAGAAGTTTGTAGTAGAGCTTACAGAAGTTGGACGTGCTATCAAGAAACTTCCTTCGGATATCAGAAATAAAATTTTGACACCGGACTATTCTGATGAGATTAAGTTAGCCAATGAAGCTATTGCCAAACGATCACATAAATCGAATGGTTCTAGACCATCCAATAGTGGTGATAAAAGTCTCTAGGTTGATAGCTTGGTCAACGAATTAAGGCGGGGCTTAAAGACCCCGCTTTTTTAGTGCTTAATTTTTTTCCTATATTTATGTGGACCATTGCAGCAACTGTTTTAAATAGTCTATAATTGCTATAAGTAATAAAAATAGTGTATTCATCGCAAAAGGATAAAAGATGAAGAAGCAGTTATTAATAGGCCTGTTGGCTATCGGGTTACTTGGTTCATGGGCAGTATTTGCCATGGAAGGTGAAGGGCCAGCAGAGTCGCCGGAGCAGCTTGAGACTCGTTTAGAGGATGCGCAGAACGAGTATAAGGAGCAGAAAAAATCGCTTGAAGCTTTGGAAGATGAGCGAGATAGACTTAGAGACGAAAAAAATCTCACTGCTGAGCAGCAAGAGCAGTACGAAGCATTACAAGAGCATGTTTTGACGTATTCTAAAGAATTAGAACAGGCTAATACGTCACTTGAAAAGGCTAAGACCTCAAAAAGTGCCGACGATATTGAAGCTGTTGAAGGTAAACTTGATACAAGTGAGGACACTAGAAATGAATTGCTAGAAAAGCTTGATGATATAGAGACCTCTGATGACATCGATGAGGAATCAACCCCTCTGTCTCAAAAAGTTTTGGATTTAATTGATGAACATCTATTCAAGGATTCTGATGATGATTCAGGAATAGATTCGGATGATTCAAAGAATATATTTAGTCCGATTGATACTAGTGATTTAAAAAGCCCTGAAGCTAAAACGATCGTGGATAGTGTAAATAAAACTAATAATACGTTTGAAAAGAACTTAAAAAATATTGCTGAGGATCCTAAGGCTACAAAAGCTGATCTTAAGAAAGAAGAGAGAAAATATATAACAAAAATTCGTTTTATTTTAGAAACGATTAAAAATAACGTTAAGAGTTTTTATGCAAAGACAATTGGTAAGTTGTTTAGTAAATTCGGTAAAACTGGAGCGTTTATTAAAGAGATTCGTGATGCACCAGAGCAGAAAAGAGCGGCAGGTGATGCGGCGGACGAAGCTAAAATAAAGTATGCAGATGAGGTTAGAGAACGTTTTGATGCAGATGAGGAGGATCATGAAAATCTACCTGCATTTCCCGACGATGCAACCATATACTTTACTGACCAATTGGTCGAAAAAGAAATAGAACAAGATGATTATGACACAACTTATGATTACGATAATGATCAATGGCAAAAACAACATCAAGGTGGCAACGGTGGGCACAAAAATCTCTGATTCTAGCATTTGATAAACGTACTTAAGCGGGGGCCTTCGAGCTCCCGCTTTTTTTGTGTCTAATTTTTTCTTATACCTACACAAACTCTTGTTTTGTCTTTTTCAAATAGTTCATAATTGTTGTAAGAGATAAAAATATTATATTCATCGCAAGGGATAAGATGATGAAGAAACAGTTATTAATAAGCCTGCTGGTTGTGGGATTGTTTGGTTCGTGGGCATTGTTCGCTATTGAGGGTGAGAACTCTATCGAGACTGAGTACAAGGCACAAGAAGAGAATCAGCAAAAATTGGAAGATGCGAAGGCTAAACTCGAGGCTAAAGAGGCTCGGGATGGGCAGCTGGATGCTGATGAGCAAAAACAGTTAGAAGAAATGGAGAAAGTTGAAAAGCTGAATGCAAAAAGGCTTTCAGATGCTGAGAAGCTTGTGGATGCAGCTCGTGATATGGATAAAAGTAGGATAGAGAGAAATAGCGCCCATAATCAAGCTGTAATGAAGTTAGGTAGCATTGGGAACTCCTTTGAGACTGTTAAGCAAATTATACAAGAGGTAGAGAAAAAGCTTTCAGCTATTGAGGACAATTCTGGTGACAATGACGATCAAGATAGCGATACTGGTGAGTTATCTCAAGATCCAGACCTGTTAGAGGCCGAGGAGCAGTTTGATACCGACGAGCATGGCCCGGCGGTAAAAGATATTTTCGAGCAGCTTCATAAGCCGACTAAGACCGGCGTGTCGTTATTGAATGCTTTTTGGGATTTAGGTTTACCTCGGTATTTAGTTGTCGATGTTCCAGAACATGCTACTCCTGAAGAGGCAGCAAACGCTTTTGAGGACATGAAGGACAGAGTTATTGAGGAATTTAATAGTATTGTTGAGGATGATTCTCCAGGACATTCTTCAGATGCAGAGACCAAAAAAAATATAGAAACGCTTAGTGCCAAGGGTAGTATTGATAAGGTTTTGGATAAGTTGTTTGAGGTGCGAGAGCTTCTGAAAAGTCGTAAGAATGGGCTAGAGGTTCTTAACCAAATAATTGAGTTTCGTGATCCGAGTGGTCGTGAGCTGGGCGATGTTGAAGTTGCCAAGGCAGATATGTTGCCAGTTGAAATCGATGAGCTCAAAATGGAATTGAATGACGCCTCTACTTCTGCAGAGCGCAAAGAAGCCATTGGTAAAGTATTGTCAAACAACGAGCAATTTGTAAAAGATTTTGATCAGGATATTAGCAAAGTTCAGAAGGCAACTGACAATACAAGTCGTAAGCTTAATAAGTTCTTCAAGGGGATCTTTGTTGAGCCGTTTGCCCAAGTTTACAGTTTTATAGGTGATACGGCTGGTGAAAAGAAGTTTGGTACCGGTTTAAATGATACTCTTCAAGATAAAAAGAGATTGATTCTTAAAGACCTTGATCAAAAATCAGAAGGCAACGTAAAAGAGCAAGTGTTGTCAGACCGCACAAGAAAGCGGTTAGAGAAGATCCGTAAAGCAATGAGTGATCACGAGGTCTCATTCGTAAAGAGAGAGTCTGATCGATTACAAGAACTTACTGAGGATCTTTATAGTGGGGCTAAAACGCATGATGATGTCGGTTCATCTATTGCTGATATCCATCAATCTATTAATGATTACAGCGACGCAGTTGGTAAGAGAATTAACAAAAGTTTATCGTTTAAGGACATTTATGATGCCGTCTTCATGGGTGACCCTCTTACGACTAAGCAGCGTCAAGAAAAAACAGTCAAAAAGTTTTTGTCCAAAAAAGCTATGCCAGAAACGTACGAGCGTAGAATCGCAAAGAAGAGCTATCGAGAGACTAGTCCTGTTACAAATGCGTTGAGAGACTTAGGTGTCGACTTCTCTGTTGATGGTCGCAAAATCACAGCCCGTTGGCCAGGAATCACAGCTGAGGAGCGTTACAATGCCGTCAATCGATTGGAAGGTATGGACTTGTCTCGTCTTTCATTAGAAAAAAACAAGGCATACAATGTACTTGTTGCCAATGATATTGTAACTGTTGTTGGTGATGGTGCTGACCAAAAAGTTGAGGTCAACAAAGCCAAACTGCGTGATTACACAGCGAATATTAGTAATGCTGTACGAGTCTTGGCTGACAAGCATCCACGTCTTACAAAAAATTTATTCAACGTTAGTGTAACTACCGGGCAATCTGGTGGTGGCGGCGGAGACGGTGGCCTTTAATTTTATAATTTGATCAATGGATTTATAGCGGGGGCCTTCGGGTCCTCGTTTTTTTGTTGCTTATACCTTGGATACAAAATAAGAATGACAGTTTTAGTTGTCGCCAGTTATGAAGAAATTAATCTTTTGTCATCCCCGGCTTTGAACGGGGATCCAGTCTTTCAGCAGTTCATTGGATAGCAATAGAGGTTGCGTTATTTTTTGTTGTTACACTTTGTAAATATTTGCTACAAAGAGTCATATTTTATGTACCGACTTTTACGCTAACCATTGCAGGAGTAGTTTCAAATAGTTCATAATTACTGTAAGAGATAAAAATATTGTATTCATCGCAAAGGGATAAAAAGATGAAGAAACAGTTATTAATAAGCCTGCTTGTTGTGGGACTGCTTGGTTCGTGGGCATTGTTTGCCATGGAGGCTGGAGATCCGGTGGTTACAGAAACTAGTGTTGAGTCCAGGATTGCCGATGAAGAAGCTACACAAAAAGAACTGATAAGTGAACGTAATGATGCGAACATGGATAATGATTCAAAGCGGTTAGTGTTGCTTGACAAGGCGATTCGTGAGCATCAAGAACAGATTAAATCAGCTAAGAACCTTCTTGACCAGTCTAAGAATTCAGTCGACGATCACCAAACTCTTTTAGATCAAGCAGATAAGTCTATGAATGAAGCAGATTCGATAGTTACAAAGCTGGATAAAGCAGTGGAAGCTCTTTCGGGGACAGAAGCTGTTGGTGATTCTGATAAAGCAGCAGATACAGCAAGGGCGGAGCTGATAAGCAGGGGCAATGAAGCAATGAATTCTATCGATCGAAAAGTCGCTGAGGTTTCTAATGATGGTAAAATTCACAGTAATCGTCAGTTTAGAGACTTTATTGAAAGAACTTTTATTAAGCCATTTATTGATCTTTTTGATTTAGTGAAAAACATAAAAGGCCCTGATTTAAAAGCTAAAATAGTAGAGCTTGCTGAAAAGTTAGATGAAAAAATAGAAAAATCAAAGGAAAAGAAGCGATCAAAAAAGGTTGAAAAGGAAGAGAAGCGACTTAAAAAGATCCGCACAGCAATGGGTCCCGACGTTTCCAGGCTCATAGAGATCTGCGATGACTCAATTCAAAAGCTTATCGATGACTCAACTCCAAAGCTTATCAATGCAGATGAGATTTCTAAAGCACTTAACGATTACATAAGTTCGCTTAATAAAAAAATGAGGAATATATCACTTACAGATTTGTATAACGCTCTTCATGTAAACGATGCGAATAGTACTTCTGGCCACGGTGGTGGTGGCGGAGACGGTGGTCTCTAAAACAAGTATTTGATCAATGAATTCAATCGGGGGCCTTCGGGTCCCCATTTTTTGTGCCTATTTTTTATAAATAATTTACGCAAACCCTTGTTTTAATAGTTGCAAATAGTCTATTATTATAGTATATGAATAAAAATATTGTGACGTAATACAAGGAAAAGATCGTGAAAAAGCTCATATTTATAAGTTTATTATTTGCTGGCCTGTTTGGCTGTCAGACTTTGTATGCAATGGATGGCGCGGAACCTGTGCATGTAGATGAAGAAACATACACGCTTGAAGAAGCAAAAGATGAGTATGCAAAGCAAGCAGAGGAAGAGCAAAAGCTTGATGCTGAGCGTGATAAGCTTGAAAAGCGAGAAGATTTAGATAAGCAAGAACAAGAACGCTTGAGAGAGCTACAACAAAATCTTGAGGCGTACAAAGATAATCTTGATCAAACGAAGAAAGACTTAAAGCAGGCTGAGGATGTTAAAGATACGGATATCGGCAAAAAACGTCTTGAAGATGCTAGCAAAGGCTTGAACGAGGCTAAGAAACAGCTTTCATCATTAGAAAAAGTTGAAGGCGAGCTAACAGATAGTTTGCAAGATAAAGATACAAAATTTAAGCGTGAGAAGCTTATTGACGATATGTTGAAGTACGGTAAAGAGATAGGATTGGACCCTAAGCCTATTGATGAAAATATGACAAAGGCTCAGAAAAAGCCTTTTAAGATTCTTAATAAATTACGCGAGACATTGAAGAGTATTTCCAGCTGGACTGGGGAGAAATTAAAGAAGGCGCCAGCTGCTTTTATAGATGCGCTTAAGAAGTTCTTTAAGGACTTTGGTGATGCTTTAGATAATTTACGTGGTAAAAAAGCTCTAAGCAAAGAGGCCATGAATGAGCTGCATGAGGCTATGGCTGAAACAGATTCTTTGAATGATGATTTGTTTGATATTGATCCTGAACTGGAGGAGTTGAAGGAGAGTGCGAATGAAAAACTGAGTGAGTTGAGTAAAAATGAACCGCCCAAAAAGCATGTAATAGAACATCGTAAAGATGAAGCAAAGGCATTTGTAAAAGTATTTGATGAGTTGATAAAGTCAGATAATTTTACAAAATTATCACCTGATTCACAGGCTGATGTTCGAGAACTGAAGGAAACCCTAGAGAAATCGAAAAATGATCCAACAAAGAATGATTTGTTAGCTAGTCAAGACAAGCTAGAGAAGCTATCGCAGGAAATAAAAAACTTTGAAAATTTGCAAACTCCATCTGATTCAGATACTGAGCAGTTAGAGTTTGACTTGATTTCAGCCCGATTTGAGGCTCTTGAAGGGCGTGATAAGTTATCACGCAAGCAGGAAGCAGAATATAACGAAGATGTTTCACATAAATCGCTTGAAAGCATACGTAGAGACGTAAATGAATTAGAGTTGCAAGAAAATTTGGAAGATATGGATGGCGCTTCTAATATACGTTTGCGCAGTGAAATACTTTCAGAAATGAAGGATGCAGGTTCTGAAGTTGAGTCCAATGATTTGCGAACTTTTGTTAAAGATTTGCTTTCTACGATTCGTCTTGAAGAAGGAACCGTGCCTTTAACTCTAGATGAGGTAGATAGATTTAAACAGAATATTGATACGGTTATGCAAGAGCGCGATGCGTCCGAAACAGCTGAAGAAAAATCGGCGTTTAAAGAGGCAGCTGAGCAGCTTAAGGTAGATATTGAGAGTTTCAAGGACAGGAAGCATGCTTCACCAGGTGAACCCGCTCACGAGCCAGTTAAACAGTCTACGCTTAATAAACTTGAAGCAGAATTAAAAAAAACAGAGCATTTGGAAGCGGATGATAGCTTTGATGTGTCTGAAGAGAATTATGATGACATTGATGAAGTATACGGTCTTATAGATGAAAGCCATTTAATAAATGGAGAGCCAAGTCCACTCGGACCTTCTGAGGAGGCAATGCAAAAGGTTGCAAAATGGTTAAAAGAGGTTATAAAAGATCCGATTAATGAGAAAATACAGCAGAATTTTTCGCAAGCTATAATTGATGCGCAAATGTCACAAAATGATACCGGTTTTTCTCCTAATGACAGTCTCAAAGAGCATTCAGGGGAAGTTGTAGAGCTTTCTAAAGATGCAAAATTTGAGCCAAAAACTGTTGCTCAGCAGCAACTAGAGGCCGATCTTAACGAATCGGGTAATTCAAAGGCTGCCAAAATACTTAACAAAATAACTAAGCCGTTCAGAGATATAGCTTCGCATAAAGATCAATTTCCGTCAGCCAAAGAGTTGGCAAATACATTAAAAGAACAAGTTTTGAGCTTAAGAAGCAAATTGTCGGACAAACTAACCGAGTTGAAAGAAAGTTTAGATGCAAGTAAGCATAAGAGGTCGATAAAGTACCGTAAGGCGCTTAGCGAGATTCGTGATAATTTATTTGTGCTTAAAGCTAAGTTAGGCAGATTTGCTGATAGGCTTGGTAGCTTGTTTGGTAGAGAAAATGCGAATTTTTCACAAGCTAAATTAGATTCAGTTTCGGTAGACCTTAAGTCTGAAATGCTTAAGAATAAATATCTAGATTCAGATGCTAAGAAGTATGTGGAGAAGGGTAGTATTGTAGAAATGCGAAAAGGATTTGATGCTCGATATCGGGTAGTTGATGCTTTACGAGAGCGTGGAATTACGATTGATGTAGTCAAAGACTTTGAAGAAAAGGTATGGGGTTCATTTCCTCAAGATAAAATTACTGAGGTTCGCGAAAGTCTTGAAGCGTATTATGCAAGTGATGGTGAGTTTTATACAAAGAATCCGCCGGGTAGTGACGAGACGCATATTACCGAGATTCAAGAACTTATTGCGATGAAAACTGTTGACTCTAAGTCGATATTGACGCGAGATACGAGTGGTAGGCTTGCGGTTAATGAAGAGGTTTTAACAGATCATCTTAATTGGGCCTGGGATAATGCCCGTAAAATTAAGCCCGGCAAGCTGGAAGCAGTTGAAGATTTGTTTGGTCTCGAAGTCCGTGAGCACCGTAACATTCGAGTTTCTGATGGCCAGTTAGCTGAATTGAATTCGGACATAGCAAGTTTTGATAGATCGCAAAAAGGTAAGAGTCTTACACCTGAATTGCGTGAACAGCTGACAGCAGTGCAAGATGCGATTGCAAAACAACTTGAACTTAAAAAACGTTCACCTATTTCTAAGGGTGATGTTGAAGAAATACAAAAGTTATTGAAGAAGTCTAATCGTGAAGCCACTCTAACTGAGGCTGATAAAAAAGAACTCAGTACGGTTATCGAGAAGGCATTCGGCGATGTTAAGGAGCAACAAAAAGTCGATGATACCGCTTCGGCCGAAAAGTTAGAGAAGCTTGAAGCTGTTTCTGGAGTGCAAGAGCGAGGAGATATTGAACGGCGATATCATCTTGACAACAAAAAGCTGATGAGGGTTCTACCCGAAGTTATCGATGCGCTTAAGTCTGACGCAAAAACTGACGGTGTTATTACGCGTGAAGAAGCTGAAAAGTTTGATGCGTTTATTGAATTAGATAAAGGTGAAGTAACGCACAAGGCTACAGAAGAATTTCTGAAGCTTCTTGATGCTTTGGATAAAAAAATGACTGAGGCCAAGGTTTCTAAGTCTAATTCTGACACTGATCCTGGTAAAGAGGCTAAGAGTGTAAAGCAGATAGTGCAAAATTCTTTTGAGTCTATGCGCAACAATATCGCCAAATTTACTCAAAAAGGTGGTCCACTTGATAAGTTGATGAGCTGGCTGAGGAACAAAGGGGCTAGTCGCGGCAAAGCCGTAGATAAGGATGCACCTCTTGACCCTACAACTCGCGATGCTGTAACGGCTACAGAGGAGCTGGAGGCGGTACGTGATGAGGCAGACAAGCTTAAATCAGAGACATCCGACTTGAATACAAAGGAAGATTTACAGAACTTGCGTCGTGATGCTTCTAAAGCACGTGCAAAAATGCGCCAACTTGAGCGATATATCAAAAACTTTAATGATCATGATCTAAAGAATTCGTCTCAAATTGTTAACTCACTTAAGGCTCTTGATACGCTAGGGTTTACTGATGTATCTGTAACTGAGTTAACCAAAAAATTTGATGCTGAGTATACCAACAAGAAGGTTGTTGATGGTTTTTATATTTTCGCAAATGCGGATGTTGTTTTACGAGATCTTTTGACCGCTGTTAAAGGTCTTGAAGTTAACGGAACCAACGGTAAGGTTGAGCCGAATGATTTGGATTTTGTAAGTAAAGCTGAAAAGCGCTACCCTAAGCTGCTTGTGGCCTTTGATGTAGGGAAAAAAGTTCCTGGTAAGCCTTATGAGCTGAAAAGTATCGATCAAGAAAAATTAGGTAAGTTCAGGTCTGCTCTTGAGACATTGATTAATCAAGGCACGGTACCATCGTTTGATCATGATAACCATTTTGCTGGTAGCAAATATATTACGTTTGTTGATACCTTTGCAAAACGTCTTGAAGTTCTACAAACAGAGGCTTGTGGTAAAAGCTTAGATAAAGTTGAAAGCCTTTATAAAAATAAATATGGGACTCGGGCCGAAGAATTTGAACAAAAAAGTGCAGACTTCAGGGATGCGGCCAAAGATGTAAAGCAGCTCGAGAAAAGGCTTAACGAGGTTAAGGTAGCGATTGACGCGCGTAAGGCCCAGATTGTCAAAAAACCGTTCAAAGAACGTGTTCGCTTTGTTGTTGACTGGATCAAGAACTTGTTCAGTAAAAAAGGCAAGACGTTGAGTGCAGAGAATGAGAAGGCACTTGATAAGGTCGAAACAGACTCAGAGGCTGGCAAGCGAGCTAAAGTTCTAAATGAACTACAAGGTGTGCTTAAAAAAGATAATACTTTACCATCGGCCTTGTTGGCTGTGGCACAGGATGGATCTTAATAAGTAAGAAGTAATTTAACGTTAGGGGCAAGGTGTAAAAATCTTGCCCCTATTTTTTTGCAGCTACTTCTTTGGCGTCACTTTTTTAGTCATAATCTTTGTAATCATTGGCTTTGTGGTAAAACTTAGCCGAGACTTTTTAGTCATCTTGGATGTTTTTGCTACGCATTTTTTTCAAGTTACTGCGGTGTGCTTTGGAGCGCAAACGAGATTCTTTTGCTGATTTTGGAATACGAGTTTTCATCCGTTTTTTTTGGCAAGCAAGGCCTCTGCGAACCTGAGCGGCAAGTCGATCCAGTGCGCTATGCTTGTTTTGTAGCTGGCTTCGTGATGATCCATCGTGAACAATCAGGTAACCATCGTTGGTTAATTTAGCCTGAAGTTTATTGTTGATTTGTTCTTTTTGTGAATCATTCAAAACGGTTGTGTCTCGTACATTCCACCTCACGGTTACCCGTGTATCGGTTTTGTTTACGTGTTGGCCGCCCGCTCCACTTGATCTACTCGTTGTTATCTCAAGCTCGTAGCCGGGAATGACGATGTCATCTTTGATAAGTAAATTATTTTTCATTATTACCCCTTGATAAACGCACTGATCTTGGGATGTTTATTTGGTGAGGAGGTGATACTGTGCATGGTTCCAGATTCAACAATTTTGCCTTTATCCATCAGGTGAACAGTGCAGGCAAGCTGCTCAAGCAGTTTAATGTCGTGTGTTGCGATTAATACTACAAGACCGTCTTTTGCTAGGTCGGTTATCTCTTGAGCTACGTAGCCGGTTAGTACCGGGTCAAGTGCCGAAGTTGGCTCATCCATACAAAGAATTTTTGGTCGCATAGCGAGCGCTCTAGCAAGGCTCAGCCGTTGTTTTTGCCCCCCAGACAGAGCCGAAGGAGAGCTGTCCACTTTGTCGGTCAGGTCGTATCGTTTTAGGAGATCATTGGCGATTTTATCGGCTGCCTTGGCTGATTTGCCAAGTACTGTACGCATAGCAATTGTAACGTTTTCACGCACTGATAAATGCTCAAACAGATTGAATTGCTGAAAAATCATACCGATTGTTTGATTTGTGTGCATACTTTCTAGATCAAGTTTTTTACCCTCAAAAGTGACAATGCCTTGATTAAGCGTTTCAAGATTGTTCAAAAGACGAAGAATAGTAGATTTGCCTACGCCAGAGGCTCCAAGTAATACGGCTACTTCTCCTGGCTGCACCTCAAAGCTGACATTATCAATAATTCGCTTGTCGCCAAATTTCTTGGTTATATTTTTTAAACTAAGCATGTCGGTTTAACCTCACTTCAAGGGCTGTAAGTCCCATGGTTAGTGTGCCGGTGATTAGTAGGTAAACGGCACCTACTGCTGCGTACACTGACAGAGCATCGTAGGTTGTGGAAGTTATTATGCTCCCTTGTTTAAAGAGTTCAGTTACCCCGATGAACGAGGCAAGGCTTGAGTCTTTAACCAAGACTATCAACTCGTTACCCAGAGGTGGAAGCATAACTCGCATGATGCGTGGAAGAATTATATACCACAGAGTTTGCAGTCTACTGAATCCCAGTACTTTTGCTGCTTCAACCTGCCCTGAACTAATCGATTTAATTCCTGAGCGCACGATGCTACTGATGTATGCGGCACTGTTCATGCCAACAGCGATAATCGCCGTCCACAAGGGTGGCAAGTTTATGCCTACGATTGGCAAAAATGCGTACATAAAAACTATCTGGATTACCATCGGAGTTCCACGCAGTACGGTTGTAATCAGATAAACTGGGTACTTTAGGGTGCGCGTGGTTGATTCTAGGGCCAGTCCAAACATGGTACCCAGAGCCAACCCGATGATGCATGAGATTAGGCCGATCAGGATTGTTATTTGCGCGCCTCGCATAAGCTGCGGCAGCGCGTGATAAATTAGTTGAAAATCGATTATCATTAGAAGCCCCATTTATTTTTAATTACCTTCAAAATCCCATTCTCTTGCATTGTTTGCAATGCTTGGTTGATTCGTGTTGCTAACTTTTTATCAGTTAGTGAGACGGCAAATGCATACGTCTCTGAGGGTGCGTCCAGCTGTACAACGTTGTATTGTTTGTCGATATGTTTTTTTAGGTAAGGAGTAAGAGTGCTTTTTGCACCAATGACAACTTTGGCATGTCTGTTTTGCAGTGCGAGGAACAGGTCTCCGATTGTATCCAGTCGCAATGGTTCCATTTTTAGTTGCTGGGTAAGGTAGTTGTCTGCTGTGTATCCTAGATTCACTACAACTTTTTTGTCCAACAATTTATTTGGATCACTAGAGATTAAATTTTCGGGCATTGAAACAGCAATGAGCGGGTCGTTTGTTAGGTATGGATTGGTGTAGAGTATCTTGCGTGCTCGTGCTGGTGACGGGGTCATGCCTGCGGCAATCATGTCAATGTGCCCTAATCGAAGTTCTATCAAGAGTGTATTGAAAGGCATGTTTTTTATGATTATATCTTTGTTTATAATGTTGCCAATTTTTTTGATGATATCAAGATCAAATCCGGCGTATTCATCATCTTTTATAAATGCAAATGGGTAGTAGTCGGCACTTGTACCAACAATCAGCGTTTTGCCAATTTGTGCACTAGTGTGCTTGCTGTTGTACTGACGAATATACCAGGTCAAAGTAAGTGATAATAAAACTACGATAAGGACGGTTATTTTTTTGAACATAATCAGCTTCCTTGTTTGAGCAGTGTGTGCAATGATTGGCACACAGCTTGGATGTTATTAATTTTTTGTGGGACGACAAAAATTGTATTCTCGCCTCCAAGTGTTCCCAGAACGCCGATCTGGTCACGAATTAAGTCTATTTGATCGGCCACAAACGGGGCCAAGCCGGCCATGGTCTCGACCACAATCATAGAATTGTTGTGGTTAATACTGACGATAGCTTTTTTTAGGATCTCTTGCTCGGGGTTACTTGCAGACAATCGGTATACCGACTTCCCTTGTTCCACAACCTTTACGATACCCAAGGTTCGTAAGTCGCGTGATATCAACGACTGATGTGCGTCGATGTGGAACGAGTTCTTAAGCAGTTCGGCTAATTCTGTTTGCGAGTGCAGGGCACGTGTTGAGACAAGATGCCTTATCGCTTCTAAGCGACTTAATTTTTTCTTCATAAATATTCACCTCTGTCTTCATAATAATACGAAAACAGAGCGCGAGTCAACTGGTATGATTTTGGCTGATTAACAGAGTATACGCCTTTGTGATAAAGCAGGGCGAATGAGTTTTTTATCGAGTGTAGTTTAGACCAACGGCATTGCGAGCACGTTCAAGGTAGGGCATTGCGACTGAACGAGCCTTGTCAGCGCCTTGTTTGAGTATCTTTATGACATGGTCTGTGTTGTTTGCCAGCTCGTTACGCAGTTCACGTTGTGGGGCAAAATAGTTCCAAATTACCTCAACAAGATCTTTTTTAAGCGCGCCGTAGCTTGTGCCAGGTGTTTGGAATCGAGTTACTAATTCTTTTTGTTGATCAGCTTCTAAGAAAAGTGAATAAATAGCGAAAAGCGTACTGTTTTCGGTATCTTTTGGCTGGTCTACTGGCGTTGAGTCTGTAACGATGCACATGACTTTTTTGGCAAGAGTAGCCTTGTCGCAAAAAATATCGATAGTGTTGTTGTAAGACTTTGACATTTTTTGGCCGTCTATGCCTGGTAGTAAGCCGGTCGCGGTTTCTATTAGTGGCTCTGGTACTACAAAAGTGTTGCCGTAAGTGCTGTTAAAGCGCTGGGCGATGTCACGAGTCATTTCGACATGTTGTTTTTGGTCTTTGCCAACCGGAACCACCTGTGAGCCGAACATAAGAATGTCTGCGCTCATCAGAACAGGATAGCTGAACAGGCCGTGAGTTGCGGTAATGCCTTTGGAAACTTTATCTTTGTATGAGTGGGATCTTTCAAGAAGGCCCATGCCGGTTACATTGCTTAGCAACCAGGTCAGCTCTGTAACTTCTGGCAGGTCTGACTGCACCCAAAATACAGATTTTTCTGGATCAATGCCAAGCGCTAAAAAGTCGCAGGCAGTTGTAAGAGTATTTTTACGTAGTTGGTCACCGTCAGATACACTTGTTAGTGCGTGATAATTGGCTAAAAAGCAGAACAGTTCGCTGGTCTCTTGGAAGTCGACCATGCGCTGCATCATACCAAAGTAGTTGCCGATATGTGGGGTTCCAGAGGTTTGTATGCCACTTAAAAGACGTTTGGGCGTCATGCTGCTACCTTAAAAAAATATTGATCAGATTTTGTATTAACTGATTGCAGATTGCGCACAACTCAAGACTATATAAGCGTGCTTAACAGTAGCCTGTAGATTAGTAGTCAGGCCTAAAAAAGTCAATTGGCCCTCTGTTTGAGATTGACGGTTATATCCTTTTACTTTACCTTTAGGGTATACCGTTACAACTCAGATTATGCATGCATGCCGGGGTGGCGGAATTGGTAGACGCACGGGACTCAAAATCCCGCGGTGGTAACACTGTGCCGGTTCAAGTCCGGCCCCCGGTACCATTCTTCACGTAAAGCTTGGAATGGCGAGCCATTATTTTAATGGGAATCATGATTAAAGGGTTAGAATGGAATCTACTGAGTTGAAGCAAGATCGAACAATTTTTGAAAAAATTATTGATCGTGACATTCCATCGGATATTGTTTTTGAGGATGATGATCTTATTGTCATCAAAGACATTTCGCCTAAGGCGCCCATTCACTTACTTATTATTCCAAAGAAGCCTATTAAAGATATTGCCTCGCTGAAGGCTGATGACCAAGCAATTGCAGGTAAACTGCTTTTAATAGCTGGGCATCTGTCAGAAACTATTCCAGGGGCTAAAGACTTCCGTCTTATTGCCAATAATGGTGCTAGCGTAGGTCAGAGTGTATTCCATCTACATTTCCACTTTTTGGCTGGAAAGGCGATGGACGGTTTTTGAAAAATTTATGGTATGCCGGGGTGGCGAAATTGGTAGACGCGCACGCTTCAGGTGCGTGTAGTGGTAACACTGTGCCGGTTCAAGTCCGGCCCCCGGTACCATTCTTGGCATAAAGCTTGGAATGAAAGGCTATCTTTTTTAAGGATGTGTTAATTAGTCCCTTGTCGCGGCGTAGCTCGTAGAGTGTAGACGGATGGATCTCCGTTCAAAGCCGGGGATGACAAAATGTTAGATTTCTTTTTTTTCTAAAAATAACTTTGAACTTAGACTTTAGGCTTTGCATGATATGCAGGGTAGATATAAAGTGTTTTATTTTGTTTCTGGCGAAGACGGATGGAAGTAATTATTGCTTCTTAAGTGTTACTTAGAGGTCCATCACGTTGAAGTTCAGGTTGGTTAACATTGCCTTTTTCTCCAAGATAAAAAATGAAGATTCCAGCAAAAATTATAGCGAGTGCTATGAAGAATCGTGCTGTTAGAACCTCCCCGAATAAGAAGTATCCGTAGATACTTGCAAAAAGAGGTCCAAGGAATCCAGCAGAGGCAAGCATTGTTGCGCTGTAGCGGGTCAGAAGATACGCATACAGATTATGGCAAATTACGTTACCAACAATGATGATTGCTAGCATAATTCCCATGGCTTTAAACGGAGAATATATAACCATTGGTGCTTCAAATAATAGGGCTGATGTTAGTGCTAGAATGCCGCCTAGAGTCATTGATATACCATTTACCATGGCTGGTTGGTATCGACGATTTACTAAAGCGTGCCGAACGGTAACCCAGCCGTAACTTACTGAAATCACTGATATGATCATGGCAATTTCTGGCCACGACAAGAACCAAATTGAGCCTGCTACGTGCTCAAGTGGTGTTCCGCCAAACAGAATTACAAGAATCCCAAGCAATCCAATTAATAGCCCAAATATTTTGCGCGCAGATGGGCGTTCTTTGAAGAATATTATTTCCATGATGTATGAGATAAATGGCCCAGCGCTATTGAGAAGGCAAGCCTTTGTGCCGCTCATGGTTTGGAGCGCCCACATCCGTGTTGTGTATGGGATAAAAATAGCGAACAAAGCAAGCTGTATGTATATTAAAATATCTTTTGATCGAATCTTAAATGATTGTGTTGGGAAGATATGTTGGTAAGCAAGTAGCAGGGATCCTGCGACTGACATGCGTAGACCTATAAGCAGCATTGGGCTTATATAAACAACAAGAGCTTTGCCCATTGTGAATGAGCCGGCAAAAAGTGCGTATAAAAGTACTACTGTTAACATGTTTGTAGCTCAAATATTGATATGCGAAAAACGCAAAATCTTGTTGCCATCCATAAAGGTCCAAAACTTTGTGTGGCAACGTATAAAATCTTAAAGAGTTGTTCTAATTTACCAAATTTATCGAATTATGTCTAGATTTGGCGCTTGTAGGTCGATTTGTTGGGATTGGTTATGATCTGATACAGAGAGGTTATCGATGGGGTCATAGTAGCATTGCAGGCAGCCATCGACAAAAGAGGTCAGACGTTTTCGGTATTCATATTTGTGCTTGAGGTGGTGTAGAGCGTGCCTAGACTCTTCGATCCACCAGGTTGTAGCTCTTGGAGTCTCTTTAGCTAGGCGTATTGCGTTGTTTAGTGTGGCCCAGTTGTCATCATTCGAGTGTATAAAAAATAGTGGTATTTTGATGTTGTGCATTTTGCCAAACAGTCTAGTTTGGTATGCATTTATACTTATAATTGGTCGTGCAATAGCATAATAAAAACACCACGCCATGGCTCGGAATGGAAGGCGAATCACGCGATTTTTTATCCATTTACCTAGAAATGCAGGGATACCTGTTTTTGCTACGTGTCTGAATGAACCCCAACTGCTGTCAAGGACCGCTCCGACGACGTTGTATTTTTTGCAGCCTTGTTCGCCTAGGTGTAGTAAGGCTCGGCTTGTGTGGAATGCTCCAGCACAAATTCCAAGTAAAATTATAGGTGTATTTGTAGGTGTGTTTTGCTGTGCAAATTCGATTGTTGCAATAATGTCTTTGTAGTCGCTGACGCCATACTTCCATTGCTGCAAAAAGCGTAGTGTGCCATCACTTTGACCATGTCCTCGTGCGTCAAAAAAAAGCACGTTAGCATTGTCGCTAACATGTTTGTAGAGAGGGGTCATGCTTTCTTTTTTGCCAGGGTAAAATCCGCCGGTAAAAATAATTGTGTATTGAGGGTTTGAAGCCCGTTTCCACAGACCGCATAGATTTACACCGTCTTCTGTTGATATTGAAACGTCCTGGAAGCCTTCGCTGTGCATGCGATCTCTGACTTTGCCCTCTTGTGCGATGAATCGCGTATTAAAAAGCTCGTCGCGGGACCAGGTTGTATTGTCAAAAAATGCATTGTCGTAAGCTTTAGATTGGCACTGTGTTTGTTGAGAGTGTGTGATAAGCAAAATAAGTGCTGTACATAAAGCAAAAAATATTGTTTTATTATTCTTCATTACGTCCTCTGTGTGTGGTGATTGAGTGGTTGTGAAATAGTTAATTTGTCGTCACGGGTATTTCTTCGTATGATTGAGAACCGGTGATGACAAGTGTAAACCACTACCACTCAAGGTACACGATAGTCCAAGTTTTGTCGATGCCTAGGGCATAAAATGCATTTATTGACGATTGTTGTATCGGTTATATTTTCCTGTTTTTCAACTGCTATTCTTGGCTACATTTCACTTGCTACTCCTTTGGGCCCTTGGATAGCTCCAACCCTTGCTCTTTTGGCCTGGATGCTGCTGTTTGTTGCATTGCGTTTTGGATTAATACGCTCGTGGGCCGCTGAGCTTGCGGTCTACTCAACGATAGCAGGTTCGGTTGGCGGTATTCTAGCAACTGCCGTTTGCTGGACCGTGCCGACGCTATTTTTTGTAAATCCGAAACTGTGGGGGGTAATGACAGGACAACCGATTATTTTTGTTCTTGGTGTTGCCGCACTTTCTATGGGTGGTGGTAGCTTAGCGCTTATGTTGAGTATTATTTGGCATGATCGGTTTATTGAACAAACGAAACTAAAATTCCCGATTGCTCATGTAATACACAAGACAATTGCTCTGGGGGCAGGGTTACGATCATCGGTTCAACTTTTGTGTGGCTTTGTTTTTGCAACAATTATTCTGACTTTACAACGGGTTAAGCTGTTTGGTCTTACTTTTATTCCATCCACCATTCGTGTATTACCAGCAGCTCTTGGTAGGTATGCTGCTATACGTTTTGATGTTGCTCCATTATTGGTCTCTATAGGCTTTATTGCTGGCAAGCTTGTTGCACTGCCAATGCTGGTGGGAGTGATTTCAAAGATTGTCATTCTGCACTACTTGAGTACTGTTTGGTTTACTTCGCTTAGTAGCTCAGAATGCGCTTTTGCTTTTTGTAGTGGTATTGTAATTTTTGGATTTTGTTCAAGTTTACCAATGCTGGTCAAAATGCTGGTTCGGGGAGTTCGGGCTTGTCGTTTACGTGTTCAGCGCAAAGGTTGTGCAATTAAGCCGGTTGCGTCTGGTTCAAAATCAATTCCATCAATTGCGGCTATCAGTATTTTGGTCGGATTTTTATTGTGGTTTAAGTTTAATGTTTTAGCCATTGTTTTTGTTTTGGTTGGTGCGATTGCCTGCGCCTACCAGCTTGCCATGATTACGGGCAGAATTGGACTTGCCCCGTTGGGGCGCTTTGCTACTTTTGTGATGGTTCCTGGAATACTTTTCTTTGGGTTTACCGGTGTACAAGCGATTGTTGCCGCTGCTGTTGTGGAGCTTGTTGGAGGCACTTTGTGTGACTTTTTAGTTGGACAAAGGGTGGTTTTCTTAATGGGTTTGAATGTTTGGCATGCGCGTTGCTACCAGATGCTTGGTCTTGTTGTTAGCTCTCTTACTATCGGTTGGGTTGTGTTGATTTTGTCGCATAGATTTGGACTTGGTTCAGATCTATTGTTTGCGCAGCGGGCTCAAGCTCGTGCGTTGCTGATTACTGCCCAAAGTTTTGTCTGGTCCGTTGTGGGCTTGGGAGTATTGTTTGGTGCATTTTTACGTATTATTCGTGTTAATACCATGCTCGTGCTAAGTGGTTTGCTGATGCCCGTAGACTATTCTTTGATGCTTATTGCCGGCGGTTTGCTTAGCTGCTTGACCAAAGATCGCCGTTTGTACGAACCATTTTGGTCTGGTATGTTTGTGAGCAACTCACTCTGGATGTTACTTAGGGCACTGCTTTAATTGGGCATGGTAGTCTATATATATTTACACGTAATGATTTTGGAGTATTCGGATTATGAATGCATTAAAAAATTATAGGGCATTATCTTTGGCCTGTTTGGTAGCTGCTTCGTGCACTACGCGACCCGTTGACGGGGCTAGGCTGATCACTGGGGCTATATATCCTATAGCTTATGTAGCAACTCATATGGCTTTTTATGATGAGGCTCGTGTTGCCAGAGGCAAAGGCGACCTATCGCTTTTTCCTAAATTTTTAGCTTTTATTATGGCTTTTGGGACTTTTAAGCGTAGTTATAGCTCAAAACCTGAGGACTTCTTAGGAGTCGGACTTTCGATCTCGGCCTTGGCTGGTATTGTTTACTGGGCAAAGAACCACGGCACAACCAAGGATATTAAAAAGTACGGAAAGCGTCTGTGGAGCAGTGTTACTTATGCGGCTAAGGTTGCAGTTTCTGGTTTTGCTTTGGGGCGCGTTTTTGGGGGAGATGCTCCTGGGGATAACACTTCAAGGACCTATTTGCGGTACAGTGAAGAGTCCGGCGATCTTATCATCGAAGAGGTTGATTAAGCACTATTGATTGTTGATTGAATGTTAAGGCTGGCTTTGGATAAAAGTAAATTTCCAAAGCCAGTTTTTTTGCGAGTTATTTGAATGTAACCGTTTGACATAATAATAAAGCACTCTTACCATAAAATCTGTTAATGAATGTGATTAATGTTGATAGCAAGGTGCTTTTTCAATTTTTTCTAACGGGAAGTAATGATTATGAATGTATTAAAAATTAGCAGGCCATTGGCGCTGTCTCTGTCCTGTTTTGTAGCTTTTTCGTGTACAACACAGTCCCTCCATTCTAGTTGGATCAAGTTAGGTCTGAGTGCTGCAACGCTCGCTGCTGGTCCGGTGGCCAGTAAACTTAGTACTAGGCTTAGTGTAGACGCTGTTCAATATGCAGACTACATATCGATGGGTAGCGCAGCCTCAACTGGTCTTATTTTAAGCCAAGACAATATTACAGGAAAAGTGTTTGCGATTGCTGGTTTAGCTTGCTTCGGCGTATTTATGGCAGACCGTGACATGCTTGGATCAGCAGTAAAGTATAGCATGATAGCGGGTGCGGCTGTGGTGGCGCGACTTCTTTGGAGGTTGAGAAGGGATTAATCGATTGATTTGATCAATAGATTAAGCGCTATTGATTATTGATTGAATGTTAAGGCTGGCTTTGGGAATTTACTTTTTCTCAAAGCCAGCCTTTTTTTGTTTACTATTTGCTTGATGTCTAGTTTTGACCAATCAATTGAGCCCTGCTATAATTATAGTAATTGTTAAATTTAGTTAAAAACAAGCGCCATAAGATTCTGTTAGAGTTTTTCTATAAGGGTGGGCGACGTGGAAGTTTATAAGTTATGAACGTATTTAAAATAAGTAGAGTATTGCTTCTGTCCAGTCTAGTAGCTGCGCCTTGTACGATGCGGCCTGTTAACTGGGTGGCGGTTTTTGGTGGTTCGACACGTATCCTAACGTACGCGGTCTTTAATGAACTTTTTTACAATCCAAAACCGGAAGAAAGTGGCCTTCCAAATCCGGGGGCGATCACAGGCGCTATAGTGTCGGTTGATATTTTTTTAACGAGTTTGAGGGGTGTAGAGCATTTTGCAGGAGCAGGTCTTTCTGTCTTAGTGCTATCTTTGATTGCTTATAAGGCAAAAAATCATAAAAGCGTCGGCATAAAAACGTTTGGGGAGCGTTTGTATAGTTTTAGTAACGGTGCAGCAAGATGTATGGCTTTTGGCTCACCTCTTTTATTTGTAAGGGATACGCCGCCTGTTTTTACTACTAAAAAGAAATTTGAAGATTTAGGGTTCGATTTTATAAATAAAGGGAAAAAGGCAGTGAGGGTTGGTTCAGTTGAAAAAATGGTTGGTGACTATCTTTATAAAAGAACTATTTTTGATTCAATAACTCTTACACCAACAAGCTAAGTTGATTTTGCTAATTAATTTTTCCTAACGAAAAGTGATGATTATGAACGTATTTAAAATAAGTAGAGTATTGCTTCTGTCTAGTCTAGTAGCTGCGCCGTGTACGATGAAGCCGGTTAACTGGGGTTATGTTGCTCTTGGTGCATTTAATGTTGTGACATATAACGCTATTCATCAGTTGTTTCACAATCAAAAACGTGTCGAACAGGGAAAAAGTAATCTTTCATTGTTGCCTAAGTTTTTTGCCTTTGGCTATGCAAATCGTGTTATTTTATCGGGTGCGTTGGGTCCAGAATGTTTTGTAAGTTCGGGACTTTCTATTGCGGCTTTATCCGCTATTAGTTACTTAGCAAAAACTTATGGCAAGACCGATAAAATGAAAACGTTTGGAAAACGCTTGTGGACTAGTAATAGTTTTGCTGCAAAACTTTTTGCTATTGGCTCTCCTTTGTTGTTTGCCAAACCTATTATTAAGATTATTATAGCGAAGAATGCAATTCGTAACTCCGTTAGCCTAAGTTTTGGCCAAGGGAAACGAAAAGTGTATCAGATTGGGCTTTAGGATTTATTAGTAGTGCGGTTCGGGTGGCTTCTTGTTAGTCGTCGTGGCGGACGTACGTATACTAATAAATAGCGATTGATTATTGATTGAATGTTAAGGTTGGCTTTGGGGATTTACTTTCTCCCAAAGCCAGTTTTTTTACTGTTTTGTGGAAATCAAGCTTGGAATATTCGTTGGGTCAATTTCTTTATCGATAAGAAGTTTTTGGAACTCGCTCTGTAATTGTGCGTCAGTTTTGAGTCCAATAACTTGTTTTTTGTTGCCGAGCGTTGCTTGATTATTTTGTATAAAGCTCTTTAGGAGCAGTTTTGACTGTTCTTGCTGTCTTTGAGTCTCGGCGTACTCTTTATAAAGTTTTTTTGCTTGTTTAAATGCTTCTTCGCATTTCCATGAAAAGCCCCATCTATACCTGTTGGGGTCATTTTTGAGTAGATATTGATAGCAATTTTGCATAAGCTCGAGAGGGCTATAATGCCAAGAAGATTGGTTAAAGCATATCTCATATTTAGGACTTTGGTCGGTTATTTTTTTTAGCGCAGCATTTACTTCAGGGTTAAGTTTTTTAATAAAAACATCTGTTTTATGATCAAGCTCTGAGTTGTATTTTTGTTTAAGCATTGTTGCGGTGATGCCGCTAGAGACCCTTTGACTGCCTTTGAGTAGGTATTCATTGGCGGTGTATGTTGTGCGCAATTGGTCGAGAGTAAAGTGATTATTCATGATACGATTTGCGAGTATTTTTGCCTGTTCATAGCTTGTTTTTTTATAAGTTGGGAGTGCTCGTGCCGATTTACTAGCTATTTGATAGTTGTTGTACCTGTTAATAACTTCTGCTTGATCCGTACATTCTTTGGCTGCAAATAGCAGTATTGCTTCTTGTTTGCCTGTTTTTTTGTCGCTAAGTATTAGGCGAATAAATACCTCTTGTAGTTTTCTTTTGCGAGCTTTTTTTCTTTCTGCGCGCGCATTTTGTATAATGATTCCTGCGTATTCGGGCAGTGTTTTTGTGCTGTGTGGTATCGCAAAAAGTGCTGTGGCGATTAACACGATTGTCATGCGATTGTTTTGCAAGGCTTTCCTTTTTAGGTTTGTGATGCTTGTCAGGCTACGGGGAGCTGCTTGTCGCCGGTTATTTTAGTATTGGTTATAGTATCAAACTAGGAATTTACCGAGCTCACTGTTTATTTGTGCGTCTGTTTTGAGACCAATAACTCGTTTATTGTCGTCTAGTTTGACCTTGTTTTGCTTCACTAAGTTTTTGATGTCCTGGATGCATAGCCCTTGTTGGTATTTGACATCCTCATACTTGGCGTACAGTGTTTTAGCTTTGCCTCTTCTTCTGCGGACTTGCCTTTTGCTTAGCTTATACAGTCTATGGTCGGTTGTTGATACACTATTAAGCCAATGGCCGTGAGGTTCAACGTAATATAGTTGAGTTGTATTATTATATGCGTTTTCAAAAAACTCTCCGAAATAAGGAGCGTTTTTTGAGATATCACTAAGTTTGATATTAATTTGGGTTTTTAAATTTTTGATATACGTATTGCTTTTACGATCAAGGCAATTATTGTAAGTTTCAACCAGCATTGTTGCGATGATACCGCTAGATTCCTTTTTACTGTTTTGTAGCAGGTCTTCATTTATGGTGTATGTTGTGCGCAATTGGTCGAGAGTAAAGGTATTATTTATGATACGATTTGCGAATGTTTTTGCTATCGTATGGTTTATTTTGTTATAGGTGGGGAGTGTTTGTGCGGCTTTGTTGGCTATCTGATAGTTGCTGTATGCTTTGATAATATTTGCTGGGACTGTATGTTTTTTGGCAGTTAATAGCAGTATTGCTTCTTGTTTACCTGTTTTAGTATTGTTAAGTATCTGGCTGATAAGTAGATTTTGTCGCCTTCTTTTACGCGTTTGCCTTTCTTCTTCGCGACGCCTCTCGATTAAATGTCCGTATTCTGCCATCCAAGTTTTTGTATTGCAGGGCATTGCAAGAAATACTGCGGCGATTAGTGCGATCGTAATGTGATTGCTTTGCATGGTTTTCCCTTTTAAGCCTGTGATGCGGCCATCAAGCCAGGAATGTATCGAATTCACTTTGTAGCTGTGCGTCTGTTTTTAGTCCAATAATTAGTTTTTTGTTGTCGAGTTTGACCTTATTTTGTTCTACAAATTTTTTTATGGACTGGATGCATAGCTCTTGTTGGTCTTGGGCGGTTTTATACTCTACATAGAGCATATTTGCTTGTTTAAGGCCTTCTTTGCATTCCCATGAAAAGCTCCACAGGTGTCTTTGGGGGTCATTTTTGAGGAGGTATTTGTAGTGATTTTGTATAAGCTCGAGAGGCTGCTTGTAAGAAAAATCTGAGTTAAAGCATTGCTTGTATTTAGGACTTTTGGCAGCTATATTTTTTAGCTGTTCGTTAACTGTGCATTTTAATTTTTCAACCGTAACAACCTCTTTGGCATCAAGGTAGTCGTTATATTTTGATACATACATTGTTGCGATGGTGCCGCTTGGTTGCATGTTTTTATTGTTGGTCAGCATCCTTATGTGGGCCGTGTATGCATTGCGTAGCTGGTCAAGGGTGAAGTCACAATCTACGATACGGCTTGCAATATCTTTTACCCAAGGGGTATTTTGGTAATTTGACTGTTCTTGTTTCGTCCATTTACCGTAATCATCGGATGTTGAGGAAAGTCTTAGCAAAACAGCTTCTTGACGGTATGTTCCGGTGTTGGTTGATATTTTATTTTCTAGATTATCTTTACGGGTCTGTATTCTTCTTGCACGGGCTCTTTCACGCATTTTTCCTGCGTGTGGTATCCAGGGTTTTGTGCTGGGTGTTGCAGATAGTGCTATGGCGATTAGTGCGATCGTAATGTGATTGTTTTGCAAGGCCTTCCTTTTTAAGCTTGTGATGCCTGCCATACTAAATAGCCTTCGATAAAGGGCATGAGCTGGCCATCGAGTACCATGTCTGGTTGACTGGATTCAACGTTTGTGCGGTGGTCTTTGACCATCTTGTAAGGATGCAGAACGTATGAGCGAATTTGTGATCCCCATTCTATTTTTTTCTTATCTATTTTGCCCAGAGCTTTTTTGCGCTCTTCATCTTGCCTTTGTACAAGCTTGGCCATTAGCATTTTCATGGCAGTTTCGCGGTTTTTAATTTGTGACCGATCATTCTGGCACTGTACAACGATGTTAGTGGGCAGATGAGTGATGCGCACGGCAGAGTCGGTTTTGTTGATGTGCTGGCCACCAGCACCGCTTGCGCGGTAGGTGTCTATTCGCAGATCTTTTGGGTCAATTTCGATGTTTACGTCGGGCATTTCTGGAGTTAGGGTTACGCCCGAAAACGAGGTGTGCCGACGCTTGTTAGAGTCGTAGGGCGAAATTCGCACAAGCCGATGAATTCCGTGCTCGCTTTTGAGCAGGCCGTAAGCGTTTTTGCCGGTAACATGGAGCGTTGCAGATTTGATTCCTGCTTCTTCTCCAGATTGTACATCGACTACCGCTGCCTTTAGTCTGTGTGTCTCGCAGAATCGCGTGTACATTCGCAAAAGCATTTGCGCCCAGTCTTGCGACTCGGTTCCACCAGCACCAGCATTGATTAGTACAAAGCATGGGTGTTTGTCTTGCTCAAGGCCCATCAGGAGCTGTATTTTAAATCGTCTGATTGTTTGTGCGAGTTCTGCGATTTCGGGACTAATTTTTTGTAATTCTTGTTCGTCATCTTCGAACAGGTCTAGTAATTCGGGCAGTTGCTCAAATGTGCTTGTGATGTGCTCATACTGCTCCTTGACTGAGCGGATGCCGCGTAGCTCTTTTGTGATTTTTGTTTGGTCAGGGTGCTGCCAGAAATCTTCTTTAGAGCTGATGCCTTCAAGTTCTTCAAAGCGTTTTGCAAGGTCAGACTTGGTCCAGTACGATACGATAGTTTGTACGTCAGAATCAAAATCTTTTAGCTGTTCTCGTAGGTCATCTATGAGCATTGGTATCCCGATTAATTGATCATAATCTCTTGTATTACGGTATCATACTCTGGCTGCGACTTAAATCCCCTGTATCTTAGTTCTAATTTTCTTGGGTTGTTTTCGATGAGTAGATCTGCACTAGTTTGTTGATTCCACTGTTGTAGAGTGTGGCGCATTGTTTTCGTAATGTCTTGAGTTGGTCATCACTCAGTTTCTTGGGGTATTCTGCTGGGATTGAGAACGTTTTTAGCTTTGGAAAGTCTTTTTGTAGTCCTGTAAGGCGATTTGTCAGGCCTTTACGTGAATTATTTATTTTTAACGGATAGTTGGCATACCATGGTAGCTGTGACAAGTTTCTGAACTTCTCAAGCTGTTTGGATTCTTGAAATTCATCGAGTAGTTGTGCGGAAAGCAAAATTTCAGGCAGGTACCAATATCGGCAAATTAGACATATCTCGCTGCCATTGCGATTGGTCAATTTGGTTTTTGGGGGGTCCCATAGCGTGTAATGTTCTTTTTTACCTTTCTGATTGTCATCTTCCTGATATTTTAGCAGGCCGGATGTGTCGAGCTTGACCTTCCATTGGCTTAATTCTTGGGCAAACTTATCTCGGGTTTGGTATCGATTGCGGGATGTCGAATGAAACATGCGACTACTGGTTTGTGGCTGTAAGCAGATATGAGTTTGCGAGTATGGATACTTTGGCCGGGGAGGTAGCACGCTATGCAGAGAGTATGGGACAAGGTTGAGTATGGCTACTAAAATTAGTTTTTTCATGGAGAGTCCTTTTTTTGTCGCGACTTAAGTGCCTCGTATTTTTTTTAACTATGTTTCTTTTCTTTCCACTCCCATGCTTTTTTTATGCTGAATTGCTTAACCAGTTGTTCAATGGCCTTGTTGTGTAGCTCGGCGCATTGCGCGTTAAACTTTTTGAGCTTATCTTGGCTTAAACTTTTTGGGAATCTTCTTGGAACTTTGAGTTTATTTTCTTTTGTGATCGTAAAATCTTTGTAAAGTTGTTCTAGACTCGCTTTAAGCCCTGTACGTACGTTTTGTATATTATTAGGATGTTTTGCACAGAGCACAATGTTTGACAAGTTTCGTAGTTGTTCAAGTTTGTTGGTTTGCTCAAGTATGGAGTGTAGCTGTTGAGATAGTATGATTTCGGGCAGCTTTGCAAAACGGCAGCTTTGGCAAATCTTGCTCCCATTGAGGTAGTGTCTGTTTGTTCGACATTGGTCGGTGGCCGTTGAAGGTGGATTGAGTTTAGTGAAGTGCTGCTGTCGATTGCCTTTGTATTGCAAATCTCCAGCTTCATTAATCTTAACGAGCCAATCCTTCAGTTCGGAGGCAAATCCATTTAAAGTTTGGCTAGTTTTGCGAAATGTTAGATGAAAAGGAAGGTTGCTGATCTCTGGTTGCAAGCAGGTATGTTTAACTACGAACAGTTCAGGCTCTATTTTTGATAAATTCATGCTATGCAAGCCGTGTGCAATCATGGTGATTGTGGCTACTAAAATTAATTTTTTCATTGAAAGATTCTTTATTAGCAAAGGAGTTACAATTAATTTTTTATGAGTAGGCTTGTTTGCCTCTCTAGGGTTAATTTTCCAAGTAGCTTGATAAGCTTATCAGATAGTGAGGGTGGTTTTTGTTCGTTTGGTATTATGAATACAATTTTGTTTTTGAGGCTGGTTGTTACATGTTGCCTAACAATATAATTGAATAATGCGTCTTCATAGCCTGTATACAGTGTATAAATCTTCTGATCTTCCTGGTCGTGTAAGTCTTGTAACTTGCCAAGTAAAGTGAACCTGAAGTCTATTAAGCTACAACGAGTTGAGTTTTTAAACTTTGTGTCTACTTCTTGTAATGACTTTCCAAGCAGTTGAGTAAGCTTTTGTGGTGCTTGTGGTTTGTTTTGTGGCATGTAGCGATTTTCAAGATAATTTTCAAGATCCTTTTTGCTCTGTGTGTGTTGTAAGTCAAGGTTCTGTCGTGTTTTTTTACGATGATTACGCACAATGATTTTCATTTTTATAAGTTCATGATTAATCGTAGAAACAAGCTGTGGAGTGTCGAAGTTTTGATTGCTATTTTTGTAGCTCTTGTATTCCAATTTAAGTTGGTCGTTGTTTTGCCCGATGGTTTGTATTAATGAATTAAGTCTTGTGGGTTGTTCAGAAGTTTGCACTGCTATAGATTGGTTTGCTGTGGTAAGGAATAGCATCAATACCAGAATTATTTTGAAGTTATTTTTGTGCATATATTTCCCTTGATTGTATGTTCTTTAAGTACAGCAATTAATTTAGCATATTTTTAGCTGTGCAGGGCATAAGCATTTGCAACAGTAGGCAATAATTGCGTGAGCTTTGCAAAGCATGCTAGCTATGCTCGTGTGTTATAATTGAACTATTACGGGTTATCAGAATAGGGGATGAATGTATGCAGGGTAGATTGTTTTTGATCTCGTCATCGTCGGGTGCGGGTAAAACGAGCTTAGCTAAGTCTTTGGTGCAAAAAATTGGAGCGAAGTGCAATATTGAGCGGGTTGTAACCTACACGACTCGGCCTCAGGGCAAAAGTGAAGTGCACGGCAAGGATTACCACTTTTTGTCGGATGCGCAGTTTGAGAAGGGTGAGCAAGATGGGTTGTTCCTTGAATGGTCGACAAGTTACGAACATGTTTATGCATCACCAGCTAGCATCTTAGAAGGGCTTAAGCAGGGTAAATCTTACTTGCTGGTTATGGATCATGACGGTGTTGCCAATGTGTCGCTCATGATTCCTGATGCTGTTACTATCTGGATTCTGGTAGAGGACGTTCAGGAGATTAAGCGTCGACTGGAAGGGCGTGGCCGTGATACTGCTGAGCAGATTGCTCTACGTGTTGGTCTGGTACAAAAAGAGAATGAAATGGCTCGGTCTTCAGCTGTGTACCAATATGAGGTTGTAAACCAAAATTTTGGTAAGGCCTGCAATGAATTGGTAGATATTGTAAAAAATTCAATTGGATGCTGTACGTAGTATGCCTGAAATTGCGCGATCGGGCCTCTGAGTGGGGGCATTGGTGTGGTTGTTGATGGGTGTTCTTGGTTGTTTTTTTATTTCTTATATTTTTTCCCTTATATAAGGAAGGCGAAAGTTGATAGCATTGGTTGTTTGGTTGGTGATGGTTACCAATAGTTAAAAAAGATTACGAAAAGTGTTGACAGTCCTGAGGTGGAGCGTATAATTAGTCCTGAATGAGTTGGGCGTGCGATTAAAGCGCGCTTCTTAAATCTCAAAAAGTTCATTGAAATACACGAAAAACCTATTTTTCGGTTTTGAGACAGTTTTTAACTGTTGAAAAAATCGAATTGAAAATTTCGTTGGTAATCTTGTGAGCCGATCTCTAAAACACAATTTTTGTGATGAAGAGTTTGATTCTGGCTCAGAATGAACGCTGGCGGCGTGCTTAACACATGCAAGTCGAGCGAGAACGTTCCTTCGGGAACTAGTACAGCGGCGGACGGGTGAGTAACACGTGAGAATCTGCCCTTCAGTGAAGAATACTCTCGGGAAACCGAGGTTAATGCTGCATACGTCCCTTCGGGGAGAAAAGTGGCTTTTGCTGCTGCTGAAGGATGAGCTCGCGTACTATTAGCTAGTTGGTGGGGTAAAGGCCTACCAAGGCAATGATGGTTAGCCGGCCTGAGAGGGTGATCGGCCACATTGGAACTGAGATACGGTCCAGACTCCTACGGGAGGCAGCAGTGAGGAATTTTGCGCAATGGGCGAAAGCCTGACGCAGCGACGCCGCGTGGGGGATGAAGGTTTTAGGATCGTAAACTCCTGTTAAGTGGGAAGAAAAGCCTGTCAATAATACGGACAGGTCATGACGGTACCATTAGAGAAAGCACCGGCTAACTTCGTGCCAGCAGCCGCGGTAATACGAGGGGTGCAAGCGTTATTCGGAATTACTGGGCGTATAGGGTGTGCAGGCGGCATGTTAAGTCAATCGTTTAATTTCCCGGCCTAACCGGGAGTCGGCGATAGATACTGGCAAGCTAGAGATTGGGAGAGAGAAGTGGAATTCTCGGAGTAGCGGTAAAATGCGTAGATCTCGAGAGGAACACCAATGGCGAAGGCAGCTTCTTGGCCCATATCTGACGCTCATACACGAAAGCGTGGGTAGCAAACAGGATTAGATACCCTGGTAGTCCACGCCGTAAACGATGATCACTAGATGTTAGTCCCGCTTGCGGGATTAGTATCGTAGCTAACGCGTTAAGTGATCCGCCTGGGGAGTACGGTCGCAAGATTAAAACTCAAAGAAATTGACGGGGGTCCGCACAAGCGGTGGAACATGTGGTTTAATTCGATACTACGCGAGGAACCTTACCTGGGTTTGACATGCTTTTGACAGCTATAGAGATATAGTCTTCCAAGTTTACTTGGACAATTGCACAGGTGCTGCATGGTTGTCGTCAGCTCGTGTCGTGAGATGTCTGGTTAAGTCCTTTAACGAGCGCAACTCTCGTCGTCAGTTGCTATCCTTCGGGAGCACTCTGGCGAGACTGCCTGGGTAACCAGGAGGAAGGTGGGAATGACGTCAAATCATCATGGCCCTTATGCCCAGGGCTACACACGTGTTACAATGGCCAGTACAAAGGGCTGCCAACTCGTAAGAGTGAGCTAATCCCAGAAAACTGGTCCAAGTTCGGATTGAGGTCTGCAATTCGACCTCATGAAGTTGAAATCGCTAGTAATCGCGTATCAGAACGACGCGGTGAATACGTTCTCGGACCTTGTACACACCGCCCGTCACACCACGAGAGCTGTCTGTACCCGAAGTTATCTTAGCTAACCTTTATTGGAGGCGGATACCTAAGGTATGGGGGGTGATTGGGGTGAAGTCGTAACAAGGTAGCTGTAGGAGAACCTGCGGCTGGATCACCTCCTTTCGAGGGAGAATAAATATGATTCAGACTAGCAAGTTGCTTTTACTGAACTTTGATATTAGGTGTAATCGATTTACAAGATTACCAACGAAAATAATTTTTACCCTTCAATCACAGCGTGATTGTGAGTAATACTCATATTCATTATGAGATTTTGGGTCTATAGCTCAGGTGGTTAGAGCACCCCGCTGATAACGGGGAGGTCGGTCGTTCGAGTCGACTTAGACCCACCAAATTTAGTTCTTTATTGAGCTCTATTTGGAAAGTCTATTTTGCTCTGAATGGCTAGCTTTTAGCTGTCGCTGTTGCGCGGATTCGTTCGAGGCTGTGGCTCATACTTACCTTTGTATATGTTTACGTTGGGGGTGTAGCTCAGTTGGTAGAGCGCCCGCTTTGCAAGCGGAAGGTCAGCGGTTCGACTCCGCTCATCTCCACCATTCTTCATCGCATTTCGCGATGTTTAAATAGTAGTTTTTTGCTTTGATGACTTCCAATTTTTTCATGAAGTTAATCAAGCACTTTAGGTTTTTCTGTATTAAAGATTATGTGTGATCTTTGAAATATTTGTAGTTGATAGAATATCAACAGGTTTCTGGCAACAGAAACTGATACTACAATGACAATTTTGTAGGAAATTGAAAAGGGCGTATGGTGGATGCCTTGGCATCAAGAGGCGATGAAGGAGGCGGAAGACTGCCAAAAGCTTCGGGGAGCTGTCAATCAAGCTTTGATCCGGAGGTTTCCGAATGGGGAAACCCACCTAGGTAAAGCCTAGGTATCTTTAACTGAATACATAGGTTAAAGAGGTTAACGACGTGAATTGAAACATCTTAGTAGCGTCAGGAAAAGAAAACGAAGTGATTCCCTGAGTAGTGGTGAGCGAAATGGGAAGAGCCTAAACCTGTACTGTGTAAGCTGGCATGCGTTGCAGTGCGGGGGTTGTGGGATGTAATTTACATACAGTGCCATGTATGTGCCATTAATTTACTACGCTAGCTGAATTGTCCTGGAAAGGACAGCCACAGAAAGTGATAGCCTTGTAAGCGAAAGCCTAGTAAAATGGTGATTACACACCCGAGTACCGTAGAGCACGTGAAATTCTGCGGGAATCTGCCCAGACCAATGGGTAAGGCTAAATACTACTTGATGACCGATAGTGTACAAGTACCGTGAGGGAAAGTTGAAAAGAACCCCGGAAGGGGAGTGAAATAGATCCTGAAACCATATGTTTACAAGCGGTGGTAGCGATGTATACGTACGCGCAACCACGTACCTTTTGCATAATGGGCCAACGAGTTACTATGCGTTGCAAGGTTAAGCTTAGAAAGAGCGGAGCCGTAGCGAAAGCGAGTCTGAATAGGGCGATTTAGTAACGTAGAGTAGACCCGAAACCTAGTGAGCTATCCATGTCCAGGATGAAGTCTCAGTTACATGAGATGGAGGTCCGAACCGGTGTAGGTTGAAAACTGCTCGGATGAGGTGTGGATAGGGGTGAAAGGCCAATCAAACTAGGAAATAGCTGGTTCTCTCCGAAATATATTTAGGTATAGCCTTGTTGAATTCATCGTGGTGGTAAAGCACAGTTGGAGCTTTGGGGGCGTAAGCTTACCGGGTTCTTACTAACTCTGAATGCTACGATGTTAGAAGACAGGAGTCAGACTGCGGGAGATAAGTTCCGTAGTCGAGAGGGAAACAGCCCAGACCATCAGCTAAGGTCCCTAAGCGTTCGTTAAGTGGGAAAAGAAGTGGAAATACACAGACAACCAGGAGGTTGGCTTAGAAGCAGCCATCCTTTAAAGAAAGCGTAACAGCTCACTGGTCGAGTGTTTTTGCGCTGAAATAAGAACGGGGCTCAAACGAACCACCGAAGCTATGGCTTTCATGCTTGCATGGAGGGGTAGGAGAGCGTTCTTTGACAGATACTAGCCTGACTGTGAAGACAGGTGTGTGGTCAAAGAAGCGATTATGTTGGCATAAGTAACGAAAAAACAGGTGAGATTCCTGTTCGCCGAAAATCTAAGGTTTCCGTGAGATCGGTTTATCCTCTCAGGGTTAGTCGACCCCTAAGCCGAGGCCAGTTGGCGTAGGCGATGGGAAACGGGTTAATATTCCCGTACCATTTGACAGCATTTGAGCGAAGGGGGGACGCAGTAGGGTAGGTTTACTTGGGGTATGGATTTCCAAGTTAAGCACAAAGAGGGTTCTGGTAGGTAAATCCGCCGGAGCATAACCTTGAAGTGTTATGAGCATGTCAGCCACTTGTGGCAGGCGTGTTAAGCTGATCCCACACTGACTAGAAAATCCTCTAGCGAGTTGATCAAATGATCGTACCGCATACCGACACAGGTAGATGGGCTGAGAATGCTCAGGCGTTGAGAGAATTATCATTAAGGAACTCGGCAAAATGGCCCCGTAACTTTGGGATAAGGGGTGCCCGGGAGGTTCTCGATTTTACGATTGAGTGCGTCCTTGGGTTACAATAAAGAGGCCCAACCGACTGTTTAGCAAAAACACAGGGCTCTGCAAACTCGAAAGAGGAAGTATAGAGTCTGACACCTGCCCAGTGCCGGAAGGTTAACAGGAGGGGTTAGTCTTCGGACGAAGCTCTGAATCGAAGCCCCGGTAAACGGCGGCCGTAACTCTGACGGTCCTAAGGTAGCGAAATACCTTGTCGGGTAAGTTCCGACGTGCATGAATGGTGTAACGAGTTGGGCGCTGTCTTAATGATACACTCAGTGAAATTGTAGTATCGGTGAAAATGCCGGTTACCCGCGACAGGACGGAAAGACCCCGTGCACCTTTACTATAGCTTGACATTGATTTTTGGATTGATTTGTGTAGGATAGGCGGGAGACTATGAAACTGGGACGCTAGTCCTAGTGGAGTCATACTTGAAATACCGCTCTTATCCGTTTGGAAATCTAACTTTGAATGCCCGTTAACCGGGCAAAGGACAGTGTCTGGTGGGTAGTTTGACTGGGGTGGTCGCCTCCTAAATTGTAACGGAGGCATTCTAAGGTTCACTCAAGACGAATAGAAATCGTCTGAAGAGCGCAAAGGCACAAGTGAGCTTAACTGTGAGACCTACAAGTCGATCAGATGCGAAAGCAGGACTTAGTGATCCAGCGGTACCGAGTGGAAGGGCCGTTGCTAAATGGATAAAAGGTACGCCGGGGATAACAGGCTTATCTCCTCTGAGAGTCCACATCGACGAGGAGGTTTGGCACCTCGATGTCGGATCATCGCATCCTGGGGCTGAAGAAGGTCCCAAGGGTTTGGCTGTTCGCCAATTAAAGCGGTACGTGATCTGGGTTCAGAACGTCGTAAGACAGTTCGGTCCTTATCCGTCGTGGGCGTAGGGTATTTGAAGGAAGCTGTTCCTAGTACGAGAGGACCGGAATGGGCGAGCCGATGGTGTTCCAGTTGTTTACCAAAAGCAGCGCTGGGTAGCTAAGCTCGTAAGAGATAACCGCTGAAAGCATCTAAGTGGGAAACTCGACCTAAGATAAGATACCCCGAATAACTTCGGTTATTCATAAGACTCCTTGAAGACTATGAGGTTGATAGGCTGGAGGTGCAAGCACAGTAATGTGTTCAGCTGACCAGTACTAATAAGTCGAACGTTTTTACCTGCATAACAATTTCATTGTAGAATTTGTTTCTGTAAAACGTTCAGACAACCTCGTTGAAGATTCTATCGACTATAAATATTTCTCACACATAAGTATGTGAAACTATTTGCAAACGTATTCGTACGATTGCAATTCAGATTTGCTTGGTGGGTATAGTTGCAGGGGTACACCCGTTCCCATTCCGAATACGGAAGTTAAGTCTGCAACGCCGATGATACTTGTCTGGAGACGGGCTGGGAAAGTAGGTACTGCCAAGCAATTAATTAAAGCCCCAGTGTTCAATGAGCACTGGGGCCTTTTTATTGCATTTATGACTCCTTTGGTGTCATACAAAAGAATAAGAAGAGCGTTTTTCGTATAGTCAGTTACCGATGATTGTCTGATTTAATGATTTTAGTTATCTTACTTTATGCTTTGTTTGCCAGCACGCTGGCCGCTCAAAAAGTCTTATTGGGCAGTATATCTCCATTTTTTCTTGTTGGAATTCGAGGTCTTGTTGGCGGGCTTATTTTATTAGCTTGGTCATACTGGAGTGTTGGTAACCTATGGGCTGTTGTTCGCAAGCATCATAAAACACTTATTTCTCTTGCATTTTTAACTACATTTTTACCCGCTCTTTTGAAGGCATGCACCTTGGTTCATTTACCAAGTATCAAAGCAAGTTTTTTCTCATATTTTGATCCTTTCTTTGCAGCTCTTTTTGCTTTCGGTATGTGGGGTGAGAGGCTTTCGACTCGTAAATTTGTTGGAATGCTTATAGCTTTTTCTGGAGCTTTGATAATTCTGTTCAACAAAGATGCAGGTCATGAGGGTGGACGTATTTTTCTTGAGATTTCGTGGGCAGAATTTGGCGTGATAGCAGCATTCATGATCAATAGATATGGTTGGTTACGTGTACAGAATTTTTTGAAAAGCTCATCAGTTCCTTTAAGTTTGGTGAATGCTTGTCTCATGCTAATCGGGGGGCTTAGTGCTCTTATTATTGCAGTTATGACCGAATCATTACCGTCATTTAATGGTAATGATTTTAGTATTCTGTTGTTGTTTTATGTGATTATCATGAGCAATGTTGTGGGTTATTCGTTGTATGGTTACCTTTTAAAAAAATATACATCTACTTTTGTCGCTCTTTCCAAGTTTATGATGCCGCTTTGGTCGATTATATTTGGGTACCTGTTTTTATCTGAGCGGGTTACGTGGTCTTTTCTTGTAGCTACTATTCTAGTGCTTTTTGGTCTGATGATGTTTTATCGTGATGAGGCTCCTTTCATATATCGTGGTGATGATCACGCTGGAATTTGATCTATTCTAACTTTTCGCTATGTTCGACAGGGAGTTGCTTTAAGCGATCGCTGTTTAAGATAGTCAGTAGGAGTTTATGATGTTTCAAGAAGAAGATTCGCAAAGTTATAACAAAAAAAGTAATGTTATTTTTGAGTATGATCTTGCTGTAGCCTACTTTTCTGGTGATGAAGATCATAAGCCGAACTACGAATGGGCTTTGGCGATATTTCAGCATGTGGCCGCACAAAATGATGATAAGAGTATTAAGGCTCTTGCTCAATATAATATTGGCCTAATCTGTTTTTTTGGTCATGGAATGGAGCAGCCGGACTATGTACAGGCGCTTTCGTTGTTTCAAGAAGTTGTAAGACAAAATGATAACAAGGTGGCAAAGGCTGATGCTCAGTGCCGTCTGGGTGAAATGTATGCTTGGGGACTTGGTATCTACAAGCCGAATTATGTACAGGCGTTGGCTATGCTCCAAGCGGGAGCAGAGCAAGATGATAGTAAGGAAGCCAAGATTGGTTCTCAGTGTCGCCTGGGTGAAATGTATGAACTGGGCCTTGGGGCCGATAGGCCGGATTATTCACAAGCGTTTAAACTGTTTGATTTGGTATCTGATCAGAATTTCGATATGGAAATGAAGGCTTGTGCCCAGTATAAACTAGGTATGATGTATCTGTATGGCAAAGGTATGGACCTGCCGGATCATGTATGGGCTAAAGAGCTATTTCAGGCAGCATCTATGCAAAATCATTGTAGCAAATCAAAAATTGGCGCACAGTCTCTTCTGGGTACAATGTATACGTATGGGCACGGTATGGATCGGCCTGATCATGTGCAAGCTCGTAAGCTTTTTCAAGCAGTAATTTCAACAGCTGATGATGGAACAATGAAGGACCATGCACGTGAGCTTCTTGCTCAATTGGAAAAGTAATAGGCTTAGTTGTTTTATCATTAAATATTTTGTTTGGACTTGTTTTGCTTGGTAAGGAGAACAACGTTATTATAAATTCGTAAGTATATTGTATTTGTTGGTCGATTAGAGGTTCCGTGGGACTAGTATTTTTATTGTATGCTCTTGCTGCATCAACCATGACAATGCAGAAATGTGCGGTTTTTTATTTCCACCCACTAATTATTTTGGCTGTTCGCTCATTAGCTGGCGGGACGATACTTTTTATTCTCCATCGCTTGATGCATGGTAGCAATCCATTGCGCCTTCTAGCGCGTCATCCGTTCTCAATTTTTAAATTGGCTTTACTTGTTACCGTAACTTCTCCAGTTATTAAAGTTGCACTGTTGCGGGTCATGACCAGCGTAAAGGTCGGGTTCTTTTATTTTATAGATCCAATTTTTACTGTTTTTTTGGTTTACTGCTTGTACGGTACGCGTATTAGATTTAAGCAGTTTATTGGAATTTTGGTTGCCTCGGGCGGCATTTTGATTGTTTTGCTAGAAAAAGGTGGCAGCGAAGGCTTGATGCTGATTGGACGTTTTTCGTGGGCGGAGGCTCTTTTGGTTTTTGCATATGTTGCCAACCGGTATGGATGGTTAAGAATTCAAGAGTTTGTGCGCTCAACCGGATGCGGTGCAAAGGAACTTAACAGCGTTATGATGCTTGTTGGAGGTCTTATTACCGTTTGTGCTATTCCATTTTTTGCACCACTACCAGCACCATCTGAATGGTACTATGGTGGTAAGTTTTTGATAGGGCTTGTGTTGATAACCAATGTAATCGGTTATACCCTGTGCACTTACTTATATCGTTTCTACAGTGCTACTTTTATGTCGTTGGCCTCACTGACTAGGCCTTTATGGATAGCCGTTTTTGGGGTTCTTTTTTTGCACGAGACACTTTCGTGGACATTTGCCCTGGCTGTGTTATTTGTGCTTATCGGGTTAAGTATTTTTTACTTTGATGAATTACGAACGTTGCGAGTTAAGGCTAAGCGTGAGTCGGTCTGAGAATTGCTCAAGTAAGTTTATTTTTTTGGCTCATCCGAGAAGCTGATTTTTATATTTTGTGAATAAGACTTGGGGTTCAAAGACTGAAGCTCTCCCCAGATATATGTCTGTAGGTATGCATATTCAGTTTGTGTATGAATTTTCATACTTGATTGTTTTAAATCAAGCATATTCTTTCTTAAGTCGATAATAGCTTTAAGTGTAATTGATAAATGTTCGGTATATTTAGGGCTTTTGTTGTATTCTTCTCCAATTTTTAACTTTCTAAAAGTTGTTTTATTTTGTTCATCCGAGTAATTAGTTGGACTTGGAAGTAGGGCACTGGCTTTTGATTGATTTTGTTTATACGAGTAGTTCGTTGTACTTGGAGGCCGGATATCTGCTTCTGATTGCTTTTGATCTATCGGTTGAAAGGTAAGCTCCTGGAACGGTTTCTGTATACTTTTTTTGAAAAATTTTAGGGACTTGGTTATATCGGATAGTCCGTTACTTTCTGCTTGAATAGCGAGCCTATCAAAAAGCTTCGTCTGTTTTTTGATTTGCTTGTGTGAGTTTGAAGTAATTATTTTTAGAGCTGTCATTGATTTGTAAAGTGTTATGGTTGCTTTTTTAGATCCATGTTTTTTAGGATCTTGACTAAATAGATAAGCACAAGCTAGAGCATAATTATCATTTGTAGGATTATTGTTTTCTATAATTGCTATCGCTCTGCATATAGACCAGACGTTATTTGTCGTATTTGTATGCGACTTTTTTATGCGACGCGTAGATTCGCTTGTTGATACAAAAAAGGCCATAACAAGCACGGTTAAAATGATATGTAATTTGCGCATGGTGCTGCTTTTCCTCGAGTGTGTTGATGATGTTAATTGATTCTAAAATTGTAGTTTAAGTAGGAACTATCTGCAAATTTTCTTATAAAAAAATAAAAGTTTCTATTGCCCCTTGTAAGGGGGCAGTTGTCGGTGTACCCTGAGCAGCAAAGGGTATAGGTCCAATTTCTTCCTGAAAGTATTTTCATGTGTAAGCAGCAACTGGTCGTACAAGAATCGGCACCACTCCGTGGAACCACACGTCTCTGGGGTGCAAAAAACGCAGTTTTAGTAATCATGGCTTCACTGTTGCTTACGCGTGGTAAATCGCGTTTGACCAATGTGCCAAGTTCTTGTGATGTGTGGCAGATGATTGAGGTGCTTAAGGAGTTGGGCGCAGCGGTTGTTTTTGATCACGATTTAGGTGTGCTAGATATTGATACCTCTAAGGTGTTTGGTCACAGTATATCTGAACATCGTATGCAAAAAATGCGTGCATCTGTGCTGGTTATGGGTCCACTTTTAGCTCGATTTGGCAAAGCTGAACTTTCGATGCCGGGGGGTTGTGTAATCGGTTCCCGTCCAATTGACTTCCATATTAAACTCTTTCGTCAACTTGGAATTCAAGTGACATTGTCCGGCAATAAGGTTCAAGCTGAGTGGCAGAGCCGGGTTGGTGATGCGCGTCTTATTCTTGAGTACCCAAGTGTTGGTGCAACAGAGAATGCTTTAATGGCTGCAGCTTTGTCTAACAGCAGTATAACTTTGGTTAATGCGGCTGTTGAACCCGAGGTTCTGGATCTAGTTGAAGTGCTCAAAAAAATGGGTGCTGATATTACGGTTCAGGTTCCAGCAACAATTATAGTTCGGGGAGTTCAAGAGCTAAGGCCCATTGAGCATTCGGTTATACCTGATCGCCTAGAAGCAGGAGCGCTGCTAATTGCAGCTGCTATTACAAAGGGGTCAATTACTATACCAGATGCGCCAGTACACTCGATGGGTGTTTTTCTTGAGAAGCTACGTGAAATGGGCCATGTGGTTGTTGAGAGTTGTGATGGAGTTGGAGTTCATTTAACAGCGACATCCTCTCCACGAGCTGTTTCGTTTAAAACATCACCATATCCAGGATTCCCAACTGACTTGCAGGCACCAATGATGGTTGCTCAAGCTGTAGCTAAGGGAGAGAGTAGTATTTGCGAAACAGTGTTTGAAAATCGAATGATTCACGTACGTGAGCTACAAAAAATGGGCGCTCAAATTAGGCATGAGGGCATGTATGCGCATGTGCACGGAGTGAATAAATTGTACGGAGCCTCGGTAATCGGGACAGACATTCGTGCTTGTGCGGCTCTTGTTATAGCAGGTCTTGTTGCACAAGGTGTTACGACTGTAACAGGGCTTGACCATCTACATCGTGGATTTGCCAATTTTGAAGGGAAGCTTCGTAAGCTTGGTGCAAATATTTCAGAAAGTAGAGTAGCAAAATCTGATACGCAATCTGGCTCTACTTGTGTAGTTGGCCAATTGAGTGTAACAAATGATATTCAGAAGTAGCGGTTATACTGCTACTTCTTTTCAGCGCTTAGAGCACCAGCAAGGTCAGTTAATTCTTTAGTGATGTCGGCCTGACGTCGCTTGTTGTATTCCAACTGCATATCTTCAAGTATTTGTTTAGCATTGCGTGTGGAGCTGTCCATGGAAACAAAACGTGCAGCCTGCTCAGAGAGCAATGATTCAAACAGTATGTAATACATGTGAGTTGCAAGCGATTGGCCTAGAACGTGGTTGAAAATTTCTTGTGGCTCATGTGGCCAGGTAGCATAAATTTGCTGATTAGAGTTTTCTGTTTTTGTTTCTTCTTTATACGGAATGATAGTTGTTGTTTTTGGTGTCTGAACAAAAAAGCTTTTTGACTTATTGCTGTAAACGGTCACAGTTTTGTAGGTTTTTGCAAAATCAAAAATAGATTTAGAAATATCAAGAGAAAGGTTCTGCAGAGTCGCGACGCTTAATTCACGGAATTGTTGCAGAACTTTTAGATTGTGTTCTTTTGCAAACTCAATAGCCATGCGGCCGATTGGGATACAGTCATACTGCTTGCGTAACGAATCAATCTCAATTTCTTTAATCAGATGATCAAAAAGTTGTGTGTTGAAGTTTCCGCATAGTCCCTTGTGGGAGCCGATAATGATAATCAGACTCTTTACTTTAGGATTTGCTGTTGGTAGATCGCTTTCAACAAAAGGATGTACAACTTTTCCGCTTGCACGAATTGTATCTAGCAAACTCATCAGCTTGTCTTGATATGTAAGCAAGGTTTCTTTCTTCGTACGAAGGCGAGAGTGCACCGACATAGAAATAAGACGCATTGCATGAGTAATTTTTTTTATCGTCTGGACAGCTTTAATTCGCTGTCTCATCTGAATTAATTGTGACATATTAAATCTCCGCTATTTAAGCGTACAGCTATGTTTTTTCTTTTGCAATACAGTAATGTACTACGCTACACTAAAAAGTGTAGGGCAACGGGGGTTCTTTAGGGAAGGAGTAGTGAAGTATGTTTATTATTATTGATGGCTATAATATTCTAAAGCAACTCACCAACGATGTGTATGTTTCTGAAAAAGAACGATATGCATTTGTTAAGAAAGTTGCCAAGTATCATGCTAAAACTCGCCATTCAATTGTAATTGTGTTTGATGGCGGTCACAGCAACTATCCAGAAAAAGAACGCCATCATGGTATTGAAGTTGTATATGCTGGCTCGACGATGTCGGCTGACGAATATATTAAGCAGCACGTAAAAGAGCTGGGAGCCAAAGAGATTGTTCTTGTTAGTCAGGATCGCGCCTTGTGCGAATATGTGGGCAGGTCAAAAGTTATTTGCGTTGATCCGCCGCTTTTTTATAAAAAAATAACAAGACCAAGTGTTTCAAAGTCTAAAGATGCTCAATCAAAGCCAGAAACTAATGTTGTTAAAACGACCGGAGAGCGAGATTTAGACATTGATAGTTTGATGCAAGAGGCTGCTGAGATGCATGCCCCAGACAAGCAAAACAGCGATATGATCAAAGTTGAGTCTGGAGTCGGGGGCAAAGGCCGACGGTCAAAAAAAGATCGCGCTTTGCTCAAAATTTGGGATAAATTATGACAATGCCATTACAACTTAAATATAGCCTTAAAGAGGTTGCTAGGGCAGTAGAACTGCTAAAGAATCAGTGCAAGCCCGGAGCAATTCTAACCTTTGAAGGCGAGTTGGGTGCAGGGAAAACTACGCTCATAAAACATTTACTTAAAGCTTGTGGGGTTAAAGAGGTAGTTAGCTCACCAACGTTTGCATACGTTAACAGCTATAGAGTTGATGGCCTGTTGTTCCATCATTTTGATCTGTATCGTATTGACAGTGTAGAGCGGTTTGTTGAGCTAGGGTTTGATCAGATGCTTGAAGAGCCCGGTTCGATTTGCTTGATTGAATGGCCCGGGGTTATTCAATCAATACTAGTTGGTCGGGTATGCAAAGTTAGTATTGAATATGACGGTCTTGAATCTAGAGTTATGAATGTTTCTTGTAGTTCGGAGATCCCGAATGCATAGTCCATTGGAACAAAAACCTGATTATCTAGTCTGTATCTGTATGGGGGTTATGCATTCAGAAGTTGTTACCGCTATTAAAGATGGCGCTACAACTTTTGCGGACTTGTCTGATATTTTAGGTGTTGGTACTGGTTGTAATAGCTGTATTGAAGAGGTTCATGATATTGTTCGCGAAGAGCTTGAAAAATAGAGGTTGCCTTGTGAAGTTGCCATCATTTAAGCAAAGCATTATTCTTGTTGAAAGAGCGGTTAAAATCGCGTAAGCTGTAAATGCCTCTAATAAAGTGTGAAAATTAATGGCGAGGTTCCCGAGCGGTCAAAGGGGACGGTCTGTAAAACCGTTGGCTCAGCCTTCGTAGGTTCGAATCCTACCCTCGCCACCATTCTTCGCGTAAAGCTTGGAATGGCAGGCCATACTTAAAAAGGCTTTATTGTTAGTTGTTACAGTAATGTTGCTAACTGAAAAAGCGAAGAATGTAAAAGATTGTTGCGGGAATAGCTCAATTGGCTAGAGCGACAGCCTTCCAAGCTGTAGGCTGCGGGTTCGAGTCCCGCTTTCCGCACCATCTTATGGTGGCTGGCGTAGCTCAGTTGGTAGAGCAGCTGATTTGTAATCAGCAGGTCATCGGTTCAAATCCGATCGCCAGCTCCAGGTTTGGCGTAAAGCTAAGCCCGGTAAGCCAAAATTTGATCTTCGCATTCGCGAGGTAATTTAATCAAATATAGTCTTAGATGAAATTTTTTAAGTAATTTTTCATTTTTCAAACCATTTTTAGTTTTGAATCAAATTCTTAACAAACGTTTTGTTGTTTGCAAGCAGAGCGCTTTTTGCGTACTCTGGTGAACAGAGTTGTGTATGATGCCCACGTAGCTCAGTTGGTAGAGCACTTCCTTGGTAAGGGAGAGGTCACCGGTTCAAATCCAGTCGTGGGCTCCAGGCTTCACCGTTCTAAGGTGTGGCTATGCCCCTTTTAGGGCGCAATATTCGACTCTTTTATCAAAATATGTCGAAATGTGGTGGTCTAAGCGATTCTTTTTTGATAGAATTATATATGATCAAGGGTGAAATGTAATGGAGGCCAGTGGCTCAATTGGTAGAGCAGCAGACTCCAAATCTGCCGGTTGGGGGTTCGAGTCCCTCCTGGCCTGCCATGTTGTACGGTATTTTATAAACGTCAATGTAGACGATATGTGGTATGTGATGTCCATAAAGGGTCTGACGCAGTATTTTTCTGAAGTAGTAGTTGAACTTTCTCATGTCGAATGGCCGACATATAGAGATTTAATTGGTTCGACTGTTATAACTTTAATACTCGTTTCTTTTTTTATTGTTTATCTCGGTGGTGTTGATACTTTGCTAGCGCTAGGTATTGGTAAGGTGCTTTCAAGTGTCTAGGGCTGAAGAAAATATACAAATTACAGAACCAGTTAAGCGCTGGTATGTTGCTCAGGTTTTTGCTGGGTATGAAGCTGCTGCTCAAAAAGAAATTGAATGCTGCATCAGAGATGCAGGTGTTCAAGATATGTTTGGGCAAATTCTTGTGCCGTCTGCACGCGTAAAAAGTTTTTTTACCGAAGAAGACAGCAAGGATCAGCAATTATTCCCAGGCTACCTTTTGGTAGAAATGATTTCATGTCCTGAGGCTATAAAGGTTGTAAACACTGCCCGTCGCGTTTTGCGATTTCTTGGTGGTACGGATCCAATATCTCTTTCTAAGAAAGAAGTTGAACGTGTCGTCAAGCAGATGAAGGGTGAAGTTGTTATTAAGACTGAGGTTGTCGAATTTGATATCGGCTCCGAGGTTGATATTGTTGAAGGTCCATTTTCTGGCTTTGTTGGCCTTATAGAGAAAGTGGATACGGAAAATGAAAAGCTAACGGTTATGGTGACTATTTTTGGTCGCATGACACCTGTTGAGCTTAGTTTTAATCAAGTAAAGCACTAGAACTCTTGTTCCAAGTAAGGACTGCATAATGGCAAAAGAGATCAAAGGCAAACTTAAATTGCAAATACCGGGAGGCGGGGCAACGCCGGCACCACCGGTAGGCTCTGCGTTGGGCCAGCAAGGCGTCAACATCATGGAGTTTTGCAAGCAATTTAATGCCAAAACCGCCGATAGGAAAGGTCAAACCGTTCCTGTTGTTATCACGGTTTACAAGGACCGAAGTTTCGACTTTATCCTTAAAACAGCTCCAACTTCGGAGTTGTTGCGCAAAAAGTTAGGTATTAAAAAGGGTTCTTCGCGGCCTCAGGAAGAAAAAGTTGGCACATTGACGTGGGATGACCTCACTGAAATTGCAAACATAAAGCTTCCAGATCTCAACACTATTGATGTTGAGCAGGCCAAGAAAATTGTTGCGGGAACCGCCCTGAGAATGGGTATAGAAATTGTTGACTGATTGCGTTAGAGGATATTGATGATACGGCACGGTAAACGATACAGGCAGGCCAAAGTGGGCCTTGAGCAGGATGCAATTTTACCATTGCGCGAAGGTCTTGCACAGGTCAAGGAGCGCGCTACGGCAAAATTTGATGAGTCTGTTGATATAGACATAAATTTGAGCATTGATGCTACTAAGAGCGATCAGGTTGTTCGTGGTGCGGTTACATTACCGCACAGTACGGGCAAAGCTGTTCGTGTCTTGGTTTTTGCTAAAGGTGAGCACGCTGAAAAAGCTCAAAATCTTGGAGCCGATTATGTGGGCTTGGACGATCTCTTAGAAAAGGTCTCCAAGGGATGGCTTGATTTTGACTTTGCTGTTGCAACACCGGATGTAATGGCCGGTGTTGGTAAGCTTGCAAAAATACTCGGACCAAAGGGATTGTTGCCAAACAAAAAGTTGGGTACAGTCACATTTGATATGGGTATTGTAAAAGAGCTTAAGCAGGGGCGTAAGTTTTTCAGAAATGACAAGGGTGGCTCAATTCACATGTCGATTGGTAAAAAATCGCTAGAAATTGACCAGCTTTATGAAAATGTTGCGATATTTATTAAGGCCCTAGTTGCATCCAAACCGGCTGTAGCAAAGGGTAAGTTTGTTAAAAAAGTGACTGTCTCATCGACTATGGGCCCAGGGGTTCAAGTCAATGTTGACGATCTGTAACTGTTGCCAGGAAGGTTTTAAGAAATGAATCAACAGCAAAAAGTTGCAGTTATAGAGTCGCTTAAGCAAGGTTTTAAAAATAGCGCAGCCTCTTTTCTGGTTGGTTATCGTGGATTAGGCGCTGGTGAAACTGTTGAATTACGTAAAGCTTTGCAAATGCAAGGTGGTCGTATGCAGGTTGCAAAGATTCGTCTTATTAAACTTGCCATCGAAAATGTTGATGGTGCGTGTAGTTTAGATGAGTTTTTGAGCGATCAGGTTGCGCTTATTTTTGCGCAAGATGATGGTGTTTCCATTGCTCAGACATTGAAAAAATTCGGTAAAGAGCATGAGAGTTTTTCACTCCTTGCCGGTTGTTTTGATTCTAAGCTTATAAGCAAGTTTGACATTGAGCGTATTGCTTCATTGCCATCCAGAGAAATTTTGTTGGCACAGGTTTGTGGCACAATGAATGCGCCGATTTCTGGGTTTGTGCGGGTTCTGCATCAACTCGTTGTCCGCCTTTTGTGGGTGCTCAAGCGTATTGAGGAAAGCAAAATAGCTTCCTCGTAAATTGAAATTGTTTTTGTTTGATTAGTTCATCACAATATTTTTTGTGATTAGTGGGCGGAGAAGATAATGTCTGCAAAGTCATTTGATAATATGATTAGTGAAATTGGTTCAATGTCTGTTTTAGAGCTTGCTGATTTGGTAAAAGCTCTAGAAGATAAGTTTGGTGTTTCAGCGGCTATGCCCGTTGCAGCAGCAGCTGTCGCCGGTGGCGATGCTGTACAAGCTGAAGAAAAGACTGAATTTAAGGTGACCCTGCAAGAAACAGGTGCTGCTAAAATTAAGGTCATTAAGGCAGTTCGTGTCATCAACAAAGAGCTTTCTTTGATTGATGCTAAAAAGCTGGTAGAAAGTGCACCAGTTGTTATTGCTGAATCAGCTTCAAAAGAAGATGCTGATAAAATGAAAAAAGCACTTGAAGACGCTGGCGCCAAAGTTTTGGTTGCTTAACGTTTTTTGAGAACTTAAGTTAAAAAGGTGTGGACGCGCAGATCAAGGCCGTATGTGTCATGAGATTACGCGTCCCACCTGATTGACTTTTTTTGGGTGCAATAGTGCACGGTGGTATTTGGTAGAAAAAGGTATTACGAGGAGCTGTCTGTATGTCGAGCCTGCGTATGGGCAAGGGTATTCCCCGCAGATCATTTGGAAAAATCAAAGATATTGTTCCAGTTCCCAATCTTATAGAGGTACAATCTAAGTCGTTTAACGATTTTGTACAACTGGATTATTTGCCTGAAGAACGGTCGATGATTGGCCTTCAAAAGGCTTTTCGCGATATTTTCCCCATTGATTATGGCGACAAAATGTCGCTTGAATTTGTTAGTTATGAACTTGGTAATTGGACATGTACATGTGGTAAACTTACCGGTGTTCATGCTCGATACACTTGGTCCTGTGGTTCGTGTGATGCATCAGGTTGTTCTCGTCTGAATCAAAATTTTGAGTGCCCTGAGTGTAAGGCCGAAGCTGCACGTTATCGTGTTTGTTCCGACTGTTTTTCTCGAGTGACTGTTAATTTAGCTTTATCTCTTGAAGAGTGTCGGGCTGGTGGTCAGACCTTTTCTATGCCTCTGCGTGTTAAGATTCAGCTTGTTTCTTGGGATAATAGTAACCCAGGTGAACGAGTTGTTCGTGACATCAAAGAGCAGGATATTTTCTTTGTAGATATTCCTGTGATGGCAAATTTATATGATGATAAGGGTCGCTTTAGATTAGGCAGTTTAGGAACTTTCCTTATAAATGGTGTTGATCGTGTTATTGTTAGTCAATTGCATAGGTCTCCAGGTGTTGTGTATTCACATAGCAAAAAAGTAAAAGATCTTCGTGGTCGACCATACTACCTTGCTCGCATTATTCCAATGCGTGGTTCGTGGATTGATTTTGAGTATGACTCAAGTGACATTCTGTATGTTCGTATTGATAAAAAGAAAAAAATTCTTGCGACAACTTTCTTGCAAGCTCTTGGCATTGCACGCGACCAAATTATTCCATCATTCTATGATCTAGATACTTTCTTGGTTAACAAGAAGGGTAAGTTGGACATTGAGGTTGGTGCGTCGCTGCTTGGATGGCGTCTTGATAAAGATATTCTTCCAAAGAAGGCTGCTGCCTTGGCTGGTAAGCGTATTACAAATGACGTTATCAAAAGGCTAAAGAAGCTAGAGATCAAAAAAGTTGTTGTCGGCGTTGAAATGATTGTTGGACGAGTCTGTGCTCGCGATATTGTTAACCCAGAAACGGGTGAAATTGTTGTATTGCAAGGTTCGCAACTTAATCAAGAAAACTTAGAATTAATTTCAGCAATGCCTGGCCTATCATTTGGTCTTGTTAAATCGTCTGGGTACGTTTTACAGCCAACTTTAGCCTTGACTCTGAGTCAAGATAAAGCGATGAATCAGGATGAAGCTTTGCGTGATATTCATGCAAAAATTTGGCCTGGTGATACTTCGTCTCTCAAAGATCTTAAAGATAAGTTGAGAGCATCGTTGTATGATCCTCGTATGTATGATTTGACACGTGTTGGTCGTACTCGTATGAACCGTAAGCTTGGTCTAAACATTGACCAATCTGTTACAGTTCTAACACAAGAAGACATCATTGCGTCGATGCGATACCTAGTCAACATGCGTGAGCGTGGTGAGGGTGAGCTAGATGATATTGATCACTTGGGTAACAGGCGTGTTCGTCTTGTTGGCGAGTTGCTGAATAATCAGATTTACACTGGTCTTGTGCGTATTGAGCGAATTGTTCGTGAGCGCTTTAGGATTCAAGAGCAACATGGAGCTTTGATGCCCCAAGACTTCTTGAATGTTAAGCCACTTTCGGCTGTGATTCGTGAATTTTTTGGCACAGGTCAGCTTTCGCAATTTATGGATCAAACCAACCCATTGGCAGAGATTGCTCATAAGAGACGTTTGTCGGCTCTAGGGCCTGGCGGTGTGATGAAGGATCGTGCAACTTACGAAATTCGTGATGTGCATACTTCTCACTACGGTCGTATTTGTCCTATTGAGACTCCTGAGGGCCAGACTGTTGGTCTGATTTCTTCTTTGGCAACTTATGCCTTGGTTAATGATTTGGGGTTCATCGAAACTGCTTATCATCCAGTTAAAAACGGTAAAGTTTTGGATGATGTTGTCTTCTTGGACGCATTTGAAGAAGCTAAGCGTTATATTGCACAGGATGATGCTATTGAGCCTGGTAAGAATCAGCTTAAAAAGGGCAGCGTTTTTGTTCGCCATGACGCTAACTTTGTAAAATCTGATACTAACCGTGTTGATCTTATAGATGTTTCGCCTAAGCAGCTTGTTTCTGTTTCAACAGCGTTAATTCCGTTCCTTGAGCATGATGATGCTAGTCGTGCGTTGATGGGTTCTAACATGCAACGTCAAGCTGTTCCTATTATTAATACACAGCCTCCAATCGTTGGTACTGGCATGGAGCGTGAGATTGCAGTTGGATCGGGTGCAGCTATTGTTGCGCGTCGTCCGGGTGTAATTGATTACGTCTCTTCTGACAGAATTGTTATTGCCGTAGATCGCGATCAGTTCAAAAATGTTGATGAGTGGGTTTCGGGTGCTGTTGATGTGTACCATTTGCGTACATTTGAACGTTCAAGTTATGACACATGGATTCATCAGTCGCCTATTGTTAAGGCCGGTGATCGTGTACAGGTTGGTGATGTCCTGAGTAATGGTTCTGCTATCCGTGATGGTGAACTTTCACTGGGTTCTAACCTGTTAGTCGCATTTATGCCTTGGCATGGGTACAACTTTGAAGATGCTATCGTGCTCTCTCAAAGGCTTGTTTCTGAGGATGTTTTGACTTCGGTTCACATTGATGAATACGTTGTTGAGGCCCGTGATACTAAGCTGGGACCTGAAGAAATTACACGTGATATGCCTAACGTCAGTGAATCAGCTCTTGCTGGTTTGGACGAGGATGGAATCATTCGTATTGGTACGCGTGTTATGCCAGGTAACATTCTGGTTGGTAAAGTTACACTTAAGGGTGATGTGCAATTTTCTCCTGAAGAGAAGTTGCTCAGAGCTATTTTTGGTGAAAAATCACGTGAAGTTCGTGATACATCAATGCGTGTTCCGTCCGGTGTCCGGGGAACTGTTGTTGATGTTAAGCTCTTTTCGCGAAGTGGTATCCGTAAAGATAAACGATATAAAGATATCGTGGCTCAGGAGACTGCTAAGCTTGATAAAGAGTATCAAAATCATGTGCGAGCTTTGCAAAATGGTATTCGCCGTCACTTGATTAATACTATTTCTGGTAAGGCTGTTGGACCGGGCGTAAAAGCTCCGTTGGCCAAATCAAAGAAGTTTAGTCAGGACGGTCTTGAGACTTGTGCATTTGAGGCGTTGCTTACACTTGAAGCTTTGGCTAAAGAGTTGAACGACGAGTTGGTTAACATCAGAACGATGTATACGAATCAATTACGTATTCTTGAGCACCTAAAAGAAGGTAAAATTGCCCGACTTAAGAAGGGTGATCCGCTTCCTTCAGGTGTTATCAAGATGGTTAAAGTCTATATTGCTATGAAGCGTCCGATTCGCGTCGGTGATAAAATTGCTGGTAGACACGGTAACAAGGGTGTTGTTTCAAACATCGTTCCGCGTGAGGATATGCCATATCTACAGGATGGAACCGGTATTGATATCGTGTTGAATCCTGTTGGTGTTCCGTCTCGTATGAACGTTGGACAAATTCTTGAAACGATTCTTGGTTTTGCAGGAAAACAACTGGGCGATAAGCTACAGAAGTTGATTGACACCAAGGGCCATAGCGAAGTCAAGAAGTTCTTGAGTCAAAGCTATTCAAAAGAATTTGTCACCACGTACGAAAAAGACTATGGAAAAGATGGTCTTTGGGAACTAGCTCGAGAAACAGCTAAGCGTGGTATTCATTACAAGACTCCTGTTTTTGATGGTGCTGACTTCAAAGAAGATATTCAGCCTATCCTTGAAACAAGCGACGGCTCTCAGAGCGGTTGTTACACCTTGTACAGCGGCAGAACCGGTAAGCGTTTGGATCAGCCTGTTACGGTTGGCTACATCTATATGATGAAGCTTAATCACATGGTTGATGACAAATTGCATGCTCGTTCAGTCGGTCCTTACTCGCTTGTTACGCAGCAACCATTGGGTGGTAAAGCCCAACTTGGTGGACAGCGTTTGGGTGAGATGGAAGTCTGGGCTCTTGAAGCGTATGGCGCAGCTTATTCGTTGCAAGAGATGTTGACCTACAAGTCTGATGACGTGAGTGGTCGACACAAGGTTTACGAAGCTATCGTTCGTGGTGAGGATGTTCCTGATCCAGGATTACCAGAGTCATTTAATGTATTGGTTAAAGAACTGCAAAGTCTTGGCTTGCGGCTTGATCTTTTAAAGAGCGGCAAGGAGGAAGTTGGTGATTAATAGTATGCTATCCCGTTTCCGGGAATATATTAATACGAACCAGTTTAATGCGATCAAGATTGGTATTTCTTCTCCAGAAAAAATACGTTCTTTGTCGTATGGTGAAGTTAAAAAAATAGAAACAATTAACTATCGTACGCTCAAACCTGAGCGGGATGGTCTATTTTGTGCTCGCATTTTTGGTCCTGTTAAGGACTGGGAATGTAACTGTGGTAAGTACAAACGCATGAAGCATCGTGGTGTTACGTGTGAAAAGTGCGGTGTTGAGGTTATACAGTCTCGCGTTCGTCGTGAGAGAATGGGACACATCGAGCTTAACGCTCCGGTTTGTCACATCTGGTTCCTTAAGGGTATTCCAAGCTATTTAGGCTTGATTTTGGATATGCCGGTTAAGAGCCTTGAGCGCGTCATTTACTATGATGCGCACATGGTGATTCATCCTGGCAAATCACCGTACACGCGCAAAATGTTGCTGAGCAATAGTGAGCATGATCAGTATGTTGAAGAGCATACTGAGGATTACGACTTTGCTGCTTATACAGGTGCATTGGCTATTCGTAAAATGTTGCAATTGATTGAATTTAGTGCAGAGCTTGAGCTATTAGATCAAGCTTACAAAAAGACAAATGCGATTGCGTCCAAGCATAAGCTTATGCGTAGAATTAAAGTTATTTCGGGCCTTGCGCAAGCAAAAATACGGCCTGAGTGGATGGTACTCGACATTTTGCCAGTACTTCCACCGGACTTGCGACCGCTTGTTCCACTTGAGGGTGGACGTTTTGCAAGTTCCGATTTAAACGAACTTTATCGACGCGTACTTAACAGAAACATTCGTTTACAGCGATTGATGGATATAGAGGCCCCTGAGGTCATCATCAAGAACGAAAAACGAATGTTACAAGAATCGGTTGATGCCTTGATTGACAATGGTCGTCGTGGCCAGCCTGTTCGTGGTACCAACAAGCGTCCTCTCAAATCATTGAGTGAGATGTTACGTGGTAAGCAAGGACGATTCCGACAAAACTTGCTTGGTAAGCGTGTTGATTACTCCGGTCGTTCCGTTATTGTGGTTGATCCAGAACTGAAACTTGATCAGTGTGGGCTGCCAAAAGAAATGGCTTTGGAATTATTTAAGTCGCATGTTTATGCAGAACTACTTCACAGAGAATTAGCCGCTAATTTACGTGTTGCAAAACACATGGTTGATGATCGTTTACCTGAAATTTGGGATGTATTGGCTGATGTGGTTGATGGGCATCCGGTACTTTTGAACCGTGCTCCAACATTGCATAGGCTTGGTATTCAAGCGTTCTACCCGATTTTGGTTGATGGTAAGGCAATTAAATTGCACCCATTAGTCTGTAACGCGTTTAACGCTGATTTCGATGGTGACATGATGGCTGTTCACGTTCCGTTGAGCAGTAAAGCGGTTATAGAAGCAAAAGAGCTTATGCTCTCTACGCAGAATATTCTTTCGCCTGCTAACGGCCGTCCTCTAACTGTTCCATCACAAGACATGGTCTTGGGTTTGCATTACATCACGAAGGCTCGTCAAAACTCAAAAGGTCAAGGCACAGTTTTTGCCAGCACCAAAGAAGTTGTGACAGCTTATCAACAAAATGCGGTTGACTTGCACGCACAGATTAAGGTTCGTATCAACGATGATATCGTTTCGACTACTGTTGGACGAGTTCTGTTGTACGAAGCGCTTCCGGTTGGCTCCAAATTTAAGTGGGTTAACAAGGTTGTTAAAAAGGTTGATCTGGCACGTATGATTGAAAAAATCTACTACAGATTTAGCCGTCCAGAAACTGTGGCCTGTCTTGATCGTATCAAAGAATTAGGTTTTAAAACTGCAACCAGTGCAGGTATTTCGATTGGTATTCAAGATTTACTTGAGCCTACGAATAAAAAATCGATTCTTGAAAAAGCCGAAAAAGCTGTTTCAAAAATTGAAGACCTGTATATGGATGGTATAATTACTAACGGTGAACGTTATAACAAGATTATCAGTATCTGGGGTCAGGCAACATCTGATGTTGCTACCCACATGATGAGTGATCTTGAGTCTCAGAATGAGCAATCGTTTGTTAATAAGGATAAAGATTTCAAACCATACAATCCGATCTTCATGATGCTTGAGTCAGGAGCTAAAGGCTCTACTGACCAGGTTAAGCAGTTGGTTGGTATGCGTGGTCTGATGGCTAAGCCATCGGGTGAAATTATGGAGATTCCGGTTAAGTCTAACTTCCGTGGTGGTCTTACCGTATTCGAATACTTTATCTCAACTCACGGTGCCCGTAAGGGACAAGCTGATACAGCGCTTAAAACCGCAAACTCTGGTTATTTGACCAGACGTTTAGTTGATGTGGCTCAGGACGTGGTTATAACGGCCAATGATTGTAAAACACTTGGTTCAGTTGTTATTGAGGCCTTGGAAGAGAGTGGTGATATTATTACACCACTATCGCTGAGGGTGTACGGACGAAGTCTGGCAACAGATTTAAAAGATCCTGTTACCGGTGATATCATCGGTAAGCAAGGTGATTACGTACTCAAGGATCTCGTTGCAAAAATTGATGCTTCAGCAGTTAACAAAATTGCGGTTCGGTCTGTACTAACGTGTCAGACTAAGCGTGGTGTTTGTGTTTGCTGTTACGGTATTGATCTTTCAAAGGGTGATCCTGTTGATATCGGTGCAACTGTTGGAATTATAGCAGCACAATCAATTGGTGAACCTGGTACGCAGCTCACTATGAGAACGTTCCACGTTGGTGGTACGGCTAGTGTTGCTACGCACTCAGGTTTTACAGCCAAACATAAGGGTACTGTTCAGTGGCGTGGTATTCGCGCTCTTAAGAACAGTAAAGATCAGAATATTGTTTTCAGTCGTAAGGCTAAGCTGTACATCGTCTCAGATGATGGACGAGAGCTTCAGCGTTACGAAGTTGAATACGGCGCAGAAATCTTCTTCCAAGATGGACAATCTGTAAGCGTAGGCGACAAGCTGGTTACTTGGGATGAGCACAACCGTGTTATCATGACCGACAGAGCTGGTACTGTTAAGTATATTGATATGATCGACAACGTAACGCTTCAAGAGCGTTATGATGAAGGTTCAGATCAATCATTCAAAATAATTTTGGATCAAAAGAGCGATAAGTATCAACCAGCAGTCAGCATTGTTGACGAAGGTGGTAACGAAATTGCTAACTATTATTTACCAACAGGTTCGCACATTGTTGTTGAAGACGGGCAGAAAATTGCCGTTGGTGATATTTTAGTCAAGATGGCACGTGATTTGTCAAAGACCAAAGATATTACTGGTGGTTTGCCACGTATTACCGACTTGTTCGAAGCTCGCTCTCCAAAAGATCCGGCTATTATTGCTGATGCTGATGGTGTTGTTGAGTTTGGTGGCATGCATCGTGGTCTTCGTAAGATTATGGTCGTGAATAAGTTAGAGACTTTTGATTACTTGGTTCCTCGTGGTAAACAACTAAATGTTGTTCCTGGTGAGGTTGTTTCTGTTGGTGATCAATTGACAACAGGTTCGCCTGTTCTGCATGACATACTTCGTATAAAGGGTATGGATGCGGTTCAGCGTTACTTGGTTAATCAGATTCAAAAGATCTACTGTATTCAGGGTGTTAACATTAATGATCGTCATGTTGAGCTAATTGTCCGTCAGATGTTACGCAAAGTGCGTATCGTCGATCCTGGACAAAGTGAATTCCTCATGGGTGATCGTGTTGATAGGATGCATTTTAAAGTTGTAAATGAAGCATTAGTTGCCGATGGTCAGAAGCCTGCGCAAGCACGGCCTGTATTGATGGGTATTACCCCGTCATCATTGGGAACAGAAAGCTTTATTTCGGCCGCATCTTTCCAAGAAACTACCCGCATTTTGACCGAAGCTGCCATTTCTGGTCAGATGGATCATTTATACGGATTGAAAGAGAATGTTATTATTGGTAAACTGATACCTGCAGGAACAGGTGTTGAGTCTTTCAGAAAAAAATATCTGGGAAGCGGTATCAGTGAACTTGAGCAACAAGCACGCCTTGAAGAACAGGCGGCTCAGGAGCAGAAGCAGGCGGAGCAGGATTAAACTGTGACGTCATTCTGATGAGTTAGGCGCGTAGCTCAGGGGTAGAGCACTGCTTTGACGTAGCAGGGGTCAGCGGTTCAATTCCGCTCGTGCCTACCAGGCTTTATAGTTGGTGGTTGTGCTCGTGAGTTGCATGTGATTATGGGCATATTATTGAAGAATTGATGAAGGTATTTTATGTCACAAATTGGTGATCAAGATAAAGAAACGATAAAGAATGAATACGGTCTGCATCCTAGTGATGCGGGTGGTACCGAAGTGCAAATTGCCCTGGTAACAAACCGTATTTTGAGCTTGAATGAGCATCTTAAGAAGTTTCCTAAAGACAAAAGCTCCCGACGTGGGTTGCTAAAATTGGTTGGCCAACGTCGCCGACTGTTGAATTATTTGATACGCAGTAAAGGACGCGCTGAGTATCAAACTTTAATTAAGCGTCTTGGCTTACGTAAGTAATCGTAAGTAGAAAGAAAAGAAAGTCTATGACGACTGAAAGAAAATATACGTTTCCTGATCTGGATATTGAGATTAGCATTGGCCGTTTGGCCGATCAGGCCGATGGTTCTGTTTTACTAACACAGGGTGGTACGCAAGTACTATCAACAGTTTGTGCTTCAGAGTCAAAGGAATTTCCTGGCTTCTTGCCTCTTATGGTTGATTACCGAGAGCAATTGGCAGCAGCAGGTAAAATTCCTGGTGGATATCTTAAACGAGAAGGCCGTCCAAGCGACAAAGAAGTGCTTACAGCGCGTCTTATCGACAGGTCGATTCGTCCACTATTTCCACATCATTACTTTGATCAAATTCAGGTCATGAATACCGTTTATTCGGTCGATCAGAAAAATGAGCCAAACTTGCTTGCAATGTTGGGTGCATCTATTGCTTTGACTATCTCGCGCGTTCCGTTCTTAGGACCGGTTGGTGCAGTACAGATTGGTCGAATTGATGGCGAATTTGTTTTTAACCCAAAATACGATGAGTCAGAGAAATCTGACGGAAAAATCATTGTTGTGGGAACAGCTGACGGCATCTGCATGGTCGAAGGTGCTATCGATCAGATGAATGAATCAGATTTTATTGATGCACTATTCAAAGCACATGATCTGATTAAGGAGCAGGTTGTTTGGCAAGAAAAAATTGCACAAGAAATAGGCGTTCCAAAAGAAGCTGTTGTTGCTGATCCTTCATGGGATTCTTTAACAGCTCAAGCGGATTCGTTCTTAACAGAGCAACAACTTGATACAGTTCAGGTCGAAGACAAGGCCGCACGTGGAGTTGCTAAGAAAACTTTGAAAAAAGGTTTCGTTCAGCTAATCGATGGCATGGTCGATGGCCTAGAGGTATCTACAACAATTATTAAGTCTGCTTTTGATGAAATTTTCAAAAAGAAGCTGACGGCTAATATGTTTGCACGCAATAAGCGTATTGATGGTCGTGATTTTGATCAGGTCCGTACCATTACTTCGCAAGCTCCGATGTTAGTTCGTACGCATGGTTCGGCGTTTTTCCAACGTGGTGGAACGCAGGCCCTAGCAACGGCAACATTGGGTAGCGGTCAAGACGAGCAACGCATGGAAGATTTAATGAGTGGCAATTACGAGAAATCGTTTATGCTCCATTATAACTTTCCTCCGTTTTCGGTTGGAGAGGTACGTTTTCTGCGCGGTGTTAGTCGACGTGAAGTAGGTCATGGTTATCTTGCATTGACGGCTATAGAATCACAGCTGCCGTCCAAGCAAGACTTCCCGTACACTTTGCGAATTGTTTCCGACATTCTAGCTTCTGACGGTTCTTCGTCGATGGCCACTGTGTGTGCTTCGACGCTTGCGCTGATGGATGCTGGTGTGCCGATTAAGAACATGGTCAGTGGTGTGGCTATGGGATTAGTTCAGGGAGCAGAAAACTCATTCCGTATCTTAACCGATATTACAGGAATGGAAGACGCCTTAGGTCTGATGGACTTTAAGGTTGCCGGTACCCCAGAAGGTATTACGGCTATACAGATGGATATTAAACACAAGGGTGGCTTAAGTCGCGAAGTTTTAGAACAAGCGCTTGAACAAGCCCGTCAAGGAAGATTAACAATCATGGAAGAAATGAAGAAAACGTTGAGTGAACCTCGCGAAGAATTATCTGGCGATGTACCTCAGTCAATAACACTTTCAGTACCAGTTGAAAAAATTGGTGCAGTTATTGGTTCTGGTGGTAAAATCATCAAAGAAATCATCGAAAAAACCGGTACATCAATTGATATCGACGATGATGGAACAGTTCGCGTATTTGGACAAAAAGGTCCTGGTACAGATCAAGCAGTTAGCTGGATCAAAGTAATTGGTGGCAACATCAATCGCGGCGATGTCTTCCACGGTAAGATTAAACGAGTAACCGAATTTGGTATCTTTGTTGAAATCGCACCTGGTGTTGATGGATTGGTACATATTTCTATGATCCAACGAGAACGTCAAGCAAGCATGGCCCAGGATTATCCTGGTGACAAGGTTGTTACCGTTATTGTTATGGGTTACGATCCAAGCACCGGCCGTATCAAACTTAAGTTTGTTAACGAAGATGAAGATAACTAAGGGTTATTAATCCTATTATCTGACTATAGTTGTAAGACAGGCAATCACCTTGTGTGGTTGCCTGTTTTGCTTTTTGTAGTAATGTTAAATCATGTAAAAAAATTACACACTCATGAGTAGGATCAGGCGTGATACGAGCAAACCAAAGAGAAACAAGTCAGATACGATCTTTAAATGCCACATTCGGCGTCCAAAAATTTTCGAACGGTTCAGTTTTGTTTGAGATGGGAGACACAAAAATTTTGTGTTCGATAACCATGCAGAATGGTGTCCCACATTTTTTGCGCGGTAAGGGACGTGGATGGCTTACTGCTGAATACGCGATGTTACCGGGTTCGACACAGACAAGAACCTCTCGCGAATCAAGTAGCGTTCGTCGTTCGGGTCGTTCTGTTGAGATTTCTCGTCTCATTGGTCGTTGTATTCGTCCGCTTGTGATGTTGACCGGGTTTGGTGAGCGTACAATTTATCTGGATTGTGATGTTTTGCAGGCCGACGGCGGTACACGCACGGCAGCTGTTTCTGGTAGCTGTATTGCTTTTAAGATAGCGCAGGCTAAATGGCTTGAATCAGGTTTGATACGTACTCCAATTTTAAAAGAAGATTTTGCTGCTGTAGCCGTTGGCATTGTCGGCCAGAAGGCTCTTCTTGATATCGATTATGCTGAGGATAGCACTGTAGATGCTGATCTTAATTTTGTCTTTACTCGCTCTGGTGACATTACCGAGGTTCAGGGTTCGGCCGAAAACAATCCGATCAGTCGTGCGATTTTTGATTCTGCAGGTGCACTTGCATGGCAGGGTGCAAAGGATATTTTTAATTTCTACGATACGCTTGGTATTTGATCTGATGTTGGTACAAGCATGAGACCGCAACCAATCAAGGAACTTCTGGATCGCTGTGAAAATAATCAGTTGCCTCCAGGTTCAATCGTTGTATTTTGCTCCGAAACTTATCAACCACGTTTTGTGCGATTTATTCTAGATTGCTTACAGGAACGTTCTGGGGCCTGGAACTCGATTGTTAACAAAACTTATCAAGATATGCTTGCGGCATTATCCAGCTCATTTTTGGGGCAGGGCTGTCAGTATTGGCTTGGTAGCGGTGTTGGTATGCCAAAGCCAAAAAGATCTTCGTTGTTGAATTTTTTGCGCGATTATAGTGGCCCTCATACTGTGGCTGTCTGGGTTAGTTCTGCGGAAGCCTCAATTTTGGAATCTTCTGACAATGTTGTGATGGTACGTTTGCCAGCTATTGTCGATGAGTCGACTTTCCAGATGTTGGCTAACAGTTCTTTGCGTACACGAACCAACGGCAAGCGTTTTGTTAAAAATTTGATCAAGCGGCGTAAGCGTCTAACGCTTGATCAGGCCAGTTTGTTACTTGCGTATCAGCCGTTATTGGGGGCAAGTATTGATCAATTTTGTACAGTCATGCTTGATCGAATCGTTGCACCCAATCACTCATTATTTGCTTTGAGTAAGGCGCTTTTTGAGCGTGATCGTATAACTTTTTATAAAGAATGGGGCCAGGTAAGGCGGGCGTATCCGGCGATATTTTGGGTTAGTTTTTTTGCGCGGCAGCTACTGCGAGCTTTGCTTTATCTTAATCATGCAAAGGACGATCTAAAGGTTGCTAAGCGATGTTCTTCTCGG
>Ga0209045_1000309_pt1 | contig 61420 bp, 35 predicted proteins | sample SaaInlLV_10m_DNA_4_FD_184664 | JGI IMG/M metagenome (GOLD analysis project Ga0209045, IMG submission 184664) | Marine microbial communities from expanding oxygen minimum zones in the Saanich Inlet - Saanich Inlet SI072_LV_200m_DNA (SPAdes) (version 2) | ecosystem: Environmental > Aquatic >...
GACACGCGCTGCCCTGCGCAAAAGACCGGCTCCAATCGAGATCGCGCTGCACATCCTCAAGAACACCGCTTGATCCAACCGAATTCTGCGCTCAAAGCTACATCTGCCCGAGTCCAGTTGCCAACAATGGGGTTCTTTACGCGTTGCATGGGTACTTTGGGCCGCTTACCGCAATCCGGGCTGGCGGCCAGGGCGACGTGAGTGGAAGTCACAGGGTGTGGCAGACACCCGGACGGAAACTCGGATCGAATGTCTCGTCCCCGGTCTGGCATGCCGGGCGCGTCTACTGGGCCAAAACGGAGCGTGGAGGGGTATTCTGCCTGGACGCTGATACCGGAGAGTTGCTGTACCGAGACAAGCTTAGGCCGGACCCGGGCAGGATATACGCATCCCCCCTCGTCGTCGACGGCAAGCTCTATTACGTCAGCCGGAAGAACGGGACCTACGTCCTGGCCGCTAAACCGACGTTCGAACTGCTGGCGCACAATGTCATATCGACGGATGACAGCGCATTCAACGCCAGTCCTGCCGTGACTGAGGGACACCTGTTTCTTCGCTCAGACAAGTTCCTGTACGACATTCGCACCGAGTAAGTGGGGCACAGTTGGAGTAGAGGGGGGGGCAGTGCAACGCTTCCCCGGCAGTGCTGAGGAGCGGCAACGGTTGCCACGGATTCTCGTCTCCCGGGGCTCCAGCATCGGACATGCTTCAGACACTCGTCTCGGCATCCGAATGACGGACAGGTCATCCGGAATTCACCGCGCGCGGTCAGCGCTGAGCCGCTGGACTCCGCGGGTCTCTGAGGCGCCTACTTCGCCAGCTCAACGTAGATCCCGGTCGCGGTAAGCACGAGGGTGTCCTTTGTCGGGCGTGGCCCCACCGTGCCCTTCACCACCAGTGTGTCCATGGGCTTGATTTTCCCGGCCGCCTGGAGGTCTACGGCAAGGGGACGAGCATCGTCCCCGGTGATCTGCACAGTCAGCATATTCGGCTTCTTTTCCTCCGGCGTCGCGCAACAGTAGTCCCATGGCATCGTGCAGCCATGCCCTTCGCGTGTACACAGATTCGGGAGCGTTCCCTCGATCAGACTCCACACCGCCCGCCCGGAGACAAACGGTTCGCCCCGGCCGCCGACGACTCCCCGGACGACCACTTCATCGCCTTCCTTCGCAGACTCTTTCAACGTAGGCACTGTCATGACACCGGACGGAGCTTCGGTCAGGAAGATCGCGGCAGGCACGTTCTGCTTAGGCGGCGCTGTTTCAGGGTTCTTCGCCGCCGTGGGCTTTCGGCCGCATCCGGCCAGCAGAAGCGCCGCCGCCGAACCAACACACCATACGAACAGTCTTGTACGTCTCATCATGTCATACTCTCCTCTATACGGATTTCAGGGCTTCAGTGACCGGCAGTCGCAGGCAGCGCAGGGCAGGGGGGAGGGCGCCGACGGCGCCCAATACAACCCCACTGATAATGCCAACGGCCACCGTCAGACCATCAACAGACAGACCGAACGCTCCCATCGAGACGCGCACGGCCACACCATCGAGAATTCCCAGAGCGAGGCCAACTCCCGCCAGGGAACCGGCCGATGCCACGAGAACGGATTCCTGCAGGAAACTGACCACCACAGACCAGCGGGAAAAACCGAGAGCCTGGAGCATTCCCACCTCTCGGGCCCGAGCACCGAAGGCAGCGTACATGGTGTTCAGGCCGCCAAGCACGCCGCCCGTCGCGATTAGGAGGGCAGTCACCCACACCATGAGCCGGATGGGACGGTAGAACGCGACCAGTTTTCCGTAGTAGTCGTCCTCGCGCAAGGCAGATAATTCCAAGTCCAGCCGCGACATCGCAAAGGTCTCGACATCAGGGAACTCAGCGTCACCTAGGGTGAGCACAACGCATGAAAGGGAATCACGCCGCGTCAGGATTTGCAGACTGGTCAACGGGCACCAGATCTCGGCATCCATTACCGTACTGGGGGCCTCGAAACGCCCGACGATTTGCCATTCACGTCCATCGACCCAGATTCTCCGTCCCACAGCCAAATCCTGCTCGGGGAGGCCAAGACGTGTCGCGGCAAGAGCCCCAATGATGACCTCGTCGCGTCCGGGGGCAAAGACGCGCCCGGCTGTAATCCGGACTTGCGGATGAACCAGGAACGCGCTGGAGGTGACTCCCCGAAACACGGCTTGCGCATCGGACGGGCCGTCTGGAGCAGTTGCGAGTGTAAGCGCCATATGGGCCTCAGGGGAGACGAACGGAACGCCAAGCTTCGAGCGGATGCCGGGGATACTTGCGGCGACCTGGCCGGGAACCGAAGCCCCGACCTCGCTGCGTTCGACGCTTTCCTCGCTTCCCGCGCCCAACAAGATCACGTTATGAGGAGAGCCACTTCTCATCAGGCTTTGTTCCATGCCTCGGACAAAGGCACAGGCTGAGACCACCAGCAGAACCACAATGGCACTGCCTCCCAGGCTCATCGAGAGCCGTAGCTTCGATCGGGTCAAGTTCCTGACCGCATACTCAAACGGTAACAGACGCATCCGTAATCCTCTTAGCTCGAGGCTGTCTGAGCCCAGTTCCGATACGTCATACCGTTCGGAAACAGGCTGCGATTTCCTGTCTGGACACCTGCCAGGCCGGCACCAGACCTGCCAGGGTGCCCAACGTGATGGACATCGCCAGTCCCAGTGCCACCAGATTCCAGTCCGCGGCAATGGGCATGCTCAGTCCGTCGATGGAGAGGCTGAGGCGGGCTTGCCAGATGGCGATGGCTGCGCCGGCGGTTCCCAGAGCCCCACCCAACGCGCCGAGGATGAGGCTCTCGACCACCACAAGGCGGCCCACCAGGCCACTGGTGAATCCCAGTGTCTGGTAGACGGCGTGGTCCTTCACGCGCCCTTGTACGGAGAGCACAATTGCGTTGCCTATCAGGGCCAATACGGCCAGCAAGCACGCCCACCCCAGGACTCGGGCGAAACTCACCAGGTCAATCATGTCGCTTGCGACCTGGGCCACGAACGCCTTCTCGGGACGCGTCGTGGTGGGTTCTTCCGCGGCGCGGAACAGCTCATCAATCGCTGCTGCGACCGCCTCGATCTGCTCCGGCGCGGTTATGCTGACGTTGAACTGTGTGACACGCCCGAGTTTGCGATCCGCGGCCTGCTGCAGGAAGTCGAGATGGACGTACGCCGCATTTTGGTCCTGCGGCTCGGTTGATCGGAAGACGGCCGCGACGTAGACGGTCACGCCGGAAGCACTGAACCGGTCCCCGGGGCGAAGACCGCGTCGGCGCGCCAGCGTGTCCCCAAGCAAGGCCGCGTCGGTCCGTTTCGACCACTCATCGGGCACCCCGTCGACCACCTCACAGCGCGAAAGTAGCTCTGCAGCACCACCATCGCGCGGAACGCCACGAAAGGTCACCACGTCCAAGCTGGCACGACAGTTACTCACAACCACTTTCATCGGGACAACTGCGCGGACACCAGGGATTCTTGCGATTTGGGTGCGGTAGTACTCGGGCAGCTGACTGGTGAAGGGACAGAAACGGTCCTTGCGGTAGACTACTAGGGTCGTGTCGGATGCCGTGGCTTGCGTGGCGGTCTGGACGCCGCGCTGCATGGCCTCGATCGCGACGAACAGGAAGATGGCTGTTCCCACGCCGCCAATCGTCAGGAGGCTGCGGACGCGATGCCTCACAACCTGCTTCAGGACAAGAGGAATGAGTCGAGGAGCGATCATGGGACCACCTCACCGGAGGTAGGCTCGTTTGGTGACTGGACGCCCAGCGCTTCGATGGGCACCAGACGTCCCTTTTCCAGGTGCAACGTTCGGTCGGCGTATCCCGCGGTTGTGGGGTCGTGTGTGACCATGATCAGCGTTCGGTTCAGCTCTCGGTGCAGGGCCTGGAACAGCTGCATGACCGCAGTGGCTGCCGGGCGGTCCAAGTCACCGGTGGGTTCGTCGGCCAGGATGATGGTGGGGTTGGTAACGATGGCCCGGGCGATCGCGACTCGCTGCTCCTGCCCGCCCGACAGTTGTCGTGGGTAATGATCGTGTCGGTCCGCTATCCCGACCAGGTCGAGCGCGGAGCTCACGCGTCGGTGTCGCTCCGCGCGGCTGAGAGGGTGCAGAAGCAGGGGGAGTTCCACGTTCTCGTAGGCAGTCAACACCGGCACGAGGTTGTAGAGCTGGAAGACATAACCAACGTGCGATGATCGCCACGCGGCCAGACGGCGGCGGGAGAGCTGGGTGATATCTTCGTCCTGCACCATGAGTGCTCCGGACGATGGCCGGTCAATGCCGGCAATCAGGTTGAGCAACGTCGTCTTGCCGCTGCCGCTGGGGCCCATCAGAGCAAGGAACGTGCCTTGTTCCACGGACAGTGACAGGTCGTCCAGAGGGCGGATGGTGTTGTCGCCTCGGACGTATTCTCTGGTCAGATTCCGGCACTCAATCATAGTCGTGTCCCCTCGTTGACAGAGCGATCTGCTTCAACGCGTACCCGTTGCCCGGACCGCAGGGAGGCGGGAGGACGGGAAACCAACGTATCGCCTGGGTTCAGCCCCCGGATCTCGATCCAACCGTCTCGACGTCCAGTGCCCGTGACGACTGTGCGGCGCTCCACTCGTGTCCCATCGGCCTCCACAAGCCAGACCGCGGCATCGCTGCCTTCTCCTCTGACCATGGCCTCCGCGGGGACGAAGATCCGGAAGGGCTGTTCCTGACCCGCTGCCCCACCTGTGGGAGTCTCGGCCGGGACCAGGAACCTCACCCGGGCCAACATGTCCGGCTTGAGCAGTGGGGACGGGGTCTCGATCAACACTTTGACTTCAATCGTGTTCTTGCTGATGTCCGCCTGGTGCACGAAGCGGGTCAGCTTGCCTTGGAACTGATGATCCGGCAGCACATCCACCACGACTTGGGCCGCTTGGCCAACCCCGACTTTGGCGGCGTCCGCCAGTGGGATGTCAACTCGCACCTGGAGCATTTGTGGGTCGTAGAGGTGCACAACGTGGGCCGAATATGGTCCATCCATTCCCAACATCACCTTTGCTCCCGGTGCCACGAGTCGTGACATCACGATACCGGAAGCGGGGGCGGTGACGGTCATGCGCTCAAGTTCGAGTCGGGCCTCTGCCAGCTGTACGTCGGCTTCAGCCACTGCGGCTGCGGCTCCATCCAGTTCACGCCGCGCGTCAACCCGCAACTCCAACGCTTCGGTCGCGGCTTCGAGCTCGGCTCGACAACGATCGATTCGTGCCGAAGTCGTCTCACCCCGTTGACGGGTGGCAGTCAGAGCCGCAGCCAGCGCTTCATGGCGGAGGCGGGCTCTCTCGACCTCCACCGCGGGTACGGTGTCTGCTGCCAGCGGGAGCAGGCTCTCGTACACGGCCTTGGCTTCAGCCACAAGCGCGCGGTCTCGTGACGCGTCGGCAACCAGTTCGGCTCGTGCTGTTTGCGCTTCCTTCAGCTCGGCTTGGCTGACCGCAACAGCGCGCTTCTCTGTCACCGGGCGATCCCAATTGGTCTGTGCCGCTGTCAGAAGAGCCTGCTGACGGGATAGGTGTGCCTCAGCACGAGCAACGGCCAGGCGGGCCTTGTCTGCAACGAGCCGGGCAACCGCCTGTCCCTTTTCAACGGGGGCACCCTCAAGAACAAGGAGCTCTTCGACGACGCCATCGGCCAGAGCTGATACGTAGACGGGATGCGGAGCCGGCTCGACCCAGCCTGGTGCCTGTACGCTCGCGGTTGCCGGAGCCGACTCACCTTCATCCACGGTCACGGCAGCGTCGACCGCCACCACGTGGACGACATCCACGGGAAGGGCGGGCCACAGCGAGCGGCGTCCCGCAACGGCGACCAGCGCGAGCGCGATCAGTAGCACGCCTAACGGCACTACGAGACGGGAGAACCAACGTCGTGGCGGGGCCGGTATGGAGGCGGTCGAATCCGAGCCGACCAGTCCGTTAAGTGATTGTTCCATGTCCGCTGTCACCTGGGTTAAACGCTCCTGCTTCGTGCCCAACTGCATAGGCAATCGAGACGCAAGAAAGCTGAGCTGGAGTGAAGGAAGCCTTACTACCGCCGTCAGTGCGGTCGACTGGCTCAGGTGAGGAGGACGCAGAGAAGGAGATGCAGCTGCTGAGGAGGGGGACGGCAGGAGAAGTGGAAGAAGGGCGCACAGCGTGGCGTCTGCTGAGCTGTTACGGACTCGCCGCTGCACAGAGGAGGCGACGGGGAATGGGGCGGGCCGCGCCGAACCAAACGTCCACTGCCGCTGTCCGCCTTGCTCTTGGGGATGTCAACCAGCAGAGGGGACACGGTGCAGCAGTCTTCGGTCGGCACCACGGCGGTGGCTTTATCGGTGCATGAGGCGGTGGCGGGCGGGGCTTGGCAACAGCTGTCGGCATCGGTTGACTCGACGGACGATTGCGGCTGGGGGCAGCTGGCTGCCGCATCGCAGCAGGAGAGGGCGCTCAAGCCGGTGTGCCTGCACGTGTACACGGTCACGCCGACAGCGATCTCTGACGCCATCAGCAACGCCATGAACGTAAGTGATATCAGAACGCGGAGCATGTCGTCTGTCCAGTCAGTGTCGGTCTCGCCGATCCCAGAGGAGAAACTACCCTTTACCCTACGTGTTTAGTTGACGCTAAGCCAGCCCCCGGTGAGGCGTGATCTTCGGATTGCGTAGCGCCGACGCTTCCCATATGACACGGACTTATTGATCAAGTTCATTCTGTAGAGCACGGGGGAGGCACTATGGACTTGGGACCACTCCCCCGTGCCTTTGCGGGGGACAGTCGGAGCCGCCACTCGCGGACGCTGCAGTAGAGGACGGGGACTACGAACATGGTCATGAGTTCGATGCACATCCCTCCAAACGATGGGATGGCCATCGGTATCATGATGTCGGCGCCCCGCCCGGTTGAGGTGAGGATGGGGAGGAGAGCCAGAATGGTGGTGGCGGTGGTCATCAGGCAGGGGCGGACCCGCCGAGCGGCCGCAGAGAGCGTGCGCTCGCGAATCGCTGCACGTGACTCCGGCTCGGCCTGGTTAAAGGCCTGCGTCAAGTAAGTGGCCATGACGACGCCATCGTCAGTCGCGATCCCGAAGAGGGCAAGGAACCCAACCCAGATTGCGACGCTCAGGTTGATAGGGGCGACCTGGAAGAGCTCCCGCAGGTTGATGCCCAGGAGATCGATATTGAGGAACCAGTCCTGCCCGTAGAGCCAGATCATGATGAACCCGCCCGACCAGGCCACTGCGATCCCGCTGAAGACAAGAAGGGTCGTGGGTATCGCTTTGAATTGGAAGTAGAGGATCATGAAGATCAGGAAAAGTGCCAGGGGCAGCACAACGGAGAGTGTCTTTGCGGCTCTAAGCTGATTTTGGTAGCTTCCGGCAAATTCGTAAGACACACCGGCAGGCACCGTGAGACGTCCAGCGGCGATCTCGCTTTGCAGGTAGGCATCGCATGCCTCGACGACATCGACTTCAGCGGCCCCGGGCCGCTTGTCGAAGAGCACGTAACCGATCAGGAACGTGTCCTCGCTCTTGATCACCTGCGGCCCTCTCACGTAGCGGATCTCCGTCAGTTGGATCAGCGGGATCTGCTGCCCATTCTGGCCCGGCACAAGGATCTGCTCGAGCCCCTCTATGGTGTCGCGCAGTTCGCGTTTATAGCGAACTCGAACAGGATAACGTTCGCGCCCTTCGACGGTGGTCGTGACGCGTCGTCCTCCGACGGCAATCTCGATGACATCCTGCACTTTTCGCACTGAAACGCCATACCGTGCAATGGCCCGACGGTCAATGTCGATCTCGATATAGGGTTTGCCTACAATCCGATCAGCAATGACAGCTTCCGACTTGACCCCCGGCACGTTCTTTACGAGTCGCTCAAGCTCCAGGGCGAATGCCTCGATGGTCTCGAGGTCGGGTCCTTTGACTTTGATACCCATCGGCGCCCGCATACCGCTTTGAAGCATGACAATCCGCGCGGCGATGGGTTGTAGCTTCGGGGCGGAAGTGGATCCCGGCACGCGCCCGGCATCGAGGATTTCCCCCCAGATGTCGTCCGGAGTTCCTATCCCTGCCCATGCTTCGCGCCCGGGATTCAGCCGTGGGTCCAGTGCGGGGCGCCAGAGGCGGAACGGCATGCCGCCGGCGTCCGGGATCAGAGCGCCTTCTGCCGAACGTGGAAAGGCGCCCTCAACGGTGTAGGGGGCGCCGTCTCGGGCCGGAACAGGATCGCCAGCCTCGTTGCGGAACAGATCGTTCTCGGTGGGGTTGAACTGAAACCGAAGTCGGTGTCCGTGGCGGTCCGTCAGGTATTCGGGCTTGTAGTTGATCACCGTCTCAACCATGGAGACGGGAGCCGGGTCCAACGGCGTTTCGGCTCGTCCAATCTTGCCCACGGCCGACTCGATTTCCGGGATGGCGCTGAATGCCATGTCCTGGGTCTGCAGGACGTCCAGTGCTTCCCCGATCGAGGCGTGGGGCATGGTCGTTGGCATATACAGGTAAGAGCCTTCATCGAGATCGGGCATGAACTCCTTGCCAAAACCCGGAAGAGCGTGAGCCAATGTGCTGTACGTGCTCGTCTGCCGAACGCCATGTGGCAGCCAGCCGAATAGACTATCCGTCCCCAGCCAGACCATTGCGCCGAAGAGACAGACGGCGCCGGGAATGGTCAGGAAGATGACCTTGTGGTCCAGAAACCAGCCCAGCAGAAAAGGGTATGCCTTCTCGAACAGAACGAAGCAGAGCAGCAGCCCGAAGATGGGGCCGAGAACGACCGTTGCATTTCGCACAAAGCCGGCTTGTGGCCCCAGGGGGAGCCAGTGAGAGGTGAGGAGCAATCCCACGAACAGGGCTGCCAGGTAGCTGGCAACGCGCATGAGCCATTGCCTCGGAACGGCAGGGACGAATGGGAGAGCCAAGTGCCAGATCGCAATCCCAAGGACGATGGCCCCCGCCCACCAGACCCAACCGACCGCAATCACGAGGCCGGCGATGGCCAACGCGATCAAAGAGCCGACACGCAGACGTCTGGAGGGAACACGAAACGTGAACAGGAGATGTGCCAGGGCAGGCACGATGGTCAACGCCACAATCACGGACGCCAGGAGGGCGAACGTCTTGGTGAAGGCCAGGGGCTTGAAGAGCTTGCCTTCTGCCCCCATCATCGTGAACACAGGCAGGAAGCTCACGATCGTGGTCAGAATTGCCGTGAGTACGGCGCCACCGACCTCGCTTGACGCCCGGAAGACGATGGCCAATGAAGCAGAGGGACTCAGACTCCGCGGAGCAGTCTCCGCGCCCCGGAGTTCGGAACTGGCCGTCTTCAGGTCGGAGGATGCCGGGGGCGGAGCCGCCTCCACCTGCTCGGGTGTGTCGGCGGAATCGGTTCCTCCTGAGCTTACTGCATCATCAAGGTGTTTCAGGATGTTCTCGCAGACGATCACCCCCATATCCACGATCGTCCCGATCGCGATGGCAATGCCGGAGAGGGCAACGATGTTCGCGTCCACACCGAAGATTTTCATGGCGATGAAGGAGATCAGGACGGCGAGTGGCAAGGTGCAGCTGATAACCAACGAACTCCGCAAGTGAAGCACCATCACGATGATCACGATGATGGTGACGAGAATCTCTTCGGTCAGCGCCGTGTTGAGTGTGCCCAGGGTTTCGTAGATGAGTCCGGTTCGATCGTAGAAGGGGACAATCGTCACCTTACTCAGCTGAACCCATTCAGGGCGTTCCGCTCGGGGCGTGTTCTTGACCCAGCGCAGCCACTCTTCCTGATTGAGGGTGTTGTCGACGTAGGCTTCGAAGCCTTGATCCAGCGAATAGTCACGGATTTGTTCTCTGCTGACCGTGCTGTAGTCCATCAGGACGCGTTCCGGCAAACCGGGAGAGATGTCGCGGATCTTGGCTTTCAGGTTTTTGATCGCGGCCAACGGGTTCTCGCCGTACCGGACAACGGCCACGCCTCCGACAGCTTCCGTCCCGCCCTTGTCCAGGGCTCCTCGCCGTAACGCCGGCCCCAGGGCAACGGTCGCTACATCCCTGACGTAGAGGGGGATGTTGCCCGTGGCCTTGACCACAGTGTCCTCGATGTCCCGAAGGCTCTGAATGAAGCCCAGCCCCCGGATGACGTACTCAGCTTTGTTGACCTCGATTGTCCGAGCGCCCACATCGGCATTGGACATCTTCACGGCCATGAACACCTGATCGAGGGTGACGTTGTGGGCCCGCATGGCGTCCGGGTCGACATCGATCTGGTATTCCTGCACATAGCCGCCGACGGAGGCGACTTCGCTGATGCCTTCAGCAGCCAACAGGGCATAGCGTATGTACCAGTCCTGGGTACTGCGGAGTTCGTGCAGATCCCAGCCGCCGACGGGTTCGCCGTATGGTACGTCATCGGTTACGGTCTCGGGATCACGGCCCTCCAGTGTGTACCAGTAGACCTGGCCAAGGGCCGTGGCATCAGGCCCGAGGGCGGGCTGGATCCCTTCCGGGAGGCTCCCTGCAGGCAGACTGTTGAGCTTCTCCAACACTCGAGAGCGAGACCAGTAGAAATCGACATCTTCGTTGAAAATGACATAGATGGTACTGAAGCCGAGCATTGAGTAGCTGCGGACGGTCTTGACGCCGGGGATCCCGAGCATCGAGACGGTCAATGGGTAGCTGATCTGATCCTCAACATCCTGAGGAGATCGCCCCATCCACTGAGTGAAGACAATCTGTTGGTTCTCGCCGATATCCGGTATTGCGTCAACCGGGACGGGATCTCGCGGCAGGTGCTCGAGTTCCCAGTCGAAGGGGGCCACCATGATTCCCCACATCACAGCAAAGAGAACGATCAGCCCGACAACCAGCTTGTTGGTCAGGCAGAAGTATATGATGCGGTCGAGGATCCCGAGTTCTGAAGGCTGAATGGCGGGGAGGTCATCACTCATGGTGGTGTTCCTCCCGTTTGCCATCTTCAGCCGGGGCTATCGTCTCTTTGACGAAGCCACAGCGGAGCATCGATGCCCCGAAGTACGGGTTTGCCACGGTCTCCTCGCGCTGCAGCCAATCCGCGCCCTTGTCGCCAAAAGCCATTGGGCAGTGGACCACGTGCAGAGGGTTCACGGGGCCTGTGCCAAACGTCTTTGCCGTCCTGATGCCGGCATCGGAGAGGGCTTCGAACGCCTCTCGGGCACTCTCGATGTTTCCGGCATTTTTGAGCCGCCCAGCGGCCAGGCGAAGTTGGTCACGAAGCCTGATCCACACCACTTGGGTCGGGGCGGACAGGGCGGTTTCGTCCACAGTGGCCAGCTCTCGGGGCAAGGCCTGAACAGCAGTCTTTCCTGCTTCCAGATCATCGGCTGCCAAGCCCTTCTGCACTTGTAGGTAATGGCCGAATACCTTCTCTAACTGGGCAGAGAAGGCGGTGGGAGTGACGAGACGCTCCGGGGCGCTGTCTGGATCCGGACTCGGTGTGGCGCCCTCGCCCTCGTGGCTTGCGTGCGGGGCCTCGCCTGTCCCCGGACTCATCATGCTCGGCTTGGCAACGATCTGGAGGGCGCTGTCGAGCTTGAAACTCCCGTTGGTGACAACCAGTTCCCCTTCTTCCAGACCTGAGTCGACCACATAGTGCCCTTCGGTGCGTGGCCCGAGAGCAATCTCTCTACCGGAAAACCGACTTTCGTCGTCCGGATCCTGCACGTAGACGACGGCTCGCCGCCCTGTGATCAGCGGGGCCGAGAGAGGGATCACCAGCGGCGCGCCATCTTCAGATCCAGGGCCAGTGAAGCCCAAATCCTCGGCTTTGACCAGGGCCATTCCGCACACATCGCAGTTCCCGGGGGCGTCTTTGATGACTTCGGGGTGCATGGGGCTGATCCACTTCCCGACGAGATCGGGGGCGACGACCTTTCCTGCGGCGGCCACTTGGGCACGAACCGAAGCCCGTACGAACATCCCGGGCTTGAGGGCACCATCTTCATTCATCACGTTCACCCGTATCTTGACGGTGCGCGTGTGGTCTGTGAGGAGGGGGTCGATAAACGAAATGCGGCCCGAGAAAGTTCTCGCGGGTTGGCCCTCTACGGTGAATGTGACGTCTTGCCCGTAGCGCAACCACGCCAGGTCCGACTCGTAGGCATCGAGCCGGACCCAAAGGCGGGATAGATCCGCGATTTGGTAGATGGGCGTGCCTGTCTTCACGTACATGCCTTCGACCGCGCTCTTATGGATGACGACCCCGCCAATAGGGGCGTTGATCTGGATGTGATCCGAGGCGGAACCACGCGTTTCCACTTCGGCTATCTGCTCGGCAGTCAGGCCCCACAGCCTGAGCTTATCCCGGGCGGCTGCGAGCATGGCCCCGGCGGTCGCTCGGACCAGGCCTCCCGAAGCGTCACCGACTTTCTCGCTCGCCCTTTGGGCCTGGATCAGTTCCTCCTGAGCGGAGAGTATGTCGGGGCTGTACATCCAGACCATGTGGTCGCCTTCCTTGACAGCAATCCCCGTGTAGTCCACATAGAGCCGATCCAGACGTCCACCGACCCAGGCGCTGATGGTCGCCAGCGCTGTCTCATCGTAGTCGATTCGGCCAACCATCCGCACTTCGCGGTGGACTGGTATTCGGGTTGCGGGTTCAACCTGGAGCCGTGCGAGTTTGCGGGCTGTGGCTGAGAGGGTCAACTCGCGGGGCCCCAGATCACCGTCGGCGTCATCTGCCAGCGGAATGAGATCCATCGCACAGATCGGGCATTGCCCGGGATCAGGCTGTTTGATCTGCGGATGCATGGAACAGGTCCAGGTCTGCGCCTTTTTCGCGTGTGGGACGTGCTCATTCCCCTCCACGGCTGCGTGCTCCCCTGGTGCGGGCGTCGGCCGCTGTCCTGCGTACCACCCGAGGGCGAAAACACCCAGGGCGGCCACGAGGGCAGCACCGGTTCGCTTGGCTGTCATCAATTCAGGCATCTGATGCCTCCTCGGGCTGCTTCACTTGTCTTCGGTTCTGGGCTCGCCTCTAGAAGAGGTGCGGGGCAGGGGGTGTCCGGCCAGCTGGTCCAGTCTTGCCAACTGGGTATGGTGGTCGCGCAAGGCTCGCCGTTCGGCCAGTCGGAAGGAGAGCAGCGTACGTTCTACATCAAGAAAGGTCAGGAAGCCTGTCTTCCCTGCTCGATAGGCTGCTGCGGTAGCTTCCAGAGCCTGCCGTGCCTGTGGGAGGAGGGAGTTGCGATACAGGGCGATACTGCGTTTGGCGGTGGTTAAGCCGAAGTACGCCTGCCTAACCTCGAATCGTGTTCTGTCCTGCATTGCGGTCAGGGTCTTTTCCATAGCGCCTGTCCGGATCTTGATCTCACGGATGTAGGCATCGCGTTGACCGAACCACGGTGTCTCTCGGTGGTTCAGGTCGCGCCTTGTGGCAAAGGCTGGTGTGGTTTGGCCCGTTCCAGACGCCAAACGCATGCGGTTCTCGAAGTAGGCTGCTCCCGTGCTGGGATCGGGGTAAGCCATGCGCGTGGCCAACTCGACCATCGTGTTCATCCTGGCCGTGCGCAGACGTTGTTGTTGGAGCTCTTGCTTGCCCTCAATGGCCACTTCGTACAGCTTCGCGAGCGGAAGGCCCAGCCCGGTCTCTGCCAGTGGTTTGGGTGCCCCCAACGGCGCGTCCGGGAGGCGGTTGAGGAGCATATTGATTCGGGCGATAACGGTTGCACGCTGCTCTTCCAGCGTGATGACGGTATCGCTGAGTTTTGACAGCTCCACCTGAGCCATGATGATCGCGTTATACGTCGCCTTGCCGCCGCGGAGCTTTGCCTGGGCAACGTTGATCATCTGCTTGAGGAGGTCCTGGTTCTCACGGTTGATGGCGATGGCTGCCCCCACAAAGGTGTATTCATGGTATGCCGTTTCCATCGTCGCACGCAGGTCGCGCAGGACAATGGCCTGCTGCCTCACGGCGATCTCAACTTGTTCGCTGACGAGTTTCCCCTTCAGAGCCAACGCGCCGGGGAACGGGAAGCTCATGGCGACCATCTGCTTCTGCTGGGAGGGGGCGACCTTCGTGTCAAACTGCTTGGTGAACGCGTTGTACTGCTTCAGGATGTTGTCGAGATAGGCTGCCTGCGGGAATTGCTCAAGGGTCGCCCGGAGCTGTTCAGACGCTGCATGGACACTTGGGTTGAGCAGCGGCAGCAAGCCAAGCAGGATGTGGAGTTCAACCCCTTGGGCCAACTGCTGGTCGAGAGTGCTGTCTTGCGCCAGTTCACGATAGCGTTCCATCTCCTCCACGTCCTGGTCCGACGGCAGGTTGGGGCGGGCCAAAACGGTTTCCCAGCGTTCTGCGGTCGCCAGCAGTTCCTCCTGTATCCTGTCCAGATCGTCTGAAGACTCAGACGGGAGCACCGTCAACGTGCCTGGGGTGGAGGATGTCGTCACATGCTCGTAGTAGGCAGTGTACTTGCCCGCATCAAAGTCCCGTATGAGCTCCTGATAGGGGCCGCTGGTGACGAGGAACGGGAGCCCTGCCGAGATTGCCAGGAGGGCAAATCGGAGGCGTTGAGCTGCTGCGGCGTCTGTTTTCATTGTGCTGCCTCCTCGCCCGTGGGCGTCAGCGCACCGCCTACCAGCCGCTCGAGTCGAGACAGGTACTGCTGATAGTCTGTGGCAGCTCGCAAACGAGCGAGCCGGAAGTTCAGCCACACGCTTTGCGTCTCCAGGAAGCCACTGACATTCCTGGTCTCCCCATCGTGCCACTGTTCCACCGTTCCCATGGCTTGTTCGGCCTGGGGGATGAGGCTCTTGTCATACAGCTCGATCAGGCGCCGCGCGTTCTCCAGCCGGAAGTAGGCGGATCGCACATCTGAGTCGGTGCGGTTCTCGATGGCTCGCTTCCGGTGTTCGGCTGCCTCGTGCAGCAGTTGGGCTTGGCGGACACGGCTGCGGTTACGGCCAGGCCAGAGCGGCAAACTGATCGCGGCTCCCAGCAGCCAGGGGTTCTTTCCGCTTTCACTGCCTCCCAACGCTGACTCTCCCGTCTCAATGCGCATGGCGTTGACGGTGAAACTGGGTTTGTTCCTGAGCTTCGCCAATCGGACCGCTTCCCGCCGCTTCCCCGACACGGCTCCGGCAATCTCGATCTCCTGTCGTGCAGCGATGGCCCTGGCCTGAATGTGCTCAAGTGATAGACGCACGTGTCTGACGGGATGGGGAGGGGTGGTGGTGACTGTGGTGCCGACCGGCCTGTCGAGCAGCGCATTGATCTTGGCCGTTTCGACGTGCTCCAATTCCCGCAACAGCACCAGGTCGTAGGAGAGCTGAGCAAGCTGGCTCTGAGCTCTCAGCACATCATTCAGACTCGCTTTGCCATCCGCGAGCCCTGCATTCGTCGCTTTCACGATGTGATTCAGCACGTCCTGGTGCTGGTGAGTGATATCTGCCGCTCCGCGCACGTACAGTAACTCACTGTAGCTGACGGAGATGTCCACGATCAAATTGCGAAGAGCGAGGTCGTACTCAGCGTGTTTGATTCGTACTTCCTCAGCAGCCACCTGTTCTGCCTGACGGCGTGTCCCGGGGAACGGGAAAGACTGTGAGATGCCGTAGCGGTACTCTTGTGGACCAACCCGTGTCTCAACGCTCTCGCCGAAGTAATCGAAGCGCACCATGGGATCAGGCAGCGCTGCCGCCTGGGGCAATTCCTCGATCGCGGCCCGCCACTCCGCTCTCGCAGCGTTCACGGTCGCATTCCGCTCTGCCCCCAGGCGGATCAAGTTGGCGAGGCCGGTGCCCGCCTCGTCGATGGCTTGGGGGGGGGACGGAGAGGGAGGGACGTCCTGTGACTCCGAAGCACTCGTCGTCACGGTCAGGGCAAACGCACCCAGCAGCCCCCGGGCCAGTGCTGTGGCAGTCTTTCTCATGGACGTCACTCCCGTCGTTTCAGGCTAGTGGCGGTGCCCTTTGTGAGCATCATGGCCTTTGTGTTCGCCGTGCTTCTCGTGCTCTCCGTGCTTTTTGTCCCCGTCGTGTTTGTGACCGGCATGCTCACCAGGCGTCTTGTCCAGGACCACGCCTTTGGCTTCAAGCTTCTTGATGAATGCCTCAGGCGCCTTCTTGATCGGGGCGATGCAGCCGGCGCAGCAGACGTAGATGCGCTTGCCGTTGACATCCGCGTACAGTTTCTTGTTGATCTTGCCGCCCATCACTGGGCAGGTTGTCTGGGGCTTTCCAATCGCTTTCTTGCCGTGTTTGCTTCTCGAACCACCCGCTTCTGCGCCTTGCACATGGGCCGTCCCGATCAGCGTGGCAATTGCCGCGCAAGTCCCGAGTTTCTTGAGGATGGTCATTGTCAGAGTCTCCTTTGTTCCATGGTTCGTGTTCTACGTCATTTCCGCCTAGATCAGAGACATTTTGCGTCGTGCCGGATCGGGGCTCGGCCGGCGAACTCCCTCACCTTCCGCACGTCCAACGGCTTCGCGAAGAGGGCATCGACACCGGCGGTCACAAGGTCTGCTTCGTTCAGCTGTTCGGCATGTCCTGTGATGATGGCCTTCCTGCAGGACGCCCCGAGATGGGGGGCGGCCGAGCTCAGTAGTTCAAGGCCGCTCATCGACGGCATCACCAGATCCACGAAGATGACATCGGGCTGCCAGGATGCCGAGACCATGGCGAGCGCCTCTTTCGGATCCTCGAAGCACTGCACCGTGTGGCCCTGCCGCTTGAGGATGATTCCGAGGCTCCGCAACAGGCTCGTGTCGTTGTCGATGACTGCTATCTGCATGGCACTGCGTCCTTACGTTGGCATCCCTCCATAGCAGACTCAGTGCCGGAGCCGTGTATGAGGACGCAATGACTTCAGGGGCAGTATGTAAGAGTTCTTTAAGGGAGGGCGAGGGAACATGCTGTCCGGCAAGAAGCTGACCATCTCCGGTGGCTAGATTCTGTCCAGCAGGGGGGGAGAGAGTGTCGGTCAGCCGATGCCGTGATCGTTGATCTTCTTGCGGAGGGTGGTGCGCGTGATCTCGAGCAGTTTGGCGGCCCGAGTGATGTTCCATTCAGTGTGTGCGAGAGCATGCTCTATCGCTCGCCTCTCCACTTGCCAGAGGGGAGCCGGCTCGCCCTGATCAACGATGGCGGCCCGATTTGGGGACTCCAGAAAGCCGAAATCATCAACGCCGATGGTTGTGCCCCGGGCAAGTGCAATGGCCCGGGTGATCGCGTTCTCGAGTTCCCGGATATTGCCGGGCCAGTCGTGGCTGCCAAGAAGATTCAAGGCGTCGGCACTGATGGCGGTCACACCGGAGTGGAGATCGCGGGACCGACGCGTGAGGAGATACTGGGCAATCTGGGCTACGTCTTCCTTCCGGTCGCGGAGCGGGGGCACATCGAGGGGCGACACGGCAAGCCGGAAGTACAGGTCTTCGCGGAACAATCCTCCACTCACCATTGTCTCCAGATCACGGTTGGTGGCCGCGGCTACTCTTGCCTCAAATGGGATGGTCTCCTGCCCTCCGACTCTCTCGAAGCTGCGTTCCTGCAGCACGCGCAGGAGCTTGGCCTGTAGGTCCAGCGGCATGTCGCCTATCTCGTCCAGAAAAAGGGTGCCTTGGGCAGCTTGCTCAAGCCGCCCAATGCGTCGACTGTCAGCCCCGGTGAATGCGCCCTTTTCGTGCCCAAACAGCTCGCTTTCGAAAAGGGTGGGCACAACAGCTGAGCAATTGACCGCGACAAACGGCTCGCTCGGGGCTCCTGCCTCGTGGAGGGCTTGTGCCACCAACTCCTTGCCCGTGCCGCTTTCACCGGTAATCAGGACGGTCACCCGCGTACGAGCCAGCAGGCCGATCTGTTTGACGATGGACACGGTTGCTTTGGAACTGCCGACGATTTCGTGAGGAGAGGCGGGGGAGGAAATCGTCGCAGGAGGGCATTCGGGCGGGGGACTTGGTTGGAGCCGTTCCGCTTTCTGCAGGACCAGCAGAATGTCGACCAGTTCGAACGGTTTGCGTATGTAGTCAAAGGCCCCATCACGCATGGCCGTTACCGTAGCGGTCATGTCCTGTCGGGCTGTGATCACCACCACCGGGCGGTCCGGATGCTTGACCAGTAACCGGTGGAGAATGCCCAGTCCATCGCCGTCCGGGAGGCCCAAATCGAGGAAGATGAGGTCAAAGTCGGCGGCTTCTGCTCGCTCGATTCCAGCGGCTCCACTGTGAGCCAGCTGAGTCGTGTGCCCATGGCGCTTTAGCTGGATCTGCAATGACCGGCAGAGCGATTTTTCATCGTCAATGATCAGGATCTCACTCACTGTCTCTCCTTGCCGTTGGCAGGCGGATGACGAATTGTGCACCACCCTCCTCGTGGTTTGCGGCTCGTACGGTCCCATTGTGACACGTGGCGATTTTCGCGACGTTCGCCAGTCCCAACCCCGTTCCCCGCTCACGAGTTGTGAAGAAAGGCTCGAAGACACTCCCAAGGTGCTCCGTGGGGATTCCGGGGCCCTGGTCGCGGACCGAGATTTCCAGAGCGGATGGGGCTCCCGGAGGGATGCTCGCTGCAAGCTGAATCTCTCCTCCGTCTGGAGAAAACGACACGGCGTTGTCGACTAGGTTGCAGAGGGCCCGGAGCATCTGCTCTTCATCGCAGACCAGGGCACTCTCTCTGAGCTCGTTCCAGTTGATGCGGACCTCAATGCCCCTGGTTCTGGACACGCTATTTGCATGCTCCAGACAGCGCTCGAGCAGTGCCCGCAGACTGACTGGAAGAAGGGAGAGTTCCAGCGGCTTCCCGAAAGCGAGGAGGTCATTGAGCATCTTCTCGACACGGGTGGCTTCACGGAGGGCGATATCCGCCAGTTCCCGGTCATCGGAGCCTTCCTCGAAGGCTTCGCGAACAGCCCCGAGGTTCAGTTTGATCGAGGAAAGCGGGTTCCGCATTTCATGGACAACGCTTGAGCTGAGTTGTCCGACTGCCGCAAGTGCTCCTGCGTTGGCCAGTTTCTGAGCGAACGCTTCGAGTTCGTCAAGCATCGTGTTGACGGCATGCCCCACCTCCTGGGCTTCTGCGCTGCCCAGCATGGACACTCGCTCCCCATGGTTCCCGGCTGCGACACGACGCGCGACCGCGCGGAGTTCATGGAAGGGCTGAGCTACGCGTCTGGCCCCCCCGCTCCCGAGGATCAGGACCGCAACGAAAACAACCGCCGCGGCAGTTGCCGCCCGCCGACGGAGAGCCGAGAGCCAGGCGAAGGCCTCGATCTGGTCTACCTCAGCCACCAGAATCCAGCCCAAATCGGGCATTGGGGACGCCATTGCCAGAACCGGCTTGCCGCAGCAATCCTGATACGACTCTGCCTCGCTCGAGCACCCGTCGAGGAAGCCTGCCGGGTGTCTTGTTCCCCTGGAGAGCACCTCAATGTGTGGGCGTGGGCCGCTGAAGAACCGACCGTCGTTGGACACAATGTAGGTTTTGGTCGTGGCCCGGAGACCGCTGTGGTCCTCGAGAATGGGGTAGAGCGTGTCCGAGAGCAGCACATTGGTGACCACGGAGCCGACTCTGTTGCCTCCGGGGTTGACCAAAGGGGCTCCCAGCCGTATCCCAATGCGTTCAGAAGCGTCGGTCTGAGGTGAGCCGACAACCACGTCCAGGGCCGCCTTCAGGCGGTCGCGGAAGGCTGGCGAGAGGGCATCCTTTGGGTCGCCCACAGTGGGAGCGGAACCGGCCACTTGGCGCCAGGATTTGTCGTAGATCGTGATGGAGTCAACCGATCGGTTGCTTGTCCGGACATTCTCAAGGAAGTCCGCCAAATCCCCCGCGGCGGCGTTCCGCCCGGGTAACGTCCCCTGGACCGTTTGGCGCCAAACGTGGGGGTACGCAGCCACTGCTCGGACGTCCTGTTTGCGTTCCTCTACCCAGTCGGAGATCCGTGCCCGACGTCCTTCCAGGACGGAGCGAAGGTGCGTCGTTTCCAGGTCTATGATGGCCTGTCTGGCACAGTGGTAGCCCTGCAAGGCCATCGCGATAAGGGGAATCATTGCGCACGCCGTCGTCCACGCCAGAACATGCACGCGGAGTCGTGTCGAGCCGTTGTGCTTCTCCGTTCGGTTGTGGCTCACGTCAATACTCCCTCAGGGGCGAGTTCCGGCCGGCGTCATTCCCACCGGTTTTCAATCACCACGTCTGCCATGGGTAACTGTCCGCCGCGGGGCCAGGCCTCCTTTATCGGCTTGCCGATAGCCACGAACATGGCGATGGCATGGTCAGCGGGGAGATTGATCAGCTCGCCCACTGCGTCGTAGTCGAAGCCGTCCATCGGGCAGGATTCGTATCCCATCGCTTTGGCAGCCAGCATGAGGGTTTGCGCAGCGATCCCACAGGAGCGCATGCCCTCGTCGCGTTGAACCTGTTCGCGTCCGCGGTAGTAGGCATCGAGTGCGGGGAGGATGAAATCCTGCACCGGCTGGTCTGCGTTGGCCCAGTAGCATTCCGGTTTCTTCTCCCAGGACTTCAGGTCAGCACAGAGGATGACCAGAAGCGATGCATCGGTCACCTGTGCCTGGTCCCAGGCGACGGCGCGGATCTGCTCGCGGAGGGCTTGGTCCCGAACGACAACAAATCGCCAGTTCTGGATGTTGAACGCCGTTGGGGCCAGCATCGCGAGAGAGAGCAGCTTCTCTGTTTCGTCTTCAGACATCCGGTGTTCGGGATTGTAGTGTTTGACCGAACGACGGTCTGCAATGGCTTTCAGTGTGTTCATGTGAGTTCGCTTCCTGCACTCCTGTTCGACATGTGCCTACATCCCACGATATTGACGGGATGCCAGTCTGGCAACTTGTGACACCGGATTTGGGTGGCTGTTTCACGCTCCCGACCGCGGCGTCGGCCTTCGCACCCAGTCGCGAGTGGAGCAATCCCAATACATCGGCAACGTGGTGAGGTCCCGAATGAGACGTACTGCAAGATCCGTGCTTGTCGCGGTCGCTCTGCTTCTGCTTCCCGGCCGTATCGTTGCTCAGGAGGCGTTGTTTGTGTGGCCACTTGCGCAGCCGGTGATGAAGCACTGGCGTGCCAAAGACAACTGCACGTTGGAGCATGTGCAGGACGGTGAAGGGGCGCTCAGGTGGCGCACTGAATTCGGCCGCTTCAATTTCGGCTGGACGACCCGTCATCTCGCGCCGAAACTCGATTTTACCGATGCGGGGGCGGTCTCATTCAAGGTGAGAGGCGACGGTTCGGGCCACTTCCTCAGTCTGCAGCTTGGGTATACGGAGCGAGGTAAACGGTCTCTCTACTACGTGAACAAGGCCGATGGCGTTGTGCTCGATTTCGCGGAGTGGCGAGACGTGTCCTTCAGCCTGGCCCGGTTCAGTCCTCCCACGGGGCGCGATCCACGTGCGGACATGACGCAGGTGGCGTTCATCGAGTTCTTTGTGGAGCGGAAAGGGAAGGGGAGTCGCACGGATCTCATGTTGGATGATGTCCGAGTACTCAAGGCCCCCCCTGAGAGAGCTGCCGAGCTGACCCAACTCTGGGGGATGTTCGCAGAAATGGGGCGGCAATCACCCGCGAGCGATGGCTCTAATGTGTTGCCCAATTCAGGCTTCGAGGTCGAACTGAATCAGGATGGCTTACCGGATCTCTGGCGCTGCGGGGACTGGAACACAGGTAGCAAGACAGCGTGGGATACTGACGTTGCTCACAGCGGGGGGGCAAGTGTGCGAATCACCTGCTCAACCGACAAGCAACGTGGATCCTTCGCGTTTCGGCCGGTGGTTGGCCCCGGACCATGGCTATTCGAAGCCCACTGCCGTGCCGACGACGCGATGAAGACTGACGGAAGAAACGGGCCTGTGGCCCGTCTCATCGCGGTCAACGAGAAAGGCGATCAGTGCGGCACGTTCCACGCGCGAGGCGGCGTGGGTGACGGGCAATGGCAGAAGGTCGCCGTGGCGTTTGAGCTTCCGCCCGGGGCCAAACACATCAACCTCGACCTGTTCAATCTCTTCGCCGCGGGGAGTGTGTGGTGGGACGACGTATCCCTGCGTTTTGACACCGTTCGGGCCACGCGGCAGGAGGAAGAACGTCGGCTGGAGGCCCAACGGGCCGAAGAGGCCGGTGGGATGCTCGAGGGAGTCACAGCCCTGGTGACAGCGTTGCCTGAGGACGCCCCGGCCGGGAAGCTGAAGAAGGCGGCATTGATGTGGGCGCTCGAAGATGCCAAGGCATCCCTCGAAGCGGGGCTTGGGACCGAGGCCGTTACCACGCTCACAGGTCTCAAACAGGCGACCGGGAGGGCGATTGGCCGCCGTGTTGATCCGCCCGCTGAGCTCATGTTCCCCATGCCTGGCCTTGCGTCAAATCCTTACGCGCAGGGAGTGATCGGGCGGGCAGCCTCCGTACTCCGTTCGAAGACACTCTACAAAAAGGGGGATGAAGGCTACAGCCAGGTCAGCAATGCGTGGAGTTTCTCGACCATGGGCAACAACGTCTACGCCGCCACGTGGGGGCTGTGCTACCCCGAGAGTCCCCACGCTGCTGATCCCGAACTCCTCATCCGCGTCCTGCGCCTTCTTCAGGCCATCTTTCAGAACCATCGGGATGGTGACTTCAACCCCGGTCGAGAAGCCGTTCATGGGAGGGATCCCAACATCAACCGCTTCTGCTTCGTGCCGACATTCGAGGCCTATCTGTTGCTGACCGCGACCTATCCAGATTTGCTTCTGCCAAGCAAACGCGCGGAGTGGCTGGCTTCTGCCCGGGAAGCCACCGAACATCAGGTCAGGACCTATGGCATCCGGGCCAGGAATGAACCTCCCCACTGCTATTACGCCAACATGGATGTGCACTACATGCTGATGCTCGAGCTCGCCGCACGGATGTTTGACTCCCCGAGATATCACGGCGAGGCCGAGACGTTCTGCAAGCTCACGGCTGATGCCCTCTATCCCGACGGCGCGTTCTCCTACCATGGGTTCCAGAACGAGTGCTTCACCTACCACCAGATCAACGTGGCACAGTTGGCTCGGTATTGGCAGCTGACCGGGAGTGAACTCGCCCGCGACACGGTCGTGAAGAGCCGCCCGTACTACCCGTACAACGTCGAGCCCGGAGGCGTTCCGGAGTACTACACGGATTGTTTTTGGAAACACTATTGGAGCGGGATCAGCCCGATTGGGCCGGAGATCGTGGCCGGTATGACCGGCTGTGCCCACAACCGCCGGATTGCCCTGGACGAGTTGCGTTGGGCCAAACCAAACCACTACTACGCCATCTATGCCGGGACGCTCTATCGGCCTGGGATCAGAGACGAGCCGCTGCCGAATGACTTCCTCATCTATGATCGCAACGTTGAGGGGCCCCGTGGGCGGTTCGGCCGCTGGAGCTTTGCCGGGACGACACGGTTCCTGGGGGAAGGCTGTCAGGGGAAGGACACTTTCGTGGGCGGGATGATCGTTGATGAGCCCAACCGTCGTTTCCCACTGAACGCGGCTCTTCAGGTGGTCACGAACCAGTTCCGGCTCCATCCCCGGACCAAATCGGAGAAGTGTCGGCGCTGGCGAGAATGCCGCTATCTCTCACAGGAAGAACACAACGCGGTGACTGTCGCTGACACGTTCGCGGCGCTCTCCACGCGCTACCGGATTCAGAATGTGGCCTGGGGCGGCAAGTCGACTCTGACCGAATGGGCCGGTGATCAGCAGTGGTTTCTGACTCCTCATGGACTCTATGGTGTGCTCGCCATAGAGCCACTTACCGACCAGCAGGCGTACTCCATCCACGGGCGAGTCCGGTTCGGCATGAACAAGGAGATCGAGCGTAAAGGCGATGCCTTCTTCAAGTATGGCGGTCTCCTGTGTCGTCTCCACGCCCACAACTACTCGGACGTGATCACAGAGAAGTCAGAGACGTTCTACATCGACAAGCCTGAGCGATTCCGGAGCACGGAAATCGTGCTGCGAGATCGAGGGATCGTCGAGGGAGGCGAGGGGGCGTTGTTGCCCTATGCCAAGGGCACACGGCAGTTCTTCACGGTGGAGGTGCTGCCCTATTGGTCCGCGCTTGCCGAGAGCGTCCGGCCGATCGCGTCGGTTGAGGGCGTCTGTGGTCTGGAGGTGTGCATGGATGGCCGTTGGCTTCTGCTTGCGCAAAATACCACAGGGGAAGACAAGGTTTTCGAAGCTGCCCTGCCTTGGGCGGCCGCTGGCAGCGTTGTCCACAGAAGTGGAGGACACACGTCTTCCCCCGTTGCGCTTGTTGCCCCGGCCGGTGCTGTGAAGGTCGACATACCTGCCCATTCCCACGTCGTGTTGGAGAAGGTCCGATGAAGGATGTGATCATCAGTGCTGCGCTTCTTGTTGCCGGAACGATGTCTGCCGCCACGCTCGAGGTCGAGGGCGAATCGTACAGCAACGTCGGCGGTCCCAGCAAGATCCGGCTGGTAGACCGACCTTCGGCGTCTGGTGGGAAGGTTGTGAGTTACTGGGAGGAACCCGGGGTGTGGCTGGAGTGGGAGTTCAACGTTCCTGACACGGGGAACTACGCCATCAGCATTCGCTATGCGTGCGCCCATCCGGAGTCCTTTCGACGGGTCGAGGTCGACGGTGAGATGCCCAGTCCATCGTGCAAGCGCATGCGCTTTGCTGGCTCCGGTAGTTGGGCCACGCACGCGGTTGCCACGCTCTGTGACGAGCGTGGGGCACCATTGGTGATGCCGTTTGCCGCAGGGCAACACCGGCTGCGAATGAGCAATGTGGACAGTGTGGGATTGGCAGTGGATGTGATCTATGTCCATGATCCGGGGCGTGCGTTCACTGACGTTGCGTTGTCGGAGAGCGAGGCTGCGGAGATCGCAGACCGCGTGAGGAAAGCTCCGGATCGCTCCGCAGTGTCGAACGGCGATGTCCTTGCCTTGGGGGATGTTCGCGTTGTCTTTGGTCCTGAGACGGAGCATTGGGCGTGGGCCTCCAACACCTCTTTTGACGTTCCCCCGCAGTCTGCTGCCAAGATCTGGAGCGCCCGGACCCGGAACATCGTTGCCCAACTTCGTCGTGTGGGCGATCTCTATGAACTGTACGCAACAGACGGGCACGCCCTTTATGTCGTGGCTGCCGCTTCTGAGCCACGGAGCCACAGGCTGCCGCTTTGGCCCAGAGCCTACGCGGAGGGAACGACCCTCAGGGAACTCGTGCTGTGGCGGACAGCAGAACGGGTTGTGTGTGTCAGGGAGGACAAGCTCGTCGAGTCGGCGACGGCGTGGCGACTTGGTGGAGCACAACTGACCGGCAGCGTTGCCATCGGCCCGGCAGGCAAGGCGCTTGTGTTTGATGAGCCCGTTCGTGTTGCCGCGGCCAAGTTCTGTCCCCCGACATGGTCGGAGGCCGGCCTGGAGGTCAGCGTCGAGGCTGATGGTCAGACCGACACGCTGCGTTCATCTGCCTTCGACTATCCGGCGTTGGGAGCCTTCTACGGCTACGGTCGTTTTCAGATCGAGTTCACCTGGGGTAAGGGACTGGATCGCTGCGTGCTCACGGATTTGGCGACCAAGGAGCGAGTGGTGCTGGTGAGCGAGTAGATCGCGGGCGAGCGGGGTGGAATCGCTCGCTTTGTTGGTCCCGATGGGCGGACCTTGCCCCGGATTGGTCTTTCGGCCTGAGTGATCATGTGCTGCGATGTTCAGGAGAAGAACGTTATATGCGAGTTGAGCGCGTCCTGCGGGGCTTTATGCCGATTGCCGTCTGGGCACTCGCTTCTGTCTGAGGAGATGGGGGGATGGTCCGGCGATCCCAAGGCCGCGCGGGAACTGCCGGATCACACTCTCATCGACTATATTCGTGTCTGGCAATAGGACGAGACAGAACCGTGAACCACTGAACCGTAAACCCGCCCCTCGGGGAGACGTAGTCATGCCGTCAGCTGCCGCATCGCCGACCTTTCCTTCGATATCTCGCCGAGATTTCCTCCGCGCATCCGGAGTCGCGGCGGGTGTTGCTGCATTCGGCGCCCCGGTGGGGCTCCAGTCCGCGGAAGGCACGCTTCGTCCCAACATTCTCTGGATCAGCACTGAAGACATCAGCCCGGATCTGGGATGCTATGGCGATGCCTACGCGGTGACGCCGAACATTGACGCATTTGCCAAGGGGGCCGTGCGCTATGACAACGCGTATGCGCACATGGGGGTTTGCGCCCCGGCTCGGTCGGGGATCATCACCGGTATGTATCCGACGTCGATGGGGACGAACCACATGCGCTGCAGAGGCGTGCCACAGCCTGAGGTGCGGTGCTTCACAGAGCACCTGCGGGCTGCGGGCTATTACTGCACAAATCGCAGCAAAACGGACTATCAGTTCAACTCCCCGATGACAGCCTGGGACAAAGGGAAAGCTGACTGGCGTGGGCGCCCGGAGGGAAGCCCGTTCTTCTCGGTCATCAACATCGGCACGACCCACGAGAGCCAGATCCGCAGCGCCAGGCGACGGAAGGAGTGTGACCAAAAACTCTCGGCCGATGAACTTCACGATCCGACAGAGGCCGTGCTCCCGCCATACTATCCCGATACGTCGGTCGTCCGGAAAGACTGGGCCCAGTACTACGACATCATCACCCTGATGGACAGGCAGGTTGCGGATATTCTCGCCAAACTGGAGGAAGATGGATTGGCGGAGGACACGATTGTCTGGTTCTGGGGCGACCACGGGCGCGGTCTCCCGCGTGGCAAGCGCTGGATCTATGATTCCGGACTCAAGTTCCCGCTCATCATTCGCATTCCCCGCACGCTTCGAGCCGCGGCAAGAGGAGGGGGAGATCTACCCGGAGCGGGAGGATCATCCAGCGAGTTGGTCAGCTTCGTTGACTTCGCCCCAACCATGCTGTCGCTCGCAGGGATTCCAGTGCCTCCCCACATCCAGGGGCAGGCTTTCCTGGGGACGACGCGAGCCGCCCCGCGGCGCTACATCTACGCCGCTCGAGACCGTGTCGACGAGGCCTTCGATATGATCCGCGCTGTCCGTGATGGGCGTTTCAAGTACATCCGCAATTTCATGGCCCATCTGCCACGCTCGCTTGATGTCTCCTACATGAACCAGATGCCCACGATGAAGGAGATGCGGCGTTTGTACGCCGAGGGCAAACTCAGCCCCGGGCCGCAGATGCAGTACTTCGAACCAACGAAGCCGGTCGAGGAACTCTATGACTGCGCCTCCGATCCTCATGAGGTCAGCAACCTGGCCACTGATCCGGCTCACAGGACGACACTGCTGCGCCTGCGGGAGGTCCTTTTTGACTGGATGCGGGAGATGGGCGACTTCGGACTCCTTCCGGAACCGGAATTTGACGCGGTGAAGCGCCCCGGTGACACGGTGGAGACGGCCGCTGCTCCCGGATTCAGCGTGGCCGCCGCAGACGACAGTAGGGGGAACGTAGTCGCGATACGTAGTACGACTCCCGGAGCATCAATAGCGTGTGCCGTGGATCGGCGTAGACCCGAAGAAATACCCAGCGGGATCGTGCTGGGGGTGGAGAAGGCGACAATCCATGGCAAAGGACTGAAGCGGCGGCCCGGTCGCGGAATCACCAACTGGATTGACCCGAAGACCTGGGTCAGCTGGACCGTGAACATCCCCCGGGCGGGGAAGATGCCAGTCCATGTGCTCCAGGCCCGGGTGGGGGCAGGGCGCCCCTATGAGGTGCGCGTGGGTGAATCTGTCCTCAAGGGCATGGTGCAGAACACGGAGGACTGGTCCAACCACCAACACATTCATCTTGGGGAAGTGAGCATCCCTGCCGCCGGCAAATATACCGTCTCACTGAGGCCGACCGAGCTGGACAAGCGTTACTCCATGGACCTCAAAGCCGTGGTTCTGGATGGCAGGAATCTGTCCACGGCCAAGGGAGATCCGGAATGGGGGCTCTACAGCAACCCAGTCGTGTTGCAGGCGGGGCAAAGGCTTCGAACGAAAGCGTGTCGACTCGGTTTTCGCGACAGCAAGGTCGTTGAGTACCGTGCCGGAGAGACGCCCGCCGCCCCTGAAGCGAATCAGGCGTTACCGCACTGGCGTCACCGCGTCTCCGCCGAAGACCTCGAGCGGATCCTGGCGTTGAAGAGGCTGGACGGGCAGGGGGAGGCTGCTCTCAGGCAATACCGACGTGTGCTGTCAGGAAGCGATCCCTGCGCATCCATGCGCTATTGGGCTGTGCTCGGACTCCATACGGCATCCTATGGTTCTGCGTCCCCTGTTCCAGCCAGTGAGGCGAAGGAACTCTTCACTGCGCTCCTGACGGATCCAGCTGCGATCGTTCGCATTACCGCGGCCATGGCGCTTTGCCAACGTGGCTTTCCGAAGAGGGCGTTGCCTGTGTTGGTGAAGGAACTTGAGGGCAACCCATTGGCCAGCGGGAAGCACTTCGCGGCGACGGCGCTTCATCAGGTTGGGGAGCAGGCCCGGCCAGTACTCTCTGCTATCCAAGCGGGTGCCAAAGCAGGTGGGTACACGGCACGAACGTGCAAGAATATCCTGGCGGGGCTGGAGTGAGGGCGTCCCGTTGGTCAGGGCTCTGCGGAACGGGCTGGGCACAACGTAAGCGGTCTTCGTTTGGCCTGGACCGAGCCGCGCACAACGTAAGCGGTCTTCCCCGGGCGGAAGGGCTCTTTCGGACTGCCCCCTCCCGTTGGTCAGGGCTCTGAAGGACGGGGAGTGCTTCCACAACGGGTCACTTGAAGGTCCAGGCTTTGACCAGTTCGTCGGTCTGTGAATCCGTGTAGCGGATCGACTGGACTTCAACGGGGGTCTTCTGGGCCGGCAGGTAGAGGCGAATGATCTGGACTTTCTCTTTGACCGGGAGGTCAATGACGACGTCCTTCCACTCCGTTCCCGGTGGCAGGGAGAACGTCACTGCCTGTCCTTTCGGGGGGAACGTCTTTTGAGCGGCTGTTTTCCACCAGATCTTTCCGGGGCCGCCGTTCGTGCTCCGGGCTCGGAGCGTGAGCGTCATCGGCGCGCCGTGCCGTATCTGGGCGGTTCCCAGGAACGGAGCCTTGCCATCCGCCTCGATCCGCAGTGCTCCTGGGACCACCGACGACCGACGCCTTGCACATCTTCGGGACAAGTCCCCAGGCCGGGCCCTTTGCAGCCTTCGCTGCTGCTGCGGCACGTGGATTGTAGGCCGGGTTTGGCTTGGGGGCCAAGGCACCCGTGTCTTCAATGAAGGCATCGATGAGGGCCTCGAGCTTCCCGGCTCGATCCGGCAGGGACTTCGCCAGGTTCTTCGTTTCGCCGATGTCGTCTGTCAGGTTGTAGAGCTCAATGGTGTCCGGGTACTCCGGGTGGGGCTCAAAGCGACGAATGAGCTTCCAGTCGCCCTGGCGGACGGACACGGCAGGGACGAGGTGCGGGAACCAGGTGAAGTAGGCGTTTCGCGCAAGTGTGCCGGTTTGGCGCAGAACAGGCAGAAATGACACGCCGTCAACAATGTGGTCCTTCGGCTTCGACACCGCGAGAGCGTCAAGAACCGTGGGGTAGAGATCGATGGCCCCGACGAGGGCGTTGCTTGTTGTGCCGCCCTTGATCCTTCCGGGCCAGCGCACCATTAGCGGTACGCGTTGTCCTCCCTCGTAGATCCGTCCTTTCCCCTCACGCAGAGGGGCATTGTTGGTCGGCGCTTCCGGGCCGGCCCACTTGCGGTAGCTTTGGATGGTCTCATAGAGACGGTGCCCCGGCTTCACATTCCTCAGTCTCCGATCGCCGGCTTTCCAACTGTGAGTGTTGCCCCCGTTGTCGGAGAAGAAGATGAAGAGGGTGTTGTCGGTTAGTCCGAGTTCTTTGAGCTTGGCCTGGATGCGTCCCAGGCTGTCGTCAACGCACTTGAGCATTGACGCCATGACCGGATTCCGTTGCTCGCCGCGCGGATCGGTCTTCTTGGCGAACTCCGCAGTGTAGGGCTCCTTGTGTTGCCAGGGGCCGTGCACGGAGTAGTGCCACAGGTTCAGGTAGAACGGCTCGTCTCGGTGCGACTCGATGAAGGCAATGGCTTCGTCCGTGAGGCGATCGGCAATGTGCTCCCCATCGGGTCCGTCGGTGATGTTGCCTACCTTGTGCTGTCCGGTAGGGCGACCTTCCTTATGGACGCCGTAGGGGGAGAAGTAGTTTGGCGGGCCAGGATCGGGGGCGCAGTGCCAGATGGTCTCGAAGCCGTGCTTGTCCGGCCAGTGCTCGGGCATCAGACCGAGATGCCACTTGCCGAAATGGCCTGTCCGGTAGCCCGCATCACGAAGGACCTCCGCTACAGTCACCAGGTCGAGGTCCAGATAGTTCTTGCTGTTGGCATAGACCAAGGCCCGGGTGGGAGGGGACTTCGCGGGATACGGGGACGCGTCCGGGGGAGCGGCCGGCCGGTGTCCCGTAGCACTGGTCACGCCATGCCGGGCTGAGTACTGCCCAGTCAGGATCGATGCCCGAGTCGGTGAGCACAGCGGCACGGCGTAAGCGTTGGTGAAACGCATTGCTTGAGTAGCCAAGTTGTCCATGTGCGGCGTTTCGTAGTACGTGGAGCCGTAGACTCCGCTGTCCATCCATCCCATATCGTCGACAAGGAAGAGGACCACATTGGGTTTCGTGGCTGGTTGAGCCTCAAGAGGCAAAGCCCAACAGAGCACAAGAGACAGAAAGCGTAGATGTCGGTTGAGTGTTTTTATGTTCATTTCTGCCTCTCAGATCCCCTGTTCTGCTCGCTCAATCAGAGCGTTTTGCAGGCGTTTGTCCAGAGTGACAAATTGGGCACTCAGCCCGCTGATGCGTATGAGCAGGTCGGCATGTTGTTCCGGATGCCGCTGTGCCGCACGCAGTTTCTCTGCGTCGAGTATGTTCATGTGCAGATGGAAGCCGCCCTGACGGAAAAAGGCTTCGACGGTCTGTCTGAGTCGTGCCAAGCCACTATCATCTCTGACATCGACTTCGTTCAGGGTAAGGAACATGGGGTTGCCGCAGCCGCACCTATTGTTGGCGGTCAGGGCGGCAGAATTGAGGACACTCGTTGGGGTCTTACCTCCACAGTAGATGCTCGGGCCGACACCGTAGGAAACGGGCTCGCCGCTATGGCGGCCATCCGGTGTGGCCGGGATGTTCATCTGGGCCCATCCGGTGAAGATGAACAGAGCCGGATAGGGCTGAACACCATGCCTCAGTTCGTGGCCCAGGACGAGATCGGCGACATGGTTTGCGAACTCCGCAGCCAAGGCGTTTGTTTCCGTCGTATCAGATCCGAACTTCCCCGGCAAACTGCGACACCGGCTGAGCAGGCGCTCGTCTGTCCAGTCGTCCCGGAGCTGTGCCTGGATCTGGGCGAGCGTTACTTCCGCGGTGTCGTAGACCATCCGCTTCACTGCCCACAGGCTGTCCACCAGCGTGCCAATTCCCAGTGTATTGACCCCAAATAAGTTGAACCGCGTACCGGCTTCTTCTGCACAGAGCCCGTTTTCACAGCATCCGGGCATGCACAGGCTGCGGAAAGGGGAAACCTGCGTTCTCCGCATATCGTCCCAGCGGGTCTGGAACTGTGGAAGATGTTGCACGTAGTCTTTCTCCATGAACGCCTTCAGACCGGCTGCGAAGTCCGCGAACGTGGCAGGGGCAGAACTGCCGTCTGACGTGTCTGACGCAACGGCCTGCAGGTAGGCAAGGAAGACATTCGGGAGGACCCACTGGCCATGCACTGTTCGGGCCAGGCAGTCTCCCTGAGGCACGGCTTCATAGCAGCCCACGATTGCCCAGTCCCGTGCCCGGTCCGACGGTATGCCGGCCTCGCCCAGTGAATCGATCACCACGGGGTCGTTGAAGAATGACGGCATACCGAAGCCGGCCGCGCAGAGTTTGAGTGATTCATTCCAGAAGTGATCCGACGTTTCGGGACCGATCCGGACGGATACTGATGGTTGCCAGAGCTGCAAGTCGCGCGTGACTTGCAGGCATAGCAATGAGAGTGGATTCTCAGCGCTCTTTCCTTTGCTGTCACAGCCACCGACGACGACGTTCTGGGATTCTTCCCCCTCGCAGCACTTGAGCCAGAAACACGAGATCAGTTCCTCGGCTTGTCCGAGGCTCGTCACCCCGTCGGCGAGGTCGCGTTCGAGGAACGGCCAGAGGAACTGGTCGATTCGGCCAAACGAGATGGCGACGGCGGATGCCTCTGCGTGCAGGAAAATGTGTGTGAACCACGCGAGTTGCAGGGCCTGCTGAAACGTCCCCGGGACGTCCTCAGCGAGGCGCGTGCAGTCCGCAGCAACTCCATCCATCCCCATCGCCGTTGCTGTGTCAGCGTGTCGCTTGATAAAACGTGAGAACGCCGCCAGCGAGCGCCCAAAGGCCTGCTTGTTGTGCCTCTGCTGTCCCGTCTTCTCGGGCATCTGTGAGACGTCGTTGCGGAGTCCGCGGATGCCGAGGGTGACGACGCGTCCGTAGTCGACGACAACATGTCCTCCATTGCCTTCAAACCAGGGGGCATCTGCCGGCAGGCTGTCGGGGCGAGCGGGCCGGAAGACATTGAAGAGCATGGAGCCGACAATCCGTTCATCCGGCTCGATGCGCAGAGGCATGCGCTCGGCAAAGGTCTCCAGGAACTCGGCGCGCCGCAAGACCTCGACGGGTTCGGTGGTCCGGGTGTAGACCTGCGCCACGATCTCTCGGGCAGCGTCCTGCTCTGTGCCCGAGCGCATCCGGCGCTCCACTGTATCGAGTAGAAACTCGTCCTGACGGTGTCGAAGGCGAGTGATGCGGGCTTTTGCACGTGCGTCCATCGGGCCAACCTATTGCTTCTGGAACCGCCTCTCGGATTGAGGTTACAGTAGAGCAGAAGATGGGGGGAACAAGGGGAGCGCTGCGAGGAGATAGAGGGGAGTGGGCGCCTGAGTGTGAGCATGCGGAAAGTGGCCAGGACGGTCTCCGGCTGAGACGAAACGCAGTATTGTGACCGCGTACCCGGCCCGTGACACACGAGGATGGATCATGACGCACACGTTCTACCGTTTCGTTCCAGCGTTGGGGGTGGCCGCGATTGTAGGCATCAGCTGGGCTGCCGACGCGTCTGACTGGCCCATGTGGCGCTGCACGCCAAGCCGAAGTGGCTGCACAGCTGAGGAACTCCCCACTGACTTGAACCTGCACTGGCGTCGTCAGCTCCCCATCGCGATGCCTGCGTGGCCGGACGAGCCGCGGTTACTCTTCGATGATGTCCCGCAGCCCGTGGTCATGGGCACTACGCTCTTCTATGGCTGTACGAGGGAAGATGCATTGATCGCGCTGGATGTGGGAACAGGTGCGGCTCTCTGGCGCTTTGACACCGAAGGCCCCGTGCGATTCGCGCCTGTAGCCATGGGGGGCAAGGTTTGGTTCACGTCGGACGACGGGCATCTGTACTGTCTGAACGCGTCGGACGGCAGCCTCCGCTGGAAATTCCGTGGCGGCCCGGCAGATCGTCGGCAGCTCGGTAATGGTAGGCTGATTTCCATGTGGCCTGCACGTGGTGGGCCGGTTGTGGCCGGGGAGCACGTCTACTTCGCGGCGGGGATCTGGCCGTTCATGGGCGTGTTCGTTTACGCGATCGACAAGGACACGGGACGCGCTATCTGGTGCAACGACGACAGTGATGCGTTGTACGACATGGTTGATCACAACTTCAAGGACACGATCGGTGTTTCCCCACAGGGGTACCTTGCCGTGATCGGCGACCGTCTCCTGGTCCCCTGCGGGCGCAGCTGGCCAGCCTGTTTCGATCGTCGCACCGGGACGTTGCTCTATTTCCGCCAGGGGCAACCGGTGGAGGTGAGCAAAGGACGGTCCTGGGGGTCGCAGAGCTGGCGCGAAGGCAGTTCACACGTTGTGGGGAACTCACGCTACATCTTCAATGTTCTGAACCATGGCGGTCGGCACTACCAGTATGCGGCGCGGAGAGGGCTCTGGGGGGGCATTCTACGGATTGAAGACGGGACTTTGGTAGAGCTGGCCTCGCGCACTAATCTCCTACCCGAAGTCGTCTTGGATCAAGATGTTCTTTACGGGGGCGGAGATCACATCGCTGCCTACCGTGATTCTGAGCTGGTCGAGACCGAGACGCTTGGGGTGAGAGGTACGGGGCTGGTCGTCGAGGCAGACGGAGCGTCACTTCCCTTCCTGCAAGCTACTTCTATCAGTGGTGGAAAGGCATCCAGGTTCAACACCAACCCGACTTTCCCCACGTTGTTACCCGTGCAGGCCGAGTACAACAAGACCTTGGTCAAGCTGAACGTGACGGGGCTTCCAGCCAAGCCGCCGGAGGTCGTCCGCGCTGTCGTGGCCGCCGGCTGGGTGCGGCAGGCTGACAAGGTCGCGGAGGTCTGCTTCCACCGCATGATCCGGGACTGGTCGCAGGAGGCGAGCTGGGTCAAGCCGTTCCCCGGCCGGGACGAGACCTGGGATGGGATTCGACCGGGAATCGACTACGAACGTGAACCGTTCGCACGTGCCCGGTTTGCCGCGGCTCGAAGCGGCCAGGCTGCGCCTGTGGAGGGATTCGGGCCAGCTCTCAAGCACTGGACCGATGGGAGCTGGCCCAATCACGGCTTTGTGGTTGTTCTCAACGGTCCTGCGGTTCAGATCAACATCAGCATGTCCGCTTCCGGTACCCCGGGGAACATCGTCCAGACCACTCGGTTTGAGCTCTCGAGGAAATGGGCCCTGTCGGAGAAGGCGGCTGTGCTCATGAAAGCCGGTTCTCGCCTGTACTGGGGACGCAAAGGAGCCTTAAAGGCGTGCACGGTGTCGCCGGGTGTGATACCGCCGGTTGTTGCGTGGGAGGTCCCGCTGGAAGGCCATCCGCGAGCATTGATCGCGGCGTCGGGCCGTCTTTTCGTGATGACCGCTGAATCAGAGTTGCTGTGTTTTGCGGGGGGGGCAGGACCAACCCGGGCTCTTCCTCTTGCCCGGACTCCAGCGCGTGTTGACGCTTCCAGTTTGGCCCGTGCTGAGCGGATTTCCAGCGTGACCGGGGTCAGAGAAGGCTATGCCGTCCTCTCTGGACGTGAGAGTATGGGATTGGCAACAGGAGCCTTGCTTTCGACAACGGCCCTGTCCGTCATCGCATCTTGTCCGGACGATGCTCGGGCCCGCCCCGTTCGTGACCTGATGCGGCAGACAGGGCAGTACGGCATCCGCACAAGTGCCGTTGTTTCGGTCTCCCCGTGGGCGTTCCTGCCGTCCTTTCTTGCGTCGTTGATCGTTGTGGACGCCGTCCACAGCAAGGCGGAGCTCGGAGCTATGTTCCGTGTGCTACGTCCCTATGGCGGCACGCTCTGCATCAGTCTACCGGCAGACGGGCACGACCGGCTTGTCGACCTGGTCCGAGAGGCGGGCCTCGCCGGCGCCGCGCTGACACGGCATGACGACCTGTCCCTGCTTCGTCGCACCGGCCCACTGCCGGGGGCCGCACCGTGGACACACGAGTATGGCGATGCCGCTCGAACGCTCTGCTCCAACGACGTTCTGGTACGTCCACCGTTTGGGTTGCTTTGGTACGGAGGCGATGCCGATGGGCTCTTTGCCCGGCCGTTTATGACCCCGCGCTACTATCCCGCGCCCCAGGTCATCGGGGGACGCCTGTTCGCCCAAAGCATGACCTCCATGAGCGCGGTCGATGTCTTCACGGGCCGACGCCTGTGGACGACGGAACTGCCGGATCCTCACGAGATTCTGCAGATGCACCACATCCGGACGCCTGGGTACCCGAGCGTGGCTTGCGCTGACACGGTCTATGTGGCTTGTGGCACGACGTGTCTCAAACTCGCGCCGGACACTGGAAAGAAGGTGGGCGAGATTACCTTCTCCGATATGACCGATGCCGGCCGGGAACGCCTTTGGGAGCACGTGGTTGCTGCCGGGGACGTCCTCATCGGCATCACCACGATTCCGCGACGGTTCTGGGGCGATGACTACCGGGGCGTCAAGCCGGAAGAGCTGGGCCACGATGAATGGATCAAACTGAACGAGTGGGGCAAAGCTCTGGAGAAAACCGGGACGGTGAAGCGGCAGGCGGAGGAGAGTGGGGACCAGTTCCTGACTCGAGTGCTGGCCGGGATTACGCAGGTAGGTCCCAAAGTTCTGCCTGTGCCGGAGAAGGCCCTCGAACGTGTGAATAAGGCCCGATCGTTCCGCCCCGCGTTCGCGGATGAGTTGGTCGTCTTCGACCGCCGAACCGACGAGGTCCTCTGGCGTCGACGTGCAGCTTACGGCTTTCCCACGATTGACAACCGTCTCGGGAACTCTCGCGGGGGCGCGGTTGCTGTAGGGAATGGACGGGCATTCGTGCTCGATTCCCTTCCTGGGAGTCTGCTGGCGATGCTCAAGCGCCGGGGCGCGACGACGGTTGGGAGACCGACGCTCTACGCCCTGGACGTGCGCACTGGAAGGGTGGTATGGGAGACCACTGACTCGACTCAGGGCAGGGGCTGGGTTGCTTACGCCGCGGCCGAGGACGTGGTGTTGACGGGGACGGGGGGGACGGTCACGGCATACGGAGGCATGGACGGCTCTACGCTATGGAGCACGAGTAAACCCGGAACGACGTTTGGGCGCCCCCCCGTTGTCCGGGGCGGAACGGTGATCAGCATGTTCCTGCGCGGCGATATGTCAGGCAAATCGCTCAAGACCGATCTTGACTCGATGCATCGGGAGTGGATCATCCAGGATGTGCGGACCGGCGAGGTCAAGACCAGCCTCAGGGCGCCTGGAGCCTATTGCGGGTTCGCGACCTCAAGTCAACAGGTCATGGCGTTTCGGGCAACATCGGTGGCCTTCTACGACTACGCGGCCGACCGAGTGATGAACCTGTCCGGGTTCCGCGGCGCCTGCGCGACTAACCTGATTCCGGCAGATGGCGTGCTTTCGGCCCCGCATCTGGGCTGGCACTGCATGTGCAACTACCCGATATTCACATCCACAGCGTTCATCCACATGCCGGAAGTGGATGCCTGGTCAGGGATCCCGCCGCAGCCCGAGTGGCTTGACCCGGAGACTCGCAGGAAGACAGGGAAACACTGATGGACTTCGACGCATTGGCCGCACAATGGGATGACAACCCGATACGCCGGGGCCTGACCGAGGCCCTTGCCAAGGCCATGTCCAAAGCCCTTCCCCAAACCGGGATGTCGACTGCTCTGGAAATCGGGTGCGGAACTGGAACGCTTGCCTTGACTCTGGCTGGCCGTTTCGAGCGCATCCTTGCGACCGATGCCAGCCTGGGGATGGTGGAACAACTGAACCGGAAACTGGCCGAAACGCCTGTGGATGGCACCATTGAGCCGATGCACATCGATCTGCTGACGACTCCCCCGCCTCCGGGGCGCTATGATCTGGTCTATTCGGCCATGGCGTTGCACCATGTGGAGGATGCGGGGCGTCTTGTGTCCGTCATGGCCGAGTTGGTTCGACGTGGAGGAGTGGCCATCGTCGCCGACCTCAGCCCGGAGGACGGATCGTTCCATGCGCCGGAGACCGTTCCGCACAATGGCATCGCGGAAGCGCAACTGCGGGAGTGGTTTGGCGTCAACGATCTGACAACTCGTTCCTGCGAGACCGTCCACACGATCAGCAAAGGAGGCCGGGACTACCCCGTTTTCCTGGCTGTGGCGAGCAGGGATCCTGCGCTGACGGGGGCGGTCTTCCGCGGCGACCCGTGTGCCCCGGTCGATGCGGACGACTGGCCCGAAGACCTGCGCTGATGCTGCTCGACAGGCACGCCTTCGTGTGGTTGGCTTCAGACCAACGTCACCAAAGGCGTGCTGCATCTTTGGCTACTGATTGGCCACAATGTAAGCCTGTAGTTGATCGGTCAGCGGGAACTCCAGCTGGACATGTTCTTCACAGAGGCGTTCTCGTAGCCGCTGCGGGTTGACCGCGGGGAGGGGGCAGCCGAGTTCCCGGGCGAGAACGACGGCATTCCCGGCAGCCTGGCCCAGCTGCATCATCGTCCGGGACAGGCGGGCGGAGCTGGCGGCGATCGATGAGAAGCCGGCTCCCCGGCAGGCGATCAGGAGATTCCTGTAGCCTCTGGGGACCAGGCATCGATATGGGATTCCGTAGGGAAAGAGCACCTCCGGACAGGCCCCCCCTTGACCGTGTCGGTCGAGAGAATGGTCGGCAATGGCGATGATGTCCGGATCGGTCTGCTGATGAAGGCCGCCGACAATGTCGCCTTCAGTCAGCATCTTGTCGCACACGGTGCGCCAGGACTCGCGTACCCCGAGCATGGGGAAGATCGTGTGCATGCGGAAGTACTGGAACTCGGGGAAGTTGGTCTGCAGGAAGTGCCAATGGCAGTGGATGCGACGTCGACACTCGGCGTAGGCCTTCTCCCACCCCAGAGCGAGGAACTCCGGTCCCTCCATGGTCGGGAGCATGTTGATGTTCCGGTCACCGTTCGGGTAGTGGTTGACGCAGCTTGAGGTCGGTGTGTCGCGCCACCAGAAATCTGCGGGGATTCCCGGGGGCAAGGGCTCGACTTCGGGCGTGTCGGTCTTCGCCACGCGGAAGATGAGTGTGGGTGCATTTACCCGCTCGATGTGCTCATCCGGAGCACCGTCTTCGCCAAACGCGCCCTTCGAATCGATTCCCTGGAGTTGCTCACAACCGGACATCCTGCACAGTGCCCCACACCCCGTACCGTCCACCCAGGATGTGGCGCTGATACGGTGCCCATCCGATAGGGTGGCTTTGCGGACGATTCCGTCCTGAGCATCTGCCCCGATGAGGGCCGTTCCCAGGCGGACGGCGCAGTTGCCGGTCTCTGAGAACATGTCCATGACCACAGAGTGGAAGGCATCCGGTTCGAAGGGGACGCCGTGCCAATTTTCCTTGGCCCAGAGCCACTTGTCGTTCAGAAACTCCTCCGGAACGTGCCGACGCAAGGTGTCGATGTACTGTCTGCCGGGATCGACGACATTTTCGCCTCCGGGGAACGAAACCCCGGTCATGTCGTGCGGCCATCCGCCATGAGCGCCGGGAAGACAGAAATGGCGCCCGTTTGAGTAGATGCCGACGGCATCGGGGATCTGTTTCAGGCGCTGGTAGATGTCGAACGGGATGCCCGTTCCCCCCGCTCCCATCTCCCACACATTGACCCCACCGATGGTGGCCGTGCCCCCAAGCATATGGCCACGCTCGATGAGAACGACGTTCAGGCCACGTCTCGCTGCGGCCAAGGCCGCCCCAATCCCTCCGCTTCCGCCGCCGATTACGGCTAGATCAAAGCTCTCGGACGTCTGAATCATGTCAATATGCTTCCGTGTCTGACTGTTGAGCGCTTTCACTCTCCGAGGATGCCGTTGCGAGGCTATCTTGCATACTCACGCAACGTATACGGCGTTGCCTTCGCGCCATAAATGTCGCGGAAGTAGCGGCCGAACTCCGTGGAGAGCATGACCGACACCGGGTCATTCCGACGGGGGGTGTTGGTCGCCCATTCGGATGGTGCCAATGTGAGTATATCCTGCCCCTCGCGTTTCACCTGGACGCGGATAGGCCCGGGCCCGAATGGGATGGTCGTTGAGGCGATGCCGGCTCCGGCTTGGCCGCAGTTGTTGCCGTTAATGTGGACTTCGGCTGGTTCCTTGAGGATGGTCACGACCTCGATGCGACTCTCCTCCTCCAGCGTTCCGTAGTCCTTCTCGTTGGTCACTCTCAACGTGACGTCTGTGGTAAGCAGCCGGTCGATGCGGTGCTTCTTATAGGACACGATCGCGATCTCGCGGTCGTGTCGTTTCGGCCTGTCGAGCCAGATGTTCTTGTAGTGGTTCAGCAGCACACCCAGGGCGAAGCTGTAGTTGACTTCAGGGATGAGTTGAGTGGCTTCTGTGTAGTCGTTCCATGTGATGAAGCTGACCAGGGGGGAGTCTGCCTTGATCGCTCCTTCGAGAAGGTCTCGGTAAAGGCGTGTCTGTTGTGTTTTCGTGTAGGGGCGGCAGAGCTCATCGATGGGATCCTCGCCGACTTTCCCGCGTCCGTTCCCTCCCTTCTCTCCGACTTTGTAGGTGTGCCCGAAGAATCCGGGGTACACACTCGGGCTGAAGAGCCGCTCACGCTTTCGGGCGAGTGCTGCCAAACGCGGGGCAGCTTCTGACATGTTTCCTTCCGTCCAACGCCAGGCAGCAGGGAAATAGTCGTAGATCAGATTCGCATAGGCGTCGTCACTGCGTCCCCTCATGTGGAAGATGAATGCGATCTCCTCGCCGATTTCCCGGGCGAGTTTCTCATAGGCCACCGCGGTTGCGGCAATGCCGGCTCGGTGATGGATGTGGGGCCTGTCGGGGCCACGGAAGGCATCAACGAAACCCTCCGGCACCCAGGTGTAGACGATGAGCCGTCCATCCGGGCTACGCAGCCAGATTGGGGACTCGGCTGTATCGGCCAGGATCCAGCGGATGTGTTCTGCCCATTGGGATCGCATTTCGGGCTCCGTGGCGGGATTTCCGGGGGCACACAGGCAGAGCGTTACCCGGAAATCCGGGGCGTGGACCTCGGCTTCCTTGATGAATGTTTGCACCACGCGGCTGTACTTGCGCAGGAAGCCGTCATGCATGTGGATGGGATAGAAGAACTGGAACCCGTCCAGTCCCATCCGGACTGCGGACTTGAGTTCGTGTCGAACAGCTTTTTCGAGGTCGACCAGAGGAGGGTCACGTACCAGCCCGTACATCGGGCAGACGGACTTGGTTCCCACGACGTCCTCAGCCGCTCCCTCGGGTACGGGGTCAAACGCGCGTGCGAATCCCGGGGCCTGGGGCCAGCCAACCCATGCGGTCATGTGGTGGGCGACGACGAGTTTCCGTTGCAGCAGCGGTTCCGACAGGATGTCCCGGTTCCGCATGTTGTCAGGGCTTGGGGGCACGGGAGCCCCGGCGGGAGGACTGGGATGTGACGTTCGGTCTTCGGAAGAAACGGTCGTGGCGCCGCCCGGTTCGCGGGGCGGCGAGCTCGCATCATGGCCTTCCTGGCGATCATCGCCGCGCGCGTTCCTCGGCCTGACCGGGTAGACACATCCCATCATGACGGTCAGGACGGAGAGCACAACCGCAACTCCAAGACATCGGCGCGCAATGATCATTGCCGGCTTCTCCGCTTTCGGGGAAAGAGGTCGTTCGTGTCGTGTAACATGAATCCGTGACCCATCCGGCGCAACAAATGGATCTGGAGCCTGTGATATGACCACCGAGCCGCGCTCTGTCACCACGAAGGCCCGACTTGGCAATGCCTCAGTTACGTGGGGGAGAACTCGAAGATGGCTCGACGGAGTCTCTCCCTCCATCGGACACAGATGGTCCAGAGAATTTCTGGAGGGAGAGACTCCGTCGAGCCGCCTCACGTAACTGAGGGGCTACCCGACTTCAGGTGTGGTGTTTGCCAACTCGCGCGTGCGAGGTACGTTGGCGGGGCAGTTTTTCGGTACTCAGACCTTCCACTCCCTGACGCCACTCAGGAGTCTACGACATGCTCAGGTCGCTGCTTCTGCCCATTCTCGGCACGCTCTCGCTGTTGTTTTCCGCTGCCTCTGTTCGAGCCGTTCCCCGCGACGGACTGCAGCTCTGGCTGGCCGGCGACGGTGGGATGAATCAGGACGATGGACGGGTTGTGTCCTGGCGGGACGGATCGGGAGGAGAACACGTTGCAGACGTACCGAGCGGTGAGAAGGCGCCACGCAGAACGACGGCCAGGCGCGGGGTGGCTTTCGATCAGGGCAGCGTGCTGCAGATCCGCGGCGATGTGCTCGCCCCCACGACGCGGTCTCTGACCGTTGTGGCCGTTGCTTGTGCGGACAGTGCAGGTTCCGTGGTCATCTATGCCAACCGGACGGGCAGTCGCCCTCTGGTTCAGCTCGACGTCGAGGGCAATGGGCTGGCTCGGTTCATCGTTCGTGACAGCCGGGGGACGACCGTGCAGTCCCTCACTCCTGCGCCATTGGAGCACCAGGCGGTCTACATGGGCACGTTTGTGACAGGCGACGATGGCATCAGCACGGCACGCGTTGTCGTTGGCGAGGAGGAAGGGGATCCTGATTCGGGGAAGCTTGCCATGCCGTTGGCTAATCCGACACACTGGATCGGGGGGCTGCAGGTCGGCAAGCACCGGTACAGCTTCGATGGCTCGATCAGCGAACTACTCCTCTACGACAGGGCTCTAACAGAAACGGAACGCCGCGAACTCCGCAGACACCTTACGGACAAGTACGGTATCAAGCCACCGGCACCCTTCGTACCACCTGAACCGGACTCGTTCGACGTCCTGAACGCGGGGCACGAGTGGGCCTCCCCCAGCGCTGAACGTGAGACTGACGTTTGTGTCGTCGGCTGTGGCAGCGGCGGCGTGGGAGCCGTTCTCGCGGCGGCACGGCGAGGAGTCAAGGTCGTCGTCGTCGAGCGTCAAGCCGTCCTCGGCGGGACAGGCACCAACGCATTCGTGTCGTCGTGGGAGCCCGGGCCTGGGTGTTCCATCGCGGAGGAGCTCTATGAACGGATGCGCCGGATACCCGGAGGAGCAGGAGTCGCCGTCGGCCAGAAGAAGACCTCAAAGATCCCCATGGGGTTCTATCTGGTCACAGAAGGTGTTCCTTATTCGGAGACGCTCCGACGGCTTGGGATGAAGCGCAAAGCTAACGTTTCCTACAAACCCGAGGTCTATGATCGCGCTGCGCGTGAGCTCTTTGCCGAGACAGGTAACGTGACCGTGCTGGACAACACCACTTTCTTCAAAGCTGAAGTGGACGGCAAGAGGGTTACGTCCATTCTCGTCAGTGGGGCTGACGGCACGACAACTCGCATCCGCGCCAAGGTCTTCATAGATTGCACGGGCGACGTGTATGTGTGCCGTTCGGCGGGCTGTGAAACCGTTCTGGGGTTGGATCCCCGCAGTCGTTTTGGGGAATCTCTGGCGCCCGAGAAACCCAAACTGGCCCTGAACGCAATTTCGCGATGCTACACCATCCGGCCGAGCGCCAACCCCAGGCGAGAGCCGGCATTGGACCCACCGGCGAAGCGTTTCCCACGCTGTGCCTGGATTACCGGATGGCGGGATGGCATCCGCACGATCAACCCGATGCCCATGCTCCCAGGGCGGGCCCTGATCGATTTCGGGTACGATGAATGCATGAGGCGTTCGGAACGACTCGCCCGGGCGCACTGGCGCTGGCTTCAGACACACGCGGAGGTCGCGGGATATGAACTGAACCAAATCGCGCCAATGTTGGGGATTCGTGAGGGGCATCGCGTCGTCACTGAGTATGTGCTGAACCAGGCGGACCTGGAGGCAGGACTTCCCAACCAGGCGCATCCCGATATCATCGCCGTTGCGGACCATTCCGTGGACATCCACGGTGGCGGAGGGGTGAAGCTGGACCTGAAGACTGCTTACGGGATCCCGCACCGTTGCTTGATCCCGAAAGGTGGCTGGACCAATCTCATGGTGGCCTGTCGTGGCAGCGGCTTCAGCAGAATTGCGGCCTCAAGCTGTCGTCTGGAGCGCTCAATGATTCAGCTTGGTCACGCGGCGGGAGCGGGGGCGGCGATGGCGGTCAAGGGCGACTGCCCCGTAGGTGATATCGATGTTCCGGCTCTCGTTCGCGAACTGGACGCCAAGTCCCGCTATCCAGCTCCGTGAGTCGTTTTCTTACTGGACAAAGAGAGGTGATCTTCATGGCGAGTACATTCCCGCTGACACTCGGGGCAATCACAGCTGTTCTGGCAGGTGGTATCGTTGCCTGTTCCGCCGACGGTGCGCCTCTGACGCTTGCTGAAGCCGGCAAATCGAAGGCTGTTATTGTGGTTGGGGAGGGGGCTTCAGCCCCGATTCGGAAGGCAGCCGACGAATTGCAGAAACACATCCGAAAGGCCGCCGGCGCCGTGCTCGCGGTCATGGCGCCTGACAGCGTGCCGCCCGATGCTATCTGTGTCTGCGTCGGGCCATCGAGAACGGCCGACGCTCTCTTCGGCCCCGTTGACACTGCCAGCCTTGGGCACGATGGCATCGTGATGCGCACGACTGCCGGGGGCCTGCTCCTCACCGGGCGTCCCCCACGCGGAACGCTGTACGCGGTTTACACATTTCTCGAGGAGATTGTCGGCTGTCGCTGGTGGACCTCTACCGAGTCCCGCATCCCGCAACATCAGCGCCTTGTCGTACCTGATCTGGACACGGCCTACGCTCCTGCCCTGCGTTCCCGTGAGGCCTTCTATCGCGACGCGTTCAACGGCCCGTTCGCAGCCCGACTGAAGCTCAATGGCCATTTCATGCGCATCCCCGCCGAGCTCGGCGGACGGCTTCGCCTCATTGGCTGGTGCCACACCTTCAACCGACTCATTCCACCGGCAACGTATTTTGAGAAACACCCGGAGTGGTTCTCTGAGATCAACGGGGAGCGGAAGCATGAACGCACTCAGCTCTGCTTGACCAATCTCGCCATGCGGGCAGAGCTGACGAAGAATGCCTTGGAGTGGATTCGCAAGGAGGCCGATGCGGGGATCATCTCCATCTCACAGAACGATTGGGGAGGAAGGTGTGAGTGTGCGGCTTGCCGTGAGGTCGAGGAGCAGGAAGGCAGCCCATCGGGTCTACTGGTTCATTTCGTGAATGCTGTTGCGGCGGACATCGGGAAGGAGTTTCCCGACATTCTGGTCGAGACGCTTGCCTACCAATACACGCGTCAGGCGCCACGTCACGTGCGCCCACGCCGAAATGTCGTCATACGTCTGTGTTCGATCGAGTGCTCCTACGCGCAGCCGCTGGAGTCGGGATCGCTGAACGAGAAATTCCGGGCGGACATCGAGGCTTGGAGCGCCATCTCCCCACAGCTCTACATTTGGAACTACGTCACGAACTTTGCCAACTGCCTCCTGCCGCACCCGAACATGCGGGCGCTTGGGCAAGACATCCGGCTGTTCGTGAAACACAAGACCCTTGGGCTGTTCGAGCAGGGCGATGCCTATACGACGACCGGTGACTTCGTGCGAATGCGCGCCTGGGTTCTGGCGCACTTGATGTGGGACCCGAGCCGCGATCAAGGGGCGCTGACGCGCGAGTTCATGGAAGGCTATTACGGGCCGGCCGCGCCCTACCTGCTCGCGTATCTTGAGCTGGTTCACGAGGCCGTGGCCAAAACCGACATCCGGCTGCGTTGCTACATGCAGGACACCTCATCCTGGCTCCCCTTCGAGTCAGTGAACGCTGCAACGGGGTTGTTCAATCAGGCGGCGGTTGCGGTGGCAGACCGCCCCGAACTTGCGGCACGGGTAGAGCGCGAACGTCTTGTCTTGGACCATGTCTGGCTCAAGCGTTACCACGCTCTGCGCCGACAGGCGAAGCGGCGGGATGTGGACTTCCTTGGCCCCGCGGATCCGGCGGCTGCCTGCAAGGCGTGGGTGGAGCTGAATCGGGAGCACGGGAACACGCACTACGGCGAGGGGCGTGCATTCGAGCCCTACGCGGCTGCATTGCAGCGCCGGTTTGCGCCTCCCGGTCCGCCCCCGGAGCAGTGCAAGGGCCTGGACGAGGAGAAGTGGATAGACCTTCAGGACAGTCGCTTCCGACTCCACGGCGTGGGGCGTTGGGTCGAGTATGTCGATGATCCTGCGTCATCCAATGGTTCGGCCGTGCGCATGCCCGGCAGTCACCACCAATGGGCTGCCCAGTGTGAGATGCCGGAGGAACTGGAACCGGGGCAGTTTTGGCGCTGCTTTGTTGTCGCCCGGTGCGAGGCCAACGCCCAAACAGGCGTCGGTATTCAGATGGGTATCTACGACCGAGCCGCGAAGAAAGGCGTGGCCGATCGGAGCATTTCCATCGAAGAGAGTGCCGGCCAGGACTACCGCGTTTTTGATCTGGGGACACATGAACTCACTGACAGCAAGTACTTCTGGGTGGCCCCGTGCATGAGCCCGGATGACGTCAAAGCTGTGTACGTGGACCGCATCTTCGTGATTCGTGCGGATCGCCCGTAGCTCTTCGGGGCCGTCTGGCCAGGTCTCAGAGCACCTTGTGCGGGAGTCCAGGCGGCCGGAGAAGAATCGAGTGACACCAGAGATCCCACGCAGGTCCTGTGTGGAGGGGGCGACAGTGTTGCACCGGCTCTTCCGCCGGACGAGCCCGGCTTTCGCCAGCTGTTCTATCGCTTACATCCGAGTGTGTAACTGCCCAGAGGGCCATGGAGGAGCCGGTTCTCCGTAACCGGCCTGGCCGCTTGCGGAGAAGCGGCGCCTCCAACGCGGTGTTGCGGCCAGCAGTTCCGTGCTCAGAAACGGTGTAGCTACACACGAGGCGGTCTGAACTTACGGGCGGTTGCTGACCGTCAAGCTGGTCGCGTGTTCCATAGTGACCGTATCACCGGGGCCATAGTCGTAGATCAGGAAACGTACGAGGCCATCTCCGTCACGGTCGTTGAACTGGTCCTTGAGCACTGCTGCGGTTGTGTTCGGATGGGCGCTCTTGTCGATCAGGCAGGCGTGCGCGTTGCGGTGGACGTCCTTGAGTCTGTAGTGCACGTCACCCGTCTCATTGGTCAAGGTTTTGCCCTGGTAGTAGCCGAAGCGGCAGAGCGTCAGGGTGATGCTGCTGGAGAGCACGCCGTCAGTGCATGTTGCTACAAACCCCTCGCCGATCCTGGGATCCAGCCCGAAACGGATGCGGCATCCCTCGTCAACTCTCTTGGCCCCCAGAATCTGGTAGGAGGCGGAGCTTCCCGCGGAGTTCGCGATCCGCATGTGTCGGCCGGCCAGGGCCTCGATTCCAGCGGGGACAGGAGCCACCACGATGCTGGAACCTCCCCAGTCGCAGGACACGATAGTGCCTCGGTACTCAGCATTGGGCATGGTGATCCCGAAGCCGTTCTTCGTGAGAACCGTGCCACGTACGAGTGTCGCTTGCACGACGTGACCATCGTCCTCGCGCCACAGTCCGAATTCACCGTCAAAGGTGATCCCAGCGACCTCGATCTGGTCGCCGGTCCCATGCTGCAGGATGACGACATCGGTTGTTGATGTCGTGGTGACCCGGAAGGCGAGAGGCGCGAACTCCGCATTCCTGGCTGGTCCCTGAATCGGAAGCCGCTCCACATGCTGGATCGTCCCTTCGTCCGTGTAGGGCTCAAGGACGTTCAGGTATTGCCGGGTGAGTTCAGCTTCGCCAGCGTGGCGCTGAACTGCCCAGGTGATGTCGTAGTTGCACCTGCCGCCGGGCGCTTTCCCCTTGGCCAGAACCGCCTCGCCGCCGTCCGGTTCCACCATGAACGCCTTGAGGTGCACGTTCTTGTCGCTTCTCACCCGGTAATCAAGACTCCATACGCCGTCCGGTTTTGCGCGTTGCGGGGTTCGCATGAAAGCCAGGCAGGACAGCTCGGAGTCGTGTTTCGCGGTCGATGAGTAATCGCCATAGGCGAGCCCATCGCCGAGGGCTGTGCCGTCGTAACTCTCGAAGCTGAGGCCTTCGGTCTCCGCGTCACCGTCGGGACCGTGGAAACTGAATGTGTGCTCGGTGCCGCCTTTGACGCGTTCCAGACTGATGGCGTAGCTCGCGTCATCAGCCAGGTCTACCAGGGCGATGGTACGCTGGCGGTACCCGTTGCGCTTCCCTCGCCGGGCGCGAGACTCTGCAACGGCGATCTGGACCGGAGGAGAGCCGACAAACGTGGTGAGTTCGCCCTTGTTGAAGTCGGTGGCTCGGATGCCGGTTATGTGCGTGCCGTAGTGCGTGCCCCAGTTCGTTTCCCAGCGCCCTGCGAACGTCCAACCTACGGGGTAGCCAAGCTCGGGAAGGAGCGTGCGTTGCAGTGCTTCGAAACCGTAGGTCAGCATATCCGGATGTGCGTGTTGGACACAACGTGCGTAGCGCAGCCAGAGAGTACGTTGCCCGGAACCGGCGCCGGAACGCAGGATGGCGTGTCCATAGCCGTCGAGGATGTTGCTCGGTACCGACACCTGCCAGCCGCGTCGGTCCAGTGCTGTCTGAGCAGCCTGCTTCAGTGCCGGATCAGTGAGCTTACCAAGGAAGCTGCCGTTGGGGCCGGCCATGGCCTGAGCAAATCGCGCATCCCCGGTCGCTTTGTAGGCGTTGATCCAGTCATCGAGCTTACAGGGGTAGCCCTGGTTGGGGGCGAGTCGTGTCCCGAACGTGGGGCCGCCGGTGTCCCCAGTCACCGCAAAGGTCCGGCCTATGAGGCCGTACTCAAGGCAGAAATCGTACTGACGGCGGAATTTCGGGTCGTTCACGGGAGAGACGAAACGTGGTGGCACGTACTGATCCGGATGCAGCTCGCGGAGCCGGTCGAGGGCCTTGAAAAGGCGCGCCATGTCACGGATCTGGATGTGGTTGTAGCTGGGGGATTCGTGCGCGGCGCCGTCCTTGTAGTACTGATTGGTGAGTGCGAACCGGATGCCGCTGGTATTCAGCAGTGTGTCAGCCACTTCAATTGTCCTCGGCGTTCCAAGGGCAACGGCGAAGGTTGCCGCGGCCACCTCCTGCTGTGGATAGTTCCGGACTTCAGCGTTGTCGAGGCAGGCCTGGAGTGTGGCGCGGAGCACACCGGCTTCAATGAATTGGCAGAAGTCATCGTAGGACGTCATCTCCGGGTGACCGTGGGCCTGGCAGAACGCGAGGAGCTCCTGGTCGTCGGCGAGTTGGTCGAAGATGAGATCCCAGGCCCGAGCAGCGTTCTCCATGCGAGACAAATCCCAGTTGCACTGGATATACATGAAGCTGCCATAGAGTGAGGCAAAGCGCCTCTCGATGGGGGCACCCACCGGCCATTTGTAGACGCCGTCGCGATTGGCGATCTTCCGGTGGTTCAGGTTGACGGTCATGTCCACCATGCTTTCTGCGTACCGGAGCAGCCCGATCGCCGTCTTGTGGGCGTAGGCTTTCTTGCCTGTGGTGGCGTAGGCTCGCGCGCACTCAATGATGCCCGGAGTCAGTTCCTTCATGTAGGCTTCCCACTGATGGTAATAGGCGATGAACGGCCAGCGCCAGGGATTGCCCTTTGCGGAGCAGACGGGTGTGACGGGTTCACAGCCATAGCCATCGTCGGGGAAAGGCCCTGAGTGCATGTCACCTTTGTGCCAGTCATTGGAAGGGAACCGGGTCTTGCACTCCGGGCACTGCACTTTCCACGGATGGTTAACTGGATCCATGCGCCAGGGGTAGAAGCCGCTACGGCCCTTGTAGAGTTCCATTCCGCACACCGGGCAGCCCTTGCCTACGCCACCCTCTGCCTCCCGTGACCCCAGGACCATAAGGCACGTTCGGGGTACACTTGGGCCGGGAATGATGCTGTAGATGTCCTCGTCCGGCAGGCTGAGCCAGCGCTCTGCGCGTGCGCTGACCTGCCCTTCTTTCTTCATTTTGGCCAAGTCTGTATCGGAATGCAGCGTGCGCGCCGACTTGCGGCCCGTGTAGGCTGGGGCGTCCAGTGGCCAGAGCCGTGGCAGTTTGAGCTTCTTGTAGGTACGGGGGGCGTAGGCGTCGGCCCAGGCGAGGACGTCAAGTGGGACTTCCTGTTTGCCGCCTTTCCCGTGGAAGCGGAGCGTCGCCGTACCCGGTTTCAGGCCTCGAAAGTAGTAGCGCTGGATTTCGTCCTGGTCCCACTGGTCGATGACCTCCAAGGTTGCCGGCACGTCAACGCGCAATTCTCCTGAGCCTTTCGGTTGACGCAGGGCGACCCGGAACTGCTGCCCGGGAAAGATCCAGAGCGGTTTGTCCAGGATCTCCACGTCTGCCTGTGAAACGAGAGTTGGTATCAGGGCGATGGCTGTGGCCAGCCCGATTCGGATGCGATTCATACTTAGTCCTCATACTTCAGCTGTGTGCAGGCTTGGCTCGCTCAATGCTCCGGCCACTGTTCCTCCCGTTCGTGCCCTGCTGGGAACGGCGTCAGGGGGCCTCTCACATGACCGACAGCCCGTCTGTCTGTTGTCACCTGTGGGGTGTGACTCTTGCCTCCTGAACGTAGGGGGGACGACGAGCTTCGTCAAACCTGTCCGGGAGGAACTGCAGGGCCTACGTGAACGGCCCGGGTCATGGTGTTGGTGCCGTGGCGCAGCTATGTTGCGGGGACACTGGTCCATGTCGTTCCCGGGGGGGGAAGAACAGGCCCTTCCCGGGAACATGGGCGGCCGTTCGACCGGCCTGTGGCGCTGAGCTATGCCATTGAGCGGAACGATAGGCCATTGTTCTTTAGGAAAATCCGAGCAGCCACGGAGTTCGTCATGGGATCGGTAAGCAAAGAATCGAGAGCATTCACCTGTGCCAAGGGCCGTGAGTTCACCGTCAGCTACGTCCGGATAGACGGGGGACGCCCCGGTCCGGCGCTGGCGCTGATCGGCGGCCAGCACGGCATGGAGCATATCGGGCCAGTCGTGCTCAAGGAGATGGTACACGAACTCGCGGAGCGGGATTTCCGGGGCACGGTCAGCATCTGCCCCTGTGCCAACCCACTGGCCCTCGAACTGGACTTCGAGTACTACCCTGAAAACGAGGACTTAGCCGTCCTTGACGGATATTTCTATTCTCGTTTCCGGCACGATTACTGTCCCTACGGCATGGAACGCTCGAAGGGGCCGAACTATTACAATATGAATAGATTGTGGAACCGAGACGTGACCCATGGCGTCGCTGGTCAGGTGACACAGTGGCTTTGGGACGAGATTGTCTCTGGAGCGGATGTGACTATTGACTTCCACTGTCTTCAGGCAGAGAAACCCCTCATCTTTAACTGGCACAAGGACGGGATCCCGTTGGCCGCCTGTTTCGGGATTCAGGCCATTTATCCGCATGGTGCGGGCGACGACTTCCTTCAGGGCAACTTGGGCTACCAGGGAGGGCTGGGAGGGAGTCGGGCGTTCTGTGTCGAGTTTTCTCGGCAGCACGGGTACAAGGACGAGTATGCCCTTGGCAAGCAGGGGATCCGGAATATCATGGCGGCCATCGGTATGGTTGAGGATGATGTCGTACTTGAACGCCCTGTGTACGAAATCGTCTCCTCGATCGCCACGAAAGCAGAGGCCACAGGGCATATCCATTACCTAAAGGACGAGTATGAGCCCGTGCTGGCGGGGGAGAAGATCTTTGAGATCTCGTCTCTCGAGAGCCTGGACCTGCTTCAAGTGGGTGTCTCGACGATTGACGGGATCGTGGGAAGACGGACTCGCCTCCCCATCGCCAAGCCGGGAGAGAATGTCCTGGCCGTTCAGGATGTCCGGAAGGTCATGGATGCCGGGAGTTACCCGGCGGGGTGTCAAGCGGAAGGCTGTAGGGTGACTGGATGGAACGTGTGAGAAGAGGGGGGGGGCCTGGAACATGATGGGAACGGGAACATGTCCATCCCAGCCACCGGTGGCTGGTCGGGTGAGACGGACCGGTGGGCCTGCATGCGGCTTGGGGCAGCACTCGAACTTGGCGGCAGGTACACGCCGCCTGCTCACGACGAACGTTGCCGACGGTTCCAGGGCAGGATGTTCCGTTCTGAAGGGCGGATGTCGACTGTCGACTGTGTCCCGAACGGTGGTTTCCGGGAGTTGGAGCACGGCGGTCTCGTAAACCGTCCCGGGCGTGGCAGCAAGAGGGAGGCAGAGGCAAGGGACGCGCCTCGTCGAATCGAGATCGCGTTACGCACCCGGGGCCACTACAGGCCCGAAGGCATCGACCCAGCACTTCACCTGCTCAAGGCGATCAAGATTCACTTCGGGTGGAACGTTGTCGGACACGCCCAGTATCACTCTGGCGCCCGAGCCCAGCTCGCTGAACAGCTCGTCCATGTAGGCTTCAAAATCAGCCTGGGGCGTCACGGCATCAATGAGCACGACGCATGGGATGCCGCCGAAGACGGTCGTGCTCGGACCGAACCCCTGGCGGAACTCTCTGAGCGTGCATGACGTCATGGGGCTTGGGCAGACCGACTCGCCGACATCGAAGCCGCAGCGTGGGAACAGGTCAAGCAGATGTCGACTCTCTCCGTCGGTGTGCGTCATGAGGAGCTTACCCGCATCGTGGGATCTGTCGGCGACACGCCGCAGTCCAGGGAGAATCTCTTCTTCGAAGAACGGCGGCCAGGTTGTGTCATGGTCGTAGTTCGCGCCCCAGAAAACGACCTCTGCGCTGCAGGCCATCAACGCGTCGAGCATTGCGTCATAGAACGGGGCCATTCGCTGGGCCAGTTCCTTCAGCGCCTGACGTTCTTCGACGTAGTAGACGAAGAAGTCCTGCATCGCCATAAGGTCGTGGAGCATCGCGTGCATCGGTGTTGCGCCCAACGGGCCGTTCGGTATGGCCAAACCGCGCTCACCCACGCGTTCGTGAAACTGCTGGTACGCTGCGGGCGTCGGCACGACCTCCAAGTGTTCGAACACCTGAGCAACAGCGTCGAGGTCGTTTAGGGAACTGATTGGGTACTTCTCCACGAATGGGAGCGAGATGCCGGATGCGGCCATCGATTGCGTCATGGCCAGTTTCATCGTCACACTGCCGCTGTCGGTGTGAATCACGGTCTGGAAATGGCCCGCGGTGTGTTCGAAGCGGACCTCGAGATTGCGGATCTCGACGCGGAATGGGTAGTCGGGATGGTTGTCGATGCCCAACCCACGGAGCATCAGGTCTTGGGGTTGACGTTGCAGTGTGTAGTCTCCGCGAACAGCGTGGCAGGCCACTCCCAATTCATCAGCCATCTCAGCGGTGTTCATGCCCGCAAAGCGCGCGGGAACGGTATCCTGTGCCTTCCAGGCGATGGTCGCCAGATCCATGCGCGGAGCCCACGGGATTCGGTCTGTTGCCTGACCGCGCATAGCTGCGAGCATGCGTTCACGTCGAGTCATCTCAGATAGTCCCTCTGTTGTGTTGTCGTGCTGTTGGCTGGAACGACGTCAGTGTGGTGTTGTCGCGTCGCGCTCCTCGTCGTCGATTTCTTTTGGGATCTTGGGCTCCACCGACGCAAGGTCGATGGGGGCCGCGAGACAGCCGAACATGCTGACGACAATATAGGTCCCCCAACGCTGTTTGACGGAAATAGAGAGGACGAGCCCCGAAACACGGCGCCCAGGGCAGGGGGGAGTGGCGGCGGAACGGAATCTGGTTACCGTATGGTGCCTACACTCGTTGGCGCAGCAAGGGAAGACGATCGTTCTTAGATGCGGAAGGTGGATCGCGGAACAATGAGCACAGACTCAACTGAGCATCCGGAAGCGATGCGGTCGCTCTTGCCGACGGAAGAACTGGCGTTCCTCAGAGAGATTTATGGTCTCGATGCAGACGCAGACATTGTGGGACTTCTCAAGGATTCGTTCCAGGTGATCCAGGCCCGGGCCCAGATTCTCTTGAGCCTGATCGTCATCTGTTTGACCATCACAGGCTTTTCGGGGCGGCGGATCGCGGAGTCTGGGCCGGCAGCGCGACTGTTCTTGGGGGTGGGGATCCTGGCCGTACTGGCATCGGCCTTGATTTTGTTCTGTGGGCCTTTGCGGATTCAGTGGATGACCAGCACTCGAGGAAGCTCACTGGACGCCAGCCTGGTGCACTGGATCGAGCGCCGGAATCAGCGCACGCGCCGTTACCACCTAGCCGTTCTGTGGCTGGTTATAGGCTTGACGGGTTACGTACTGAGTGTCACCGCCTACCTGCTAGTGGTCTGAGTTGTTGATCCGCGCGCAACTGCTTCGCAGCGTGGCTCTTTCGACGCCCAGCCACGGCCGCGACCGACGACGATGCGTCTGCATCGCCTTGCGGGCGCGGTCGCACCTGGAGCGTCCGAAGTAGTTAACGCATTTTGTCGACGGATTGACAACTCAGACCACTGCGACCGTGAGTGGGATCGATTGACGGTTTGGAGGAGACCTTATCTCCCGGCGAGACTGCTGGGCACCGCACAGACCCCCAGGTCAATGCCTCCCAGGATCTTCCCCCTGCCGTTGGGAGCGGGATTGGCCCAGTTCAGGGCGAGACACGTTCGGACAGAGCCATCCACCCTCAAGACATTCCCGTCACGGCCTCCGTGGTTCCCCCCAAAGGACGACATCCCCCCGGGGAAGACGGACCTGTCTCCACCGTTCTTGTCGCATGCAAGCATCATCTCCGGTGGTGAGTTCTCTGACAGCCTGCCAGAGGGGAGTCGGAGTATTCAGTGGTAGTTCCCTGCTTTCCTGTAAGCGACGAGGTTGTAGGCACAATGACGTGATCTGAAGCTGTCCTTGTTCACGGCGCGTGCCGGAGAGGTCCTGGCCAGGCCGCAGACGAAGAGCTCCGGCACGGCACCAACGGGCTCAAGCGCGTAGAACGTCTCCGGGAAGAAGCCGTCGTTGTCTCCCGAGTACAGCCATGCCATTTTGCCGATCTGCGAGAGGTTAGCCAGGCACCGGACACGCTCAGCATGGCGCCGTGCCTTGGCGAGGGAAGGCAGGACCATCGAGGCCAAGATGGCGATGATGCTCAGTACAACGAGGAGCTCAAGGAGCGTGAAGGCGGAGCGTTTCTCCTGCTGTGGTGGTTTCGTGTGCATGTCACACCTATCATGTGTTTCCGGGGGGCGGCCTGCTGGCACCGCCTCCTACATTCCGACGTTGGGATGGCAGGAGCTATTCACCTCAAGCCGGCACGCCATGCTCCTGAGGTGCTGCGCGATGGGGTTTCCCCAGCTAAATTGGGGAGGGGTGAGCGTGAGGTCGTTCGCTGCGTGCCACCCGACAGGGCCTTCCTGACCGGTCAGGCGAAGAGACGATGAGAATCCGGCGGTGCCGCGGAAAACGTCGGTTCCGTCACAGTGGTATTGAAGGGATGAGCTGAGCATGAAACAGAAGCGTCTACTCGCAGTTGTCGGTCTATGCATTCTATCCATTGCTTTGCGGGCGGCCCCCGCCCGGAACGTACTGTTCGTTGCCGTCGATGATTTGCGCCCTGAGCTGGCCTGCTACGATCACCCCATGATCAAGAGCCCGAATCTGGACCGTCTGGCGGGACAAGGCGTGTTGTTCAATCGTGCATACTGCCAGCAGGCGGTGTGTGCACCATCCCGGATCAGTCTGCTCACTGGCCTGAGACCGGATTCCACGACGATTCACGATCTGAACCACCCAATGCGCAAGACCATTCCCGAGGTCCTCTCCATGCCCCAGCATTTCCGGAGGAACGGCTATGAAACGGTTTCCCTGGGCAAGATTTACCACCATTCCTCGGATGACAACAAGCTGGGATGGAGCGCTCCTGCCTGGAAGCCGAAAGGTGATTGGAAGGGGCGTGGCTACCTGGCTCCCGAGTCGCAGGAGCGGATCAACTGGAAGAACAAGAGACAACGTGGCGTAGGCCCTGCCTTTGAGTCGGCTGATGTGCCTGACAATGCGTATCCTGACGGTCAAATTGCGGATAGAGCCATCGCGGAACTCAAACGCCTCAGTGAGGGGACGGCGCCCTTCTTCCTTGCCGTGGGTTTCATCAAGCCACATCTCCCCTTCAATGCACCCAAACGTTACTGGGACTTGTACGATCGTGACAGGATCATGCTCTCGCCCCAGGTTGATTGGCCTCGTGAAATGCCGTCTTTCGCGAGCAATGGAAATGGGACCTCGTGGGAGATCAACGGTTACGTTGGTATTCCCAAGAAGACGCGCCCATTCTCTCCGGGGCTTTCCAAAGAGCTGATCCACGGGTACTACGCCTGCGTCAGTTACGTCGATGCGCTTATCGGGAGAGTGGTCACGCAACTGGACGACTTGGGGTTGCGTGATGACACCGTGGTCATTCTGTGGGGTGATCACGGGTGGAAGCTCAGTGAGTATTCAGCCTGGTGCAAACACACCAATTTTGAGATTGACGCTCGCGTTCCCATGCTGCTGAGCGCCCCAGGTTTCGGCGCTGGAAAGCGGACGGACGCGCTCGTGGAGTTTGTGGATATTTTCCCCACGCTTTGCGAGTTGACTGGCGTGTCTGTTCCCGCATCGTGCGAGGGAGCCAGCATGGTGCCGCTGCTGAAGGAACCTGATCTAGCCTGGAAGGGGGCGGCGTTCAGCCAGTACCCCCGTGGCCCAAGGATGGGCTACAGCCTCAGGTCCGGGCCCTGGCGGTACACGGAATGGGTCGAGCGCAAGACCGGTAAGGTCTCCGCCCGGGAACTGTATGACCACAGTGCTGGGCCTGTTTCGAGTGCGAATCTCGCAGAACAGCCTGATCACGCAGAGACGGTCAAGCGGCTATCCGCGCTCCTGGCGAAAGGCCAGGGCTGGAAGGCAATGCAGAAGGGGGGACGGCGGATTGACACGCCGTGAGCGGGCGTCCGGTCGCTGTTTCCAATGGAACTATCAACCAATTTGGATGTGAGTCGTCACCAGGTCGAAACGTTGCTTGCCCGTTGGTTGGGGAAGAGCGTCTCGTGCACTGCAGTCGTCCGTCTGACGGGCGGTATGGTCAACTCTGTGTTGCGGGCGACGTTTGAGAACCCGCCATACCAGGTCGTGGTTAAACTGGGAGGGGGACAGACGGATGGCTTCCAGGATGAGCGGCTCCGGCTGGACTATCTGCGCTCCCATTCAATAATGCGTTGCCCGGAGGTGTACGGCATCAATACTCCGGACGATGCCGTTCCGCACCATTCACTTCTGCTGGAATGTCTCCCCGGGATTCCACTGACCGCAGCTGAGCTTGGCGTCGCGGCACGCCGAAGCATCGACGAACAGCTGGTTGAGACTCTTCTGGGGCTCCACTCAAACCATCGTGCACTGTACGGGGCAGTCCATGACGACGGAGAGACTGATAGGTGGGCCGATATTGAGATCCCGCGGATGCTTGACATGCGGGAGGAGATGGTCGGCCGACTGGACGGCTGCGTGGTTGAGACGATCGATACAGCGCTCGGCGCTGCCCCCGAAGTGTTCCATGACCAGGGCCCGCCGACCTTGATCCACGGCGACCTGTGGGCGGGGAATATTCTCGTGCGGGAGACCGGTGGAAAATGGACCGTTACCGGGTTCATTGACCCCGGCGTGCAGTACGCGGATGTGGAGCATGAATTGGCCTATCTTGAGTGCTTCCAGACGGTTGGGCCGGCTTTCATGCCGCTCTACCGGGCCGTGTGCCCGGCCCGGCCTGGCTACCCGCTTCGTCGCCTCTACTACTGGCTGAACACCATGATGATCCATGTCTGGTTGTTCGGAGATGGACATTATTGCCGGCGGACGGCAGGGATCGCTGCCGAGATCGTGGATGCAGTAGGATAGCCTGGAGGGGAGTCAATGACATCGCAGCGCTCGGTGAGAGTACGTGAGGCCCTTCGGTCAGTCTCTCTCGATGGCTCCCCGATAGAACCGGGCCAGGATCTCGGGCGTGACCCCCAGGAGGAAGCCGATCAGGACTGCCTGGTTGCGCAACCCGGTGCGCACTATTCCCAGGCGACGCCAGCGCCGGGCCGAGGTCACCGCAGAGTCGGATAGGATAACCAGGCGGCCGCGGCGTCTGAGGCGTCGGCCAAACTCGAAGTCCTCCATAATCGGCAGTTCGGCAAAGCCACCAAGTTCGCCGAACACACGTTTCTCCAGGAACAGTCCCTGATCTCCGTACGGCCAGCGCAAAATACGGCAACGGAGGTTAGTTGCCCATTCGACCATGTGCATACGCCATCCCGTTTCGTCGGTGTGGAAGCGGAACGCGCCGGCAACGGTGGCGGGATCAGCCAGAGCGTGAGAGATCATTTGCACAAAGTGTTCAGGAGGCAGCGTATCTGCGTGCAGGACGAGCAGATAACGCCCTCGTGCCATGGCCGTTCCGGCATTGAGTTGTGCGGCTCGCCCTCCCGCCGTCTTCACCACGGTTGCCCCTGCCTGTTCGGCGATCTCGCAGGTGGTATCCGTGCTCCCACCGTCGGCGACAATGACCTCCACATGACCTGCGCGATTGACGTGTCTCAGCGTTTCCCGGAGGACTTGGGCTTCGTTCAGGGTCGGGATGATCACCGAGAGCAGCGGCTCTCCGCTGAAGACGTCTTTGAACGGGGAGGCCGTCCGAATCAAGTCGAGGTCTTCCGGACGGTCGATGTCATTGAGTCGTGGAAGCTCACGAGCGGTCAGCCCCAGATCGTGAATCGCTGAACGTGTCTGGTCCGCAACATGCTCTGTACCCCAGTCTATCCCGGCAAAGAGCTCGCGGTGGAGCTGCTTCATGCCGATGAGGTAGTAGCCACCATCAGCGGCAGGGCCGAGAACGACATCGTGATCGGTCAGGGCTTCCAGGGCCTGGTGGAGAAGGTCCGGGGACACGTCAGGGACATCAGTCCCCACTGCCAGGGCTCGGCTTACCCCGGAGCCGAAAGCGGTGTCGAACGCCACTTGGAGTCGTTCTCCAAGTTCTGCCGACGGCTGCTCTGAGTAGTGCAGATCGTGCCCAAGCCACGCTTGAAAATCACGTCTCGGGGCTCCGGTATGGCAGACTGTGACGGCGGCATCACCTGTTGTTCTGACACTTCTTCCCACCCCGACAGCGTGTTCGGTCATGCGGCGATGCAGTTCTGCGGCTCGGCGGGGGCCGAGGGCAGGGATGAGTCGGGTCTTGGCCTGCCCGGACACGGGGAACCGCGCGAAGAAGAGCAGGGCGTCGCGGGGGGTATGGGCGGTCAGCCACCCCGGGCGCAGGGCTGCCCTGAAGATCGTGTAGAGGATTTTCGTGCCGGCAAGGATCACGCCGCGCACCGTGCCGGATATTTTCGAGGTGCCAATCCGGTTCCGGTAGCTCACGGGGACTTCACTTGTCCGCACGGAAGCTGCTGCTGCCTTTACCTGCATCTCCACCGTCCACCCAAAGTCCCGGTCCTGCATATGGAGGCGTCCCAGCGTCGATGCTCGGATGGCGCGAAAGGGCCCAAGGTCGCTGAATGTCATGCCCCAGAACAGTCGAATCAGGAGGCATGAAAGCCAGTTTCCGAAACGGGCCTGTGGCGTGAGCGCCCCGGGCTCGCGCGCGCCCCGAACACGGGAACCGATGACAAGGTCCGTATGGTCCTCAATGATCGGGTCGACGAGTTTGCCCATCTCGTCAGGGTGGTCGCTGAAATCCGCATCCAGGAAGACAACGATGGTGGGATTGTCGACTGCCGCCAAGCCGGCCAGGCAGGCGCTGCCGTAGCCTTGCTGGGCCTCACTCACGACGCATGCTCCGTGTGCCGCTGCGATCGCCGTGGTCTGATCTGAGGAGCCGTTGTCCGCGACCACGATGTCGTCGACCCAGGGCGGGATCGCCTCCAGCACCTGCCCGATCGCGTCTTCCTCGTTCAGAGCAGGAATAACCACTGATATTCGGGCGCCCTGCCTCATGAGGTCTCGGCCTCCTTCTGACTCAGACGTGCGTTTGGCTGCGGGGGGCGTCGGCCTGCATGTGGATGCTTAAGGGTCTCCCAGAGCAGGCATCCCCACACGGGTAGGTACTCGAGCCAGACGATGCCGTTGTCAAAGAGGGATGCCTGTTCCCGCGCGACAAAGTAGAAACGCAGCCGATAGAGCGGCAGGAGGACGGTCAGAAGGAGGAGGGATGGTCTCGGGTTCAGGGCCAGGAGCGGAAGGAACCACAGGCTGTACCAGGGGAACTGAGTTGGGCTGAGCAGGAAGAGCCCGGCCACGGCAAGCAACATGCGGCGGGCCAGTTCGGGGCTTGTGTTGTCGACTGGGAACCAGGCCAGTCGGGCCACCCAGGCGCTCAGGAGTAGGAACACGAGCATGCGTGTCACCAGCGGAGCATGCTGGGCTGTGTTCATAAGGCTGAGCGCCATACGCACCCCCCACTGGAACGCCATGAACAGAGCATCGTTCATTTCCCAGCGACTGGCGTATGCTGCGGCCCCGGATCCCGCGCCCTGAAGGGCGTGAACCGCAGGCCAGATCAGAACCAAGCCAATGGCTCCCGCAGTCAGGGCTCCAAAGCCCAGTTTTCGAGGGCTCCGGAGCAGAGGCCGGAAGAGGAAGGGCAGCAGAATCACAGGCCACAGTTTGATCCCGACCGCGCAGGACAGCACGGCAATCCCCGTGACATGCTTCCCCCGGACTGCCAGAAGCAGGGCGCCGAGAACAAACGGCAGGGCGAGCACATCCATGTGAGCGGCATTCACACACTCCTGGATAAGGAGCGGATTCCACCAGTAGACCATGGCCCACAAGGGGGGAAGGCCGAACTCCCGCAACAGGCAGAGAAGGAGGATCAGCACTGCGGCGTCGGCAGTGAGCAGCACCATTCGCAGTGCCAGAACATTCCACGGGGCAACAGCGTAGGCTACTGCAAAGGCGGCCAGCGAGCCGGGCGGGTAGATCGTGCGCAGGTGGGGATGATTGATGCGGCTGAGCACATCGCGGCCATCTTCGGCGAGGCCTTGCAGCGTGAACGGGATGTTCTCGAGGGCATCGGGATTGGTGGGCAGGAAGTCCTCCGGCGGGTGGACGTACGGGTTGTGCCCAACCGCGACAACGGCCCCATCCCAGAGGTAGCGCCAGAAGTCGTCCTCCAGCACGGGGGTAGAGAAGAGCATGACAACGCGGAGCAGGACGCCAATGAGCACCATATAGGCCGTCGAATGGTGTGTCCTGGAGAGCGGCACGGGGGGCCAGACAGCGAACAGCCACGTGACTCCCACAATGACTTCGAGACCGACGAGGAGCAGGACTGGGCGCTCCTGGAGGGGGTGGTTAGGGTTGAACTGCGGGGAGAGTAGCAGGAGGATGACATGACTGACAAGCAGCGCAGCACCCGTCCAGAGCCAACGCGGGGAAGGGAGCCACCTGCTCACGGGCATGTCGTCGCGGTCATGTCCAGCCAAAGCCATGTCCCACGCCTGTTCTACGGCCGATGGTGGTGTGTTCCACCTGGCTCAAACTCAGCAACAGGCTCCACCAACGGTGGCTTTGCCTGCTGCAGGGCCGCACTCGAATGCGCCGTAATGAACCGAACGGTCACCATGGACGGTAAAGTGTGCCCCGTAGCGTGTTTCCTGCACCATGGCAGCGGTGTTGCCACAAACGAGCATCGGTTTCCCGGTGTGCAGTCGGTGATGGTCATCGAGGTCGAAAAAGTGAGGGTAGCCGGGGATCGTGCCAGAGTAGACCGCCACTTGTCCGTAGTCTTCGCAGTCGTCTTCCAGCGAAGCCAGCTTGAAGGCCCGAATGGTCTTCGAGTAGAAATCGATCATGCCGATACGTTGTTTTATCTCCGGGGAGTTCAGGGCGATTCGCCGCCCCTCGGTTGCGCGGAAGTCAGGGCAACCGACGTCCCTCATGAGCCGGCGGAAATCGGCTACGTACATTGCTCCGGCCAAACATTCGCCGTGGAGGACTGGATCTGTGTGCAGGGACCCGGGGACTCGGCGCCCGGCGAACACATCTGCGAAGAAGAGCTCGCCCCCGGCTTGAGGACACGGAGGA
>Ga0209045_1000311_pt1 | contig 61271 bp, 38 predicted proteins | sample SaaInlLV_10m_DNA_4_FD_184664 | JGI IMG/M metagenome (GOLD analysis project Ga0209045, IMG submission 184664) | Marine microbial communities from expanding oxygen minimum zones in the Saanich Inlet - Saanich Inlet SI072_LV_200m_DNA (SPAdes) (version 2) | ecosystem: Environmental > Aquatic >...
GGCTGGGGGGCCATCCGCCGTACAATAGACGACCAGTACGCCGCACGGCCCCCGGGCGGCTCCTGAAGATGGCGGCTGGGGGGCCATCCGCCGTACAGAAGACGAACAACAGGCCTTGGTACCACACGATGCTAGACACTAAACCAACTCTCAGCAGCAAGATCAAGGCGTGTCTGGCTGGTGCCTGTGCCAGGTTGTTTCCCGGGACAGGCCGGGCACACGGCTGTTCGTGGCCCGTTGCTCTTCTCGTTACTCTCCTCACTCTTACTGTCTCTGTTCATGCCGCTGAGCCTGTCACGGTGACGCTTTACAACACCGGGGACATCCATGAAAACACGGCAAATCTTTCCCGGGTTGCGCATTTCGTGCGTCAGCGTCGAGAGACGGATCCCAACGTACTTTTTCTTGATGCTGGGGATGTGTACAACAAGGGAGAGATCGCACTCATGGCCACGCGTGGGGAGGCCATAAACGCGATCATGCAGGCGGCTGGTTACGACGCCCGCATTTTCGGCAACCATGGGCATTCTTTCGGGACCGTCCGGCTGATTGAGTTGGTCGACCGTTTCGAGGTCCCGCTCCTGGCCGCCAATGCCATCTGGCCGGAAGGAGTCGTGCCGCGGAATGCGCCTCCCTACCGGGTGTTCAAGCTCCAGGGCGTGCGAGTCGGTGTCGTCGGTACATTTGCAGAGGCGCGCAACCATCGCTGTGATGATTTACTGAAGGTGAAGCGAGTCCATGAGGCCGTGGCGCCGCTTCTGCCCAAGCTGCGCCAGGAAGCGGACATCATTGTATTGGTCACTCACGTGGGGACGCGGCGGGATAAACAGATTGCTGCCGCACTCGCCACTGACGGCCCCGGGAGTGGGGTGGATGTGATCATCGGAGGCCACGACCATGCCGCGTTTTCCGAGCCGGTCATCGAGCCGAAGAGCGACACGCTGATCCAGCACTCCGGTTCGGTGGCCAAGTGTGTGGGAGAGGTGGTGCTGCATTGGGATGGGCAGCGCATCACGGATCGTCGCGTTCGTCTGATCAACATGACGGAGACCATGGCCAAAGACACACGGGTTGAAGCCGTGCGGGATTACTACCGAGAGGCCATTTCCGAGACGGAGTCTGTGGCTCAAATCGACGGGCGACTGTCGCGGGAACAGCTGTCGGTGTGGGCCGCTCAGCAGATCCTGCGAGTGTCCGAGTCCGAGGTCGTCCTCCTGCCGCCTCAGCTTGTGTTGCGGGCCATCCCGCCAGGCGATGTCAATGCAGTTGCCCTGTTGCGGGACTTGCCTCGTCTGGGCGTACTGACGTTCACCGTGGCGGACGAGGCTGGTCTTCGGCAGCTGTTGAAGACGTTGTGGAAGAAGAAACCGACACTCATGACCTATGGCTATGAGCGGAGTGGGAGACAGGGGGCCATCCGGGTGGCCTATCCTTGCGTTGCGTACGATAAGACCGGGGATACGCAGATCGCGGCTCTCGAGAGCGGTGGGGCTACAGATATCGCCCGGCTTGCCGACATTTCGCTGTGGCAGATCGCTTTGCAGGCGGCCCGGCGCGATGCTCAGATCCTACTTCCCGTGGCCGCCTTCTGATGATGGAAAGATGTACTTCACGATGACGCAGACACTCAAGCGCAAAGCGACTGTTTTCGGTCTACTCTTGTTCTGTTGGGCTTGGGGGACAGCTGCCCAGGATTGGCCGATGTGGCGGGGCAATGCCGGACATACCGGCGTCACCGCGCATTCACTCCCTGACACGCTACAGGTTCATTGGAGTCGTGACCTGCGCCCGCCGCAAGCAGCGTGGCCTCAGAGTCAGGACAAACTGCAGTTCGACGTCTCTTACGAACCGGTTGTGGCCGGCAAACGTCTGTTCGTCCCTTCGATGGTGGCGGACCGCCTGACCGCCTACAGCACGGAGACGGGAGAAGAGCTCTGGCGTCACTATGCCGATGGGCCGCTGCGGTTTGCTGCTGTTTGTTTTGACGACAAGGTTGCGTTCGGATCTGATGACGGAACGGTGACGTGCTTGCGGGCAGAGGACGGTGCCGTGGTGTGGCGTGTTCGAGGCGGTCCAGATGCACGAGTTGTATTGGGAAATGATCGTTTGATCAGTATGTGGCCTGTTCGCGGAGCGCCGGTTGTGTACGATGGGACGATCTACTTTGCCGCCGGGATTTGGCCGTTCATGGGCACCTTTATCCATGCTCGTCGGGCTGGAGATGGGGGGGAGATCTGGGTGAACAGCGGCAGCGGGTCAGCCTACTTGAGTCAGCCGCATTTCAGCCCTGCCTTTGCTGGTGTGGCTCCCCAGGGATACATCGCGGTTACGCCGGACCGGTTGCTCGTGGCCGGCGGGCGCAGCGTACCTGGAGGGTATGAGCGGGAAACGGGGCGTTTCCTGTACTGCGATTTGGCCAGCCGTCAGTTTGGCAAGCAGGCCGGTGGATATGGTGTCTCAGCCGCAGATGACTGGTTCATGAACGGCCACGCTCTCTACAACGCCGCAGATGGCAAGGGGCTGTCCGGAACCGGTCCGGCCATGTTGGCGGATGGAATCGTCTACTCTTGCACCGGGAGCGGCGTGGCCGGGTTCGGGGAGCCATTGATGGGAGTGGAGAGGCGAGACAAGCGCGGCCGCATTCTGGTCAGTACACATCTCTCCAGACTGTGGCAGGTCAAGCTGAAACCAGCCCCTGAACGACTGCTCATCAAGGCTGCGGGGCGTTTCTACGGCCTCAGCGAGGACGGGAGCATTTTGGCCATCTCGAGCGACCCCGCCGAGAACGGCAAACCGGCGATGGAGGTGGTATGGGAGGCGGAACTGGAAGGGACCCCGTGGACCATGCTGGCGGCAGATCAGAGGCTCTTTGTGGTGACCCGGGAAGGACGGCTTTACTGCCTGGGAGCAGGGGAGCGTGGGCCTCTCCATTACCCTCGGAAGCCCTCTGATCCGGCAACGCAGCCTGGACAGGCCGCCACGGATCGTGTGCTCGGTCTGTGCGGAGCTCGCAGTGGTTACGCTCTGTGTCTGGGGTTAGGAGACGGCGAACAGGCCGCAGCTCTGGCGGCTCGCAGCGAGATGCATGTGATGGTCGTTGATGCGGATGTCGCTGCAGTGAATGCGTTTCGCCGCAGGATGGACGATGCAGGACTCTATGGGACGCGTGTTTCGGCTTGGGCCGGGGATCCGTTGAGTTTCTCCTTTCCCCCCTATGTCGCGGACCTGATCGTGCTCGACGAGGCCCTTGCCGCCGCGGTTGTGCAGGGCAGGTCCCCGGGCAACGCGTTGCTTGACGCATTGCGCCCTTACGGAGGCACTGCTCTGTGGCCCGTTCCCGCGGGGAGTGAGGAGGCCCTTCAGGCATGCTACGCGAAGGCAGGTGTCGAGACGCTTTCGTTTGCTCGTGACGGGGAGTTCATGGTGGTCCGCCGGGTTGGGCCTCTCCCGGGATCGGCGTCGTGGACTCATGAAAACGCTGATGTGGCCAATAGCCTGACCAGCCGGGACCAACGGGTTCGCGGGCCGTTGGGGCTGCTTTGGTTCGGGGGGCCACCAAATGACCCGATTCTTCCTCGACATGGACATGGGCCGACGCCGCAGGTCGCCGGTGGACGGGTGTTCATCGAGGGCCGCGACCTGTTGCGGGCGGTCGATGTCTACACGGGACGCCTGTTGTGGGAACGGAATCTCCCCGGCATCGGCACGTTTCATGATTACACGGGGCATCAGCCCGGGGCGAATGAGATTGGCAGCAATTACGTGTCTACGCCGGATACGGTCTACGCCGTGCTACCGGACGGGTGTGAACTCCTCGAACCCGCTACAGGCAAGACCAGGCGCCGGTTCACACTGCCGGTTGGGGCGTCGGGAGAGCAGCCCCGCTGGGGCTTTGCTGCCGTGCTGGATGACCTGCTTCTGGCCACAGCCATGCCGATTGGCATTAGAGAGACTGACGAGAGCAAGGCCATGGATGATGAAGAGGGGACTGAGCCGCTCATCCCGCAACATGCTACATGGCGCTATTTGGGGGGGAGCCATCCCGCCGAGCAATGGGCGGGTACATCGTTCGATGATAGCATGTGGCCCGAGGGGAAAGCCGGTTTCGGGTACGGGGACAAGGATGACAACACGGAGCTCAAGGATATGCGGCAACGGTACACTGCGGTGTATATCCGGCGCAGTTTCGTCCTAGAGGATCCGGAAGCTCTGGAAAAGTTGATTCTGCTTGTCCGCTATGACGACGCCTTCATCGCCTACCTGAATGGGGAGGAAATCGCGCGACGTGGCGTTGGAGAAGGCCGAGGAGCCAAGGCCAGCAAACTCAGAGGGCATGAAGCCGGGGGTACCTACACCAAGATTGCCCTGGACGGTGCAGACCTGCTATTCGTCCTCAAGAAGGGAAAAAACGTCCTTGCTCTGGAGGGGCACAACGGGAGCCTGAAGAGCAGCGATTTCACTTTGGATCCCTATGTGTTGGGGCGACTCGTGACAAACGATGGCGAGAGTAAGGAGCCGGCTCCGGAGCCTGTGAGCCCCACGATGGCGGAGATTCCGGGGGTGACGGTGAACACGGAGTACGCTGCTCGCAGTCGGCAATTGGTGGTGATGGATCGCCACACGGGGGAACGGCTTTGGTCGCGAGAGGCCCGGTATGGGTTTCGCCACAATGCCGTCGTTGCCGGCGCAGGGCGTGTGTTCTGCATCGATGGCTTGAGCACACCTCGATTGGCCTACCTCAAGCGTCGTGGCTTTGCGCCGGCCGAACCGCCAACTCTTTATTGTCTCGAAGCACGGACGGGGAACGTTGTCTGGCAGACGACCGAGGCGGTGTTCGGGACGTGGTTGGGATACTCTGAGGAGCACGATGTCCTGTTACAGGCGGGAAGCGCGGCCCGCGACCGAGCCGACGACGAAACGAAGACCGGGATGGTGGCTTATCAGGCACAGGATGGCCAGGTGCTCTGGCAGGATCTGAAGCTGAGCTACACCGGCCCCTGCCTCTTGTACCACGACGCGATTATCACCCAATCGAATGCCCTTGAGCTGAAGACGGGTAAGCCGGTAAGCGTAACACACCCGCTGACTGGGGAGTCCGTGCCCTGGCAGTTCAAGCGGAACTACGGATGCAACACAATTGTTGCCAGTGAGCACCTTCTCACGTTCCGTTCGGCTGCAGCAGGCTACGCAACCCCGCTGGGAGTGGGCGGTACGGCAAATCTGGGTGGGTTCAAGTCCGGGTGTACATCGAGTTTGATCGTGGCCGACGGCGTACTCAATGCCCCGGACTACACGCGCACGTGTATCTGTGCCTATCAGAACCAGGCGTCGTTGGCTCTTGTCCCAATGGCGGATGTGGAGACGTGGACGTTCAGCGGGCTGAAGAAGGCGACGGGACGAATTCGCCGGGTCGGCCTGAATCTCAACGCTCCGGGTGATCGTCTGGAATCGGGAACGCTCTGGCTTGACTACCCCAGCGTCGGAGGGCCATCACCGGATCCCACAGTCACAACGACGCCGGACCAACTCGCGCGGTTTCGGCATCATGCCTCGGCATCCGCCTCGACGGAGCTCAATTGGGTCGGGGCTTCCGGGGTGGAAGGGCTGCAGCAGTTGACGCTGAAACTGGCCGACGACGGGGTTGATACGGAGGTCCTCTACACGGTGCGCCTGGTCTTTGCTGAGCCCAGCACCGTTGCTCCGAAGGGACGGGTGTTCGATGTGGCGCTGCAGGGGAAGACCGTACTGCCGGCCTTCGACATTCGAACTTCAGCCGGCGCGGCGCGCACGGCGATCACGAGGACATTCCGGGGAGTGAACGTCGGGGCAGCTCTGCGCGTGGACCTGACGGCGTCTGTGGGGAGCAAGCATCCCCCGATTCTCTGCGGGATCGAGTGCGTCGCCGAGTAATCAGCCTTCCAGCACACTGAGCGCGATCTGGACCCGACCGAATGGGGCGCTGACCTGGAATCCGGCAACCCGGTCTGCGATCTCCGCACAGATGTCACGGGAGAGCTCCACCCCAGTCTGAATGCCTTCTTCCTTCGTACGGCAGCGACTCATACGCTCCATCACGTGGTCGGGGACTTCCACGCCGGGGATTTCATTGCGCATGAACTCCGCATTCTTGTAGCTCACCAATGGCCAGACACCGGCGACCACCGGGATGGTCTTCTCATGGGCTTCGACGCGGTCCAGGAAACGCAGCAAGGCTTCCGGATCAAAGATGGGTTGGGTGATTGCGAAGTGCGCACCTGCCTCAACTTTGGCGACATAGCGCTCGACCTCGGTGTCCATGGAGAGGGCGCAGGGGTTTGCGCCGATACCGATGAAAATGCTTGTGGGCGGATCGACAGGGTTGGTGCCCAGATCTATCCCGTGGTTGAGGTTCGCGGCGACTCTTGTGAGCCCGATGGAGTCCACGTCGAAGACGCCCGTCGCATCGGGGTAGTCTCCGAGTTTCGGAGGGTCACCGGTGATGATGAGGATATTGCGCAGTCCGGCAACCTGTGCTCCCATGAGATCGGATTGCATCCCGATGAGATTGCGGTCTCGGCAGCAGTAGTGCAGTATAGGCTCGATACCGACCTCGTTGAGTATTGCCATGGCGGCGATCATGGGCGAAACGCGCGCACTTGCTCTTGGGCCATCCGGGATGTTGATCGCATCGATCCCGGCTTCGTGACATTCGCGTGTTTTGGCGAGAAGGGGGCCGAGATCACACGAGCGGGGCGGCAGCAACTCAATGGAAGTCACCTTCCGCCCCGCAGCCAGGCGCGCCGCGAACCGGGAACGCTTTTCGGGGGGGACAACATCGACGATGATGTCGGTTTCCGGCATGCTCTGGACAGTGATGTGGCGTTTCACCCCGCTGAGTGACCTGATGGCCTTGCCTGCTTCACGGATGTGCGATGGCCCCGTTCCACAACACCCGCCGATGCCACGGATCCCCAGCTCGACAAAGCGCTTGGCGTAGGAGGTGAAGTACTCGGGGCTGGTGAGGTAGATCATCCGTCCCTCGACCTCGCGGGGCATCCCGGCATTCGGCATCACGATGAATGGCTTGGCGGTGAGAGGAACGGCCCGAACGGCTGCATCATACGCAGCGGCAGGGCCTACACCGCAATTCAGGCCGATCACATCCACATCGCTGTTGTCACTGAGAACAGACACCATGGCTTCCACCGATCGCTGTCGGATGGTATCCCCTTGAGCGTTGACCGAGAACGATGCGATGACGGGAAGCCCTGCTTCCGCGGCAATCCCAGCAGCCAGTTGGAGCTCGGCCAGGGAGTCGAATGTCTCCAGCATGAGGAGGTCAGCCCCTGCTTCAGCCAGGGCGGCGATCTGTTCACTGAAGGCCTCTCGGATGGGCTCCGTCTTGCCGCTTTGCCACATGCGTCCCAAACGAAGAGTCGGCCCTACCGAACCGGCAACGTAGGCGTCGGCTCCGGCGGCTTTACGGGCGAGCTCCACGCCAATGCGGTTTATGTCCCTCACCCGGTTGGCCAGGCCGTGTTCCGCGAGCTTGATGGCGTTGGCGCCAAAGGTATTCGTCTCGATCACATCGGCTCCCGCATCGCGGTATTCCTGATGGATCTCGGCCACAAGCTTGGGGTTGGTCAGGTTGAGCTCGTCGTAGCAAGTGTTGATGAACACGCCCTTCTCGTAGAGTCGTGTTCCCATAGCGCCGTCAAACATGAGCGGCGTTTTTCGAATGGCGTTGAGGAAGGAGTTCACCCTGAGCTTCCTGTTGCTGTCAATCCCGGTCGCTGGGGGCATCGACCCTCCAGGGACGTTCGTTGTGAATTGGGGGCGCTGGGGACATCGATCCTCCAGGGATGCGCGTTGTCAATCGCGGTCGCTGGGGACATCTACCCTCGAGGGATGCGCTTCAGTCCAGCGGGTCAAAGTTCTCGGTTGTGGCGTAGCACATCGGGCAGACCCACTCGTCCGGGAGGTCCTCGAACGCTGTCCCGGGGGGGATGTCGTTCATCGGGTCGCCTTTTTTCGGGTCGTAGATGTAGCCACAGTTGATGCAGATATGGCGCATGTCATTACTTTCCTACACTGCGAAATACTTGGCTTGTGGATGATGCGCGATGATGGCGGATGTGGTCTGCTCCGGAACCATCTCCATCTGTTCGGTCAGAGATACGCCGATTTTTTCCGGCTTGAGCATGTCGAACATCGGCTTGTGAGCATCGAGGTCAGGACAGGCGGGGTAGCCGAATCCGTACCGCGAGCCACGGTACTCCTGTACGGCATAGCCCGTCAGTGTGTCGGGGCTGTCACCAACGAATCCCAGCTCTTCCCGCATCATCTCGTGCCAGTATTCGGCCAGGGCGTCGGTGATCTCAACACTGAACCCATGGAGCATCAGGTAATCGTGGTAGGCATTTGCGTCGTAGAGTTCATGCGTTGCCTCGCTGATGTTCGGCCCGATGGTAACGACAAAGAAGCCGGCGACATCGCCGCCTTCTTCCGCGGTCCTGAAGTAGTCGGCGATACAGAGATGCGGCGGGTCCTCCTGGCGGGGGAAGGTGAAGACGTGTTCCTGAGTACCGTCGATCACGATCAGGGCGTCGCCTTCGCTTCGACAGGGGAAATAGCCGTAGGCGACCTGGGGCTGGATGAGGGCGTCCTCAACCGCACGCCGTTTGAAGTCCTCGTACAGGGGGCGCACATCCTTCTCGATCAGGTCACGGTACTCTTCTGCGCCCATCTTCCCACGGCGGTAGCCCCAGCGGCCGCGGAAAAGCGCCTGTTCGTTGATGAATGGGAAGAGCACAGCCGGATCGATGTCGCGCGTGTGGCGGACGCCTGTGAAAGGGACTGACGGGACGGTGATCGTGCGGTCTATCTCGGCCGTCTTTGCTCCGGGTCTCATGCGCTTCGGGGTTGACGACGCGTTGTAAGTCGTCGCTGCCAGCGTGCCTGCTTCGAACTCACGGACGGCTTTAAGGCCGGCAAAGGCATCGGCGCAGTACACGACCGGGGAGGAGTAGGGAGGCACACAGGATTCGGCCACGAATTTCGGGGTCAGGGCTGCCCCGCCGAGAAGGACGGGGGCTTGCAGGCCGGCAGCTTCATACTGGGGCATACTTTCCTGCATGACGATGGCTGATTTTACGAGCAGGCCGCTGAGTCCGATGATGTCGACATCATACTCGCGGGCCTTCTTGATGATCGTCTCAACCGGCATCTTGATCCCAAGATTGTAGACTTGGTAGCCGTTGTTGCTGAGGATGATCTCGACCAGATTCTTGCCGATGTCGTGGACATCGCCCTGGACCGTGGCCAGGAGGATCTTGGTCACGGCTTCGCTTTCATCCTTCTCCATCAGCGGCTCCAGGAAGGAGACCGCAGCTTTCATGACTTCGGCGGATTTGAGCACGAAGGGCAGGAGAATCTCACCCCGCCCGAACAGGTCACCCACGTGCCGCATGGCAGGGACGAGAAGATCGTTGATGATCGCCAGTGGCGTGTTCCGGGTCAGGAGAATGTTTAGCTGGTCCTCCAGCCCTTCCTTGCGGCCATCGACAACGTGGTCCACGAGAACCTGCTCCGGCCGTCGCCGGTCGTCATCCGACTCTGCATCATCGGTGTTTTCACCGTCTGTTTCGGTGAAGTGTTCGATGAACGCCATCAGCGGGCCCTGCTCGGGGTCTTTCACGCGGTCAAAAAGCAGGTCGAGACACATTTCCCGGTCTTCCTCGCTGACGCGGGCCAGGGGAACGATCTTGGCCGCATCGATGATAGCCGCATCCAGGCCGGCCTCAACGGCTTCGTGCAGGAAAACGGAGTTGAGCAGGCGCCGGGAGTAAGGACTCAGACCGAACGAGATATTGCTCACCCCGAGGAGGGTGAAGACACCGGGCAGCTCTGCCTTGATTCGGCGGAGGGCATCCAGGGTCTGAGTGGCGGCGTCGCGCAATGTCTCGTCGCCGGCTCCGACTGTGAAGGTGAGTGGGTCGAACAGGATGTCGTGGGGGCGGAGTCCGAACTCGTTGACCGCTATGTCGTGGATTTCCCTGGCAGTGGTGACCTTGTCCTCCGTCGTCATCGCCATGCCGTTCTCGTTGATGGTCAGGGCAACGACCGCCGCGCCGTACTTTTTGACCAGGGCGCAGACCTTCCGGATGTTGACGCCGCCATCCTCCAGGTTGATTGAGTTGACAATGCAGCGTCCCGGGTAGATGCGCAGACATGCTTCGATGCAGGACGGCGTGGTGGAGTCGATCATGAGGGGCATCCGGAGGGATCCCGCGAACAGGCGCACCAGCTCGGTCATGTCACGGAGTTCGTCTCGCCCGGCATAGGCCGCGCAAACATCGAGGACATGCGCACCGGCGGCTTCCTGCTCCAGCGCAATCTCAAGGCAGCCTTGATAGTCGTCGTTCAGGAGCAGCTCGCGGAATCGCCGGGACCCATTCGCGTTGGTGCGTTCACCAATGACCAGAGGGCGGATATCCTGGCCCAATTCGGTGGCCTGAAACAGACTGGCGACAGATGGAATCATGCGCTTTCCTTGTTCGGCGTGCGCGGCTGCAGCGGGTGCCGGTGCCCTTGTGACTGAAGGCGGGGCAGGTTCTACCTCGGCTGCGGGACCACGCCGTTCAGGGCTTTGACCAGGCAACGGGTGTGTTCGGGGGTCGTGCCGCAGCATCCACCCACGATGCTCACGCCATATTCTGTGACGAACGTCTTCATGTGTTCTGCATAGCCTTCAGGCGACAGGGGATAGACGGTCTCGCCGTCCACGATCTCGGGCAGGCCCTGGTTCGGTATGCACGAGATGCGGTGTGGCCAGTTCTTGCCCAGGTAGCGGATCTTGGACACCATGTCGGCCGGCCCGGTTGCGCAGTTGAGCCCCAGGGAGAAGACGGGGAATGGCTCGAGCGTGACAGCGGCCGCGGCGATGTCTGATCCCACGAGCATCGTGCCGGTCTGCTCGACGGTCACCGAGACCATTACCGGGAGATCCAGACCCTTTTCGGCGAGGACCTCAAAGCATGCGACCACGGCGGTCTTGACCTGCAACAGGTCCTGGCAGGTCTCGATGATGAGCGCGTCGACGCCGGCCTCGATCAACGCCGACATCTGCTCGCGGAGGGCGTGGCCGAGCTCATCGACCGTGATGTGTCCCAGGCTGGCGAGCTTCGTCGTTGGGCCCACCGATCCGGCCACGTAACAGTTCTCGCGATTGCCAATGGCGTTCTTGGCATTGGCGACGGCAGCGTGGTTGATGCGCTGGACCTCATTCTCAAGGCCATACTCGGCCAGGACGGTCCGGGTTGCTCCGAACGTGTTCGTCTCCAGGATCATCGCCCCTGCCTCCACAAAGCGGGTGTGCAGTTCGGTGATCGCTTCCGGACACGTCAGGTTGAGGAACTCGTTGCAGCCGTCGTTTCCGCCCCATACGGAGTCGGGCAGATCCAACGCTTGGAGGTTCGTTCCCATGGCGCCGTCAACGATCAACAGGGGATGATCACGCAGGTTCATCAAGGGCTCCGAGGAGTCAGGTGGAAAAGGGTTGATCGGGCCTTGCCCGAGCTGGCTTCCGCGCACGGCAGGAAAGACCAGAGATGTCATCCAGTTACTGTAAGTGGCGCGGCGGCGCAGACAAGGGGAAGACGGCTCACAGCGTGGGCGACTTGTGTCCGGCAGAGCCCTGACCAGCGGGAGGGGGCCTTTTCTCGGTCCGGAGAGGAAGACCGCTTACGCTGTGCGCGGCTCGGTTCCGGCAGAGCCCTGACCAGCGGGAGGGGGCCTTTTCTCGGTTCAGAGAGGAAGACCGCTTACGCTGTGCGCGGCTCAGTTCAGAGAGGAAGATCGCTCCCGTTCGTCGCGGCTCGGTCGGACGCCTCCGGCTCAGCTCACTGCACGGCGGTGATGGCGAGGACAATCGGGCGGACGGTTGACTTCAGGGACACGATGTCGATGGCTGTAATTGGGACCTTCGGGCGCGGGTTGTTCCACAGGAGGACCTCGATTCGTGCGGCTGCACCGCGGGGGGTCGTCCCGCACCAGGCTGTCTGTCCGTAGGCGCTGCCGAGCTGGCTGTTCCAGTCTGAGATTTCCAGATTCCAGTTCAGGGTGATTTCGGCCGTCTCACCGTCTGCGTAGTACGCGACGTAACGGGCGATCTTGCCTGGGTTGACCTTGCGTCGATCATAGATATGGCGCGAGAACGCCTCTGGACGACTGCACGTCTGCAGGAACGCGAGAGTGTTCGCCTGCAGATTGACAGGGATTTGCCATGCGCGTTCCGGGAAGGCGTGTCCGTTGTCTCCTTCCTGGGCCAGAACGACGACCTGCTTCCGTTCCGGGTCGATCACGCGGAAAGGAATGCCGGTAAACCACTGCTCCCCGGTTGGGATGAGAGAGAGATCGTGTTCCGGACCGAGCCCGAGCCATCCAGTTCGTGCTTCGTTGTCCGCAAACGTGCGGTTGGCGTAGGTGCCGATATCGATTGGGGTGTAGGCTTTGGCCGGTTTGGGCCTTTCCGTTCTCCAGAGGTCTCTGAAGATCTGGGGCGGATGGTAGTCCAGGGCATCGATTGTGGGCTTTCCGGGCGACCACGTGTTCTCCGCGGTGAGGGGGATGCCTGTCAGGAGTCGGACCTCTCTCCTGATGCGCTCGATCGAGTACCACGTGGTCCCACCGTAGCCCATGACGCCTTGGTCGAATGCTGTCTGGCTGAACGGCACGACATTGAGGGGTTCGTACCAGCCGCTGGCGACCACAGGGAAGCCGTGGTCCTTAAAGAACTGCACGGACGGAAACGCTCTCCCTTGCCCGTAATGCCAGTCGAAGATCACAATGTCGCGCGGGATCTTGGGGAGGGCATCGGCTGTGTTGTGGGGCGGCTTGCCGTTGTGCTCGACGAGCAGTTGATCGCCCCACATGCACATGGTGAGCCCCTTGGACGTTACAAACTCATGAAGGCGGTTCACTTCCTCAGCCATGAGGTCCCCGCCTGGCGTGCCTCTACAGCGCTCGCACACCCCAATGGGCTCAAAGGTGATTTCGTCCAAGCCGCAGTGGAAGTATTTGGCGTTGGGGAAGCACTCGAGCTGCTCCTCAATCAGGCCGAAAACCAGTTTGTGTGTCTCGGGGTGGCGGGGGCAGTAGTTCCAGTACTTCCAGCGGGCTTTGGGATCGGGCTCTTGGACTTCGGCCAGGTGACGGTACTTGTCGCCGCGCAGGAAGTAGCTGAAGTGTGACCAGCATTGCGTCATCGGGATCACCTCAAAGAGGTGCTTCTCCGCGTACTCCACCAGGCCGGCGAGTTCCTGTTTGCTGGGAGCTCTCTCCGCACTCAATCCGGGGTCGCGGGTGTATTGAAGACGATTGTCGATCTGCAGGGCGATCCAGTTCATTTTGAGGGCGGCCATCATCTTGACGATGCGCTTGGCATCGTCAACTGCAGAGCTTGTGGCGGGGGCGATGAGGTGCCAGCCGCGCCACTCGAGCTGGGGCCAATCCGTGACCTGGACCGGCTGTACCCAGACGTCTTTGCCGTCATCGTGCAGGAGCTGACGGAGCGTTTGCACGCCATAGAGCAAACCACGGTCACCCGTCGCGCAGATCGTGATGGGGGTCGTCTCACTGTTCAGAGTGTACGCTTCGCGACGCTGCCACGGCTCAAGCGTACCGTGAACGGCCGTGAGTTCTCGTGAGATCTCGCTGAGTGGGGCATCGTCCGGCGTTCCCAGCACGATGTCGGCCTCACCGCTCTGAGCGAGAGGAAGGTGCTCGAGCCGGCGGAGTCCCATCCCCTCCAGGCATTCACGCAGGGAGCGCAGAGCCACCCAGGCTTGTGCGGTGTTCGCGGCAGCGACTCTTACTCGGTTGCCGAATTTTCGGGAATCGGCTTTGCTTCGTGTCATCTGCTGTGGCCGGGGGACGATCCGAATATCCGTTGGTGGTACTGGCTTCGGCGCCGGGATGGAGGCATGTACCCCGGTCGCGCCAATCGGGAACACCGTTCGCCCGAAGCGCTCAGGAAGGTGGAACGTTTCCCCCGGGGTAAAGGACCAGCAGCTGTTCTGTTCCCCATCGCCGATCTTGCGCGATCTGACGAACTGGATCCGCCAAATGGCCCCTGGCCGCAGATATTCGGCCAGGGAGCTTACGTCAATGGCCATCTCACCGGTCCACGAGTCGGCGTCAAGGGCGGCGGCGCCTTTCCACGGTAGCGGCGGTAGCTGGCTGCGCGTGGTGCTTGTCGAATACCAATCGACGTAGAAGCCGCTGGCGACCCGGTTCAGCTTGTGTCCTTCCAGCATTCCCCCGGCGGGGGTCAGGCCAAACTGGCAGTAGCCATCGGTGTCGTCTCCCGGGCCAAGGAAGAGCTCGACGGTGTCATCGCTCCAGGTTGGCGTGCCTTCGGTCTTGAGCTTCTTCACGTCCGGCTCCACACATTGCCAAGCGACATATAGCTTGCCGTCACGGAAACCGACTCGGGCCGTAGTCCCGAGCTCAGCGCGTTTGCCGTTCCCACCCAAGACAAAGAAAGTCTCGAGTTGAGCACCGTTTTGCCAAGCGTCATCGTCCGTCTTGCCGTCGATGGTCGGCTGAGACGTCAGCAGTGGGGTTCGCAGTGCAGGAATCTGGTCCAGTAATCCAAGGACGAACTCGTCGAACCACGCTTCACCTTTGCCTGAGGTGATGAGCGACAGCTTGAAGGACCCCGCGTTGTCTTTGGTGGTGATCGTCTTCCCGATGCGTTTCCAGTCGGTTTGTCCTCCACCGGCGATGTTGTGTGAGATGTACTTCTGAGTGGTCCCTTTTGGGAACTCGTACAAGATGACCGACCACGTCCCGGTGGCTCGGACCCAGCCATCGAGTTGGTAGGTCTTGTCCCCTTTCGCGGGAATTCGCTCTGCTGAGGTGCGGACCCATTCTCCGGAGTCGTTGCTGTGGACGATGTGCTGGGAGCAGTCTCCGTGTTTGGTGTTGGCGGCGTCCAGATTGAAGCTCCCTTCAGCGCCTCCGTGTATGTTGATGTTCCAGCCATCAGCACTGCCGTTTCCGTCGCTGTCCTTCTCAAAGGATGGCTCGGGCAGCAGGTTCTCGAAGCCATCGTCCGCGAATGCGGAGATCGCAGAGATGGTCAGAAGTAGGACGGCAAGGGAACGGACCCAGGTCTGTCGGTGCATGTGAGTTTCTCTTCAACTGGGGATGGCGTGTCGTTGCGGGAGTTCTTGTGCGAACGTAACGAGTGCGTGGCTTCAGTGCAAGGGGCGAGTCTGCCCGGGGTTACCGTGAGGGCGTCCAGGCAGTTGACTTGCCTTGGGTGCACATGTAACTTGAGCTGTGCTAGATACGAGACTGACCAGCAAGAAGGACCGTTCACAGTCGCATGAACCGCTTTGAGCAAAAGACAATGGCCCATGCTTGTGCCCTTACCTCCCGGTTTGGGTACGACCACGTGTCGCCGTGGTCTGTTTGCTCGCGCGGATTGTCGCTGACTGCTACGTAAGCTGTCCGGACGTTTCCGAAAGGCCCGCCGCGAGTGATCGCGGCGGGCCTTTTTTGTTGCCCCGGAACCGGAACCCCAGAACGAGAAGGAGAATGTGAAGATGAAGACGCACCAGCCCCGTAGAAGTTTGGCCGTAACTGCGAACTCCGCGAGACTTGTTCAGGCTCGTATTCAGGATCCGCAGTTCGCGGATCTCTGCCAACGGCGACTCGTGAGGGGAGGGCCCGGCGATGGCTGAGCGGAGACTACAACAACAGATACGACTCTTCTGTGCGTTCCGCGTCCTTTCGGGCGGACTCTCATGCTGCGTACCTGTCATCGTGTTGTTCTGGCAGAAACACGGTTTGAGTCTGACCGATGTGACGCTGCTCCAGGCTATCTTTTGTCTTCTGGTCGTGGTGTTGGAGGTCCCCTCCGGCTATGCCGCGGACAGGCTTGGGAGGAAGCGCGTGATCCTGCTGGGGAGCATCGCTTCAGCATTGGGTGCGGCGATCTACGTCATTGCGCACGGTTGGTCGTGGTTCCTAGCCAGTGAAGTGTGCTTCGCCTTTGGCATCTCAATGGTGTCGGGGGCGAACTCCGCATGGTTGTATGACCTGCTGCTGGAGAACGGTCAAGAGAGCCGGTACGAGGAGCTGTGGGGGCGATCGCAGGCTTACTCGATGGGCGGCTACGCCGTGCTGTCTGTCTGCGGCGGGGTCCTCTACGAGCTGCATGACCGTGCGCCCTTCTGGCTTGGGGGCATCTTGATGGGGCTGGCGGTCTTGTGTGCCGTCTGTCTGGAAGGTGATGCGCCGGACGAGCACAGAAGTGAGGAGCGCGGTGGAGCGGCGCCAGCTTCCATGGTCGAAATACTGAGGCGGAATCTGCTCAGCAACAGGTCACTTGTCCGGCTGCTGGTCGGCAGTGCCTTGGTCTTTGCTGCCACGCAGGTTGGGCTGTGGTTCTACCAGCCGTACATGGTCCTCTGCGGCGTGCGGCCCCGGTGGTTCGGGCTGGTCTTTGCTTCGTTCCACGTGGTTGCCGGAGCGGCGTCTCATCGGTCTGCCAAGCTGGACAGCTGGTTCGATCGCCTGCCTTTTGGCGCAGGCCCCCTGCTGGTGTTGGCTGCGAGCCATCTCGGGATGGGAATCGCAGCGGGGATGGCGGGGTTGCCGTTCATGTACCTGCAGCAGGTTGTTCGGGGTTGGTTGGTGGTGTCCCTCTCACGGCGGGTCAATGAGGTCGTGGCGTCTTCTGAACGGGCGACGCTTCTCTCATTCGTGTCTATAGGCAACCGAGGGGCGTATGGTCTGGTCCTTCCCTTGGCCGGCATGGCCGGCGACTGTTGGGGATTGCCTGCTGCCATGTCCGTGATCGGCAGCGTCGTGCTGGTGGTTGCCGTGGGTATTGCCTGTTGTGGGCGCACTTGGGTTTGCTGCCCAAAGGTCGCTCGCCCTGCGGACGCGGTCGAGTGATTGTTCTTTGATAAGAAACGCGGCGGGCCGATCCGGCGAGACGTCGGGTCGGCCTGCTTCGTTCCGGCCGGTTGCGGTAGGAGAACCGGCTCCTCCAGGGATGGGCAACCGGACGGGGTGGTCCACGCTCTCACGCTTCTCCAAGGAAGACCCCTCCCGCTGGTCAGGGCTCTGCCGGAAGGGGGCAACCCCTCCCGCTGGTCAGGGCTCTGCCGGAAGGGGGCCTGTTGGCGGTGTTCCGCGTGGCGTTTGCGGGAAACGGGGACATGGTAGGGTGTTTCATTCTGGGCAACTCTCTTGGGCGATGATTTGAAGGGCGATGCAGATGTTTGATTTGAGTGGTAAGACAACGTTGGTGACGGGGGCTGGTTCCGGGATTGGGCGGGCGATTGCCGCGGTCTTTGCGGAGACGGGAGCGATGGTCTGGGTGGCGGATGTTTGCCCGGAGGGCGGACAGGAGACGGTGAGCCAGATTACCACAGCAGGGGGCAGCGCGTCCTTCATTGAGGTGGATGTTGCGGACCCCGCTGCCTGTGAGAGTGTAGCGGAACGGGTTGGTGCCCTGGACAGCCTGGTCAACAACGCCGGTATTGGGCTGGTGGGGACGATTCTGGAGACCAGTGTTGAGGACATGCAGCGGATGTATGACGTGAACGTTCTGGGGGTCTTCAACATGAGCAAGGCATTTCTGCCCGGGATGATTGAGCGTGGCGTCGGCGTGATCACCAACATGGCGTCGATCGGTGGCGTGGTTGGTGTGCGTGACCGCCTGGCCTATTGCATGTCGAAATTCGCGGTGGTGGGGATCACCAAGACGATGGCTCTGGACCACGCGGAGCAGGGGATACGGGTGAACTGCATCTGTCCCGGCCGGGTGGAAACGCCGTTTGTACAGCTGCGCCTGCAGGAGTACCCCGACCCGGAGGAGGCGTACCGCGAGATGTCCGCCACCCAGGCTTTGGGACGCATGGGCAAGCCCGAGGAGGTGGCCGGCGCTGCTGTGTATCTCGCCAGCGATGAAGCCGCTTTTGTCACCGGGACGACCTTTATGATCGACGGCGGCTGGAGCGCGGGGAAGTAGCCTTATGAGGATTACGCGCGTAGAGGTGTTGGACGTGCGTTTCCCCACATCGGTGGGGCGACACGGCTCCGACGCCATGAACGTGGACCCGGATTACTCCGCAGCTTATGTCGTGCTCCACACAGATAGGGCGGACGGACCGAAGGGACACGGACTGACGTTCACGTTGGGCCGCGGCAACGAGATCTGCGTCGCGGCCGTGGAGTCCATCGCTCCCCTGCTGGTGGGGGAGAGTCTCGAAGGCATCTGTGCAGACATGGCGGCGTTTTGGCGACGGTTGGTCGGGGACAGCCAGCTCCGCTGGATCGGGCCGGAGAAGGGGGCTGTGCACATGGCCGTTGGGGCGGTGGTCAACGCAGTTTGGGATCTCTGGGCCCGGACTGAGAGGAAGCCGCTCTGGAAGTTGTTGGCCGATCTCAGCCCTCATGAGCTTGTAGCCTGTGTGGATTTCCGGCACATCACGGATGCGTTGACACCTGATGAGGCCCTCGACCTGCTCGAACGACGGCGACCCGGTCGCGCAGCACGTGAAGCCGAGATGCTGGCGGACGGCTATCCCGCCTACACGACGTCCGCGGGATGGCTGGGCTACTCGGACACAGAGATGCGTGAGCGCTGTCAGCAGGCCATGGTCGAGGGCTTGACCCATGTCAAGATGAAGGTTGGGCGTGACCTGTCGGATGATGTCCGCCGGGCCGGGATTCTGCGTGACGTGCTTGGTCCTGACCGGAAACTGATGATGGACGCGAACCAGGTGTGGGATGTTGGGGAAGCGATTCACAACATGAAGGAGTTGGCGGCTTTTGATCCGTGGTGGATCGAGGAGCCCACCAGTCCGGACGACGTGTTAGGGCACCGAGCGATCCGCGAGGCTATCGCCCCGATCGGGATCGCCACCGGGGAACAGTGCCACAACCGGATCATGTTCAAGCAGTTCTTCCAGGCTGATGCGATCGATTTCTGCCAGATCGATGCGTGTCGTCTGGGAGGCGTCAATGAAGTCCTTTCTGTTCTCCTGATGGCTGCGAAGTACGACGTACCCGTGTGTCCTCACGCCGGTGGAGTTGGGCTCTGCGAGTACGTACAGCACCTCAGCATCTTCGACTACCTCTGTGTGAGCGCCTCCTTGGAGAACCGAGTGATCGAGTACGTCGACCATCTGCATGAACACTTCCTTGATCCTGTCAGGATGAGGAACGGCCGCTATGCTGTCCCGCAACAGCCCGGGTTCAGCGTTGCAATGCAGCCGGAATCGGTGGCGTCGCACCGTTTTCCGGAGGGGAAGGTGTGGTCGGCGTGGGGGGAGGATGCCCCCAGGTAACCCGGAATCACGACAAGTCGAGCTCCTCATGGCGGCCGTCCTGGAGAGCGGCGGTCTCCGCCGTGTTTCAGTTCCGTCCGCACGCACAACCGCCGAGGACGGCGGCTCTCCAGAAAGACAGATCCGTCCGCTACTTCCGAGCGCGCCCTATCACACAGGCGTTGCAGTGTGAATTTCGCGCAGGGCTCTGTGAGTGAAGACAGAAGGACTTTTTGCTGATGACCATCTCGGTGGTACACACATTGACCCTAGGGATCACCTTGTTCGGGGTACTGGCCTCGGCGGCGGGACCCGTCCCCTGCACATTCTCCTGTTCGTTTGACGGGAGCCTTGACCCGCAGATATCGGCTGGTTCGGCAATGGCCATGGCACGGCAGGAGGCGTTCACGACCGGGCGTGTCGGGAAAGCCCTGGCCGTGGACGCACCCTCTCAGGCCGCAGCATATCTTGCCTCGCACAACTTGCCCAAGGATCGGGGGAGTTGCGAGTTCTGGATCCAGCCCCGATGGGAGGCGGGGGACCAGAAGCGTCAGGGCTTCGTCTGTGACGAAATCGAGGGGGCCAAGGTTGGCATCAACACGATCTGGATCTGGAAGATCGGCAGCTCACTGCGCTTTGACGTGCGCGACCCGGAGGACCATTACATCTGCACCAGCATCGCGGCTTGGGAGAAGGGATCCTGGCACCACGTGGTTGCCAACTGGGACGTTGGGCGGGGCACGTCGCTCTACGTGGATGGTGAGATGAAAGGGGAGCGTGAGTCGACTTGGATTTCCCGGGCCGGTTTGCGCTTTCTGGTCGGTCGGCGAAAGCGGAGTTCAGAGGCGGCTGAGGCTTGCATCGATGAGCTGCGAATCTACGCTCGGCCGTTGACGGCTGACGAGGTCGCTCTTGCTTACGCGGGAACGCTGTTGATCGCCCCGGCTCCAAAGCCTGCGCACTCTCCGTCGGTCTCGGCCGTGATATCCGAACGGCGGGAACCGAAACTCCTCTTCCATCTCCCCTTTGATGGCACGTGCACGGCCGCTCAGGCTGGTGGCAACGGGGAACCCGTCCTTCAAGAGGGTGTGGATTTCACCCCGGGGGTCAATGGACAGGCTGGAGTCTTTGTCGCTGGAGCCGCCCTGAAATTCGCTCGGCCCGGTAACATCCGGAAGGAGGCGGGCACGATTTCGTTCTGGTACAGGCCGCTGTGGACGCCTGCTGCTCTGGCAGACAAGATGGATCGCGAGTACTGGCGTTGCTGCTTTGTAGAAGCGCCCCGGCCGGCGGAGCGGAACGGGTCCAATATGACGTGGCTGTGGTTTTGGGGCGATCGCCTGCGCTTTGACGTGAGTAATCTGCGGGATAGCTACACCACCCACAACATCACTGGTTGGGGAGCGGATCGTTGGCATCATATTGCTGCAACCTGGAACCACCGGACCGGTACCCAGATCTACATCGACGGGGAGCCGCGGGGCGTCAACCGGGACGGGAGTTCTGCCGTACTCCCGACGTCCTGGACCGTATTCGACACCTTCCCCTTCTTCCACATTGGTTCAAGTGGGCAAGGCCAGAGCGCCGAGGGCTGGATCGACGATTTCCGGATCCACGACCAGGATTTCAGCGCTGAAGATGTGCGTGCGGAATTCGCAGCCGTCTTTCGCCTGGTCGCGGAGTTTGTGAAGCCGGGAACGCCCTATGTTCGGGTCGGCAAGCCTGCGACCATCGATTGGCAGATCCGGTCTCGGGCCACCCGGCCGCACAAGGGAACGGTCGACTGGCGCCTGCTGGGACCGGACGCCACCGTGTTGGGTCGCGGAGAGGGCGTGCGGATAGATTTGGGGGACGGGACCCAGCCTGCTGCGATGCGGCTTGAGTTTGTGCCACAGAAGCCCGGTCGACACGTGATTGAGGTCGCCTGGTTGGCGGGTGATGCTGAGCGCTCCGCGGTGTTGCCGTTCTACGCCGTTCCGCCGGAACCGACAGGGGCACGCCCCATCGAGTTGGACATCGAATTGCTTGAGACGATCGACGCCGCGAAGCCACTGCCGGAGGAACGTACGGCTCAGGTCGGGGATCCGCGGGTGGTTGAGTCCGACCTCGGGCCATACCTGGAGATGGAGACCGCGCAACGCAGTCGGTACGCGGTCCGGCTTGCTCTGCCTGAGGCGGATGCACCGTATGTCATCGAGGTGGACTATCCTGACGACAAGCCTCGGACGATGGAGATCCTGGCCCAAACGGTTGCCGGTAACGGCGGTGAGTATGAACTCCAGACGGGCGTTTACTGTGGCGACGAGTACCCGCTCTCGAACCGCATCCTGACCCATCGCTGCGTGCTTTGGGCCAAGTCGAAAGACATGGCGCTGATTTTCATGACGGCGGAGAAAGGGCGGCCGGCTGCGTTTTCTGCGGTTCGTGTTTTCCGCCTGCGAGGACGGCTCCCGAACAATCTCACGACGGCCGCAGAACCGGTCAACGGCTCTCGTCGACACGTGGGTGTCTACTACGAGGACCCGGCGCTGTGTTACGACTTCGGCGGGCACGACACCATGCCCCATTTCGAGAAGACGATCAGTCGTCTGATGGACTACATGGAGTACTCGGGCCAGGATCTGTTCATGTATCCCGGGGTTTGGTACCACGGGCCGCTTTACCCGTCCCGGAGCCAGAAGTTGGCCATGTCCCGTACGCATCCCGACAATTTCATCGACTACATCCTGACGCGATTCGCTGACCGCGGGTTGAGTTTCATTCCTACGCTGAACGTCCATGATCTGTCGACGCTGACCAGGTACAAGTGCACCGAGGAACTGATGGCTTCCAACACCATGCCGGGATCGCCGTTGATGATCTTCGCTGACGGCATGCCGAACATGGGAGGATGGCATGGCACGCCGCCCAACTACAACCCCCTGCACCCCGACGTGCGTCAGGCCTTCCTGGCCCTGTTCGATGAGATGCTTGAGCTGTACGGTGGCTACCCGTCCCTCAAAGGGATATGCCTCCATTTGCCGCGACATGTGGCGCTCTGGTTCGGCCATGAGGAGGCCGGCTACAACGACTACTGCATCGATGCTTTCGTGGAGGACACAGGGATCGCGATTCCGGTGGACCGTGCTGATGCGTCGAGAGTGCGCAAGCGCTATGCGTGGTTGAAACAGAATGCCTGGGAGGACTGGCTCGCCTGGCGTTGTCGGGCCATCCACGGTTTCTATCGGGAGATCGCCGACAGGATCACGGCGACACGCGGCGATCTGAAGCTGATCGTCAACAGTTACCGGCCCAGTATCCGCGACTGTTGGGAGGATGCGTCATATATGGAACCGGGATACGTGGCGCGGATGAACCGGGAAGCTGGTCTGGATCCGGCTTTGTTCCGGGATGATCCCGGGATCGTCATTCAGCAGACGATTTACCCGGCTGATTACCGCTGGTGCCGATCGCACAAAGGAGGCAATCAGCGCGAGCGTCAGAGACAGCGCCATTTTGAGGCACAGTCGTTTGCCGCGCTTTCGGCCGCCGGCACGGGCTGGGTCAATATGCACGATCGTTACTGGGAGGACTCGGTTGGACGTGGAGAGAGCAAGACCGCGTCTCCCTGGCTGAACGAGACGGGGTGGCGTGTGTCGACCCTGAACGCGACCCCGCTGCAGTTCATGCAGCATTACCTTGCCGCTCTGCGATTCTCTGATGTCCAGACGTTCACCAAGGGCGGGTTCCTGATCGGGACCCACGGTGTCGAGGCCCCGCTCGCGGAGTTCGCACGTGCGTTCAGAGCTCTGCCTGCCGTCCCTTTTGCGGACCTCGCATCCGGGCCCGAGAGCGACGTAGTGGTACGCTACCATCAGGGCGCTGATGGGCTCTACTTCTACGCGGCAAACACCGGTGGTGAGGCGGCAGTGGCCTCACTGCAGGTCAAGGGCGATTTTGCGGCCCTGGTCGACCTGAGAAGCGCGGGCAGGATTGACGTACGGAACACCGGCCGTCTAACGATCAAACTCCCTCCGTACAGCCTCAAGAGCTACCGTGCCGAGGGCAAGAGGCTGGTTTTGACGAGAGAGTAGAGTTGATCTCGGAGCACATGGCCGGGAGCCGGGTTAGGGGATACCTTGGAGAAGAGAGTGGAGTGAGACCCGCCATTGCAGACCGCCTGGTTGAAGCAGCCAGCGGACCGGGTCGCTAACCGTCGCTGCTGACCGCAACGATTGGCCGGAACCATCGAGAGGAGACAGGACAATGGACAATTCTGGTGCTTTGGTTGCTCTTATCCCGATACTGTTCTTTCTTTTCTGCGGCGTCCTGGCAATCGGGGCCATGATCCTGTGGGTCTGGATGCTTGTCGATTGTGCTACGAAGGAACCTGATGAGGGGAACAACAAGCTGGTCTGGATCCTGATCATAGTCCTGACTCACTGGATCGGGGCGCTGATTTACCTCCTGGTCCGACGCCCACAGAGAATGCAGGAGAACGGGCACTGACGCCGCCGGCCTCCCGCCACGAATAGCCACGAACGGGCCGCCGCCTACTGGGACAGACGGCAGAGAGATGACGACCCCCAAAGACATCGTCCGCGACGGACATGATGTGGTTTCGTTTGCGTATCGGGGGGATGCCCTCGATACAGACGGCGATCCCTGCTACGGCGACTTGGTTGGCCTGCTGCTCTCACACCTCGACGCCGGGAGTCGGGTGCTTGACCTGGGCTGTGGGTGCGGGATTCCTGTCGCACGGGATTTCGTAGCCCGTCACCACCACGTCACCGGGGTCGACATATCGCCCGTGCAGATTAGGAGAGCCTGCACGCTTGTTCCTTCAGCTGACTTTATCTGCTCGGACATGACGAGTACCGTTTTCCCGACGGCGGGGTTTGACGCCATCATATCGCTTTATGCCATCATTCACGTCCCTCTTGAGGAACAACGGGGCCTATTCCGCCTGATATCGACTTGGCTGAAGCCAGGCGGCTGGCTGCTCTGCACGGTTGGGCATCGCATGTGGACGGGAACGGAGGAAAACTGGCTCGGGGTCAATGGCGGGACCATGTCTTGGAGCCATGCTGACGAGGACACATATGGAGAGTGGCTTCGAGATCTCGATTTCCAGATCGTCAGGAAGCAGTTCATCCCGGACGGAGAAGGAGGACACACGGCCTTCCTCTCGAGACGTGGCAGGAGAACAGAATGACCGGACCGAGGGAACCGAAGCTGGCCTTGCTCTGCACCATCGGCTTGTGGCTCGCCGTGTGCGGATGTGCGTCATTCCACCAAGCGTCGCCCACGGAGCAACTCCTTTCTCCTGAGAACGTGGCCAAGTGGGTTCTCGCCCGGGGATACGAAGATCGTTCCCCGTGGATATTGGAAGACGGAGCCTACTCAGGGGTGAACAGCATCGTTGCGTATCCGGAGCAGTACTCGGACTTCACTCTTGAGTTCGAATTCCTTTTCCGGGGAAAGGGGGAAGGGGGTATCCAACTCCGTGGCGACTCAAACGCGGTCAGGAGCTGGACAGTTGGGTACGAACTTGACGTCGATTGGGCATCAGACCGCAAGCATGGCCACATTCACTTCCCGGTCAAGCCGCAGCCTTACGGAGGCGATGCCCTCTTCAGTGTCGGCGAATGGCACGCGGTCCGGGTGATCGCTAGCGGCCCGAAAGTCGTTGTACACCTTGACGACAGACAGGTCTTGCAGTTCGAGGACTCGGAGCACCTTTCTGGACAGATTTGTCTTCAAGGCGAGAAGGACGGCGTCCTTTACAGGAATGTGCGAGTGCGGGAACTGGAATAGGTAACTCCCGGTTCGTCCGCATCTTTCCGCTGGACACCGGGGCTGCAGGCGGCCGACCGCCAAACCGATGACGGAGACTGGGCAAGAATGAATGAGGCACGGGAGATGGATGCCTGTGGGCTCCGTCTGACCGCAGTGCCCAACCAGGCACGTCTTCACCTGCTTAACGGTTGCGCAAATGTTGCCGTTTGAGTCGACAGGAGGGAACGGACATGAAACAGAAGATCGCGGCACACCTTTTTCCGCTGAGCTTTGTCGTTGGGGCCGCCTACTGGCTATTGTCTCCTGTTTTGTTCGGGAGATACGAGCCTTGGGACTACAGTCTGCCGTTGTACTGGGCTGTCATGTCTGTCGCTGGATTGGTCTTGGGACTTCTGGGCGGCAGGCACTCCTGGGTGGGGATCGCCGGTCTCTATGCCGGGCAGTGTCTCATTTTGTACGTTCGACCCGCGCCGAATCAGATGGAGACGGCACCTCTGCATTTCGTGCTCCTTATACTGGCCATACACACGTCACCAGCGGTTCTGGCCGCCTCAGTGGGATGGCTGGTCAAGAAAGCCATCGACAGAAGGGGAAGACCCAACAAGACCGATCCCCCAGACGCCGCATCTGCTTCCCCGGAGGTCTAGTGCCAAGCTGTCGAAGTCAGGGCGTACACTGACTTGCGCAGCTTGGTACTTGCAGCGAGGCAGAACCCGGACGTGAATTTTGGGGCCCCCGACGGTCTCGTATGGGGGGAACGGGCACTATCTCATTCACCAACGACACAGGGGCGTTGGGGTCTTATCCTGGCGCCATTCGGAAATGGTGTTGGAGGAGGGGCGCCCCTTCTGTTGAGCAGGGCAAGCCTCGACCGCCGGTTTCCCGTTCAAGCACTATCTTACCGAAGGGGGATACTCAAATTCGAACGCTGGCGTGAGAACAAGGACACTACCGCAATGACACAGCATGTGAACGAAATGGACGTGCCTTCCCCCGCTTTGGCTGATGAGGAGGCGTTGGAACTGGCGCGTATCTGGGCAACCAGTGAAGGGCAGCATATACAGTTCAGATCGGACCTTTGGGACGATCCTGCGACCTGGGGTCTGGTGCTGGTGGACTTTGCCAAACTCATCGCAAAGGGGTATGACAAGGACTCCGGCTTGGATTACGAGACCGCGCTGTCTCGGATCAAGGAAGGGCTCGATGCTGAATGGGACGCCAAAGAGGACGAGCCTGAGCTGACGGAATGAGTCAGGCGGAGCCCGCGTCAATGGCATGTAGGTGGACCTCGGCCTCCTTTCGCTTTCCCCACCGTGGCGGAACGGTATGATGAGAATCAGCAGGACAATCGGCGTTTGCCTTCTCATCCTGTCCGTGGCCGTTGTTGCGGTCGCTTTGCGTGAGAAAATTCAGATGGGGAAGGCCTATCGCTCTGCTGTGGAAGATGTTCTCCTGACCCTTCATGGCGGCGATGTCGGCAATTCCTCCGTTCTCACCGTCAGCTATCGATTCGCGCACGGAGTCGAGGTCGTCAACGGCGAGCAGATACGGGCAACCGACGCAGGCAGAGCGGATGTCAAGATCGTCCAGGGAGACATGACCGCCTTTCTCATCTTCAAGGAAGGCGCGACTGGACGTGCTCCCTGCAAGCGCGATGAGGCCGCCGCCGTCAGGATTGTTCGCCCGTTCCTCGGAGATATGTCATTCAAAGCGTCCGTGTGTGGCTGTGAGATGATGGCACCACTGATTGCCCTTATTCTGGCTTCCGCGCTGGCGGTGGTCATGACGGGGATCGGCTTGTTCCTTCTGTTCCGTAAGGGGGCCGGCAGCGCGGTCAACGCGCAGAGCATTGTCAGTGAGTCAGAGGTCAGAGAGGAGAGACAATGTCAGACGAATCGCCCGAATCAACAGTCGAACGCATAGGCGGGTACCTTCACCGGGTTGTCCCGATAGTCGACAGTGCCGGCAAGGTGTTGGACTATGCGCTAAAGCCCGTGATGGTGGAGTTCCGGCCGCGCGACATGATGCAGGTGGTTGTCGGGGCTTCCCTCCTTGCCGTACCCGTAGCCTTCACTGAGGAGACTTGGAACCTCGGCGAGAACCTGCCATTCGCGAACGTACTGATGCTCAGTGCACTTTCGGTCCTGTTCGTCGCCCTCTTTGTCTATTTCAATTTCTATCGCTTCTCATTCAAGGGACACGTTGGCCAATACTGCATGAGAGTTCTGGCGATATACCTGTTCTCGCTGGTTGTCGTGGGAGTTCTGCTGACCATCATTCAGAAGTGTCCCTGGTCAACGGACACTCTCCTGGCCGTCAAACGTATGCTGATCGTTGCCTTTCCTGCCTCCATGAGTGCGGCGGTGAGCGACACGATCAAGTAGGTGTGGTGACGCATGGTCCCGCAGCCGATGCTCGGGCTGCTGGGCTCGCCTTCTTCATAGGAGCCAATGACTATGACCGTCGCATGGACCGCACCTGGCAGCAGTGCCTCAGCAGGGAGGCGTGTGCTGGGGCTCTCGTGTCTCGTCGTGGCCCTGTGGTCGGCCGGACTGGGGCGTGCCGAAGGGGGCATCCCGCCGCAGAGCGACGAGCATACCGTCGCGTTGTTGCACTTTGATGACATGCAGGGGGAGGTGGCTCGGGACTCGGCGGCAGGCAAACACGACGCAATGCTCGAGACATGGCCGGGGAACCCGGAGTGGTACGAGCATGGACGCTTCGGGGGGTGCCTGGCCTTTGACGGGATCAACCAGGACGGCGGGGGTGATGGGCGAGGCGATGCTGACGGATTGATCTGGATGAACGGCTGTACCCCGGAGCCGTCGTGGCCTGGTTTCACCGTTGAGATGTGGGTGCGTCACGCGCACGTGGATGGCTGGCAATTCTATGTTCTCAACCCAAGCGCCTTCTCGTTCGTGGCCAAGAAGGACAAGATTTATTCGGGCTTCAAGCCTGCCGAGTCCGAGTGGGTGGAGGTCTGGTCGACGCCGTGCCTGAAGGTCGACCTGTGGCAGCACATTGCGCTCACGTACGACGGAGAGACTGTCCGCCTTTTCTGTGACGGCTCCGAGGTAGGCAAGACGGCGGTCCGGGGCAGCGTGCCGGCGGGGCGGGAACAGGCGGTTGTCGGCCACGACTCGGACCTGCGCGCGAGCCAGATCCGTGGCATGTGCGGGATGATCGACGAGCTGCGGGTCAGCAGCATTGCGCGGACGCAGTTCCCAACCGGGCCGTATCAGCCGAAGGACCGGATGACCGGCTTCAATGCGCGACCTTCCGCCCGGGGCGCTCACGAGTTTCGGGAACCTGAGCCCGTCGTTCGTGACGTGGTGGTGACCGGTATCGTGTTCGAGGACGGCAACGGTAACGGTCGTCGCGAAATCAATGAATCAGGGCTCCGGGATGTCGAGGTCACGAACGGTGAGACGATCATCCGTTCCGGGGCGGAAGGGGACTACCGATTCCAGTTCAATGTTGAAGAGTACCGACTCATCTACGTCACTCTCCCAAACGGCTTCCGAACGACCTCGCCTTGGTATCAGCTCATCGACCAGGACGGCACGGGAACGGAGTATACGTTCGATTTCGGGCTCCAACGTGATCCGGCCTCACTCAAGCAGGACTTTTCGTTTCTGGTGACCGCAGACAGTCAGTTTGCCTCAGCAGAGGAGGGACGCCTCTTGCGCGAAGACATGGCCCAGATCACCCGCACGACCGGGAAGCCCCGGTTTCACGTCATCTGCGGTGACCTGACCATGACCGGTTGGCTCTCGGAATGGCGACTCTACGCGGACGCTATGGCTGCGATGAAGCTGCCGAACTACCACGTGTTCGGAGGCCACGGTGGTAACTACCTGGCCCGAACAGAGCACAGACGCGGTAGCGTGCACCATTTCAATCTCTTCTGCGGTCCGAGTTATTACTCCTGGAACTACGGCGGACGGCACTTTGTAGTAACCAACAGCGTCGGCTATATGAGCGACGCGGGCCGGGCTCGCCAGGAGGCGTGGATCAAGGCTGATCTGGACCTGCTTGAGCCCGGGACGGAAGTGATCGGGATCGGCCACTACCCGGTCCGGCTCGCGACGTGGCGCGGAGATCTCAAGCAGGTCGCCGGGTTCTACGGGCACTGGCACGAGAACTACATGTTCCGACATGAGGACGTTCCCTATCTGTGTACCAACCCGATCCGCGGTCGGGATTGGGGCTCCTATACCCGGGCCATGCGGTTCTGTCGGCTGGAGGATGGAGTTCTGCAGACCGAGATCCGGCCGACTGGTCAGCACCAGCGTGTTCAGTTCATACAGCCCTATGACGGTCAGCACGTGCCGCGTGGCCGCGTTCCGTTCCGCGTTGCGGCTCTGGATACGGCATCTCGCGTCACTGGCGTCACGGCAGAGATTGTGTGCGATGAGCGTGTCGTGGCCGCCCCGGTTGTCAGACAGCTTGGGCAGTTTACCTGGGGCAGTGACTGGGACACGACTCAGCTGCCCCCGGCGACCTACGAGTGTCGCGTCACGGTGCGCGACGACAGATCCGAGGTGTGGCCGGTTCGAACCTGTCGTTTCAGGGCGGCCTCCCGTCTGGTCGCGCAACCCCGGCCCGGAGCCGACTGGCCTGCCTTTTTCCGGAGCCTTGATGGTCTACGCGCAGCAGACGAGAAGGCGTCTGCTCCCCTGGACCTGGTCTGGAGTGTGCCGACTGGCGGGCGTAACCAATGGGCCACGTCGCCGATTGTCTTCGGCAGTAGGGTGTACGTGGGACCGGAGAACATGAACACTGGTGACGGGGCTTCAAGCATTCAGTGCTACGATGCAGGGACGGGGGCCCAGGTTTGGCGCACCGAGGTCGATTCTCCGGTCCGTTTCAGTTTGGCCGCAGCGGCGGGACATGTCTTTGCCCAGACGCACGAGGGTATGGCATGGTGCCTGGACGCTGCGACCGGTGCCGTGAAGTGGCAGACGCGTGCCTACCCGCATGGGTTCCACGCACGATCGGACGACACGAAGTGCGCTCCGCATCTGCACGAGGGGAAGCTGATCACTTACTGTGAGCGTGGTCCCCTCACTATCCTGGACGCGGCGACCGGGAAGAAGTTGACCGAGTGGTCCCGTCCGGGCCCTCCGAGCAGAGACTACTTTGGCGGCCCGTTCCCCGGGAAAGACCGGATCTGGCTGGCTACGCTCTGGGGTGCGTTCGCGTGCGATCGGGAAACGGGGGAGGTCCTTTGGGAGACGAAGCTGCGGGAGCTGACGGGCCGCGGCGTCGCGATGGCGGCCGTCAAGGACGGAATCTGTTACGTGCGGGGCTACAATGGCGTGGCGGCCCTGAATGCCGTTGACGGCCGTGAGCTCTGGCGGGTCAAGGACCATGTGTACGGTGTCGTGCCGACCCCTACTGTCGCGGACGGTATTCTGTATGCGGGGGGGCAGCGCGTGAGCGCGATCGACGGCAAGACCGGCGAAGTACTGTGGCGTTACGAGGCCCTGCGAGAGCCGGATGAGAGCAATCGACGGCAGGTGTTTGCGGGGGCATCGACCCCACTCACATCCGGAGGGCTGCTCTTTGTCGGCCGTGATGACGGCGATGTGGTTGCCCTCGATCGGCGCTCTGGCGAACGCGTCTGGCGTCATCCTCTGTGCCTGGCGATCAAGTCTTCACCAGTCGTTTCAGGCAATATGCTTTTTGTCTATGACTTCGACGGCAATCTGAGCGCGTTCGCGAGCGCCTCGGGGGACTGACCTCACTGCTGTGTACTGACGCTCATGTTCTGGCAGACCGCATACGGAAGGCGTCCGGTGTAGTTCATGTCGGAGCTGAGCGTAACGTCTCCACCGAGGAGGTCGTAGATGTTTCCCGCCACCATGGTGTTCTTGACCCGTCCGGTGATCTTGCCTTTCTGGATTCGGTAACCGAGTCCGACATTGCAGGAGAAGTCGCCGTTGATGATGTTGCTCTGCCCGAAGCCCAGCAGGCTGCGGATGAGGATACCGTCGTCAATGTCTGCTATCAGATCGCTGCTTGAGGAATCGCCGGGCAGCAGGTAGGCATTCCACGGGGAGCTCCCGCTGTTTCCGGTCGGCTTTGCGTTGGCGAGGCCGGCGGAATCGAGATCGTAGAGGAAACGCTTCAGCACGCCGTTCTCGAAGAGCGTCTGCCTGCGGGTTGGGATTCCATCACCATCGATCACAGCGCTGCCTCCTGCAAACGGGACATGCGGGTCGTCAATGATGGTCATGGCAGGGGCGAGAACGCGGTCTCCCAGGCGGTCGGCGAGGGGAGAGTCTCCCTTGGCGACGTTTCTGCCATTGATGCCCATGAACACGGGGCTGAGGAACATGCCGAGCGTTTCCGGGGGAATGACTGCGGGCAGTCGGCCTTCGGGGGCGGGAACGATCTCTTCAGCCAGGCGCAGGTACTCCAGAGCGCGTTCGACGATGGCTTGCGGGTCGAAATACCGATCGGCATCGCCCCAGCCTCGGCCATCGGACGCGGACAGAATGTCTGTGCCCTCGGTGCGCTGCGCATGGCCTCCCAGGCCCCAACTCGTACCCCTGGATGCGTGATCAGTGCCGCCGCTTGTCACGAGAAGCCCTTCTGTCTCTTGTTTCCCGCACCCCGCGTGGATGTCCAGGCCGGAGTCGTAGTCCCTGAAACGGTCCACAATGAGGGTGCACGCCTCGATCATCTCCTCTCGTGTCATCGCCACGGTTTTCGCTGCATGGCGGGGGACGTCGGGGACGTCCGTGGGAGAGGGATAAGCGTCGAAATGGGCATGTCGGCCTTGACGGGCAAGGGCGATGGCGCCCTCGACCAGGTCGCCTAGGTCCTGCAGTCGATTCCCGCTGGTGTTGCCGACCCGACCATCGACGAGGACCGTGATGCCGAACCACAGATTCTCACTGGCCCCCGCTTGCTTGAGCCGTCCGCTCTCGAACCGGCAGTCGGTGCTTTCCTGGTGTGAGAGGCCGATCTTGGCGGCGCTCGCGCCGGATCGGCAGGCTTGCTCCACAGCGAGGCGGATCTGATCTCGAGTCTCTTGTGTCACTGGTGTTTTCATTGCAGTTCCCCTCTCTATCAGTTTCCGCCAACGACGACGTCTTGGATGCGTACATGGGGTGACCCAAATGACACCGGCAGCGGGGCCTGTCCGCCTTTCCCGCAGCCTCCTCCAATGCGACAGAGCACCAGGTCATCGGCGATTCCGTCGATGGCCTTGAGGGTCTCGAAGACGTTCCCGGTGAGGGTCACGTCTCGCAGGAGTTCGCCTTTGCGTCCGTTCTCGATGCGGTAGGCGTAGGCTGCGGAGAAGGTGAACATCTCCAGGGCTGTCTGGCCGCCGAACATGCCGCAGGCGTAGATGCCGTTGTTCACTCCGGCGAAGAGATCCTCAACCGGAGTGTCGCCGTTGGCGATGTAGGTGTTGGTCATGCGGACGATCGGGGGGACGCCTCGGCCGATGGCTCGGGCGTTGCCGGTGGGCTTCTCGCCCATCTTCGCCGCAGTTTCCCGGGAGTGAAGGTGTGCACTGAGAACGCCATCTGTGATCAGGTGCGTTTCTCCGGTCGGTGTTCCTTCATCGTCGTACGCCTGTGTCCCGATCAGGTCGGGGTAGCCGCCATCGTCGATGACGCTGAGCTCCGGGACACCGATTTCACGGCCCAAATGCATCAAGTCGCGCATCTTGGCGTTTTCATAGAGGAAATCGGCCTCGCTCAGGTGGCCGAAGGCTTCGTGGATGAATACACCGGCCATCTCCGGGTCGAGGATCACCGTCTTCGGCCCACCGTCGCACTTGGGAGCCTTCAGCAGGGCGGCAGCTCGCGCACTGACCTCTTCGGCTGTCTGTTCCAGGCCGAGAGCCGCATCATAGGTGGTGGTGGATGAGACACTCTTGTGTGCGTTCTGCACGAGGCTGCCATCCCGCGCTGTGGCCCGTAGGCGACAGACCATTCGGGGGCGCTCCTCCATGTAGTACGCCCCGCGCGTGGAGGCGAAGTGGACGGTTCGGAAGGCGTCACTGTAGCTGGCTGTACTCGTCTCTATGGCCGGTGTGGATGTGAGGAGGATGGTGTTGTAGCCATCGATCAGTTTGAGCTTTTCGTCGAGCGATACGCCTCGGAAGTCCCGTTGCATTTGCGCGGGTTGTTCCTGCTCAACCGGCGGGACCTCGGCCAGTTCGGTGACCTCTCTGCCCACCAACGCTGCGCATGCACACGCTTCCCGAACGTGGTCTGCCAGCCCTTCCGGGGAGTCGAAGGTCACGACACCCCATCCTCCCTTGGTGCAGGCTCGGACGATTCCCCCCATGAAGGTGCTGCGGCTGGCGTTCTCGATCTCGCGGCCGCGGTAGGCGAGGGATGTGTTCTCCTCAAGCTCGAACCGGATCTCCGCGTAATCGGCCGTGCTGTGCCGCAGAGCATCGTGTAATCTGTCTTTCATCATCAGCGCTCCCGGTTGGTGGTGCTGCTTAGCCTGTCTTGATTTTGAGTGTCTTGATCTCGAATGGCCGGAAGTAGAGGGACACGGTCGAGTTCTTCACCGTCAGAGGCTTCCCACTTTCTTCGAGCATGTTGGTCTCAGCGACGTGTTCCACATTTCCAGCAAATCCGATGTTGCACCAGGTCCCGCTGCGTTCGGCTTCGTAGAGCCGAATGACCAGGCCGGTTCCGTCTTCGGCCATCTTGACCACTTCAACGATCACGTTTGTCTGGTCGATCTGGACGAGGCTCTTCCCGATGGCGGGGACGCCGGTCGTCGGCGTCGCGAGCACGGGCATGTTGAGTTCATAGGCCGGCCGGATGACCGACTCTGTACTGAAGCCACTGTCGTGCGGCAGCAGTGAGTAAGTAAAGGCGTGTTGACCGTTGTCCCCTCTCGGGTCCGGGTGAGTACCCGACTTGAGCAGGGTCAGGCGCATGTCTCCGTCTCTGACGCTGAGCCCGTACTTGCAGTCGTTAAGCAGGGCTATCCCGAAGCGGCTCTCGGAGAGATCAGTCCACTTGTGGTTACAGATCTCGAACTGAGCGCGGTCGGCCGGTCGGTTCTCGTGGGTCGGGCGCTCCAAGTGTCCGTACTGGATCTCATGTCGGGCGGTTGCGGCAAGGACATCGACGGTGAAGCCGGCCTTGAGCAGCTTGTGTTTCTCCTGCCAGTCGACTGCCGTCTCGAAATCGACACGGGCGGTGGTGCTGTGGAAGACGACATGCTGTACGACCCGGGAGGCATCCCCCAGTTCGTATTCCAGTTGCAGACGAAGCTGGAGTGGGCCGTCCGCGACGACCGTTCGAGCGACCAAGCGAGTCTCTGCCTGCATCTTCAGGGCTTGGTCATAGTCGACATCCCAGTTGTCCCAATTAGCGGGGATATCCTCGCCAATCCAGAGCGTGTTGAGGCCCCCCCCTTTGGTCACCAGTTCACGTCGGGTGCGCTTGTCCACGAACGAGGCGATTCGGCCCAAACGGTCGAAGCGGACCTTGGCAAATGGTGTTTCCAGGGATTGCTTCCGAACCTTGAATGGGGAGGTCTCTTCGGGCTCACCGGTGGTCAGTGGGATGACTAGGGTTGCCAGCGCCGGAACGGTTAGCCCACTCACAACCAGTGCGGGAGTCCCATCGAGTTCCACAATCCGTTGGCATGATGTCCCGCCAATCGCGGGTATGTGATCGTCGGCAATGTCTCGGACAACGCACTCCCCCGTGCGGTCCCAGCTCAGGGAGTTGGCCAGGAGAACTGCGGCAGAGCCGCCAGTGTCCGCAGGATGAGCCTCTTGCAGGCCCTGGACAGCCAGTTCGGCAGCCTGGGTTTGGCACGCGCTCAGTTCGCGGATTGCCTGGTCGTTGACCGCGGGGATGGAACTGCCGGGGAGGATGTCATGGAATTGGTTGATCAGGAGTGTTTTCCACAGTCCGTTCAGAGTTCCAGTGGGGTATGTTGCGCCCTGCAAGGCGGCAAGTGTCCAGGCCAGTTCGGCGTTACGCAGGGCGATTTCGGACTTCCGGTTGCCCTTCTTCACGCCCGCAATGGAGGTCAGTGTGCCGCGGTGCAACTCGAGGTAGAGCTCTCCATTCCAGACCGGCAGGCAGTCGAGCTCATCGCGGACGCCCTGCATGAACGAGCTGACCGTGGTGTACTCTCCTTTTGGGCATCCTTCGAGGTCGCCCACACGGCGGGCCACTTCGAGCATCTCGAACTGCGGTCCCCCGCCGCCATCGCCAAACCCGAACGAGCAAAGGTGTCGATCCTGCACATCTGGGTGCTGAACGTCTCGCCATTGGCTGGCAAGGGTTTTCGGGTCTGGCCAGCAGTGGATCTTGTTGAAGTGGGTGATCACACTTGACCCGTCGATCCCCTTCCAGGTGAAGGTGTCGTAAGGCAGTCGGGTGGTGTCATTCCAGCTGAGCTTCGTGGTAAGGAAGAACTCGACTCCGCAGCCCTGCAGTATCTGCGGAAGGGCCGCCGAATACCCGAACACGTCGGGCTGCCAGAAGGTGTCTGAGCGCACGCCGAACAGGGCCTCAGTGGCGCGTTGGCCGAAGAGGAGTTGGCGGACGAACGACTCTCCGGAAGGGATATTGCAGTCCGGCTCGACGTACATGGCGCCATTGACTTCCCACGTTCCCCGCGCCACAGCTTCCCGTGCGGCGTCAAGCAGCTCCGGATAATACTGCTGCACCATCTCCATGTGGCAGGGGGCGCTCTGGATGAAGGTGAACTCCGGGTACTGGCGCATCAGGTTCAGGATTGACGAGAACGTCCGGGCGCATTTGCGTTCTGTTTCGGCGATGGTCCAAAGCCATGCTGTATCGATATGCGAGTGGCCAATAATACCCACTGTCGGCGTTGTGTCGCCGTTCCGGGCCCGGAGCAACGGCTGCATGAGACGTCTGGCTGCGGCAAGTTTCGGACGCCAACGCGCTTCTTCTGTCTCGCCCGGCATGGCATCGACTGCGGTGTAGATTTTTTGCAGTGCGCTGGTGATTCGGCCGCGTCGCAGACTGTGGTCGGGGAGCGTCTCCACGAGATCCAAAAGCACTCTCAGGTCGAACACGAAAGCGATGACATCTTCCCGGGCCAGCAGGAGTGAAAGCTGCTGGAATGTCCGGCGGAAGCGGGCCGGTCGTTCCTCGTCCCTCGGGGGAGCAATAGCATTCGGGCTCGAACCAACGCAAGGTGTTCCGGCGTAGGCTTCGATCGCGATGTCGTACGTGTGTTCAGTATCCCCTTCCGAGGTCAGCATAACGACGGGGTGGTTCGGATCGAAGACGCCGTTTGGGGTGCCGTCAACGACCAGCATCGCTTCCGGGGCGCCCGTCTCGGCGCAAATGTAGATGCGCTTTCCTGAGCAGCTCTCCGGCAGCTGTGTTCGGGTTCGGAACCACGCTGAACCCCATGGAGCGCCCCAGGAGAATCCACTGGTCACGGGCTGCCAGTCAGCCTGATCCCCCGGAGGAAGACGCAGGTGCTCGGCTGTCTCCACTGCTTTGACCCGGAGTTCTGAAACAGGCTCGAACAGGTAGGTGGTGTAACGCTCCTGGACGTGGCGCAGTTTGGGCAGGATCTTCTTGTCGGTGAGCATGGCAGAGATTTTCGGTGTGGGCGCTACTGTCCGGGGAGCGGCGCGCAGGGCCGTTCGGTCGCGGTCGGGACTCAACTATACGGCTCGCGGGGGGAACATCCAGCATGGTGAGGGGCTGCTTCAGCCTCCGCTGTTCGCGTGTGCAGTTCATGTCCGTCAGAGCCCTGACCACCGGAAGGGGGCTTCTTCTCGGCCCGACAGGAGGAAGACCGCTCACGCTGTGCGCGGCTCGGACGGGCAGGCCAGACCGCCTACCCCGCGGCGTCGGGACGCGGCTCAGTCCGGCCATTTCTGCTCGCCTCAAAGGAGCAACTGGGGTATGTTGTGGCATACAACGTGCTGTGATCGGGCGGGTGTCTGTTCGCAGCGCTGGCGCGCGCCGGTGTCAGACCGGCACGCGCGGCAGGAAGCCCACCTCCGTTCCCTCCACGGGAGCGATATGCAGTTAGGAGCGTTCTCTATGGTTCGCAGGCGATGTTCCTCGCAGGCGCGCACGCTTGATCGCCCGCATGCGGCGTTAACGAAATCCGTGTCATTTCTCATAAGTGTGACCCGTATCGCCTCTTTGGCGCTGTTGGTCAGTGCACCTCTGTGGGCATCCACGCAGCTGTCGGTCGGGACGTACCAGATCCAAGCCGAAGGCGATGGCTCCGTGGCGGATGTCACGGTGACGGTGGCCAACTCGGACAACCTGAGCTTGCTGCGTGTGCGAGTGGCCTTCGACCCGACTGTCGTTGAGTACGTCACCAGCAGTGCGCAAGGCGTCGAGCCCCGTGTTTCGCCTTTGTGGTTCGATGCTCAATTGACGGAGGAGGACGGCGAACATTCCATCCTGACCCTGACAGCCTTCGCCTTTGGTGGGGGAACGGCCGTGGCCGCTGCCCCGACTGGAGCCCCGACGTTTACCTTCCAACTCCAGGCGGTCGCAGATGGCGTTTCCACCCTCACGTTCCCCCGGAATGCCGACCCGGACCTGGACCAGCGAGCCGATTTGACCAACTCCCTGGCGGATACCGTGTCCACAGTTGCCGGACAGATCTCAGTGAACCCACTTCCCGGCGTTGTCTCGGTGGACAACGATGGCGCCTCGACACCGGACGGGTACTACAAGGAGGGGGACGCGATTGCTCTGTTGGTGCAGTTTGATACGGCTGTGGAAGTGACGGGAACACCGGCATTGACGCTGAGCACTGGAGGTGGGGCCAATGATGCCGTGGCGCACTACCAGAGCGGCAGCGGGACGGACACACTGACCTTTGCGTTCACGGTTGCCGCCGGGAACAACAGCAGCCGCCTCGAGTACCGCGATACGGGTGCTCTCACGCTTAACGGTGGAGGGATCGAGGCAACAGACTCTGATGTGTCTCGAACACTTCCCGCCCCCGGGGCCGCCGGCTCGCTCTCTATCAACGCAAGCATCGTGGTGGATACGAGTATCCCCAGCGTCACCCTCACAACTGACCAGAGCAGTCCCAGCAATGACGCGCAATTCGAGGTCGTTATCACCTTCTCCGAAGTGGTCCAGGAGTTTGTCAGTGGTGACATCGGTGTCACTAACGGCGCGGTTGTCGGTCTGGTCGAAGATGCCCTGCTGAGCGGGAGGAAGTGGACGGCCACAATCGATCCTACCGTGGACGGTGATGTGACGGCCTCGATTGATGCCGAGGTCGCTCATGACCTGGCTGGTAACACCAGCACGGCAGCTACGCCACTGACGGTGTCGTTTGACCGCCAGGCCCCGACCGTTACACTCACCTCAACGGAACCGAACCCTACGCCCAACCAGAGCTTTGAGCTCACGGTGACGTTCTCGGAAGTTGTGGAGGAGTTCGTTCTCGAATATCTGTTCGTGGTAAACGGGACGGCGGGCAATCTGCAGGTCGTGACGCCGGATGAGACCTGGACGGTCGACATCACCGCCACGGCCGAGGGCGACGTCACTGTCGATCTCGACGCAGGTGCGGTTGACGATTTGGCTGGCAACCCGAGTGTTGCTGCCGACCAGTTCTCGCTTGAGTTCTCGCTTGATGGAGTCGTTTCTCCACAGGCTGCCGTGGATGGTCCCTTTGGCGCTGTCGCTGACGTGCCCGTCTCGATTGATGTAGACCCCGGCACAACGGTGACGGAGCTCAGTTTCAGTATTGTGGTGGCGCCTGTTGGGGGGGCAGCGGCCCTGGTCGATCTGGCCTCGTTCACCCCGGCGGGGGGGCTTCCCGGGTTGTCGTTGAACAACAACACGGCGTTGCCGGGAACAATCCTGCTCAATTGGCAGGCCGGTTCAGGGCTCGCACTAAGCGGAGCGGGAACGGCGCTTGGGACCGTCTCCGTCCCGATCCCTGGAACGGCAGCGGAGGGGGAGACCTACACGATCACGGTCAACGTTTCCAGTGCGACGGACAACGGCACGACTCTGGATGTGGTTGGCCGAGAAGGTACGGTCACGGTAAGCCCCGCATGGTACCTGGTCGGCGATGTCGTCCCTGGAGGGGGAAGCGAATCGGGCGGGGGCTTTGGCGATGGTGTTTTGGACAGCGCGGACGTCCGCGCGCTCCGCTACTGGCAGTTCGGCATCCCCGCACCGGGTGATCCCGTGCCGACGAACGGCACTGACCGGTGGGATTCCTCCAATGCGTTCAGCGAGGATTCACCGCCCACGGCCGGAGGCGACGGAGCCGTGAACCAGTCCGATATCGATCTCACGTTCCGACGTTCCCTGCTGCCCGTGTCGTTGTTCCCTCGCTATGAACGCCGTCGATTGCTTGCCGGCGGACGGCAATCTCGAGACAGCCCCGCGCCGGATGAGACGGCCCCCCCGGCCGATGCCACACTGTCGATTGGCGATGTCGAGGAGGAGGCCGGTAACGTGGTCAGCATCCCGATTTCGCTCGAAGCCGGCAGCACGGTGTTGACGACTCTCCAATTCATCGCCTCGGTCGTTGCCAATGGTGAAGCAACTGACGTCTCTGCCGTTTCTTTCGTCAAGGATCCGGGACTGGCAGCGAACCCGGACTTCAATGACAACGCCACGGTGCCGGGAGCGGTCCTGGTTGGCTGGGCATTTGACATTGGCGGCGGAGTGACTGGCAGTTTGGTCATTGGTTCGCTTGAGGTGACGGTTCCGGTGGATGGCGTGTTTGGTGACACCTGGACCGTACGGATCGACCGTCCTTCGGGTACCAATGCCGGAACGCCGGTAGCGATGGCCGGTGCCGCCGCTACGATCGACGTGAAGCCGCCGGCCCTGGTCATTGACCTGGCGAGCCCGGGAACGGCTCAAGTTGTATCGATGGACGAAGGGACGGAACAACTGTGTTCCATCGACGTGTCGGGGGGTGTTCCTCCGTATACGTACGTCTGGACCCTGAACGATGTCCCGATCGATGGGGAGGAGAGCGTATCCTACACCCACGCTCCAGGGGCGGACGTCGTTGTTCATCCGGAGGGCACGGTGGACCAGACGCTGGTCTGCACCGTGACCGATTCATACCCCGTGCGAGCCTCGATTGACGCTGAGTGGAGTGTTACCGTCCAGGATGTTGATCGCGAGCCGGGCCCTCCGGTGATTTCTCTGGCCCCCACCAATCCAAGGACCGGTGAGGATGGCGTCCTCAGTGTGACGACTGGTGCTGTGGATCCGGACGACGATACCGTCATTGATTACGCTGTGACGTGGACGCTTCGGGGCAGTGAGCCGGTGGTGACCGTCGATGGAATCACGCTGGATAGCGAACACACCATGAAGGGCGAAACATGGGACGTGACTGCTGCGGCTGTCACTGATCCCTATGGCGCAACCGGCGAGAACGTGACCAGTTCGCAGGCGGCTTCCGCCAGTGTCACCATCGCCAACACGCCACCGGAGGGTAACACTGTTCCCCAGGTCGGCGTCCACAAGAACACGCTCAGCGTGATCGAGCTGACCGCTTCGGATCCCGACGTCGATCAGGGCGTTGACGCACTGACGTTCACGATCTCGACGCCTCCCGAACATGGTGCGTTGGCTGAGGCCGAGCGTGGCCCTGGCACGTTCACCTATACGCCCATACCTGGGTATACCGGTACCGACTCGTTTGCGTACCAAGTTGATGATGGAGACGCTCTGTCGGGCGCCGTGAGAGTCGACATCATCGTGCTGGACTATCTCCTCCGTTTTGACCTCTCCGGCGCTTCCATCGCTGCCCTTGAGTTGGGCATCCAGCAGGGGACAACGCCGGCCTTTGACATTGGCTGGGGGAGCATTCTTCCTCCTCCTCCGTCTGGCTCCGGTGAGGCAGTGTTTCTGGCTCCGGAGGGGGTCGAGCCTGCTTTGAAGCGCCTCCAGCGTGATGTGCGTGGCGGTTTTGCCGGACGCCATTGGCAGATTGAAGCTTCGGCTGATGCGAGTCGCGACATTGTGATCTCCTGGGATCCGGCTGAGCTCCCGGGGGACGTGACGCTGTTGGCCTGGCAGCTGACGGGGCGAGATGGTGAGGTTGTTCCCGGCTCCGCTTTCGCGTTGTCCACGGCGACCTCTCTGACTGTGCCCGCCGGTGCAACGCACTACTACGGGATTGGTCCTGAGATAGCCTTCGAGATCGAGACGACCCCGGTGGCTGTTCCCGAAGGTGGCACGGGGACGACGCGCGTACGCTTGACCGGGGTGCCCACGGCGCCGTTGGGGGTGGCCGTCGCGTGGAGCTCAGGTGACACCAGCTTGGGAGTTGTTCCCGACGAGGGAGACACACTGAGTTTTGACGACAGTAACTGGGACCAGTGGCAGTCTGTGACCCTGTCCGCGGCAGAGGATGACGATGATACCAGTTCGGACAGCGCTGTCCTCACCGTAGCCGGGACGAGCGGGGCCGACCCCATCGCGGATGCCGATTTCGGGGCGACGGAACAGGACGACGATGTGAGCGTCGCCTTTGCGGTGAATGGATCCGGTTCGACGGCACCATCGACGGTGACGTTGGTGGACACGGATGATGCGCCCAGTCTCGATCTCACGGCCACGGCGGATACCGAATGGCAGTTTGTGAACTGGACGGCCGACGGGGATGCCGCATTCGCACAGGCGACAGCTTCCCAGACGACCGTAACTCCTGCTGAGAATGTGGTCGTGACGGCTCATTTCACTGCGGCTCTTGCCGTGGAGGACCAGACCCCCGCCTCCCCGGCCTCGGTGGACGAAGGTGTTGAGCAGACATTCAGCGTCATCGCCGGTGACGGTGTGCCCGGGTACACGTATGTGTGGCGTCTGAACGGCGGGGACGCGATCCTGGGGGCGGAATCGGCGAGTTACACCCATACGTTTGACGTTGATGTGGTCGATCATCCGGCCCAGAGTCTCGCCCAGACGCTCGTCTGCACGATCACCGACTCAGCGGGTGAACCTGCTACTGCCGACGCCGAGTGGAATATCACAGTGAACGATGTGGATCAAGCTGCCGGCGTCCCGGCGATTTCACTGAGCACGACTGCTCCGTTGACCGGTGACGACGTCATGGTGAGCGTTGACACAGACGCTGTGGATCCTGATGCCGATTTGATCATTGACTATCTGGTAATCTGGACGTTGCGGGACAGTGACCCCGTGGTGATGGTCGGTGGCGTGACATTGGGCAGTGGCCACACCACGAAGGATGATGTTTGGGATGTGAGTGTTGCTGCAGTGACCGATCCGTACGATGTGAATGGCCCCGACGCAACCAGTGCGAACACGGCGCCGGCCAGTGTCACGATTGGCAATACACCGCCGACGGCCGGGGATGTGGGTGAGCTGGTGGTTCAGGCCGGGCAGAGCGTCACGGTGCAGCTGTTTGGTGCCGATCCCGATGTTGGTGAGGGCGGGGATTCCCTTACGTATTTGGTTACGGCTGCCCCAACGAAGGGGCAACTCGGGGTGATTGATCAGGGCACTGGTGAGGTGGTATACCAAGCTGGTTCCGCGGGCGGAATAGATACCTTTTCCTACGAGGTGAGCGATCTGGCCGGGAGTGCCTCGCCTGAGGCGGATGTCTCTGTCTTTGTCTACACGGATTGGTTGGTTGAGATTGCCGCTGATGCGGCGGCCCCGGGCGCCGTCTCGTTTGGTGTGAGTGAGGCCGCGACCGAGGCCTTCGATGGCGACTATGATGTCGACGCTGAGGCAGGTGACGCGATTGCGTTCATCGGTGATGCAGGGCGTCTGCGGCGTGATATGCATGGGCCTTCGGACACGATGGGATGGGAATTCGAGGTGACGGTTGCCGACACATCGGTCCACCTGAGCTGGGACTCGACGGATGTTCCTGATGATGGACTGACCTTGTGTGAGCTGGCGGAACCTGCGGGGGCCTGTATCCCCGGGAGTCGCGTGGATATGCTCACAACCACCGAGCTGACACTTGAACCGGCTCGCCCAACAACGCGCTATTTCGCCGTCCTGCAGCGCCTGAACGTTGATCTTGATCTCCAGGCTGGCTGGAACCTGATCTCCATACCCGTCGAGCCGGTCGATCCATCGGTCGAAGCCGTCTTCCCTCTGGGCAGTATCCATACCGATGCGGTGTATGCCTGGTTGCCCGGGGAGCAGAGGTACACGACGGTCACGACGGTTGAGCCGTTGGTGGGGTACTGGGTCTACTGCGATGCAGCGGTCGTCGTCCCGGTCGCTGGGTTGCCGGCTCTCGGAGGAACCGTTGAGTTGGAACCGGGGTGGAATCTGGTTGGTCTGCCGGGGGACGCCGTGCTCATCGACAATCCGGCAGTCTTCTTCCCTGCCTGGTCGTGGGATGCCGCGGTCCAGGTGTACGGGCAGCTTCAACCTGGCGATGGTGTCGGCAACGGACAGGCATTCTGGATCTACGCGGTGAACGGGACTGTATTGGAGTTTGCTCGCTAGCGGGTGGCTGTGGCGCCCTGGGCCAGCATGGGGAGGATGTCTTCGGCTGTCTGGCGGTTGTATTCGAAGAGGACGAAGCCACCGGTCTGGTGTCGCCGGCTCATCCGGATCTGCATCAGGGTCTCGATGGCGTCCAGCTTGCGCGAACTCACTCCGATTCCGGGGAACACCGGCACCACGGACAATGCCTGTCTCGGGGCCGCTGACTGGACCAGGCGACCAAACGCCTCGGTTGAGTCGGCGTAGCTCATTGGGCACACGAAGTCCACCAACCGCCTCTTGCGCCATTCCGACCACACCTGAGCGACGCTGTCGCGAGCTGTGGCCTCTCGGGGATAGACTGCCGCTGACAGTTTGACGCCGCGGCTCGTTCGTTGCAGCCCCGCGCGCACCTCGGCTACCAGCGAGGTGATGGTGTCGCGGCGGAAATCCAGCCACTTTGACCGGATCGTGGACGAGGTCGTGCAGCTGGTCGGCCAATTCGTGACCGATTGGCCAATTCGGGCCTCGAAGCGCCGTCGGCATCCGGCGCAGAAGCAGGTCTGCTGACCGGCATAGCGGATGTAGTCCAGATGGATTCCTGAGATCGGGTAGCGCTGGGCGACTTCTGTCGTGATCGCCACAAGGTGCTGGCGATTGCGGGGATCGGAGGGACACAGCCATTGGGGAAGCAGCTTGCCTTCGGGGGTTGTCTGCTGGGCACCGAGGGAGATGCCACGCTTCAGAAGGGCGCTGCGGTCAGCGGGCTCGATGCGCAGGCACACAAACCAGGCATGCAGCTGAACGCCATGCCGGCGACAGGCTGAGGCGCAGGCTGCCAGGTGGTCGACGCCATCCTCGCCTGGCAGTAGACGGGTACTCCGGCAGCTTGCCCGGCCTGCAGAGGCCATGTTAACCAGGAGGGCGTTGAAACCACAGTTTCGCAGATGGCTGACAGACTGCTCCCAGGTCATCCCTGCAACGCCGTGCCCACGGTGACACCAGACTCCCCGAAACTCGTTCAGGGGCGCTGGTTCGAGGGCACACACGGTGGCACTGAGGTCATGCCTGGCTTTCTCAAGCAGGGGCAGGGCATTTACCGCATTTCCTCGCTGGATTTCTGTGACCGCCTTGTTGTAGGTGTTGATCGATTGGGTCAGTGTCCCGGCCGCCCGTGGGGCCGTCGCCACACGTGGCCTGAGCTTGGCGCATGCGTCGGCAAAACTCGTGTAGGGCAGGCCGCTTGTGAGTCTCTGGAGGCGGGCGCGAGCTATCCCCGCCCAGGTCTGCGGGAGCGCCCGAGCGACTAGAGCGGCCAGGAACTGTGAACCTGCCACGGTGTCTTGCCCAAGATACACGTGTGACATCCACGCGGCGTTCGGCGTGAGCAGGAGGGCGGGCACGGTTGTATCCCTCCCCTGTCCATCCTCCCAGGTCGCACCGACGACGGCGTTTGGCGCACGTGCCTTGAGCGTCATGACATTCCAGGAGGCCTGACCAACTCTGGGCGGGGCCCCGCGAAGTTCGTCTGCACGCGGGAGAAAGCCCCGGATCCCGTTCCTGAACGTGGCGCTTTGACGGTATGCTCCCAAGCGGAGACCAAGCGTCTTCTGGATGGGCGGCGGCAGGTCATAGAAGGCGATCACATGTCCGCCCCGCCGCGAGAAGCGGGAGATCTCTGCGATCGCCGTCGGCGCCAGCCGTGGGCAGTAGGGGAGGATAACGAGCTTGAGTGCGTCCAGCAGACCGGGGGCGATGTCGGTGTCGTCGAGCAGCGCTGGGTTGATGCCTGCCGAATCGAGCCCGAAGGCGACGTTTTCAGCGTACGTGTAGATGCCTCGTGCATCACCTTCCGATAACTGAGGACGGGCTGAGACTGCCCGGACGATGGCTGCCTGCACCGTGGGATGGATCGCGGAGATGTTCGCTATCGTGAAGGTAGTGTTCCTGGGCTGCCCCCGCCAGGCAGATAGCCGTATGGTGTCAATCTGCCCCCACCCAAGGGGCTGTCCTTCAGTCCGGGAACGGACCTTCAGCAGGTCGATCGTCTCCCACTGTCCCCCCCCGCGGGGTTCGAACGGCATGGCATACCATCCGTTTCCGCTGCGGAGATAGACAAAGAGCGACCCCGCCCCGGTGAGGTCGGTGCTGTAGAACGAGAGGCGAATCCCGCGAGCCAGCCGGAGATCGATACGGGCGGGGACGTCCCAGGACGCCCGCTTGGCGTCTGATGCGGCAAAGCGGCAGGTGAAGGTGATGGCTGCCGTGGAGCCGGCCTGAACGGGTTGGGCCGGGGCCGCCGCGCCCGAGGGAACCCAGGCCATCGCTGCGTGGCGTGGGGTAGGACGGCTCAGGTCGACCAGGGGCGTTGACCATGCAAACGAGGTCAGCGCCCACCAAATGGCAGCGGCGAATGTGGACGTACGTTTCATTGCAGTCAGACGCTGCCGATCATGCCCCGGCGAGCGACTCTCCGACTCACACTTCGACTTCACGACCCGCTTCATAGCTGCGGTAGAGGCCGTCGAGAATGCGTTGTACGTTGAGGCTCTGCTCCGGCGGAACGGGGGAGGGCATGCCGTCGAAAACGGCGTCCGCGAACGCGTCAAGTTCGACGTGGTGTCCGTCCATGCGGTCGTCGGGGAAGGTGAGTTGCGTATCGGTGACCGATCCCGCAGTCTCGCCGTGGACGGTCAGTTGAGGCCATTCGGCGCCTGCCTCGGTGCCGCAGAGAGTGATTTTCTGATATTCCTTCTCCCTGATGTTCAGAAGCCATGAGCACTCGAGAGAGAGTGCAGCACCATTCTTGAACCTCACGAAGCCGGCAGCGAAATCCTCAACATCCATGATGTCCCGATCCCATTCGCCCCACCATCCGCGGATGTCTTCACGTTTTCCCAGTTTACATGGCGTTATCCCACTCACCGAGACGGGTTCAGGGTAGCCCATGAAGTGGAGGGCCAGGTCAAGGATGTGCACCCCGATGTCGATGCAGGGACCGCCGCCTGAATACTCCTTGCAGATGAAGGATTTCCCCTTGGCTCGATGTCCGGGGATGAATCGCCGTCTGAGGAAATGGGCGCGCGCGTAGTAGACCTCTCCGAGGGCTCCGGTGTCAATGTAGGCCTTCAGGTGCTGGCTGGACCGCATGAACCGCTGGTGCTGTGCCGTCATGAGGATCTTGCCCGCTTCGTCCCGGGCCGCGATCATCCGGCGGATCTCATCCGGCGTCGGGGCCAGCGGCTTCTCGCAGATCACATGCTTGCCTGCTTTGAGGGCATTGATTGAGATCTCAGCGTGGACTCGGTTGGGGGTGCAGACGTCAACTGCGTCGATATCGGCTTTTTCGAACATGTCCCGATGGTCGCTGTACCACTGATCCGCTGGGACCTTGTACTGCTCGCCCCGGAACTTCAGGGCCTCTTCCTTGATATCGCAGAGCGCCACGACTTCGCAGTCCGGGTGCATGTTGTCCCAGCCACTTAAGTGCACGCCTGAGATCCCCCCGCAACCAGCCAAGCCGACTCTGAGCTTCTCCATTGTCATTCAGGGCACTCCAGATTACCAGTGTATTCTCATTCAGCGTCCGGAGGCGCTCCGGACACTGTTACTCACGTTGAGGGCGGTGTCAGTCGACCTTCAGGTCATCGAGACTGTACCCGGCGTTCTTGAGGAGATCTTCGCAGACCACCGACTGTCCGCCCTTCTTGTGGGCGGACGTGAGCATGGCGTCCGTGAGCATGGCGACTCGGGCTCCATAGATCAAGGGGACGCGGTTGATCCTGGCCTTGCCACGGATGAGTTTGACGAAGTTGTCGCAGGGACTCTCAGGGTAGCCTTTCGGGCGTGCTGCAGTGAAGCTCTTGGCTTCTCCCTTGATTGGCTTGAACCAGACTTCAGTCCCGTAAAAGATGAGCATTCCCTTGTCGCCGCAGATGCGCACGTCGTCGGTGAAGCCACCGATGATGTCGCCCATGATGAGAACGCGTCCACCCGCTCCGTTGGCGAGCTCGACATTGAAGGAACCGTTGATCTCGATGGGGCGTTCTTCGCCGTGATAGTAAGGATCCACATGTCCGGCGGCGCTTCTCGGTAGCTGGTCGGTCATCCACAGGAGGATGTCCTGGTAGTGACTGCCGGAGTCGTTGACTTGTCCTCCGCCGGAGTACTTTGGGTCGCCTCGCCAGGTACGTCCGTGCCAGTCCTGGGCCATGTAGACGTAGAAGCTGGTGACGTCGCCGATGATTCCTTTACGGATGAGCTCACGTCCCTTTATGAACTGGGGTTCGTAGTGCCGCTGGTAGTGGAGCACTGAGACGACGCCCTTCTCTTCGGCGAGCTGGGCGATTTCCATGGATGGACCGGTACCGCAGACCATTGGCTTCTCGATGAGCAGATGCTTGCCCTTCTCCAGGGCGTATTTTGCGTGGTCATAGTGCAGCGTGTGCGGGGTGAAGACGCCGACCGCGTCGAGATCGAGTTCGTCGATCATCCGCTGGTAACCGTCTTCCGTGTCGTAGCGTGCGAACGCTGTTCCCAGGACGTTCTCGAGGTTGTCGAGGCGGGCTGGATCGACATCCACAGCAGCCGCGATCTCGACCCCCATGGGATGGTTTGCCAGTTGCCGGATTCGGTGAGTTCCCGCTCCGCCACAGCCGATAGCACCAAATCGAATTGCGCGCCCCTTAACCACGTGACCGTCTCCTTCTGTTCGGCCTATGCCCAGTTTCGGTCCGCGAGATCGGCGGATGCCGTGCCGCGTCCAGTTCGCGGAGTCATGATAGTCAGGAGTGAGGGGAAGTCAACATGGGGAGCGCAGTAACGCTTCAGAGTTTCCTGGGGGGACGGAGCAGGGGGACTGGTGGTGTGCTCTTCTGGGGCGGGCGGCCCCCGACCGCCATGCGAAAGATGCCGCCCGGAGGGCCGTTCGGCGTACTTGGGGAAGATGCCGCTTCTATTCCTGTACGGCGGGCGGCTTCCGACCGCCACGCGGAAGATGCCGCCCGGAGGGCCGTGCGACGTACTTGAGCAGGGGACGACACCGCCCAGAGGGGCGTGCGGGAAGACTGAAGCGAGTCTACGCCTGAGCAGTTGAGGAACGTGGGCGTTTCAGCAGTGGAAGGGCTCCGGCGATGATCAGGAGGATCGCGATGGTGGGTGGCACGTAGAGCACGATCTTGTTTGGCGGGGGCGCAGAGGACGCCCTGGAGCTCGGATCGACGGAGAAGGAAGACACGACGGCGTTGGTTGACCCGCTGGCAGCCTTCTGATTGTCGGTGAAGGCGTAGAGCTTGCCATCGTGGGCAGGATAGAGCAGCAGATGGGTCTCGGGATCGATCTCGACAATCGAGGGGGACGACCAGACGCTCTGTCCACGAGTCTCATACGGCCATAGCATATCCCCGGCTTCGAACCGCATGATCTCACAGCCCTGCTCCCAGTCCAACCCATAGAGGGCATTGTCCAGGGAGTTGAAGAAAACCATCGGTCGCCCACGCACGCGGGCCACAGCCGGGGACGACACAACATGCTTCCCGGTCTGGAACTTCCAGGCTGTCCGGGTTGTCCGGAACTGGATCGAGTGGAGGCATCGGTCTGATGATCCGACAAAAACCACCCATTTGCCATCCACGCTCATGACGGCGGCCGTTGACAAGGCTTCATGTCCGGTTTTGTACTTCCAGATCGGCGCACCGTCGGCAGCGCTCACGCAGCGCACCATGCCGAACCCATTGGCGATGATAACGACCGGTTTCCCGTCAACTTTGACGCAGACAGGAGTCGCTGCGATGCGGTGTCCCGTCGTCTGTTTCCACTGCAGCTCGCCGGTTTCCGCGTTGCATGCATAGAGTGCGCCGTCCTCGCTGCCGACAAAGAGCATGTCCGTGCCGTTCACATCCATCAGAGCCGGTGAGGTCAGGTTTGCCGAGGTAAGTTCGTGGCGCCAGAGCAGTGCGCCCGTGGCTGGCTCGAAGGCGAAAATCTCGCCGCTTTGCACAGTCCTGAGGGGACGCCGATCACCGTTCCACATGGTGGCCAGCATCACCTTTCTGCCCGCGACCGTGGCGATGATTGCGGAGCCGGCTACGCTCTCGCCCACCGTGTAGGTCCACGGTTGTGTTTCGAAGCTCCAGACCTTCTTGCCGGTTCGGGCATCCAGTCCGTAGAACGTGCGATCCATCGACGAGACAAACAGCATGGGACGATGCCCGATCCTTGCGAACGTCGGGGCTGCGTTAACGATGCAGCCGGTGGTGAAACGCCAGGCTTCGCTCCCCGTCCGCGCGTCGATGCAGTAGATGTTGTGGTCGTAGGCACCGATAAAGACCCTCACGACGCGATCGACCGTTCCCGCCACCGCACAGGCTGACCAGACGCTGGCCCCCTGACAGTATTTCCAAGTGTGTTGGCCCAGGTCGAACGTCCACAGGTGGGCGAAAGGGGGGGCGGTGAGATTGACCGAGCTGATGCCTGTCCGCCTGGGGCCGCCGTGGAATGTCGTCCAGCCGAACGTCTCGCTTCCCGGGTCTGCTTCCCCGCCTGTGGCACCGGCCGGTTGGTGGTGGGCGGAGAGGGCGCACAGGAGCGCTACGGCGGCGATATGCAGGGCTTGCCTTGCGGACATCGCAGGCGAGGATGGTGTGTGGGGCTGGGTTGGCTTCATACCGCGGGTTCCCGAGGTGTGGAGGTGATCGAGGGCGGGTCATCCGACTCCGGGGTGACGCGTTCCCATTCGAAGCCGCAGGTCCCGACGCACTTTCCGCAGTAGATGCAGCTCGATTGGTCCACGCGGCCGTCGTCAAGAGCTCCCATCGGGCACATGCTTGTGCACTTGCCGCACTGGCTGCAGGCTGTGCGGTTGGTAATGCGTAGCGGGGCGAACTGAGCGAGCCACCCGAGCGCAGCTCCCATCGGGCACACATAGCGGCACCAGGCCATGGACAGGACCAGGCCACCCGAGAGTACGGCGAAGAGAGCGACGATTGACGAGTAGTCCACCTCGTCACCGAAGAGTGTGCACCATGGACTGGTCACGAAGACTCCGACCACGGAAAGGAACATCCACAGGGCGAGGGAGACATACTTGGCTCGTTTCACGGACAAGTCATTGGGCTCCCGTCGCAGAGCGGCGAAGAGCAAGACGAGCAAGGCCAGCCCCCAGATCGCGGCCGCATTCTCCGAGAGGAACTGCGTGCTTGGCCGGACCAAGAATGCCAGCCAGACGACGAGAAGGCAGATTCCGGAAAGCATGAGGCGCCCCGAGCGTTTGGCGACGTCCGGGGGCAGCTTCGCCCGTCGAGCGGCCACTGTACCGATGACCTCGTTGAAAAAACCAAGGGGGCAGAGCCAGCCGCAGAATACGCGGCCGACCGTGAGCGTAAAGGCCACGATCAGGGCGAACATGCAGAGATATCCAAAGGCGATGATGTCGTTCCGGCCGACCGTCTTGAGGGCAAACACCCAACCTCGCATGACGCACAGGCAGCGGTGGAGGAAGATAATGAAGATAAAGGAAGCGAGAACTTGAGAGACGCGTCGGACCCAGAGCATGCGTCGGGGCAGGCGAGGTATGAGGTACGAGATCAGGGCAAAGAGGATGAAGAAGATCAGGAATGGGGCGGTGTCAACCCAACTGCCCGCGATCGGCAGGAGGGGCCGCTGCACGATCTTGAAAAGGGGGATGGTAAAGCTCATTGACTATCCCTCGAGGATATGTAGCTGGCGTTCTGGAAGCGCAAGGTACGTTTTGGTGCCCACATTCACGCCAAGTTCAGTGAACTCCCGGCGGGGGACTCGGACAGTAACGTTCGTGTCGCGCACGGTGATCCGCAGCCGGATTGTGAATCCCTGGTCAAGTACTTCCCGGACTGTCCCCTCGAATGTATTTCGGCTCTCCGGGGCAGCTTCCAGGCGCACGTCCTCCGGGCGGACACAGACGGCACCGTTGCCCGTACACTCCCTACCGGGGACCGTGATTTCGAGGTCTGTCGTCTTCAGCGCCGGGGATCCATCTTCTCCTTGCGTCCATGCTCCCTCGAAGATATTCTCGACCCCAAGGAAGTCTGCGACGAATCGGCTTTTCGGCTTCCAGAAGACATCTTCCACGGTTCCGGTCTGGGCCTCCCGGCCGCGGTTGAGGATCATCACCTGGTCGGCCAGCGTGGCGGCTTCAGTGTAATCGTGGGTGACGTGAACCACCGGTACGTTGAGTTCTTTGGTGATGTTCTTGAGGATGGTCACCACGGTTGACCGGGCCCGTTGGTCGAGGGAGGACATGGGTTCGTCCAGCAGGAGAACATCAGGCTCAATTGCGAGGGCTCGACCCAGCGCCACTTTCTGGGCCTCGCCGCCGCTGAGCCCCACCGGCCGTTTTCGGTCGGCCAGATACTCGATGTCCAGAAGCTCAAGCATCTTGTCGACACGCTGCTTTCTCTCGCCCCGGGCCAGGTCCTTACGGTATGACAGGCCGTAGGCGATGTTGTCGCGCACGGACAGGTGCGGGAACAGGGCGTACTGCTGGTAGACGAGACCGATACGCCGTTTCTCGGGCGGGAGCTCGGTGATGTCCTGGCCGTCGACGAGGACTCGGCCCCTGGCCATCTGGTGGAGACCTGCAATGGCCTCCAGGAGGAGCGTCTTGCCGGAGCCGCACGGGCCAAGAATGACGAAGTACTGGCCACGTTCGGCCTGCAGGGAGACATCCTGGAGTTCGAAGTCTCCCCACCGATTACTGAGATTCTTGAGTTCGATCATGACGCTGTTCCTGAGGCCGTCCGGAAAAGCGGGCCGAGGGAGATGCCGCGCAGCCATCTGAGAGCGAGGAAGCCCCAGAGGCAGACGATGACGAGGAGGACCGCGGCAGGACGCGCCTCCTGCAACCCGTACTGGACGAACATGTCGTACGTGTAGATGGAGACGGTGAAGGGGTGGTAGGCCAGGACCATCAGGCTGCCGACTTCAGAGATGGCCCGGGCCCAGGTCAGGATGCAGCCGCTGAAAATGGCTCCTGACGCCATAGGCAGCGAGATGCGGAAAAACGTGTTGAGGGGGGAGGCGCCCAACGTGCGACTGACGTTTTCCAGGGCGGGCCCCATGTCTCGGAAGGCGTTGGTCGCGCTGCGGACGAGGAATGGGGAACTCACAAACACCTGGCAGACGATGATCCCGAGGGTGCTGCCGGCGATCTCCACGCCTAACGTGTTTTCCACAAACTGTCCGACCGGTGTTTTTGGCCCCAGGAAGACAAGTAGTGCGATACCGGCTACAGATTGGGGAATGACGATCGGCAGATCGATCAGGCTGTCTACGAAGCCTTTGCCCCAGAAATCGAGCCGGGCGAGGGCGTAGGCGAGAGGGACACCGAAGAGCAGGATAATCCCGGTTGAGATGCTGGCGGTCAGGATACTGGTCAGCAATGCATGCCCGAATTGCGTATCCTTGGCGTTGACCATCAGGGTCTGCGGGGTCACCTGGAAGCAGAGGTAGAGGAGCGGGAGCATCACGCTGATGACCAGAATGAAGCCGATCCCGAAACAGAGCAACTGGAATCGAGCCAGGCGTTTCGGGTAGATGTTTGCCACGATGGTGTAGAGCAGTCCGAGAAGGATGGATGCCTGGATGTAGTAGGGGGTGATCGCGGCGACCGAGAAGATCAGGATGCCGAGGTAGCCCAGCAGGAAAGGCACGCGGAAGCATCCGGCGTAGAGGAGGCCAAACCCGGCAAAAAGGAGTGGGGATTTGGCGATGGCCACGAAGAGCACGAAGAGCACCATATACCCCGCCACATAGGCCAACGTGCGCCGTCCTTTCCACAGGCGATTGACCTCGATGTACTGCCAGAGGGCAAAGAAGTTCGTGCACGCCACGGCGACGTTTGTACCGGGGTCGAGCCACTTGGCCAGAATCACGTGGAGGATCAGCAAGGCACAGGCGGCAAGCAACGGGCCTCTGAGATCTGTTCTGCCGGAAGAGGCATTACTCACTGGGGCTTCTCCTGTAGGAACGTGCGAAGAGGGGCAGGGACGCTTGCCGGGGCATCACACAGGGGAGGGGAGATTGGTTCCTGGAAGTTCTCGACCATCATCTTGTTTCCTTCCGGGCTGAGGAGCAGCGCCAGGAAGGCCTGGGCGGCTTCCAGGTTGTCGGCGCTCTTCGGAATGGTGATCCCGTAGATGATCGGCTTGCCGACTCGAGTGATCGTCTCGTCCCTTCGCGGACCGGCAATCTCGACGCGCGCCCGAGCGTACGTATCTGACAGAGTCTCACTGCCCAAATCGACCTCGTCGGGGAGTTGGAGCCATTCAAGATGGTGCTGAAGGGCGACAGAGCGGTATTGGAACGTGTAGTCGAGACTCAGTGATTCGAGGAGAGGGATGAGTTCGTTGCAGTGGGGGCGCATGTGCTTCTTCGGGCACTTGTCGATTAGTTCCTGGGCCAGTTTGCGTCCGTTGAGTCCTTGCGCGTAGTGTTGTTCGGCCAGCTGCCAGGTGAGGAGCGTCCGGTAACCCACCGGGGCCATGTTTGGGTTGCAGTAGCCGAAGCGGACATCATCCCGAAGGAGAACGTCGTACCAGTTGTCGGCATTGATCTCGTTTCGCGCCCGGCTTCTGCTCGTGTAGGCGATCACCACCCGGTTCCGGGCAAACCCCAGCCCCCAGGCGGCGTGCTGAGGGATCATCAACTCCCGGAGCAATGCGATGTCCGCAGACGCGACTACTCCCGCTTTGCGGTTCAGTTCGGTCACCTTACGGATGGCCATGCGGCTGCTGCTGGACTCGCGGACGAGATCCACGCCGGGGAACTGGGCCTCAAACGCCTTCTCAAGTGCCTCAAAGGGCCGGGAGAGACTTGCGGCGTGGTAGATCCAGAGCCTCCCCGAAGGCTGGCCCGGAGTGCCGTCCGCACCGTCGGCCTCGGGAGATTCGCGCTTGCTGCATCCTGTGACCAGGAGAGCGAGGGAAACGCCCCACAGAAGGCCTCGGGCGTACGCACTGGAGCGTTCCTGCCTGCTGTGTTTCTTGGGGGGCATTTGCTGCATGTCCGCGGTCCCTGACTGTCGTGGTCTGTTCTGTGAAGCCCAACTCCAACGGCTTCGTCTGTAACTTCACCAGAATACACCGTTGGAGGTGCCGCATCTCCGCATGCGGCCAAGCCGGTTACGGAGAACCGGCGCTCCATACATCTGGAGGCAAGTTACATCCTCTGATATGTCTGCCGGACCTTCGGCAGAGGCGGCCGTTCGTCTGTAACTTCGCCGGTTCCGGACACAGGTAGGTCGCCGGGTGGCACCGCCTCCAGTGCTGAGGGAGCCATCCTCCAATGTGGGAGGGGCTGCCATGCCGCGACCGATCGCCTCGGCTCTGTTCGGCCACCGGACAGCCGCGAGTCGCGCCACAACTAGCATGATAGCTCTGTTCGGTGCCGGAGAGTCCGGTAGTCTTTGAAATAACTTTGAATAGTGAGTCTGTGGCTCATGATTCGCTGGCGCGGAAGGCGCTTTGTCGGCATACTCAGAGAAGTGACCGGTCTGCCTCCGGGCGGAACAAACCTACACAGTCTCTGTCTGAGCGAGCGTATGAACGACGAAACACCACAACCGAGTTCTCCCCCGTGCGCCTGCCGACAGCAGTGGGTCTCTATCGTGCTCCTCGTGCTGGCTGCGATGGCGACGCTGGTCTTCCTCTTCACCGCGAATCGTCCCGGCGGGCAGGGCGCTTTGGGGGCAGGGGGGAAGCCCGCTGTTCTGCGGGATTTGGTGGGCGTTCGCGTCGGCAGCGAGAAGGCTCCTATTCAGGTGGATGCGATGCTGCCGGTCTCCACGGGTTGTCAGGATGCCGTGGGACTTTTTCTGATCGAGGCTGCTCGGATGCATGGCAAGAAGCTGTCGGTGCGCGTCTTCGATATGAAAAGCGTCGACGCCCAGATGATTATGACCCGAACCGGAATCAAGTGTGCTGCCGTTATCGTGGATGGCGATACGCGGTTTGACCTGGGCGGGGCTATCGGCAAGGTCTTGCTCGAAGGCCCCATGGAACTCAGCGATGTTCGTGCTGTTGTGTCCGGTAAGCTGGCTGCCGTCTCCGGCGGAACTCCGCCGGAGCTTCCGGCCATCGCCGCTCCGGATGAGGGCTCTGCGACAAAGCCTGAGGCACCCCCGTCCCGCCCTGCGCCGTGAGTAGCTCGTTGGGTCGCCAGGCGAATTCCTTATAGTATTGGACCTGTGAATGGCAGTTTGGCCTGACAACAGAGCGTTTGGGTTGGGTTTCTTTCTGGCCATACTCATCGGGATTCCCGGGCTGGCAGGCACTGGGGAGGACATAACAGCGACTCCCGGTCTGATGGAGGTCGTCCTGACGGGGCATGTTCGCCGGGCCGTGATCGGCGGTGTGGTTGGGGAAGGGATCGTGGAGGTGCGGTTGCCGGGAGGCGACGACCAGTTTGTACCCGTCACCTCTGACATCGGTGAGGGGGGAACGTACGAGTTGCGCTTTGTGCCTGGGGCCCTCGGCAAGGACCTGGAGAAGCTCACGGTTAGCGTGATTTCTGCAGGGTTCACGGTTGAAGAGGAATCCATCGCGCAGGAGATCCTGCGCAATGGTGGTACTGCGACCGTGGATTTTTCGTTGAGCGCGGCCACGATCGATGGTGTTCTGGACATCTTTTCCTGCTGCGTTCTGAGTTGGGCCATCGTGATCGTCATGCTCCCCGCTTTTTTCCTCGGGGCAGCGGTAAAGGCGTTTGTACCCAATCACCTGTTCCTACGCTATCTGGGCCCCCAGGCTCCGAAGCCGGTGTCATACGGGGCGGCTGTGGGATCCGGTATGGTTCTCTCGTTGTGCTCCTGCAACGTGGTCCCGCTGTTCCTGAGCGTTTGGCGTGGCGGGGCCGGGATTGGTCCGGCGTTTGCGTTCCTTTTCGCCGGTCCCGCGATCAATGTTGTCAGCATGGTTTTTGCATGTCGGGTCATTGGCCTCGGCATCGGCATCTGGCGGGTCATCTCCGTGGCGGTCATGTCGCTCATCGTGGGAGCCGTTATGGCATGCGTCTTCGGCCGTAAACAGAGCGAAGATAGCCCTGATGCGATGGCCGAAGCGATGGGCGATGATACCCCTGTGGGCCCTGCACTGACCCTCGCGGCTCTGCTTCTGGCGATCCTCGTCGTGGGCTCGATCGAGATGGGGATTGGCCTGCGGGCGTTGATCACCCTGCCGCTGGTGGCAGCTGTGTCCGCGATTGCGTACTACTGGCTCGATCGTGATCAATGCGTGGTGTGGCTCCGTGAAACCAGGGGATTGGTGTTGAGGGTCATTCCCATCCTGGTGCCGGCTGTTCTCGCCATTGGCTTTGTGGCCCAGAAGGTGCCGTTGACCGCGACGCGATGGATGTCCGGATCAAGTGGGGTGGTGGCCAATGGCGGGGCCTCGCTCCTGGGGGCCTTGATGTACTTCCCGATCATGACCGAGACAGCGTTCACCAAAGCACTCCTGAAGGTGATGGGCATCAGTACAGGGCCCGCCATGGCCATACTGCTGACTGCACCGGGGTTGAGTCTGCCGGGGATGGTGATTGTCGGACGTGAAATTGGGATTCGGAAGCTGTTGACGTATGTTGTTGTTCTCGTGTGTCTTGCTACAGTCTTTGGTGTGTTCTTTGGCTCAAGCTGGGGTGGTTATCTATGCAATTGCGAATACAAATGAACGGATTGAACATGTGCTACCGACTGTTGGGTGTGGGAGTCGCTGTTCTTCTCCTGGGTTGCGGGAAAAAGACCCCGGGACGGGAAGACGTCGCGTCTCGGCCGCTGACCATATATGTGCCGTGCGGGATGGAGTTGCCTTTCATGGCCGCAGAGAAGGCGTTCGAGGCCGCCAATCCAGGGACGGATGTCGCCATCGTACTCGACAATGCCAACATCCTGGTGAAGCGCATCATGGACAAAGGTGAGTACGCCGACCTGATCGTCTCACCGGGCACGGTTGAGGTCGACAAGCTGGTTGCCAAGGAACGGGTCCGGGCGGATGATATCAAGCACTTCGCGCGGTACGAGCTGACCCTGTTCGCTCCCCGGGCGAATCCGGGCAACGTGAAGACCATGGCGGATCTCACGAATCCGGAGGTCAAGGTCATCTCGATTGCTGAGCCTGAGGAGAATTCGGTTGGCCGTTACACCCGTCAGGCTCTCCAGAAGGCCGGGCTCTGGGACAAGATCAAGGACAAGACTGAGTTCACCGAGCACCCCATCACGGCGTACAAACACGTGGCCAGGGAGAAAGCACAGGCGAGTTTCGCCTACCGCTCGTGCCCGCTGAAGACCGCTCCCGACAAGCTCGAGTACTCAAAGATCCGCATTTTGGAGAAGGTCCCGTTCAATACGTATGGCCCCGCGTACGCGTGCATTGCACCGCTACTTTCTTCGCAGAACCGGACTCTGGCGGACAAGTTCGTGAGTTACCTGCTCTCGAAGGCGGGGCAGGACCTGCTCAAGAGTAAGGATGTTCCCGCGCTGACCGCATTGCGGCTTTTTGTCCCTTGCGGCATGATGGGACCGTTCTTCAACGTGAGGAGCCTCTTCGAGAGGGAGAACCCGGAGATTACCCTTGACTTGATCTTTGACCGGGCAGACGCTCTGACTGACCGGATCACCAAGGAGGGTGATGCCCCGGATGTCCATTTCTCAATCGGCAAGATAGAGACGGACTTGCTGGTTCAGGCAGGGAAGGTTGCTCCGGATGCGCCCAAGCCTTTTGGCACGTTCGAGCTGGCCCTCTGTGCTCACGTGTCGCGTCTCGGTACGGTTGGCTGTGTGAAAGACCTGACCAAACCGGAAGTGAAGAGCATTTTGCTGACGCCCCCCGAGAACAGCTCAGTGGGCTTCTATGCGAAGTCCGCACTTGAGAAACTCGGGCTCTGGGAGCAGGTCTCGCCAAAGATCACGTATTTGCCCACGATCAAGGACTGTTACAAGGAAGTGTCTGCCGGGCGTACGGATGCCAGTTTTGCGTACGTGGGTTGCCCCATCCCCTGCGATCCGGAGAAGGCAGAGTACTCCAAGGTCAAGCCGGTGGAAGTGTTGGCGAAGGACACCTATGGCGGGGCGGTGACATATGCCAGCGTACTGAAGGGCTCTGAGTTTCCCGAAGCGGCCGGTAAGGTCGTGGCGTTTCTCAAGCGCAAGGACGTCCTTGAGATGCTGTCACGCGTCGGGCTTAAGCCGGTAGAGTGAGCGGAGTCCGTTACTGAATCAAAGTGGATCTGAAACAGGTAAGCGATAGAAGACATCAGCAGCGTCTGTGGGCCGCCTCGGAAGGTACTGGTCCGTTGGGCGCGTAACGAGGGAGTGAGTAAAATGACAGGTTGGCAAAGCGAGATTGTTCGGCGTGGCACGTTCGTTCTGGTTGGAGCGTGTGTGGCATTTGGCGTGGCCGGTTGCTCGAAGAAGAAGCAGGCCGGTGGATCGGTTCCGGGTACGCCCAGTATCCCCGCCACAGCGTCGGTTCAGTATTGCGACTTCAAGGAAGGTCCGGAGGATGCAAAGGTCACGGTTCGGGCATTCTATCCCGGCAGGCATGAGGACACGCTGTCCGCAGTCAAGGGATTGGTCGACATGTTCCCCGGCCAGGTGAAGGTTGAGATCGTGGATTGGCGTCGTGAGGAAGGCCTGAAGCAGCGGGATGCCACCGGGCTTGTCTGCGCCGGGGTCGTGATCAATGACAAGAATGCGTTTGATCTCGATGTCGGTGGCGCGACCTCGAAGGTGCTGTTTGTACGCGGCATTGACGGTGAGTGGACCAAGGACGACCTGGAAGCTGCCGTGCGCCAGGAAATCATGAAGAAGATGGAATAGCGAAACGTCCGCGTGCCGTTCTGAGGCACCGGCACTGATATGTCTGAGCAGCGACGCATCTATCTCGATCATAACGCCACAGCACCTGTACACCCGGATGTCGCTACGGCGTTGGGACCGTTCTTGACCACGCGCTATGGGAACCCGTCCGCGCCGTACATGGCGGGGCAGGAAGCCAAGCGCGATGTGGCAGCAGCCCGCTGTGCCGTCAAGAACCTGATCGGTTGCACATCGGGCTCGTTGGTGTTCACAAGCGGGGGGACGGAAGCCAACAACCTGGCCATCAAGGGCGCATTTTTTGCGGCCAACGGGCGTCCCAAAGGTCACGTGGTCATCAGCGCCATTGAGCATCCCTGCGTTCGCGAAACAGCAGCGTGGCTTGAGCGGCAGGGGGTGTCTGTCACGACCGTTCCGGTCACCCGCCAGGGCCAGGTAAGGCCCGACTCAGTCGCGAAGGCACTGCGTCCCGAGACGTTCCTTGTCGCGGTCATGCATGCGAACAACGAGACCGGTGTCGTGCAGCCGATTGAGGAGATTGCTTCCCTCACTCGTGATGCCGGCATTCTGTTCCATGTGGATGGCGTCCAGGCAGCCGGTAAGCTGGCTGTCGATGTGGAAGCACTGGGCTGTGATTCGTACTCAGTTTCCGGGCACAAGTTCGGGGCTCTTAAAGGCGTCGGCGGGCTTTACCTCCGGGATCCCTCGTCCCTTGAATGGATTCAGCAGGGAGGCCACCAGGAAGGTGGATACCGGGCCGGCACGGAGAATGTTCCCGGCATCGTTGCCATGGGGAAAGCCGCTGAGGCAGCTCTGCGGGATCTGGAGGCGAACACGGCGCACTGCCGTGCTGTGCGAGACGTCTTTGATCGACTCGCAGCGAACATGCCGATGACGCGTCTGAATGGGCATCCTGAAGCGAGGTTGCCCAACACGACAAACCTGTGTTGCCTGTATGCCGATGCCATGAGCATCTGCATGGCCCTGAGCATAGAAGGTGTCTTCCTGGGCACGGGATCAGCTTGCGCAAGTCACACGCAGGAGCCCTCGTACGTCCTTCGGGCCATGGGATTGAGTGATCAGGCCGCTTATTGTTCAGTCAGGATTTCAGTTGGTCCATCTGTGAGCCTGGACGATGCGGAGTTCGCAGCTGAACGGATTACTCAGGCGGTGGAGACGATCCGCCTGGTCACAGCTCCCGAAGACATCGGGACCTGCGGTGACGATTGCCCGTGTTTCATTGAGACCGATACACCATGAGTGGGGAATGGACCGGATGGCACATGAGTTCCTGTTGATACGAAACGACCCGCCCTGCAAGAAGTGTCACCAGGTCGAGGACGTACTGCGAGAAACAGTGGATGCCGTGGCGTTTGATGTCGAGATACGCTGTATCACGACCGCGACCGAGGAGGCCAGATCCTACGGAGCGCTGTTGACGCCAATGGTCCTGCTGGACGGCAAATCCATTTCTGCCGGAATGGTCCCGCGCAAAGGGGGGCTGGTCAAGCTGCTCGAGAAGATCCACTCGGAACAGGCCGACACGGTCTGAGTCTCGACCCGTTCCGCGTTCTGCGTCCGCCGATGGTCCCACACAATCTTCTGGTTGGCTTCTTCTGTCTCTTGTCTTCCCCGAAATCGCCATCGCTATCGGGATCGGAATCGGCGCCCGTCAGGGCAAGACCCCTGGTTGCACATGGAAGGTGGCACGATCTTGACCAACCAGAAACGGTTGACCGCCGGCATCACAGACGTGCATCGATTGCCGAAGTGATTGGAAGAGATGAAGTGCCCCGTCAGGGCACAACGGCTGCTTTCCCGTTGACCTGGGGCGAGTGCCCCAGGCTACGATGAGGCCGCCCCGTTGGGGCTGCAAACGACAACACCAGAGGTGAACGAGTC
>Ga0209045_1000313_pt1 | contig 61222 bp, 36 predicted proteins | sample SaaInlLV_10m_DNA_4_FD_184664 | JGI IMG/M metagenome (GOLD analysis project Ga0209045, IMG submission 184664) | Marine microbial communities from expanding oxygen minimum zones in the Saanich Inlet - Saanich Inlet SI072_LV_200m_DNA (SPAdes) (version 2) | ecosystem: Environmental > Aquatic >...
ACTCCCGAAACGACCTCGTTCAAGATCATCCACAACCTGCATCTTGAACGCTTCACTGTATCGCACTACTCTCTGTGACACCGGTCTCCTCCTTGTATAAGTGTCAACCTATACCAGGACGAGACAATGTCCCCTGACTCAGAACTCAGAACGTCGAACTCAGAATTTCGAAGTGGGCAAATCCGGCGCGTTGATCATCCCACCGTTGCCGGTGTCTCGGCTCGGTTTCCGTTCCCGGACTTCTGCGTTCTACGTTCTGAGTTCGGGTTCATTCGCTTCCGAGAGCGCGCCAAAGAGGACGCATGCCAATGCCGTAGCGGATGGCCAGGTTTTGCTCGACCGCCTGAATTTCGGTACCAGTCAGTGCGCGGTCATAGGCAATGACCTCCGCGATGTCGCCTTGGTGGTTGACGGCGCTGCTCCAAAAAGGCATGGCAAGGTTGCCGCCCGAGCCGAATGCCGGGACGACCGGTTGGTCGTGGTCCGTTGCCCCCGGAATTCCGTTGGCCCGTGCGGAGGCCGTCCGGTCGCCGTCGTGCCGGTAGACACTCACGATCGGGAGGGAGGGCGTTGCAGGCCCGACCCGGATGGAGCGGCTGAGGGTGTCGTGATAGAACCTTGAGCGGGTCAGGTAGAGGCGAGGGACGCCCCCGTTCCCATTTCCACCATTCCCGCAGACCCCGAAATCGCCGTCGTCGGACTGGGTGACCAGGAACACAGTGAAGGCTTTCCCGGCCAGGTTGGCGTTGGCAAAGCCGGGAATCACCATCTGATTGGCCAAGCCGTCGAATTGGACACACGACCGCCCATTCAGGCCCGCTCTGGCGAAGGTGGGCGCAGTGGCCATCTCCCCTGAATACAGCTTGCTGTCAGGGAGCGTTGCCTCCGGTCCCACAACCCCGGGCCAGCTTCGGACCGGTGCCCCGTCCGGCAGCGCGTGGGCCAGTGAATCCGCCCGAAGCCAAAGCCTCAGAGATTGCTTGAGTTGTGCGGCGTCAGGGGACAAAGCAGGCTGCCCCTGAGCGCGGTCAAATCGGGCCACGGCCGGGATACTCTGTGTGCCGTTCGGCCCAAAGGCTGCCGCCTGCACTGTCGTGGAATCCCGCAGACGCAATGGTCGCGTATAGAGTTGTGAGTCCGGCGTCGGTTTGGTGTTGTCGAGGGTGTAGCGGATGTCCGAGTCTGGTGTGGCGCAATCCAGCCGCACTTCAAGCGTTCCAGCGAAGCGCGTCCTCTCGTCGTAGCGGATGCCCGGCTGCCAGGGGGTAACGGTCTCGTCCAGGGCCGGCTCGACGACCAGAAGACCCCAAGGCTTCACGGCGGGGAGTTCGACCATGCTGACTCGTCCGCCCGGAAGCTCAAGGCTCTGGACGAGGGAGGAATAGTCCCCGGTATCCGCGGCCTTTTCGTGAGTCGCGGCATCATAGGGGGACGGCGTGAGGAAGCGCATCTTCAGGGGGCGCCCACCGAAGAACCGCAAGGGATCCAGACTCAGACGCAGGGGACCTGTTGTCTTGGACGTGGCGGCGACAAGATGGATGACTGCCGCCGCGTCAGGGCCACCGGGCCTGGCGCGGACGGCGGCGAGCACAGGCGATGCAGCGTAGATCTGCACAGGGACGCGTTCGGCAGCATATCGCTCATCGTGGATCCCTGCACCCACCACACATGCGTCTCCGTATCCCTCCAGGAAGGCAGCGGTGCCTCGAATAAAGCCGAACAAATCGGCGAACTGCTCGGGCGTCCCGAAAAAACGCGGCGTCTCAAAGCCCGTGAAGACATCCCAGGGAACGACCACGTTTGCGCCCAGTGCATAACTGGTCGCGATGAAGCGCCGGTTGTGATCCACGTCGTCGGAAACGAAGGTCATCAGACAGGATTTTCCCAGTTCCTGCGCCTTCTTCAAGCGCTGTTCGTAGAGGAAGGCGGGCGTTCCTTCTCGGAAGGGATAGGCCTCAATGAAGGCGAAGTCATGGACTCTGTGATAGGTGGTCAGAAACTCGCGGTTGGCGTTGCAGGAGTAGGCCAGCTCGCGACCTGCCATCCTGTCTATCTCCTCGTGCATCTTCGCAAGGAAACGGACACCCGACTCGGTTTGGAATTCCCTGAAAAGGTCACGGAGCTCCTTCGGCCCCTTCACAACATTCAGTGCAGAATTGGGGGCGGTTCCGAGGGCGAGAAGGAACTTCGCGTAGTTGAACGTTGAGAGCTCTCCCAAGCCCCACTGTGTCCGTTGCCCCGCAGTCGAGTGCGCGGCCAAGTGTTCCCGGAACCCCTCGATGCAGTAAGGGCAGAAGCATCCGCCATAGGCCACCATGATCTCGTTGAGCTGAACGCCGTCCATCTGGTAGTGGTCCACCCCCATACCGAGGGCGTAACGGGCATGGTCCAGGAACACCTTGGCGTAGTCAGGATGATTTGGGCACCCGAAACGCATGCCCCACTTCTTCGTCCAGGGGTCTTTGAGGGGCTCACCCCGCAGGTCGACGGTGCGCCCGACGTCGAAGGAGCGGGAGGCAGGAGTGTCGTGCAGGCTGCCGTTGAGCGTGCCGCCTATGAGGTATCCGTGCTCCTTGGCCTTGGCCACAAACGTCTTGTCGATCGATTCATTTCCCGTCAAGTACAGCCAGTCGAGGCGAGTGGCGTGGAACGCCCGGGCCGACGTGAACGAGTCGTGGGGGTCAGCCGAATTCATCGGTCGGGGCCAGCGGGTGGAGAAGCAGACGTCCGAAGCCCTCGGTGCGCCATTTGACCGCGGGGAAGGCCGCGCAATTCCGGCAAAGGTCGCCCCCGATTTGGGTTCTCCGGCAACAACGGCAACCGACGTCGTCAGGACCAGGAGTAGCACCACCCCCCAGTGGGGCAGCGGTGGGGCACGATCAACAAGAGGCCGGCTGGCTTGGGTGTGATTTCTCATGCAGACATTCCTTTTGGGACGGGTGCCCTTGTCCTCGTTTGTGCGTATCGGGTTTCTGCTTCAGCGCGATGTCCGCCCGGACGGTGCTTTAGGGAAGGCATATGGCCATCTGTTCGCCGTGCTCAATCCAGCCCATCCCTTGTCTCACCACGGCCGGTGCGCAGGAAAACCACGTAGCCGAACTTGCCTGTAGGGTAGGCTGCCACCTGCGGTGTCATGGCTGGTGTCCAGGTATCGTAGCGATTCCAGACACCCCAGTACCGCATGAACTGCACCGGCAACGTTTGCTGGCCGGGGCGCAACGGCAGTTTGGCGAGGGGAACGCGCGCCTCCACCGTCAGTATCGTGCCGTTCGTGGCCGAAGCGGCTTCAGCGGTCAGGCCATCGTACGATCGGGTGGAGCCGTCAGCGGTAATTCTGAGTTCGCGGAACTCGGACCAGGCTTTGTCGATGTTCGGTGCGTACGCTTCACCAGCTTTCAGCAACTGTCGAGCGAAGTGGATCCGGAGTTCAGTGGCTGAGAAATCGGTCTGTCCGTCTGCCGCATCGAGCTCAGCGGCCACGTAGAGGAATGTTGCATCGCGCAGGAGCCTGATCCGGGTCTCTCGGTCCGACGGTTCGCCCCAGGCACGGCGACGCAGCCCGAACTGCGTCTGACTTGCCCAGACCGGCTCGTCGAGTCGGCCGTCCACGGTTGGCGATTGGTCTGTGACCGTGCAGATGGTGCGCTGGGTCTTCTGCGGTTGGGCCGCCGCGTGGGTGTCGAGTTCTCTGAAAAAGGAGGGGGATAGGCCGCGCGCCACAAAGCGCGTCCACTTGTATGCGGCCGTGCCTTCCTCCGTCTCTGACTCGGCCTGGGCCAGCAGGGCTTTGAGGCGCTCGCAAACGATGGGTGGGAATTTGACCTCGTACATAAAGTCAGTCTCGGTCAGATCAGATGCGCCTGCCCAACTGGACTCCCAACGCTCAATGAGGAAGCGATAGTACTCGAACATTGTTTCAGCCGCTCCTCCATGGATGTCCTGGCAATACTGCCTGAGCAGAGCTTCGGGATCAGGACTTCCCTCGGGATTCCAGAGAATCTGTCCCTGGATCCAGATCAGCGGATACAGCAGAGCGGTGACGATGCGCTGTTTGGCCGGCCAATGGGGTCGCTGCAGCTTTGAGTTGAAGCCGCAGAAGAAATGCTTGTTTGCGCCGGCGTCCTGGAAGTACTGCATCATCCTACGGAACGTGTGCGGGTACATGGCCGGGACGTGCGAATGGACGTTCAGGATCCCGATGTTGTACCACAGCGCGATGCGATCTCCGTGTCCGCCGAGCCGCGTGCGCCATGCATCGAAGCGCCCGATGTTTGCGTCCCAGACCGCCGGGTCATGCATGTGGGTGACGCCTCTGAAGACGAGCGTTACATCGACGTTTGGCGGGATGTCGACCGTGGTCGGGGGCTGCTGATAGCACGAATACGCCAGCACGGACAGGCGCCGCCCCGGCCATTTCTTGTCGATGGCCAACGCGTAACGGCGGATGAAGCCCCAGACCAGTTCGGAAAGCTGCCCGTCAAAGTCACGGTCGGGGCGCAGGTGCTTGCGGCAGGCCGGGCATTTGCAGACGCGCCCCGGGGTGAGGCCGTCATTCGGACAGAAGTAGACGGCCGCGGGGTCTGGGGTGTGTTTGTCGGTGAACCCGAAGAGCCCGGAGGTCTTGTGGGTGTCCCACTGATCGACGTTCTGAAGCATCTGATCCAGGACCGCCGGGCTGCTGAAGCAGATGTAGTTGCGGACCCCGCGGGCTGCCGGGTTCAGGACGGGCTCACCGGTTGCGTTCTTGCGGAAGTACTCCGGGTGCGTTTCATGGTAGAGGCTGTACCATGTCCCTTGTGTGTGATTCGGCGTCTTGTCCTCTCGTACATTGCCGAAGCGCAGCACAGGGTGCCAGCGGCGAGCGACTGCCTCAGGCAGACCCCAGTGGCGGATCAGACCCTCATGTTGGATGAATGCCGGCCGGTCGCGTACGGTCAGGTCCGGGACCTCGACGGCGCGTGACTTGGGGACGATGGCGCCCGTTCCGAACTTCTTCCACGTCCAGATATGGTCGGCGAAATACCAGCGAACGCCGAGAACACGTTCGCAGAACTCGTAGACCGCGAAGAGCGTTCCCTCGTCGACCCCCTCGGTTACCCGTCCGCAGATGACGATGTCATCACCGACCGTCTGGAGGACAAGTTCCTCGCGTTGCAGTTTTGCCAGAACTCCCACGTGACGCTCGGCAAATCCGGTGGGGCCGATGAACACGCGGCGGGGACGAGTGGTCGCCGCTGATTCTCGGAGCACGGGCAGTTCCGCCCCGCAGCTCCTGGTCAGGTAGCTGTTCAGGAAATCTGCCGCATAGCTGAGTGTTTCGCCCGCCGGGTAGTGCAAGGGCACGGGGCGGTCGGGCAGCACCAATGCATACTGAGCCTGACCGTCTGCCATCAACACGCGAGGACCGGGGTTGGCGGCCAGTGTCCCGACACACAGGACCACTGCTGCGCCCGCTACCGAGAGCGCCCGCTTTGGGGTTGCCGGCTCAATGGGCTTTGCCTGGGGCATGACGACGTCTCCATGGGTGGACCTTGTTCGGCAGCAGGTCTGCCATCCGATCATTCTCCGATCTTCTGCAGACTCTCGATCAGGTAACGGTAGTGCGTAAACGGCATATCGGGCGAGGCCATGTCGTCCAGTGCGGGCAGAAAGCCACCCTCACGGATCAAGGGCCGAAGCCGCTCTATTTCGGCGTCGATGGCATCTGGGCCGGTGATCACGGCTTCCTTGGCGATGTTCCCGCCCAGTAGTAAGTCTCGGCCGTATCGTTGTCGCAAGTCAACGGCATCCATCCCGGCCATGGCCTCCAGCGGCCAAGTGCAGTTGAATCCATGCTCGATCAACCCCGACAGAAGCGGATCAAGGCCACCTGCGCTCCACATACAGACGACCTGTACTCCCCGCTCTTTGCAGAGGGTGATCAACGGATCCTGGTTCGGGCACCAGAACTCCTGGTATAGCGAAGGTGAGATCAGCGGGCCGTTCTTCCCCGCCAGATCTTCGTTGAGCGTGACGCAGTCGACGCGGACAACATCGAGAATGGGCTTCACAAGGTCGAGATAGAAACGCCCCAAGTGGGCGAAGATCTCGTGCATCAACTCAGGTTCTTCGTAGAAGGCGGTGAGGAACCGCTCCATCCCCATCGAGTAGAAGCCGAACCGGAAGAAGCACGGAAACAAACTGAGATGAACGGGGTTGGGCGACTGCTCGAGCCGTTGCGCCAGCGCTGTCAGATCAGCTGGATGGCGGCCCGGAGACGTGGCGTCGAAGCGCAACTTGTACTCATCCCAATCACGACGCGTCTTGATGGGATGGTCGACATGGCCGTAGAACAGGCTCGGCTGCTCTTTCATGGACTTCACAGTGGCCCCCATGGAACTGATCTGGGTCACTGAGCCGGCATCTTCGGCGAGGACGGTCTGCTCGAAGGCAGGCACGGGACCAAGACTCAGAGGAACACCCGCGAACGTGGACATGTCGAGGAACTCACCAGGATGAGCTCCGTCGGGGAGTCCCTCGGTCCGCCAGCGTTCGATGGCGCTTTGTTCGAACGGCTCGAGCGCCATAACGGGAAGCCGGTCGATCGGCTCGAACGCCATCAGTCGCCGGAACCTCTCTCGGTCGTTCATCGTCTATCCTCTCGCCCTACCGTGGCAACGCCTCTGTGGAAGGTAAAGTCACTCCGATCGCTTGGGGGAAACCACGGCTGGAGTGCTGGCCACGGGAACCGCGGCGGCACCACCTTTCGCCCGTTGTCCGTGGCGTTGGTTCTCAATCGTTTGTTCCACCACGGTCCAATCGATGGTCTGCCCTTCCGGTACGAGTGGATTCTGTACCGCAACCAGGAGGTCATCGAGATAGGACACCGTGCCGTCTTTCCCGAGCGAATGGAACGTCAGGCGATTGAAGCTGAGGCTTTCGGGCCCCAGCTGCATGTCGGTCGCGACTTCCGTCCTGTTGTTTCCCACGGCCAGTGACCACGTGTGCTTCGGCAGATCGACCAGCAATCTAAAACGCAGCCACTCGTCCATGGGCACAGTGTATCCCGTATCAATGATCGCGCCCTTCTGGCCATTGACCTTCAGCGTCCCGTTTGTCACCCGGAAGACAACGCTGGTCTTTTGGCTCGAGCCCTGTGCGAGCCTGATGTACACTGCGGAGTCGCGACTCTTCAGACGCAGACTGAACGAGACGTAGATCTTCCCCTGCGAAATGCCGGTAGAGCGATAGGCAGTCAGGTAGCCTCTCTCTCTCCTGGGCAGCTGCATTGCCCGTTTCCCGCCTCTCGCGCCTTGAAGAGCGACCACGCGCGAGTTCTCCTCCTGCTCCCCGAGCGTGAACCAGTATCCGCAATCGTCTGCGTAGCCACCGACCCTCCCTTTTCCCTTCTCTACGTTTGCGGCGGAGAACAGGTCGCCCTCAAAATCCTGCACGATGTACGCCAGCACGGGCGGTTCGGGTTTGGGGGAGAACGCCGGTGCTTCCTGCCACAGCCGGGGATGCATGGCGTAGGAGGCCTCCGCTTCATCCCACTCAACAGGATTCCAGGTCACAGACGTGTTTCTGATGGCAAGAGCATACCAGGCGTTCTCCGCCATCGTCGCATCGTCACGCTGAACGAGACATTGGCGGAGACGGTCTCGTCCTCGCGGATTGAGGAGCAGCAACGCCTCGGCGATGCACCGCCATCCCCATTCCCGATCAACGCCTCGGTAGCTGTCGTTGTATCGGCAGAACAGCCCCGAGAGAGTGTCCAGCACGCGCGCAGCTTCCGGGGTAATGAACAACGAGTTCGACCCCAAGCTCCTGCTCAGTTTCAGAGCAGCCATCCCCCGCACTGTCGCGTGCGGGTCGACAAGCAGCCGCTCCAGGGCTCGACGCGCTTCCGGTTCCCGCACATACGTCCCCAAGACCTCGGCAAGCTGCCACCGCACGTGGGCCGAGGAGTCGTCCGCCATGGTAAGCAGAGCGGGCAGGACCGTGGGCCTCGGTGGGGTCCTGGCAGCCCGGACCACTGTCTTCCGTACATCGGGGTTTCTGTGCCGGAGGCCTTCCAGGAAGTACTCGTCGCGGTCTTTCGGTGTCTTGGCCAACGCGCTGGTGACCGCCAGATCGACCGTCATGCGATGGTGCTGGTCAAGCATGCTGTAGACGGCTCGAACCGATTCCCGATCCCCCAATTTGAGGAGGACCTCGGCCGCGTAGCTGCGTACGCCCATCTCGGGGTCCAGAAGCGCCGTTCGTACGGCGTCCAGTACCTCGGGGGCCTTGATCTTCAGCTTGCCAACGGCGATGACCGCCCGGCGTCTGACATACACGGATCTGTCGCGCATGGCCAGGATCAATCTGTCATTGGGGATGGTCGTTTGTTTCTGCACAGCCTGGTCGAAGACGGTCAACCTGGCAATGGAATCGTCACTGCCCAAAGCGCTCTCCGGGAGAGCCTGGAAATAGCCGCACTCCACTGTGTCGTAGGACCCCATGAAGACACGCTGAACGCCCTCGGAGATGAGCTCGTCCGGCTGTCCCCCACTGGAGAACAGCTCAACCTTGATCGCTGTGCCCCGTGTGTCCTCAACCAGCGCCCTGGCCAGCGGGAAGGGGTTCCCGCTGCACCAGACGAGAAACGAGTCGACCAGCCCTTCCTTAATCCAGGTGCGACGGTCGAAATAGACCAACCCGCTGACAATCATGTGATGATTGTGAGACCACGGAGATGGGTAGTCGGGATACAGCGGCCCCATCATCATCCCAATCTTGACGCCCTGCTGCTTGAGGGTGTCACGCAGTTCTCGAAGGAACTGGGTGAAGTACTCGCCCCTGAGCCGGGAGAGCTTGCCTCTGTCGAATTCCTCGTGGAGGATGTCGATCCCGTAGCGCCTCTTGTATTCGGCAGCGATGGGGGCATTGAACCCAAACTCATCATACTCGTCCTTCAAGATGCGCGTCTGGAAATTCTCGAGGTACGTGTGGACAATGACGCCGTCATAGCCTGCCTCGCGCGTGAGCGCCGCGAAGAGTTTCACCAGTGCTTTGCGCGCCTCCGGGTAAGCGTAGCAGATCGGGCCGCTCTTTCTGCGGATGCCGTAGCGATCGATCGGAGCCCATTCCGGGTGCGCGGCCAGCAGCTTCCATTGCCAGAAGGACGGTCCATATCCCTTGGCCGCGTCGTCGACCGGGAACCACCCCAGGTCCATGCCAAGGCCGAATCCCCAGATTTCAAGGCCCTGCCGGTGTGCTTCCTCGACCACTGACTTGTCAGTCAGGCCGTCGGCGTGCCAGATATCGTGCTCCATCTCCGCGTAGTCACCAATGTAGAAGTTCTCAGGCCGGGTGACGGAATGCGAGTGCATCAGGTTCGCCTGCATGCCTCGCCAGTAGATCCGTTGGGCGCCGTAGACCTTTCGCACCAGCTCAAAGTACTCAGCCACGCTCTGTGGCGAGTCCACGGGCGCCGCATAGTGGAGATTGTGATGGTCTCCTGAACTGACGTAGCAGGTCAGGTGTTCGTTCGCTTGAGCAGGTTTGACCTGGAAGGTCCGCCGGGGCTCGGCGGAAAAGGCGCGCGAGCCCCCGCCGGAACACAGCACGACGAAGGTCGCTGCCAGCAGACGCCACAGTGTTGTTCTCCAGCAGTTCGAGTCCATGGTCAGCGGTCCTTCCAGCATGTGGCACAAAGCGTATGGTGATTCACCTGCGCAATCAACCCACTCCGCCCCATTTCTCCCTTAGGGGAGGAGGAAAGGAACAGGCGAATGGTGGCGGTGCCGGCTTCCCAGCGTGGCTTTCGCTGTGGAGGCAGAGGTGTGAGGCAGGATTGTGTGTGACGTTGGCCGTTCTGGGAGAGATCCGGTCGGGGCCGGGCCTGACGGCCCTGAGAAAACAGAGAAGGCCACGCTGAAGACCGTCAACTTCTCGCCAGGACCGGACAGCAATTGCACCCAATGTGAAGGACAAACCGTCAAGGTATAGTATCTACCGCCGATTGGCAGCATCATTGAACCGGCCAGCCCACACGATTCGGGCCGTGTGCCGGTGCCGGGCGACACGCCGGAAACGGGCTTCAGTTTGGACGGGGGAGAGCGTGGGGAACGGACAAGGCCAAGAGAGTAGGACCAGTGATCATGCATGCAAGCAACTGTGTTCATCTGTTTCTCGCAATCGTAGGAGTGACACTTTCGTTGCACGCTGCCGAGCTCCCGGACCTTTCAGCGTTTCAACCTGGTGACACGGTGCGTCTGCCGGCCGGCCACTACGGGAAGCCCGTGGTCCTAAACGGGCTCAAAGGCACCAGGGACAAACCGATCCGCATTGTTGCAGAACGCGGAGCTGTTATCTCCGGGACGCGGAAGCTCGACTGCCGCTGGGAACCGTGGCGGAACGGGATCTGGAAGGCGACGCTCAGCTTTGATATCTGGCAGCTGTTCAATGACGACCGGCTTGTCTACGTCGCCCGCTGGCCCGATGCCTCGTTTGAGGACGGCTCGATGTGGCGGATGACTCACAGTATGCGATCCGCAGATGGTGGGTATGACAAACGGCGTAAGCGGTTCCGCGGCCAGTGCAAGCCCGGGTTGATCGTTGATGCCCCGTTCGCGTCGCATGCAGGCAAGGCCGGCTTTCATGAGGGGGACAGCCGCTACCACGCCAGAGAAGGGCAGGTTTCCCTGGCCGAATCCGGCAAAGATCTCACGGGTGCGGTGGCCGTCTTGAACATTGGTCACTGGCTGACCTGGGCGCGCCGGATCACGGAACACTCGGCCGGGTCAGATCGCTTCCGCTATGAGACCGGGAGCGAACAGAAGAGCCTGAACCGTTTCTTCGTGTGGTACGCTCTCGGTTTGGCCGCTCTGGACCGACCGAACGAGTGGTGGTCTGATTCGGATACCCGGACCGTCTACTTCATGCCTCCCGACGGGGGGGATCCCAACCTACTGAATCTCCAGGGCAAAGTGCACGACTTCGTTCTCGATCTGAACAATTGCGCCCACCTGCAGTTCGAAGGGGTGGATGTGTTCGGCGGGGCCTTCCGGGTTCGCGACTGTGAGAGTGTTTCGTTCGAAGATTGCACCTTCCGCTTCTCCAGCACAAACAAATGGGTGCTCGGCGAGTTCGACTGGTTTGTGTTCCACAACGCAGCCCACATCCCGAACAAGATGCCGGCTGTCCGTGGCGGGAAACGCAATCGTTTCGTCAACTGCGAGTTCGCCTACTGCAATGCCCCGCTGTACTTCGGCAGCGAAGAAATCCTGATCGAGAACTGCTATTTCCACGACATTGAGTGGGACCTGAACTCCAATGGCGCATCGGGAGCCGCAGTCGTTGGGCAACGCGGGATCTTCCGAAGGAACACGATCCACCGAACAGGGAACTCAGAAGGAATCCGCGCTCTGGACAGAGGCGTCAGAGTCGAGTTGAACCGGGCATTCGATATGGGGAATCTCCAACATGACGGTTCTGCGATCAACATCGGGACACGCAACCAGATCGAGGCCATTGCCACCCACAACTGGGCTCACGATTGCAACCGCCAGGGGGTCCGCTTCGACTATCACGGCACCAACATTCTGCGCGAGGACGGACAGATCCACGGGGATGGCGTGTACACGCACAACGTCTGTTGGAACACCCAACCGAGCCAGGTCAAAGGGGATCGTCATCTGATTCTGAACAACACGGTCGTGAACGTCAACAGCTATCCCGACCCTGCAAAGGAACTGATGAACATGAGCGTCCAGGGGTTCAAGTGCATGCACGAGATCGAGGGCAATGGCAACAGTGTCACCCGGAACAACCTGGCCAACGTGACGCATCGCTCCTGGAACCTGAGGCCCAAGGGCGGGGATGGCAAAGGGTGGTGGACGCGTAAGGACGGTTACAAGCAACCGGGGCCCTACGTCATTCCGGGTGTGTGCGACCACAACATGCGAGAGCCTGGCGCTGCCTACGCGTACCTGCGTGATCCCACCAACCTGGATTTCCGCCCCAAAGCCGGCTCTCCGCTTGTGGATGCCGGGAAGGTGGTTTCCCCGGCTGAGATAAAGAGCCCTGTGGCTCAGTTCGACGGTCTGGAGTACTCCGGCAAAGCGCCCGATATCGGGGCCTACGAGCACGGGGCCAGGCACTACTGGATCCCCGGCTTCAAGTCTGAGCATGCGTCCACTCCGGTTCCTCCCGATCGCTCGACCACGGTCAAACCCGATGCCGACTTGATGTTCCTCGAAGCCTACCGCTGCACCCGGCACAACGTCTGGTTCGGGGAGACCGTTGACAGCTTGAAGCTGATCGCGGAACTGAAAGACGACACCACAAACATCGTGCCTCCGGGCCCCCTGGCGCGCGGGAGCACGTACTGCTGGCGCGTCGATGCCGTGGACTCAGATGGCGCTGTCGCAACCGGGCCGCTCTGGACGTTCACCGTCGGGAGTGAGCCCCCCTCAGCGCGGCAGTGAACGTGATCTGTGTGTGGCGTGTTCTCCGCCTTCCCGCGGGCTTGTGTCGCGCCAAGGTGGTCGGCCGCGGCGGCGACAAGCACTGCAAGCTCTTCCGTCTCGACTGCGAGGCGACCCAGCCACAGGCAAAGGAACCACCATGCCCATTGGTCTTCACCGTCCGAAGATCCCTTTCCTGTTGACCGACGACCAGTCACACTGGATGACAGGCTGCGGAAGGCATCTCTACCTGTCTGTGGCTCTCTGCTGCGTGTTCGCGCTGCTTCCGCCGGCTGTCTTTGCCGTGGATACTGCATTCTGGAAACCCTATGAAGCCGATCAGGGGACATGGTTCCTCGAGCACTTCGAATCAGCGGATGGTGCGGTTGAGGAGGGGCGTTTCGGCAAGGCCTGGCGTGGTCCGGAACCCTACGTGTGGGAAGGTGCGCCGGTGTTTACCGGGGACAGTGCTTCCCTCGAGGCGTGGGTGAGGCTCGACAGACTGCCGGGGGAACGGAGCTACGTACTGCGGCGCCAGGCTCATAGAGGGGCGGCGCACACACTTGAGCTTTTCATCACAGCGGACGGGGGCCTTGGACTGGCCGTGAGCAACCTGAAGGGGAAACGGTCAGAGCTGCTGTCTGACCCGGGCACTGTCAAGGTCGGGCAGTGGCAGCATGTGGCCGGCATCAGCAACGAAGCGCTGGCGCTTTTTGCGGATGGTTGCGAAGTGGGGCGCAGGCTGCTTCCGTCCGGTTCTGCTCGCCTGTCCACTGACCAGGCGGAATCCGCCGCCGTCCCACTGTTGATCGGTGATGGCCTGGCCGGGCTGGTTGACGAAGCGCGCGTCCACGCCTCCACAGCCAAGTTCTGGCCGAAACCCGGGAACCCATGGATTGCCCGAGTTGCTGAGGAAGGGCTTTGCCCTGTGGAAACGGTCCTTCTGCCGGATCGTCGCCCCGTTCTGTGTATCGATTTCAGTCAGGGAACCCACCCCGCCTCCAACGTCAAGGGCATCAAGGTGGTCGGCGACAGCGACTCTGTTGACGGCGTCTGCGGTCGGGCGTTCACCGGGCCACTGACCATCAGCGGCCCTCTGGTGTCGGCCGAGGAGGGGACCATTGAGTTCTGGAGCCGCCCCCGGGGCTACTGCAATCTGATGGACCGGAATCGCACCATCGTCAGCACCAACTTGTTCACCTTCTACTTTTGGAACAGCTCCCGTGGCCTGAGGCCGGTCACTCTGTATTACTACGAGGATGTGGGGAACGGCCGGCGACAACTTCGGGCCGCACGCGATGCGTTGGGCACGGAGGTCTATTCGGGGCAGTGGTACCACTACGTGATAACTTGGGCCCATGGGACCGTGTCATGGTACGTGAATGGTCGCAAAGCGGGGGCCATGAAGGCCGACTTTGCCGGCCCTGGCCTGCGCTCGTTAGCCTTCAGCCCAAAGGCGTTTGGCGACATCGATGAGGTGTACATCTACGACAGCGGCTTGACCGAAACGGAGGCCGCCAACACCTATTGGCGTTACGTCGATCCTGACAAGGTCGTTCCGCCCTGTCGGAAGGTGGCAGACCTGGCATTCTGGCATTTGCCCAGTTCGCGCACACTCTACGCGCAGATCACCTCGACGGGTGACTCCGACCTGTCCGCCCCGGTGGCCCTGCTGATCAGGGACGTTGCAGGGATCGCGGTGGTTAAGCAGGAAGCCGGATTCAGCTCCGGCTACCAGCGGTTTGAGCTTCCCCCGCTGGATGGTGAGTACCGCATTTCGGTACGGGTCGGCGACCGGGAAACACCCGGGCTTCCATTCAAGCGACAGTGCTTCCCCTGGGAAGACAGCGCATCGGGCATCACAGACGAGGTCTTTCCTCCCTTCGAGCCTGTCAGAGCCACAGCAGAGACCGTTGAGGTGGTCTGCCGTGAGTACAGCATGAATGCGTTTGGGCTCTGGGACAGCGTCAGGAGCTTGACCAGGGAGATTCTTGCCGCCCCGGTTCGCCTGGTTGCTCTGGATGAACAGGGACGGGAACTGCGGTGGGAGGGCTCCGTGGCACTGGCCAGCACGAGCCCGAGCAAGGCGACCTTTCGTGCAGAGACCCGGTGCAGGGCCATTCGGACGGAAACCACGTCCACCATCGACGTGGACGGGATGATGCAGGTACGCTTGCGACTGATCCCCGTCGATGATGCTGTTGGGCTGCGGCGCCTTTCCCTCGAGATCCCGTTCAAGGAAACGATGGCAGAGCTGATGCAGGAGGTAGGGCATGGTCCTCGAATGGGATACACCGGACTGATCCCTCCCGGCGCCGGTGTCGTTTGGGACAGTCGACAGACTGTTCGCAGTCCCGCCTGGCTCAACGCCTTCACCAGTTACATCTGGCTGGGTGGCGCAGAACGGGGGCTCTGCTGGTTTGCTGAGAACGACAAGGGCTGGCTTACGGCAAAGAACCACAGCGAAGGGCTGCAGTCCATCACCCGTAAAGACGGGGTCGTGACCCTGCGGATCGATCTCGTGAACGTGCCTGGAGTGATCAACCGCACCAGTGAGATGGTCTTCGGTCTCCAGGCTTCACCGACCAAACCCTTGCCTGAGGATGTCGCCAGGAAGGGAGACACACTGCCCTCCGTCGGTCTGCCCGTTCATCCGTGGGGGGGGCTGTCATGCTCCTGGAAGTCGCCCTGGATGAACAGATGGGAGGTCGTTGATAAGGTCATCGAGGCCCGGGCCGGCAGACCGGTTGACGCGGCCTTCTTCGACGCATTTGTGGAGCAGTACGACCCGCCGCCTGTGCACGGCATCAGGGAGTGGCGCAAGGATATCGGCATCTTTACCAGGCGATCAAAGCCTGCTGACTGTCCTGATCCCGTTTACTTCGAGGAAATGGCGGTGTTGCCGTTCATTCCCGAGTACCACGTCTTCCAGGATGAGTGGAGCCACGGTCGCCTGGCTGACAAGCGTTACGCTGACGTGGACGTCTACCGGCGGACCGGAGGACGCGAAATCAACCCGAATGCTCCAGTCAACTACTGCCGATCCTACCAGGACTACGCGCTGTCCCTGATGGAGGAATGGTGGAAGCGGGGCGTGTCCATCTATTGGGACAATACCTACCCGAGGTTGGTGACCAATCCCTGGACCAGCGCCGCCTACGAGACTGCCGACGGCAACGTGCAGCCGGCTCGCCTCTACTGGAACATGCGTGAGTACCACAGACGCACTTGGAACCTGATGCATGCCTGGCGCCGGCAGGGCGTTGCCCGCCCTTTGGAGTTCGTTGTTCACATGACCAATGCCAACATCCTGCCCTTCTTCTCCTGGGCAACCTGCAGCTATGACATGGAACTCAGCCAGAGCATCTACGCCAAGACGCACCCGGAGCACTACACCCCGGGTGAGCCGTTCAGTCCAGCCTACCTGCGGGCCACCTCCACCGGTCGCCAAGTGGGCAACTACCCATACCTGGTGCACGATCTGTTCCAGTCGTCGCTTCCTCACGATGCGTGGGGGCTGGGCGATGAGAAAACCGAGCGACAGCGCCGCTCGTGGGGGATGCGTACCGTGCATCAGATCATCTCCGGCGGCGTGCGCCAATTCGGGCCGTGGAACAAGACATTGGCCGCTTTCGGCTACGGTTCGGACCGCACCAGGACCTGGCTCTACTGGGGAGACGAACGGGCATTCAGCGTGGAGAGTGACCTGGTCAAGGGCTTACTGCTGACCCGCGCAGGGGACAGGAAGATGTGTCTTGTTCTCCAGTCCTGGAGCAAGCCCCCTCTGGAGACCACCGTAACGTTTGACCCCGGCATCATCGGTTTCACGCCTGGCTCGCATGCCTATGAGGGGATCTACAACCGGCACACCACACTTGAGGGCGGCGTGCTCGAGGCACGACTTGACTTCCCATACGAGACCCAGGTGTTCCTCATCGACAACCAGCAACCGGATGGCGATGTGCTGTTTGCCGACAGTTTTGATGACTGGCTCAATCCCGGGTGGGACTACGTGTCGCACTACGCTGCCTTGGCGGAGGGCCGCCTGCGCCTGGGAGGGAACGAGGCAAGCTGGAGGGGGAAGCCGCGTCTCTTCAAGTACCTCAACCTGCCTGACGTCCGGGAGGGCCAACTGACGTTCACGTTTCAGCTCGAACAGCTCGCGGAAAAGGGGGTCGGTGTTCTGGAAGTGGAGTTGGGGCAAGGCCTGAACTGGAGTGAGCATGGCCTCACTCACAGCTATCTGAAGGGGGAGCTCACCTTCATGCTGAAGGTCGATCCGCAGCGGGACTGGGTCTGGGAAGCAGCGACCAGGCACGGTCGGCAATTGGGGCCTGGCGTGAGGAGAATGGTCGGCCCTGCTGATACCGACGCACATCGCGTTGGTATCACGGTCACAGGCGATGGGCATTGCAGGCTCGCGATGGACGATCGGGACATCCTGGATCTGCCCCAGCCTGCCCCGGTCATCTTCAGCGGCTTGTCGATGACCGTGCCGAGTGACCCGGCCAAGAGCTTTGGGGCGCTTTACCTGGACGATATCGTCCTCAAATCATCCAGCCCGGACCATTCCTCGTCGGCTCAGGCTCGGGAGGCCGCCCAGGCTCGTTCTGGAGAGGTCCTCGCCGCAGGGGTCGACGCGCTAAAGTGCAAGATCGTCGCTGCCTTTGGGGTGTTCGGCAGCAGTGAGGTCTACGCGCTTGCCATGTTCCGTCGCCCGGAGACCGATGCCTCGACCGTGGTCCAGCGCATCCGCAGTGAAAGCGACGCCAAGCGGCTCGCCGTGCTGCTGGAAGTAATGCGCGAACTGCCCGAGCGTGAGCGCGAGCACGTCGATGGGATGGCGGCCATCGGGCAGCGACCGCATCGTCTACCGGAATTCCAGCGAGCTCGGAGGACTGCTACGCAGGCCTTGACAGCATGGCAACCCCGCAAGGAGGCGCAGGCGGACCGGTCAGCCACACTGCAGGCTCTGGAAGCCAAAGACTGAACGGCCTCCCCCCCCCCAATGCGATTGACTCTCGCGGAGATGGGGTCGCGGCGTGGCAACCCCTCCCACGTTAACAGAGCAGACAATGTGGGAGGCGGTGCCATCCGGCGACCTCTCCGCCAGCGCAGTGGCAGGAGAAAGTTGATAGCATTGGCCCTACCCCCGCGATCTCGGTGCCGGCCCGTACTTTCCTTGTTTTCGCGTTGATGAGAACGCCCCTCGCAGTGTTGCGAAGGGTTGTGTCACATCTGCGACTCCCCCCTCGGCCAACCGATTGGCACACTTTCTGCAGTTAGGGGTGTCATCCAGAAGACGGATGCGAGCTGGCGGGCTCGCGATTGAGAAGAAGATGGGAGTGAGACATGAATGAGCATCGTATCCACGACCCCTTCGAGCGCATGGCGCAGGAGCGGGTTCGGCAGGACATGGAGAGCGGACGGAAAGTCCTGGTTCTGGGGGTCCTTGTGATCTTCGGTCTAGCCGCACTGATTGGGACGGCCTTGCCGTTCCTCTGATGCGCGACAGGTGGGGACCGCGGCATTCGGTGAGCCGCGGCAGGTTCCTTTTTCCCCTCGGCTGTGGCGCTACCTTTCTGCCCACAGCCCGTTGCCTTCCGTCACCCTCTGAGCCCGCTTGAAGCGGGCTTTTTCTGCTTCTGCCCTCTACGCGTTGGCGCTACCTTTCTGTCCAGCAACATGCCCCCCAAAGAGTTGACTTCCCCCCCTAGTACCTGCGCCCCATGGGGAAGCGCGTATCGTGGGCGTGGCGGGCCAGGAATGGTCGCGGTTCGCCGGCCTCCCGGCTGGACAGAGGACAACGGGGCATCATGCTACACCAGTCCGGCCCGAGAACTGCGAAGGAGGTCTTCCGGTGAGCACCAACATCGTCTTCATCGTCACAGACAATCAGAGCCCGTGGACGCTGGGATGTTACGGCAACCGGGAGATTCTGACCCCACATGTCGATCGTCTGGCGGCCGATGGCACTCGGTTCACCAATGCGTTTTGCACGAATCCGGTGTGCTCTCCCAACCGGGCAACGCTCATGACCGGCCTGATGCCATCGCAGCATGGCGTACACAGCTGGCTCGGCCGGGAGGACCCGAATGCCCAGATGGGGCCGGGTGCCTACTGCACGATTGCAGAATTCGCCAACTTGCCCCAAATCTGCGCAGATGCAGGCTTCGACTGCGGCATGAGCGGGAAGTGGCACCTTGGGGATAGCCTGAAGCCTCAGCTTGGTTTCGGCTATTGGTTTGCCAAACCCCAGGGACACACATCCAGTTTCCATGATGCCGATGCCATTTGGCAGGGGCAGGTCTACAAGGAGCCTCGGTACTACCTGGAAGCCATTACGCAACATGCGCTCGATTTCATTGAGCAACCCCGAGAAGGACCGTTTTTCCTCTACGTTGGTTACAATGGTCCCTATGGACTCGACCATGATATGCGGACCGGCCACCGCAACCGTCACACGGCGCACTATGCGAACAAAGACCTCGCTTGCTTCCCGCGCGAAGGCACTCATCCCTGGCTCAAACAGAACCAGGATTGCATCGGGAATCTGACGGCCATGCGCAGCTATGCGTGTGCCGTCAGTGGGGTGGACGACGGCGTTGGGGCGATTCTGGACTGCCTGCGGCGGAACGAACTGGAGCGCGATACGCTTGTTGTTTTCACGGCTGATCACGGTCTCTGTGCAGGGCACCATGGCATGTGGGGAATGGGCGATCATTCCAGACCGCTCCACGTCTTCCAGGAGAATCTGCGCGTGCCGCTCATCTTCCGCCATCCTGCCCGGATCCCCGCCGGAAGAGCGATCGGGACTGTGACCAATCACTACGATTTCTTCCCCTCGATGATGGACTATCTCGGTCTCGGCGAGGGGAAGCTGCAGAGCCTCCCCTTGCCGGGGAGGAGCTACGCCGGATCTCTGCTGGGGCAGGTCGTTGATTGGGGGGAAGAGATCACGTTCCATGAATACGAGAACGTCCGGTCCGTGCAGACGCCTCAGTGGAAACTCGTCCAACGGCACCCGAGTGGCCCGCATGAACTGTACGATCTGGTGAGCGATCCCGGCGAATCCCACAACCTCGTTGAGGAGATGGGACAGGCGGAAATTCGGGCCGAGCTGATCGCCCGGTTGCGGAGCTTTTTCACAGAACACGCAGATCCCGAATACGACCTTTGGCAGAACGGGCGAAGCAAGGCCGGAGGGATCTTCGAGAACCGCTAGCCCAGAGACCAAGGCATCCGACTACAGAAAGGTCATTTCCGAGATGAGTGACGTCCGCAAAGACATCATGGCTTCGTACGAACCGGGGACTGGAACGGCCGACGGGCAACCGGCGTGGTTGCAGGACCGTCTGAACTGGTTTGAGAATCTGAAGTTCGGGCTGTTCATGCACTGGGGACCCTACTGTCAGTGGGGGTGCATCGAGTCCTGGCCACTGGTCGAAGCGGATACGTGGGCCCGCCCGGATGGTCTTCCGGCCTGGACTGAGCGCGGCAAAGACCTGGCCCGTTTCCGTCAGGACTACTGGAAACTGAATGAGACGTTCAATCCGCAGGGCTTCGAGCCTGAACGCTGGGCTGAATTGGCTGAACGTGCTGGCATGAAGTACGTCGCTTTCACGACAAAACACCACGATGGCTTCTGCATGTTCGACACCCGGACAACCAACTATCGGAGCACGTATACGGACTGTCCGTTCCACACGAATCCCCGGGCAAACATCACTCGGGAGGTGTTCGACGCCTTTCGCGCCCGGGATTTCGGCATCAGCTGTTACTTCTCAAAGTCCGACTGGCACTGCCCCCACTACTGGTGTCGTGACTTCCCGTATCCAGACCGGAATGTCAACTACGATATCGCTGAGCGCCCGCGGATCTGGGAGGAGTTCATCGCGTTGGTGCACGGTCAAGTTGAGGAGCTGATGACCGGATACGGACACATCGATGCGCTCTGGCTTGATGGCGGGCAGGTTCGACCACCCAAGCAGGACATCCGCATGGCTGACATGGCGGCCATGGCGCGGCGTCACCAGCCGGGGCTGATCATGGTGGACCGTACGGTCGGAGGGGCTTACGAGAACATCCTCACCCCCGAGCAGAAGATCCCCGCCGAACCACTGGGGCAGACGTGGGAGTCCTGCCTGACGATGGGCAATGGCTGGGCCTATCGGCCCGGCGATCAGTACAAACCCACCCGTGAGCTCATCCACATGCTCGTGGATATTGTGGCCAAGGGCGGAAATTTCCTCCTCAACATCGGTCCCGATCCGGACGGTCGCTTTGCTCCAGACGCCATCTTGCGGATGAATGAGATTGCTGACTGGATGGCCGTGAATGCCCGGGCCATTCATGGCACCCGGGCGGTTGCGCCCTACAAGGAGGGCAACATCTGTTTCACCCGTAGAGATAAGGTCGTCAACGCGATCGTGCTGGCAGAGGAGGGGATGGACGAGCCGCCCGCAACGATCGCTCTGAGCGCGTTGAGGCCGGCTCCGGGAAGTGACGTCCGGATGCTGGGCTGTGAGCGCCCGTTGGAGTGGTCGATGACGGGCGATGCCGCAGTGGTCACCATGCCGTCAGAGTCGAGGCCGTGTGAGCATGCCTGGGTTCTCGAGTTCACCCCGCTCAAGATGCCGCGGTAGCACACGAGGATCAGTATGGACACCTTTATGGAACCGTCGCGGCGGATCCCTGTCCTTGGGGAGTTCGACGTCGTCGTTTGTGGAGCGGGTGCTGCGGGGTGTGCGGCCTCGATCGCTGCTGCTCGTCACGGGGCGCGAACGCTGGTCATCGAACGGGACGGTTTTCTGGGCGGGGCCACCGTCTCCCAGCTGGTCGGTCATGTGCTAAGCACGAACGGCGTTGACTTCCAGGGGATCTGGCACGAGTGGATTGCCCAGGTCCGTGAGCGCGGCGGGGTGTCAGCTCCCGACTTGATCGGGGCGCCCGGCCTGTTCCGGCTGGGCGTTGATCCCGAGGTGGTTAAGTATGCCTGGGATGATCTGCTTTCGGTTGCGGGTGTTGAGATCCTGCACCACGCCTGGTGCAGTGACTGCATGGTGGAAGATGGCCTCGTTCGAGGCGTGATCGTCGAGACCAAAGCCGGCCGGCGTGCCATCTGTGCCAAACGGGTGATCGACTGCACGGGCGATGGAGCCGTGTGCGCTGCCGCCGGCGTTCAGTGGGAACAAGGGGACGGGACCAATCCCTGGTCCCAGGCGCTAACCAAAGTGTTTCGCATGGGCAATGTCCGTTGGCCCGAGGGCGGTTACCGTCCTGAGCAGATCACTCAGGCAAGGAAGGCCCTCAAGCAAGCCGTTGCGCGAGGCGAGTTCGACAGCCCCGTGGTCGCGAACGGTCGTGTCATCACGTATTCGGCCAACAACAACGTGCATCGCAGTGTCGCTCCCCACCGCACGGAGATGAACGTGTTCTCCAGTCGTGTACTGCATGTGAACACACTGGATCCGTGGGACTTTACCCGGGCTGAGCGCGAAGGGCGGGAACAAGCGTGGCAGTGCGCGGAGTTCATCAAGCGGCACGTGCCTGGCTTCGAGTCCTCCTACCTGCTCGACACGAACCAGCACGTAGGTGTTCGCGATACGCGCCGAATCAAAGGGCGGACCACCGTGACGGCAGACGACGCCTGGCACTTCCGCAAGCATGCACACGGCATCGCGAAGAGCTCCTGGGACATCGACATGTGGCCGGCGGATAGCTATGACGCCCCGGCCGTGCCCCGGGAAGACCCGGTCTACAAGAGACGCATTGAGCAGATGAAGCACGGGGAATACTTCGACATTCCGTACGGCTGTATCGTTGCCGCCGATCTCGATAATCTGCTGGTTGCGGGGCGCTGCGTGTCGGCCGAGCGTGGCGCTCAGGCCAGCCTGCGGATTCAGCAGACGTGCCAGTCCACCGGGCAGGCCGCCGGTACAGCCGCGGCTCTGAGCCTCCAGGAGGATGTGACCCCAGCGGAACTCGAGCCGAGTCGCCTGGTGGATCAACTGGCTGCCGATCGCGCAGCCGTGACGCCTGTTCTGGCCACACTGAGGGATCTCACCTGAGATCCAGATACCACAGCAGCATTGTCTCGTGGCTGACTTGGCTATGGGCGGAGTAGGCGTACTGGTTGATGGCCCCGAGGTGACACCCTCGCGATGCGTAGAAGCGGCACGCTGCCACATTCACGTTCTGGGTCTCGATCTTGAGCTGCCGACAGCCTTTCTCAAGCGCATAGGCAACAGCATGGTCGAACAGTGCGGCGCCGATGCCCTGACGTCTGTGTTCCGGCGCAACCCGTAGATCCCAGAGCACGGCTAGGTCGCTCCGGCCTTCCAGCATGTTCACATCCGTGGACCCGTAGGCGACGGTGGCTCCCCCAACAGCGACACCCTCCACAGATGCCGCCAGAAATTGCCATTGTGACGTGTCGAAACGCTCCACCCAGTGAAGGACGGGATCCTCATCATAGGCGTCGTAGTCCTTCGCAAACGGTGCCGAGACCGGCACTTCCTGCAGCCGCAGTCCTCCGAGTCCTCCTTGTACAGGCAGAACGCACAACACGGACCGGACCTCGAAGCAAATAGGAATCGCGGCGTATGTGGGCAGCCAGGACACGTCAACAGTTCTTATGTCCAGGGACATCGTGTGGACCTTCCTTTACGTTGCGCCTACGCTGACACGGGACGCGGTGCATGTCTGATCCCGTCTCACTCACTTCTCATGGCGTCGCAGATGGCGTGCTTGAGCTCATCCAGGCCAATCCGCCCTCGCGCGGAGATCGGAAGACTCTCAGGATATGTCTCCTGAAGTTCGGCGAGTGCTTCCCCCCCGGCTTCTGTGTCGGTTTTGTTGAGCACGAGGACTCTGGGTTGGCCGACGGCTCCCACCTCAGCCAGTGTTTCGTCCACCACCCGCAAGTGGTCCACCACGTACGGGTCGGCGGCATCCGCGACAATGATCAGGGCCGCTGCATCCACGGCTTCCTCCAGGGTTGAGCGGAAGGAGGCGACGAGCCGGTGTGGCAGATGCCGGATGAACCCGACGGTGTCCGACACGAGTACCTGTTGTTCTGCGGCAAGGTGAACCATTCGTGTGGTGGTGTCCAGTGTTGCGAACAGTCGATCGTCAACATAGACGTCCGCGCGGGCCAGTGCGTTGAGCAAAGTTGACTTTCCCGCGTTTGTGTAACCCACCAGACAGGCGCTTGGCAGGGCTCGGTGGTCCCGGGTCTTGCCCCGTCTGGCCTGGATGCTGTCGAGCTTCTTCCTGAGCCGTCTGATTCTGCTGCGCATGCTCGCTCGGCGCATTTGCAGAGGCGTCTCTCCCGGGCCTCGCATGCCGATACCGGCTCCGAAACGCGGTTGACGCTGGTCCGGAACCCGCCTCTCCATATACTGCAACTGAGCCAGTTCTACCTGCGTCTGGGACTCCTCTGAGGCCGCCCGTGTGGCGAAGATCTGAAGGATCAACTCCGTGCGGTCGATGACTTTGATGGCCAGAGCCCGGTCCAGGTTATTGACCTGAGTTGGTGAGAGCTCATTGTCGAAAATGATCAGGTTGGCTTCGTTCTCCCGGCAGAGCGTTTGAATCTCTCCCAATTTGCCCTCCCCGACCAGGAATGCAGGGTCTGCTTTTGACCGACGTTGAGCGATCGTCCCAACTACCGGTGCTCCTGCGGTGTCCGCAAGGCGCGCGAGTTCGGCGAGGGAGTCCTCGGCGACACTGCGAGGTGTTCGGGCACCGATAAGCTGAACAAGAATGGCGCGTTCAGGGCGGACCTCGGCCAGCCTGTCGCGCTCGGGTTGATCCAGCTTGCGCCGGTCGATGGGTTGCCGAGGGAAGTAGTCGTGTGGTCGCTTGCGCGATCCATGCAGCTTGTGCTTTCGTCGGTCCCGGATAGTCGGCTTCTGTTGCCACTCGTCGAACTGCTGATACAGCTCTTCGTTCTCAAAACCGGGGCATTGGCGGTGCTTCTGCCATTGGCTGCGCGGCTCTTCATAGATCCAGCAGTGATCGTCCAGATTCAGTTGGCATGCGTGACAGTTGGCAACGGGTTTGTGGTGGCGCTTCATGACGATTCCTTTGGTCCAGTCGTTTGGTGATTTGTCAGCTGTCGGACCGGAAGCATCGCGCGGAGGGGCTGGGGGAAGGAACGTTCGTCGAGGCTGCGCCGGAACAGACACAGATCAATGGGGACTGGGACGCTCAGCGGGGAGGTCAGACAGGGCCGCCACGGACCGGTCAGCACAGCACTCACGAAGATACCAACACACCACTTGTTCCGCGCGAACCCAAGTGGTTCGGCAGACGTTCAGGGTTGGGCCTCTTCAGGCTGTACTACCGCTTTCTCACGTCCGTGTCTCCTTCTGGTTGAGAGGGGAGCTTACATGCTCCGATTCTTACTGATAGCTCACATCCGGAAGAACATCAAGCGCGTTTGTGGCTTGCACTCACGCGAGAATGGAGACCTGATTCTTGATGAGGAGCGTGTCACGGAGGGCCAGAAAGTCGTTCCTGGAGACCTTGAGGGCGACGGCCAGGCGCTGTGTCAACTCATTTTCTGCTGCGTGCAGCACACCGTCTGCCATGCTGACATCGACGACGTTTGCCATTATGCACAAGGCCTGCTGGCTGTCGATGTCGGCCACCTTTCCCAGCAAGTCGTCGAACGGATGGTCGTTGTAGAAGGCCAACGCGTTGACGTAGGTCTCCTTGTCGTTGGCGCACACACGGCGGATATACTGCTCCTCCAGGTCGTCAAGATCCTGATCAACGGTTGCCATGTACATGAGCGCTGCGGTGAGGATCTCAATGGGACGCATGGGAGCGCTGTCACCGGCGGCGGGGGGCACAGGAGGAGGCGCAGGTTCGGAGACCGGCTCCTGCGGCGGCTCGTGTTTCGGGGGCGCCGGCGTTTTGAAGGTGATCGCTCCACCGGCCAGATCCAGCAGCGGCTTCACATTCTTCTCTTCGTAGGCAGGGAACTTGATCTCATAGGTCTCGCCGCCGGCCGAGATGTCAAGGAATGAGCGAAATGCGTCTCTGCGTACGGAGAATGTGACATCAGCGTACGAGAAGTGCTGGGTCGTGAACTCGGACTCCCCCATGTCGCGGGAGAACAGGAACACCTCCTCCGCGAAACCCACGACATAACCTTCGCCCGGACTGTCTCCCAGGCTTCCGCTGGCGCGCACGATCGCGATCGGGTCCTGGCACTCCAGGGGGGCAGCCATTTCGCGGCGCACTCGTTCCGGTAAGCTCTTTACATGCATGATCGTTTCCCTCCTCCGGGAAGGCCGTCTTCATCTGGAATCGCGGGAGTAACGTCAAGGCGGGCAACGCGATGGGTGACACGTCTCGGGTGCCCGGCAGGCTTGACTTCACATGGGGGGCAGCATAGCCTAATCAGGCTTGAGTGTCAACGTGGATTCCGTGTCGGAACATTGGGAGATTGAGGTGATGAAACCGATATCTGTGGTTGTGTGCTTCCTGGTTCTTGGTGCCGGCGCAGCGGCCGATGTGAAGCTTGTGCACAACAGCCGCCCGCAAGCTCAGATAGTTCTCCCTGCCCAGCCGAGCTCTACCGAGCTCTTTGCTGGCGAGCAGCTTGCTGTTTACATCGCGCAGATTTCAGGAGCAACGCTATCGGTTGTTCGCGAGGATGGCTTGCTTGACGGCTTGGTCCGCGTGGACGTTGGGGCGACGGCTCGCAACGAGACGCTGAAGGGTGGCAGAACGCTTGCAGAGGAGAGCATCCTGGTTCACATCGATCCCGCCGGTATCGGTATTCAGGGCGGGGGAGACAGGGGAACACTGTTCGCGGTATACCGCTTCCTTGAACGCAATCTCGGCTGCCGCTGGCTGGCGCAGGGCGTTGACTTCGTCCCTGAGAACAAGACTCTTGTGCTGTCAGCAGAGACGCACCGTTCTGCCCCGGCGTTCAACTTGCGGTATTTCAATGGCCGTCGGGTTGAGAGGTCCATGGATTGGGGAGTGAAGGTCGGCATGAACGGCTACTACACGGGAGCCGTCCGGGAGCAGAACGGCAACTGCTACTACATGCCGGACAAGCTGCCCAGTTGCCACACCTATCACCAGGTAATCCCTTCCGATGTCTATTTTGATGAGCATCCCGAGTGGTTCCCGCTGATCGGAGGGGAAAGGCGTCCCGGCGCCCTTCACGGAGCTCAGCTGTGTGTGACGGCAGATGGGCTGGCTGACGAGTTCGCCAAGAACATCATTGAGATATTTGACCGAGACCCCGATTGCCAGGTGACCTCGATCTCGCCTAACGATGGCCGCGGCTGGTGTGAGTGCGAGACGTGTCTTGCCCTGGATCAGAGGCTCTGTGGCGGCCGGACAACGCAACAGGGGCTCGCCGCTGCCAGGCCGTTCCGTGGTGACCGCGTGTTCTGGTTCGCCAACGAGGTCGCGCGCCGGGTTGGCACCGTTCATCCGGAGAAACTCCTGCTCGTTCTGGCCTACATCAATTACGCGGAGCCTCCTGACACCGTCAAACCGCTGCCCAATGTTGTTCCCTATCTGTGCCACTATGCGCCAGCCGATTATTCCCGACCGATCAGCGACCCGACGTCAGAATCGAACACCCAGTTCAATGACATCCTGACCCGCTGGGCCAGCAGTGCTCCACATCTGCTCTATTATGGGTATGTGAGTAAGTCGATGTGGTGGCGCCTGCCCCGTCCCGTGGTCAGGCCCTTCTCAGCCGATATCAAGCACCTCTATTCCCTTGGCATCCGTCGCTACTATTGCCAGAGCACGTTGCGTGACTGGGGGTTGGACGGGCCGCTCTACTACGTGATCGCCAAGCTGCTTTGGGACCCAACTGCCGATCCGGAGGCGCTGGCCAGGGACTGGGTGGAGTGCATGTTCGGGCCCGCGGCTGCGGCCATGAAGAACTACTACGGTGCCGTGGAGGATGCGGTCAGGAAGTCGGGGCAGTCCTATTCAGACAATCCTCCCCGACACGTCCCGGGGCTTTATGTGCCCGAAGATCTGAACCGGGCCCGGAAGGCCCTGGAGCAGGCCGTTGGCGTGGCAGGGGGCACCGAACCATATGCCGGCAGGATCGACGAGGTCCGCCGCATCTTCCTGTATGGCTACCACATGATTGAAGCCATCGAGGCGATGCAGGCCTTCCGTCAAGACGCCGAAATCGCGGCTGCCAATCGGGCGTTGACCGCGGGAGAGAAAGCCCTGACGTTTGCCAAGACGCGTGAAGCCAGGCGTTACCTGGACTCGCTCAGTTTCCTGACTGAGGTTGGCGCTATGTCCTTTGGTTTCGGCGAAGCCGAGACGCGGGGGGGACGGAAGTGCTGGAATACGGATGAGACGGGTGTCGGTGACAACCGATCCGGGTGGGCAACCATGCTGATTCCCGTGCCGGATGAGACGAAGGCTGTTCGTTTAACGATGGATGTGTGGGGAGAGTCGGACCTGAATTCGGTTGTCATCAACACGGGAGGGCAGGGAAAGAGCTATATCGATGGTGGAGTCTGGACTCCGGTGACACCGGAACAAGGCGTATCCGGCAAGCCAGAATGGCAGACGCTGGTCTTTACTGTTCCGGTGGATCTACTGGCCAAAGGCCGGAAAAGCCAGCGCCTGGGGATGGGGGGGGCTGACTCGCAGATCTGGATCGCTCGCGTCAAGGTTGAGCAATAGAGGACGGACAGGGCTGCGGTTACAGGCGAGCAGCTACGGCGGCCCAGTTCTCTTCAAGCCACTGCAGTGGTTCGGTGACGTTCGCAAGCGCGAAGCGCAGGCGCTCGTCCGGAGGCACCTTGGCCATTCCTTCGACCCGGATTGACAGCCAACGAGCGGCCAACGCAAGGGGGATACACGCCGCTTCTTCCGCACTGAGGACGGCCACCGACTGGTATGCATTCAGCCAGTCTGCACAGCGGTCGACGGTCAGCCCCACCGATTCGGTCAGTGACCAGATGTTCCCCGGCTCCAAAGGAGACCGGCGAATGCCTGCGATGAAGTACATTCCGTCGGCCAGATCCCGGACGCGAGGTCCCCAACGCGACCAGTCGAAGTCGAAGATGCCGGCCAGGTTGCCCTTGGTATCGAAGAGCAGGTTGGCCAGAGTGAAATCACCATGGGTGACGGTCTGGGGGAGAGCGTCGTAGCGGCTGGCGGCGAATTCCGTTTCCAGACGCTCAAGCCAGCTTCGAGCGACCCGAAGTGCCGGAGCGAAAGATCCAGCAGCGGAACGTCTGCGGAGGTCTGCGTAAATTCCACTCAGGAGCACGGGGTTCTCCATCCGTTGGCTGGCCGCTGTGCAGCCGAGAGTCGTGTACTGAGCCACGGGGGGAAGACTGCGTGCGCCGGGGTAATCGGCCGCTGCCGCGTGGAACTGGGCCAGCCCTCTTGCGGCCCGGCTCAGGGTCGTGGCATCTGCCGAACCCAGGCAGCACCCTTCGACCCAGGGATAGAGCTCAAAAGCACGGCCGTCGAGCAGCACACACCGCCGGCCATCCCGTGTCGTCAGAGGAGCGGCTGTCGGGACACCGTGCTGCAATAGATGGTCACGGAGTCCGTGGTCGTAGGCGACAAGCTCGGAGGTCGACGTGCGGACCCCGCGAAGACGCAGGAGCCACACGCCCCGGGATGTCCGAATTTGCCACGTCTTGCCTGCTGTTCCGGCGTGCGGCACCGTTTCTTCCACATCCCCGAGAGCATAGGCTTGCAGGACACGAGTGACGTCTGAAGATGCAGGTGAGTCGGTCACGGGAGGGTTACCTCGGCTGGCTCAAACCGTGTAAGTGTAGCGCGGCTCGGCCCGGATGATTGTCTTCATTCCCGGGAAGTGTTGGCGTACCTGTTCATCGAATGCGTGGATCACATCGTGTGTTTCCTGTCGATCAGTATCGTTGTCCAGGACGATGTCAAAGACAACCTTGGCCTGGCCGTCGCTTCGCCCGATGATGCGCAGGTCATGGAACGCGTGGACCCGACCATCGTCGTCCATGATCTTCTGGAGGACATCCCACATCCGCTGGTAGTCGGGGTGGGCTGTGCAGATGGGGTCAATGTGGACGACCGGGTGGGCCCCAAGCTTGCCCTCGAGTTCTCCCTCCACAAGCTCGGCCAGCTCGTGCAGTTCGGCTGCGGAACGTTCTGCACTGACTTCTGCGTGAAGGGAAACCAGGCGTGTGCCTCCGTAGTTGTGGACAATGATGTCGTGGACGCCCTGGACGCCATCTATGCCCAGCGCTGCGCTTCTGATGTCGCGCAGAAGCTCAGGTGTCGGGGCCTCACCGAGGAGTGGCCCGATTGCATCGCGAGCCACGGCGTAAGCGCACCACAGGATCATCAACGACACGACAATTCCTCCGGCCCCGTCGACCCAGGTCAGGCCTGCTCGCGAGGCAAGGAGGGCAGCGACTACCAGAGCCGTTGCCAGTACATCACTGCGGTGGTGGAGGGCATCCGCCTCCAGCGCCCGGGAGTCAATCATACGGCCCAGTGTGAACGCGAAACGCGCGAGTAGCTCCTTGATCACGATGGTGACGGACACGATGGCCACAGCAGCGTTACTCACTGACGTGACCGTCGGCTTCATCGTCTGGATCACAGAATGCTTCAGCAGTTCGACCCCGCCGACAAACAGCAGAACGGAGACCACCAGCGACGCCACTGCCTCCATACGTCCGTGGCCGAACGGGTGTTCCCGGTCGGAAGGGGTGGAAGCTACCCGGAACCCGATGATAATGACCACGGAGGTGGCGGAGTCCGCAAACGTATGGGCGGCGTCGGCAATCAGAGCCACGCTTCGGGCTTGGATGCCGATCACCAGTTTCACGGCAAACAGCACCGTGTTCGTCACGATGCTGGCCCACCCCTCCAGTTGGCCATACCGAGCCCGCACTTTCAGGTCATCGGTGTGCTCGTGGTCCCGGATGAAACGGGACACAATGGTCTGTGTCAAACGCTCTATCATGGTGCAGTACAGCTCTTGGGGCGTGTAGACGGTGCTACTGTTTCTTCCGCGTCAAAGGCCAATATAGCAGGTCTCAGACGAGCGGTCGCCTTTGCCGAAGGTCCGGCAGACATGTCGGAGGGTGTAACTTGCGCTTGTTCTGTGCCTGAACAGAGCCGCGACTTACGGGAGCGGTTTCCGGGGACGACGCCAAGACGACCGCTCCCGTAAGTCGCGGCTCTGACGGAGGGGACATACCGCTCCCGTAAGTCGCGCATTCGCGTCAAGCCAAGCCGTAAGTTCCTGCGGCAGAGGAGCCGGGGCTCTGAACCAGGCCCCCATTCGGCAGGCTCAGAGCGTGCAACCACTGGGGGACCGGCGGCTCCTGTTATTGACTTGAGCACACATCGGCCAGAGCGGACGAGTGAACCGTACGTAGTTCCGTCTTCAGACGGCTTGTCCGGGCCGCGTGAACGCGGAACTACGTACACCGAACGCCCTGAATCGATGGCATTGGACCGGCGGCTCCCCCGGTGGCCGCCATTCGCGCGACGGGTCACCACGTAGACGGTGGCTGTGATATCATCGTTTGTCGTGGTGTACTACGCTGTCGAAGAACGGATTACACCTTAGCTTGACGCGAATGCGTTAGTCGCGGCTCTGATTGACAGTCCGAAGTTACAGACGAGCGCTACGCCTCGGAACGGTCCCGATGTGACCTCGGTTGCTCAGGTTCCCCAGAGAAATGTGCGATCATATGGAACATCCTGCCCCCTACACCTGGTCCAAACGCATGGAACTGAGGCGCCCTTCGCATGGGAGAACCGCCCCCGGGAGGGGGCTTGCAGCCGACGAAAGGTGAACCTCGACGTATACTAAGACGGTGCTCTGGCCGGGGTACGCTAGAGGAAGGTATCTGAACAGGAGGCGAGGCGGATGATAACAAAGGTCGTGTTCGGAGCTCTGATCGGTGGGCTTGTCGGTGCGTTAGTCGGGCAATGGGCAAAGAAGAAGGGGGGATCCTGCCCCATCTCCTGCAGCCCCCAGGGGGGCGTGTTATTCGGCGCCATGTTGGGTATCATGATTCTGATGGTCTTGCCGCCCAGGACGCCCACGCAGAGGGGCGGCGGAATGGGGGCGACGGTTGACTTCACTCCCTCGGCACACGTAACCCACATAACCGGGAGTGCCGAATTCGAGAAGGCACTGGCGGAGAACGAGGTCGCCCTGGTCAAGTTCTACACGGACACGTGCGGTTTCTGTGAGATGATGAAGCCGAGGATTCACTCGCTGGCTGATGCGTTCGCCGGGCGTGTGGCGATCATGACAGTCAACGCCGAGGAATCCGGGGAACTGGCTCGAACGGCAGGAGTAGGCCCAATCCCTGACATTCGGATCTACAAGGGTGGCAAACAGCAGGAGAAGCTCGTGGGCTTGAGGCCTGAAGCGGATCTTGCCGTGATCCTGGAGCGCCTCCTCACCGAGTAAAACTCAGCGTCTTCTGAGCTCAGAACGGCAGTACGGGAACGGCCTCGGAGACGGCAACGGACTGCAGTGATGAGTGCGTCCTGTAGGCGAATATCTCTACGCCTTTTGCGGCCGCCTTCCGAAGCCCGTGGGCGTAGTCCGGGTCTATCTCCCGGGCCGGGCGGAAGCCCTGTCCATCCGAGCGTTGGACCACGTACAGCATGACGGCTCGATCACCCTTCGCCGTTGCCTTCCCCAACTCGTGAAGGTGTTTCAGGCCCCGCGCCGTCACTGCATCCGGGAAGCAATAGGCCCCATCCTCCCCCACGAGCGTCACGTTTTTGACCTCCACCAGGCAGCGCTCGCCCGGGCGTTCCAGCACCAGGTCAATTCGACAGCTCGGGGCGATTGTTTGCTCGCGCAGGAGCCTGTCATAGCCTGCCAGCTCAGGGATGTGTCCCGCGGTGATTCCTTCAGCCGCAACCCGGTTGGCCAGCAGCGTGTTGACGCAAATCCAGCACTGCCCGTTGTGCACGAGTTCCCAGGTGTAGGCAAGCTTGCGCTTGGGATTCGTTGCGGGACTCAGGGCGACCTTCCAGCCCGTTTCCGCACAGGTACTCATGCGGCCTGTGTTCGGGCAGTGGGCTGTCACCGTTTCACCACTGTCCAGTAACACGTCGGCGAAGAAACGCTTGTAGCGTCGGATGAGCGTTCCGGTGAGCAGTGGAGTTGGGAAGTCCATTGTGACTGCTGTCTCCTTGACGCGATGCCCTGGACAGTGGGGCTCCGTTGGGTTGAGTCCCACCCAAGAGGCAGGTAGGGTACACCTGGGGTAGACTCGGATTCACAGAGGAGAGTTGCAGTGACACCTCGCGAACGTGTGATGGCCGTACTCCGCGGAGAGCCTGTGGACAAGATTCCCTTCACCATCTACGAAGGGATGATCCCCCAGTGCTCGGTGGAACGACAGTTGCGTAACGACGGCCTGTGCATCGTGAACCGACAGCAACCCGTGTGTGGCGTCCGGACACCCGGGTGTCGCACAGAGACGCACACCTACGCTGAAGATGGTAAGCCGCGGGTCAAACGTGTGACGTACACCCCGGTCGGGGAGGTCTCTGAGGTCCGGGAGCCTGCCGGTTTCACCAGCTGGGCTGTCGAGAAGCTCTTCAAGGGACCCGAGGACTACAGCGTCCTCAAGCACATGGTGGCCTGCAGAGAGTACTTCGCTACTTACGACCGCTACGTAACTGCAGAGCAATGGATGGGGGAGGACGTGATCTTGCGGGGAGGCATCGGCCTCACGCCGCTGCATGAGATCATGATCTCCTGGATGGGGGTCGAGACATTTGCGTTTGAGTGGCTCGACCGGCGTGATGAGGTCCTTGAGCTCGAGCGGGTCATGCGTGAAAGTCGCCGAGGAGTCTACCCGATCCTGGCCGATTCGCCCATCACCCACGCCAATTACGGGGGAAACGAAGTGCCGGAGGTCATGGGCGTGCCCCGTTTCAAGGAATTCTGTGTGCCCTGCTATGAGGAGTGCGCAGAGCTCTTCCGTCCCAAAGGCAAGCTCCAAGGCACCCACCTGGACGGCAACAACCGCCCGTGGGCGGCGGCCGTGGCAGCTGCGCCTCTGGACTACATCGAGGCCTTCACACCGGCCCCCGACACCGACATGTCGCTGGCCGAAGCCTTGGACGCCTGGCCCGACAAGGTCCTCTGGATCAACTTCCCTTCATCGCTGCATCTTGCTTCGCTCGAGGTCATCCGCGAGACGACTCGGGACTTCGTGGCCCTCGGTCGTGAGACCAATCGTGTGATCATCGGTATTACCGAGGATATCCCCAAGGATCGCTGGCAGGAGAGTCTCCTCGCGATCTCCGAGGTCGTCGACGAAAACCCACTGTCCAAGAGCCTTTAGTGGGGAATGGCGTTGACTTAAGCCGTAAGACGACCCCTACGGCGTTGGCTCCGCCCTTCTCGCAAGCTCGGCTGTGCCGTGGGTGAGCAAGATTGGGCGGCGGAACGTGCATCCAGGAAGAGGTCGCCGGATGGCACCGCCTCCCACATTGAGGTCAAGCGCAGCCAACGTGGAGAGCGGCGGTCCCCGCCGTGGTCTCAACGCGTTCCGGATGCGGTTCCCCAGGAAGACAGCTCGGGCCACCCTCTCAGCGCCGCAGTTTCAGCACGATCACCTCGTGGAGGTCAAGTTCCGGGAGCACGACTCGCCCATCTCTGATCTCAAGTGTCTGCGTACTGCGCACGGTCCTGGCTGCCGCAACCGACCATCTGTTCACCGCAACGGTGATGCCTTGGACCGGTCGGTGCTTGTACAGCGGCCCGTCGTCTGCCGCGCTCAGCCGGGTCATCTGCCCATCGCTGGCCAGGTCCTGCGTGGTGGTGGGCGGCCGGTTCACGCCGCGGAATCCGCAGTCCTTCCCGTGCATGTAGAAGTACGATGCATTCAGCAGATGGACCCAGATCTCATCGTGGCGAGGGTTCCAGAATGCGTTGACCGCAACGTAGGGGGGCGCCGTGACACCAAATGGTGGCGTTGGGCGCTGCAAAGCGGCCAGGAGCGTCTTTCCCGGTCGCTGGTTGCGCTGCCGGCCAAACACCAGCCCTGGGTCCGTTTCCACGTAATCGACGCGTCCTTTGCCCGCTACCGTCGACTTCTGCGCTGTCCAGTCCCTGAAGGCATGCCTCTGCCGCGCTTCTCCCCACTCATCGAACTGTCCCGTGCTTCCGGTCAAGACCAGATGGCCACCATCGTTCACCCAATCTCTGATTGTGTCGGCCTGGGGATCGGACACACAAGCCATGTTCGGCAGAACAAGTGCTTCGTAGCCTTTCAGGTCGTCTCTTCCGAGTTGGTTGTCGAAAACGAATTCGAATGGCATGTGGTTCTCCGTCAACAGGAGCCAGGTGCCGAGAATCGCGTCCCGGTAGTCGATCAGGTTGTCTGTTCCGGGAAGGTGTCCCCAGAAGTCGTGTGTGTTCTGGGAAAGGACAACCCCGGTGTGCCGTATCTGTTCCTTGCTGAAGTAGGCTTCCACGTCGGCCAGCAGGTCGTTTCCCTTGCGGATGACCTGTGGATGGCGCCGGCTCCGCCAGGGAATCGTGCCATAGGTTGGTCCGGCCAGCACGAACAGGTTCATGTTGCGTTCGTAGCGCTCCTCATCAGCTGCGGACCCCGCAAAGCTGAAGCTGGGATCACCCGTCCGCCACATATCCGAGTGGTCGGGGTTCAGGTCATGGGTGAGGCGGCCCTTGTACCCCAACATGACCCAGCGCAGGTTGTCGCTGCCGGAGTAGGCATGCTGCGATACCCCGTAGGCTGATGTCTTCCACAGCGGGATTCCGGTCTGCCAGTCCTTGGTCCCGAAGGGCCACATGTTGTAGTTGAAGGTCACCGACATTCCTGGGCTTTCCGAGCGGATTTCGTCTGCGAAGTGGGTCGCCGTGGCAATCAGTTTTTCATTGCGCCAGCGCACCCATTTCTTGAAGGTCAGATCGGTCCAGTCAACCTGTTTGGGGAGGTCGAGCCCATAGTCTCTGCGGAATTGATCACGGCAGAATGCGCAGACGCAGCCCGGCTGCAGCGGGTGGGGGGCTCCACCCAGGTAGACGCCGTCAAACCACATGGCATCGACGCCCTGGCGCACGACTTCTTTCATGAATTCTGCGTGGTGCTGGATGTAGGGCGAGGAGAGCAGGCACATCCCCACTCTCGGCGGGTACTCCCGGGCCGGATTTTTGATGTACTCCATCGCCCACTGCGGGAACCGTTTGGCGATCTGGAAGTCCTCCACCCGCCGCGTGTCCTGAATGTTGAAGCAGTTCCAGCAGGTCAGTCGGATACCGTGTTTGTGTGCCTCTTTGAGCACGGCCGGGAGCCATTCCGGGTCCATCTTGGGGTGGATGGGGAGCCGGTCGGTGGGGAAGAGGGCCCAACCGGTCCCGAACATTGACCCGACCGTGCTGACATTGCACCGTGTCTCTACCAGGTACTGTATGTACTGCTCGGGATCAGCCGATGCGGGGCGTGCTTCCACGCCACGTATGCGCATCGGCATCGGTCGACTCGCGTCCTCCATGGGCAGGCTTCCTTTGTTTAATGTGTGTTGCGTCGATGTGTAACGCTTCAGACCCGACGCATACGCACGCTGTGCCTCGTCTGCTGTCACAGCCCGGTTGTGTATGCGGACCCTTCCCATCAACCCCCTGAACGGTGCATAGTGCCCACCGAGCATGATGTTGCCTGCGATCTGCAGGGCAGGCAGGTGCATTGAGGACAGGGAACTCGTCCCGGCGGGCTCACCATTCAGGACGAACGCAACCTGGCGTTTCCGTGGGGCAACCGAGACGACGACGTGGTTCCACTCCCCGACTGTCAGGCGGGCGTTGCCCTGCGAGCGGTACCAGCGATTGCGCCCGCGGTTACTGAGGATCAGAGCGATCTCTCCGGCCGAAGTCGAGTGCAGCGCCCAGAGGCTCATCTGCCTGCGCCGGCCTACTCGGCGTTCGACAATCCTCCGGTCCAGCTGTTCGGGGGCGATCCAGGCCTCGACGGCAAAGGGGAGTTCCCCCAACGTCAGCGCCGGCGTGTCCGGTAGGCTGACGCCATGGAAGCCATTCATGCGCAAGGCCTCGCCAAACGCACCTTTGACCCAGTGCGCGAAGATGCCTCCATGGTTTCCGTTCCCGGACCGGTCCCGGGCTTCTGTTCCCATTCCTTCGTCGAGCGGGAGATCGGCCAGCACGTCCTCGTTCGTCAGCGGGAGACGATCAGCCGTTGCCGCAAGCTCGATGTTGTCGATGAGGAAGACCGCCTCCTGTTGGCTCATCCCAGTGACACCAAACCAGGTGCAGACTCCGAATTCCCCCGACTCAAACGGGATCCCGCTTCCCGTGATGGTCTTGCCCTCGTACGGCTTCAGGGCGACATCAAACGTGTTGGCGCTTCCAGGCCCATGGCGGAACGTGATATCGAGGTGCATCCACTGACCCAGCGGGATGCGGCCGATCTCCCGCGTTCCGGCGATGACGGTACCCTTGGGGTCGATTTGTACCTGGGGCCCGGTCAGGAAGTGCTTGCGGTTGCTCCAATCCCGGAACTCGAATTTCAGCAGGGCGGGGGTTGATTGGTCGTTGAGCACATCACAGGCAAAGTGGACCTCCCCCGGACGTGGCTTTAACTCCACGCAGATGTGTGGTTTCCAGGGCGTCACGTTTGCTGCATCCCGGAACTCGACGGCGTGCTTCCCGGAGGCGGCAAGCCGATCGGTGATGCGGGCCGTAGCTGCTCCTTCCTCGATGACCAACCCAAACGCTGGACGTTCGCCGGCCTTCCCACTCTCGAAGTCGTCGATGATCAGGTCGGCACGGACAGGACACACCAGGCCCAGCACCCCCAGCACAGAGACTCGAAGCGCCGCGTGAGCGATTGCCTGGATTCGTTCGGTTCTCATGTGTGTTCTCCGAGATTCTGTTGCGGTGCTCGGCATTGGGAGCGCCCCCCGTCCGCGTGGACGGAACGGCTTCTCTTGCCCCGTCCCAAGTACGTGGGGCAGGCCAGTCCGTGCCATGCTTCGGGCAACAGAGGCGAATGGGCAGAAACGCACACTCATTTTGCCTCTTTCTGAACCCGTTTGCACAGGTGCTCCTGACCCCCTAAACTTACACGTTATGTGGTTTGGAGGCGAGGCTGTCACCTGTTCCGGCTGAGACGTTAGGCGTGATTCTGGGCTGAACTCATTAGCGTGGGCCCAGGCATTTCGCGTTGTGCCATTGCCGGCTGGCGAGGGCATCTTCCCGATAGTCGTCAGTGAGGGAGACTTCAGGAGATGGCGATGCGCAAGCTGTGTGTTGTTTTGGTAGCCATGGGCATGTGCGGCTGGGTGGCGGGACAGCCGATCATGGGAGCATCACCGAACTCGGTTGGCTCAGGTGCTCGCGCTATGGGGCAGGCGAATGCTTTCATCGGTGTTGCTGACGATGCAACGGCTGCGTCCTGGAATCCGGGGGGCTTGCCGCAAATCGAGAAGCCCGAACTCTCTCTCGCGGTGGAAGGGCTCTACCGGCGTTCAGATCTGTCATCCGGGAGCCACCCCGAGGCGAATAATACGCACAGCTTCGGCTTGGAAGATCTCAACTATCTCAGCTTGGTCTGTCCGTTTCAGTGGCGCGAGAAGAACGCCGTGGCTTCGCTGAACTACCTGAAGCAGTACCGTTTAGAGCTGGATACACGCTTTAATTACGCCACAGGATTGATCACTCCCTTTGCCACGATTGACGTTCTTGAGAGGTACTCGTTTGCTCAGCACGGGAGCTTCACGTCACTCGGACCTGCGTTCGGCATCGAGGTCTCGGACAAGCTGTCTCTCGGGCTGGCGTTCAATATCTGGAACCACGGTCTCACCGGCGCCAGCGAGTACCGGAATGAGACGGACTCGATCAGCACAGTGACCATCACTCCGACGCTTTTTCCTCTCCCCCCAGGGACATCAGTCACAGCCAACTCGTCTACGGATACCTACACGGTCACGGATGGGTACTCACTTGTGCTTGGCGGCCTCTATCGTTTCTCGAAGGAGTGGACCGTCGGCGCCGTGATCAAACCCGGTCACACGCTGTACCTGGATTTTGATCGGAGATTCACGTCCCACGTCCTTTCCCCCGCAGGCTCCCCAATCACTACTCACTGGGACTTTGACGTTGACCTTGAGATGCCCACCATCGCAGGGCTCGGGACGGCGTACCGGCCGTCAGACGCGCTCACTCTTTCGATGGACCTGACTTGGACGGATTGGTCCGAGTACATCGCCTATGACACCAACTTCAATGCTGAGATCAACCCGCTGTCAGGAGTGCGCCTGAATGCGGGAGGAGATACGTGTGACGACACCGTATCTTGTCGGTTTGGGGCGGAGTACCTGTTGATTCGCGATGACCATGTGATTCCGTTGCGCTGTGGCCTGGCTTACGACCCAGCTCCCGCGGTCGACGACGTGGATGACTACTACACCGCGAGTGTCGGTGTCGGACTACAGATAGGTCGGTTCATGGCGGACTTGGCCTACGAACTGCGCTGGGGAAAGGATGTGATCGGTGGTGGGATACGCGGTCTGAGTACCTCGGAGGACGTGCTTCAGCATCGGATTCTTCTGTCACTGATTCTCTATCTGTGACAGAGCATCGCGCCTGAGGAGGAGGATCGAAGGAAGGGAGGTGTCGGGTGAGGAGGAATGTGGATCAAGCGCCCCCCTCGCCAACAAGTGGAGGGGGATGCGCACGGCGCTGCCTGACGGCATCACCGTGCGCCTTTGGTCGCGACTATCAGCTGTCCGCGCACGTGCACGAGTCAACCGTCACGTGGATGGGCGTCCACCCACTCCCTACGGACACGGCTGGAGAACTCTCGGCGGATGCTGAGCAGCTTTTGCACGTGGCCTTTACCGTATAGCCATCGCCGCCAGCAACTTGCGTCCCAAACCCTTGGCCCTGTGGGGTACGAAGGCAGGTTGCCAACTTCCACCGTGCCGTTCTTCTTCACGTCAACCGTTGCTCCGGATGAGTTCAGCTTCAATGTCACCGTACCTGATACGCCTGGTATGTTCTGCTCCCTTCTCTGCGTTCCCGGTTTCTTCCTTCTCCACCAACACGCCCTGCACCAGCGGAGCGTGCACACAAATCGGCCTGTCTACGGCGCGGAGATTCCTACTTTTCCACCTACAAATACACAATCAGGGACAGCACTGCCCGGTGACGCATCCTGTCCTCGGACGTGGTCAGCCCGCGAATATTGGCGCTGACGTCGCGTCCACAGCGCAACTCGTAGGCCAGGTCGAGCATATACCGGCCCCGCTGGTAGCCCATGCCTACGCTGGCTGTGTAATACTCGTTGATTTCGTCCACTGCAGGCCCCGGGTCGTAGGCAAGGCCACAGCGCAATGGAACTACGGATTCGTCGCGGACCACCAGGTATTCCAGGCCGAAACGGCACGTGAAGGTGTCGTCGCACTCATCGTCACTCATGCTCTCAAGTGTCAGGGGGTTCCGGGGATTGTTCGCATAGAACCACCGGCTGTCATAGTACTCGTGCTGAGACCATTGCGTCCATGTCACATCGGTTGACAGGGTCAGTGTTTGGGAGGGTCGCCACGCCGCGCCCGCACCCGCGACCAAACGGGAACCGGAGCTTGTCGTCGTAGTCCTCGAATAGCAGTGTTGCCTGAAGGTCACGGTCGAAGTGCATAGTGTAAGCCGGCTTCAGTACAGCGCCGAACGTCCACTTCTTGGAGGCGCGATACAGCGCGCCGAGAACCACTGAATACCCTCTCTCCACTCGGTAGACGTTCTTGAAGACTGTGTCTTGTGGGGCCCACCAAGTGCCAGTCGTCGGGTCTCCCTGAAGGCTTGTTATGTACACATCCCTGTCGAACCTGCTTGCGCCGGTCACGTCGTGGTTCCACACGTTGAGGGTGAGACCGACGGCAAGTCGATTGGTAATGTCGAGACCGAATGCAGGCGAGAGAGACGTCAGCTCCCCGTCCTGCTCCATGCGGAGTTCGTTAACCCACTGCCACGGTGGGGGCATCCAGGGATGTGGCTCTTCGGTGCGGAAGCTCAGGTCCCTGCCGTAGCGGTATTGCTTCAGGTAGTTGAGGGACACGACCATGTTCCGGCCCATGGCCTGGAACGGATAGACAATACTGAGGTAGTTCAGGTCAGCGAGCTCGAAATCGTGCGTATTTGAGGACTCCGGATGACCCGATATGCTCATGTTGGCGCGTTCGTAGAGGCCTTCCACTGCCAGGGAGAGTTCGTGCTTCTCGAGTTGCGACAGCCCGCCCGGGTTCCAGGATGCGGCAGTCGCGTCATCCGCGATCGCAATGAATGCATTGCCCTGTCCCATGGCTCGCGCACCCGACCCGACTGGTGTCGGGGATGCGGAAAGGTCGAAATCCTAGGCCATCACCGACCCCGGAACACAGAATGCTACGCAGAATGCCAGCAGACGGTATTTCTTCAATGTGCGCCTCCTCAGTTCACTCAACTCGTCCGGCTACCACACACAGGAGATGGAGCCCAGCCCACAGAGGGGGACTTCATCATCTCCTCCTGCTGTTCCCTCCACCTCCCGTGGCTTACACGCCAATACTGACCGTTCGCGCGACATACTGACACGGGACAGGTCTCTGCCGCCAGCAGCTGTCACGTGATCTGATCGGTTCGTGGGGACTCCCATCCAGCACTCGCGTGCCGATATTAGTGGCTGTCGCAGGCGAATGCAAGCCAGACCCCGTCCAGAAAGGTATCACGGCCGCGCGTGAGTTCATTTTGAGGCGGCGTGGGGGTCGAACAGGGCGTTTCTGCTATGGCTCCAGGGCAGCGGGATCGCTTAAGGTTGTGCGCAGCTGGGTTCGGAGCCGCCTGTCCGGTCGTTCTATGACCCCTCGTCGAGGGGCAGTGTCCCGCTTGGCCCTGAAGCTCCCTGTTCACCCTTCAGGAACACCATGGGCACGTTGCCGACCTGGACGATATCCCCATCGCAGAGAAAGCGACTTGTGACACGTTCCCCGTTGACGTACAGCCCATTGGTGGAATCGTTGTCCTCAATCAGCCACTGGCCGTCTATCGGACGGAGGGAGCAGTGTTTGCGTGAGATAAACTGTCCGGTCAGACAGATCGCGTTCTTGGGCGCTGTCCCGACTGTGGTGGCGCTGGTGAGGGCGAAGGCACCCGGGGCGTGAGCGGGGTCGGCGATTTGCAGTGACGTCACGCTCTTGAACTGTGTGTCCGGGGAAAACGCCCGGCGCAACACATCCAGCCTCTGTCTGAGGGAATCCGGCGGTCCGCTCATGGCCGAGGTCTCGGCGAACGTTGCTTCCCGCAGCGCATCTTCCAAGGGATCATCGGGCATACCTATTCTCCCAGTTCGCTTTTCAGGGCCTCGACGTGCTTGCGCAGAAGCTTCATGACGCGATTCCGGTGCTGATAGATGACGTTGGGGGGAAGCCCGGTCCGGGCCTGCACCTCGGAGATCGCCACCCCTTCGACAACGTAAAGCTGGAATGACTCGAACGTCGTCGGCTGCACGCGGTTCTTGACCTGCTCCAGCGCCCGGCGCAGCAGATTGGTGTCCCAGAGCCGATCCCACTCCGCGCCTGGGTCCGGCTTCTCGTCTGGCTCTTCGGTAAGTGGGATTGCGCCTCCTTCGACGCGCTGACTCAGCCTTTCCCGAGCGGCCTTTCGCCGGAACGCATCCTTGATCCGCGCATCCACGACCTTCAGAAGGAAGGAACGGAAACTGCCGAGAGCGGGTTCGTAAGAGAATCCGGGGAAGGTGCGCAGGAGGCGGACCATGGTCTCCTGGAGTACATCAGCGGCGTCGTCAGGGGTGCACCCTCGGCGGCAGGCAAAGCTGAGGATGAGGGGGGAGTAGAGCCTGTAGAAGTCGTCCCATGCGTCCTCGTTACCAACATCTCTCAGGCGCACGAGCAGGCTGGCGGATGTGGCAGATTCCATTCCGGTGACTCCAGACGGCCCCGTTTCGGCTAACGAAGGACGGCTATATCGCCCTTTCGGAGTGCCTTCTGCCCCTCAGGCGGGAGGATCTCCAAGGCACAGCTCCTGTCCTTGACCGTCGTTACTCTGCCATGAATCCACCTTTTCTGCGAGGTCTTAGGATCAGCAAACTCCGGCTCAGCATGGTCCCCGGGGATGAAAAGGAACTCCATTCCCGGAGCAATTTGGTCCCTGGTCCCCAGAGACAGGGCGACGCTTTTCCGGGAGACGCGGCTGATCGGTGTGGACACACGAGGCAGCAGTTGGTGCAGTTTTCCCACCAGTCCGAGCGCCTGGTGACGAACGTGATGCTCCTCATTGCCCACAAAATGGATGTCGGTGATCACCACGACTTCCGAGGTGGCCACATCCACCAGCTCGACCAGCAGTTCACTGTTGTCCTTGCCGGCCCAGGAGAAGAGGCGTCCTCTGAGCAACCAGTCAGCTGCCTTCAGCCTGCCGGCGGATACGGCCGCCCGGTAGTCGGCCAAGGGCGTTTGGCTGAGTTTGAGCTCGAGAAGCAGGCGCTCCAGAACCCTGGGAGACCGATCGACGACGTTCAGTCGGCGGGGCGATTCCACCAGTTTCTCAAGGATCGGGCCGGCCAGGTCAACCGTCTGCATGGCCGGAACGTGGTCCTTCTGTATGGGCAGAAACTCGACGGTCATACGGAGGTCTTCGCGCCACAGGCAATTCACTTTGCGAGTGATGGTTGCCTCTCGGGTCCGGACGTTACCGTCGAGATCCGTGACCTGAATGCGGATCGTGTTATCTCCCGGGGCCAGGGCCAGTGTATGGGTCACACGGTGGATCATGCACTGCGCACTCCGCAGTGACTGCTGTTCATGCCACGCTCCCATCTTTATCGAGACGGAGTCAATCATCCCCTCGTCCTGCACCTCCAGGTCAAGCACATAGTGCTCCGTGGTGACCGTACAGCCGTCTGCCAGGTCCGGGAACAGCTGGAGCCTGGGCGGCGCGGAATCTGGGCGCTTCACTCCCTTGGTTGAGGCGGCCCCGGAAGCCTCGGCCGTCATGAACAGCGGCATAGTGCTGACCGGGGCCATGGCCAACTGGCGCGTCGGATGGCATTGCCGGGGATCCAGGGAGGCCTTCAGCAAATCGCCGGTTCGTCGGCGCCAGTTGGTCTTGTTTCCTGCCCTATCGATCGCGGTGACGACGATCTCTCTACGCCCTGTCACCGGCACGGCCCGCGTCATCGTGAGGGAGTCGGGAGGCAATACGACCCGCCTCCCGTTGATGGTGACGGCCATCAGACCGACCTCGTCGCTGACGGTGAGCAGGATATTCTGCTTTGGGGCGGTCGGGTCTTTCGCCACAGAGATGCTCGGGCCGGCCAGGTCGACAACGACGGATCTGCTCCAGGTCGCTTGGTTGCCGGCCAAATCCTGTGCGGTCACGAGGACCTCCTGTTGTCCGGGGGAGAGCACAGTCCGGTGTTTGATCTCCACGCTGCGCCGGGCGAGCTCAATGAAGAGGGGGTGACCGTTTGCGGTGACCGATGAAACGTAGTCGGGACTTGTCGCCTTTCCGTCGAGGTCGACATAGGCCTTGTTGGTGAAGACCGTGCCTTCCGGGACGGCAAAATCGAGCCGAATTCGCCCCGGGCGCACGTCTGTCTGTTGCTTGCGCAACCGTGCCTGGCGGACTCGATTGAGGTAGAAACTCGCTCGGGAAGACGGGAGCATTTTCAGGGAGACCAGCAGCTCGGCTTCGGCTTCGCTGAGGCGCCCCTGGTAGTAGAGACAGACGCCAAGTTCACGGTGCGGGAAGTAGTTGTCGAGGAAGTGAAGTCCATACGTCTTGGCTCGCCGCTTCTCGGTGTTTTCCGGGAAGATGGCTCCCTTACGCTTGCCCATTGCCGTCTCGAGATCGCGGATCGCACTGTCCCACTCGTTCCGCCGTGAGAACTCGATGCCCCGGGCATAGAAATTCCACCACGTTGATCGGGGCAGGGCGGGCGCGGTGGACGAGCGAGGGATGCGCCGACACGACAGGGACAGGCAGAGAGCCAACCCCAGGATCGCTCCGAGAGTGGCGTGTCTTTGGCGTGTCATTTTCCTCGTTCCCCAATTGGTTCGTGGCGCGTCAGTCTGAGTTCCGCCGCCGCCGGATGCGCCCGGGCGGGGCGGACCGATGCCATCAACTTTGTCTTGCCACTGCACTGGCGCAGAGGTCGCCGGATGGCACCGCCTCCCACATTGTGCGCTTTGCCAACGTGGGGGGGCCGTTTCGCCGCGCCGCGCCTCCCACATTGTACGCTTCCCTAGAGTGGGAGGGGCCGTTTCGACGCGTCCCACAGCTGTGGGACTTGCTCAAGGCCCTGAGCCTGGTCGAAGGGCTGCCGTGCCGCGACCGTCTCCAAAGAAAGTCAATAGCGTTGGGGGACGGCCCATTCCGCCCGTGCTACCGGAGGGGCGCCATCACGAGCATGCCCTGGACCAACGCCGGGGCGGGTTCCCCCTCGGCCTGTGCCGTTGCTGTGAACGGACTCACATCAACAACCCGGAGTCGGGCGATGGGGGGGCGTCGGGCGAGGGCTTTGCTCCTCGGGTTGGCCTCCGGTGGGTAGACGTCCAGAACGGCCCCCTCACGCAACCCATGGTAGCTGCCGACATCAATGTTGCAGTCCTTCTTGGACACGGTCGCGATCCGTGCCTGGATCGGGTACGCTGTGCGCACCTTCTCAAGCAGTTCATCGACGATCGCGGTGACAAAGCCCGCGTCGTCCTGATCCGCCTGCTGTTCAGCCGAGATGACCGCCACGATCTCAGATGTGGCAACATCCACCAGGCGCAGTTTCATGCGCGCCCGTTCCCGTTCGCGGTAGGTGGCCTGCACGAGTACAGAGGCGGGGAACAGTCTCCCGAGGCGCACTCGTGCATCGCCGGCTGCCAACTCCGAGGCAGACACTTTGTGCTCGCGGAGAATGTGCTCGAATGCGTCGCGATTGACCACCGGGAGGGCACGTCGGCGCTGGACTTCGTCAGCGATCTCCTGGGCAAGGCGCTGTTCTTCCCCCAGCCGCTTGGGGAGTGGTGTCTCGTTCTCCGCGGGCGGGAACGTCAGGATTGTCGGACGGCTGCTCCAGGCATCCATGCTCCCGCGCCTGGCGGCGACGGCCTTGCTCACGTCGTCCAGCATTGCCATGGTACGTTGCGTTACATTCGAGGTCGTTTCCTCCGCAAGGCGCTTGAGTTTGCGATTGAGATAGAGGGCCATTTCATCCTTCGGATCGATCTGCAGAGCAATCTGCAGCGGCTCGGCCGCGTCCGCCGTCTTGCCCGCGTTCATCAGGGACACCGCGTAGTTGGTATGAAGCATGGGTGGTGGGCTCCCAACCCCTGTCCGTCCCTTCAGCGCCTGGGCATAGACGGCGCTGGCCTTGTCGTATTTTCCTTCGGCGGCGAAGAGTTTGGTCAGCGAGTCGAAAACGCCGAAACGCTGGAAGTCGAAGAGCGCTGCTTCCTGCACGGCTTCCGTGAGGGCAAGGGCCGCATCGTCCGGGTCTCGTCTGCGCAGCAGCAGCATTCCCTTTGTGTGCAGGAAGGGAAGGCGGTACTTGGCCTTGTTTTCCCACTCGATCACCAGCTGTTCAGCCCGTTCCAGGTCACCCCGGTCAAGTGCTTCCAACGCTTCCAGGTGTTGGGCGCACTCCAAGCCTTCCGGCAGCCTGGCCAGATGTTCCCGGGCATGTGCAACACCCGCGGGATTACGTTCCTGGAGGTGACTGAGCCCGAGTCCGTAGAAGGCCCGAATGTCTCCTGGCGATCGGTCGGTGATCGGTTCCAGCACCGCGATGGCCTGGGCGGAGTCGCCACTGCAGAGGTGTTGTTCAGCGAGGGCCAACTGGTCGTCGCGGCTTTGCGGAAGCAGTTGTGTGACTCCCGCTACGGCGACCACAAACAGAACGGCGGCCAGAACTGTGGCATTGCGCCTCCAGAAGGGCAGGGATGCCCGTTCCAAATCCGCCAGGAGCGAAGCTGCATTCTGGTACCTCGCTTCTGGATCACGGGCACACATCCGCAGGATAATCTGAGCGACTCGACCAGGGATCTTGGGATTGACGTCCCGTGGGTCGCCAATCTCTTCGTTGACATGTTTGTGCAGGAATTCCCGGATGGTCGATCCCGCGAACGGTACTTTGCCCGTCACCATTTGGTAGAAGGTTATGCCCAACGCGTAGATATCCGACCGGGTGTCCATGCTCTGTGGGTCGTTGATCTGTTCCGGGGACATATACGCCGGGGATCCTGAGACGGAGCGTCCGGCCGCGTGCGGAGGGTCCTCGAAGTCAAAGGTGGTCTGCTGGTCGAATTCCCGGGCAAGGCCCAAGTCGGCGAGCTTAGGTTCCGAACTCCGCGTCAGCAGAACATTCGTCGGCTTGATGTCACCATGGACAATGCTCAGGCCTTCTGCGGCGTCCAGTGCCCGGGCCAAGGACCTAGCCATCCTAAGCGCCTGGGGCACGGGAAGCTTCCGGTCTGGCAAGGAGCGCAACAGATCCCGTAAGTTCCCTCCCTCAACGTACTCCTGGACCATGAAGTACGTCCCGCAGTCTTGGTCGGCATCATATATCCGGACGATATTCGGATGGTTGAGCTGCGACGCCAGGCGCGCTTCACGCACGAAACGACTCACGTATGTAGGTTTGCCTGCATAGCGCTTCTTTATGAGCTTGATGGCGACCGGTATATCGAGATTCGGATGGGAGCCCAAGTACACGCTCCCCATCCCACCATGAGCAAGGAAGCGGGTAATGGGGTACTTGTCGATCTTGTCAGGAACCGTTTCATCGGGTGGCGGCACGCAGAGGGCGCCAGGAATGAGATTTCGGGCGACGGAGCTCTCCATCTCGTCAAGCGCCGCTTCCTGAGTCTCCTCAGCCGGATCATACATAGCCATGATTTATACCCCTCCCGAGGGTTTGGCACTGCGTCCGGACTGGTCCGGCGCCCAGATAACCTATCGCGCTGCGACTGCCCCCGCCATCTTAGCGCCATTCACCACCAGTGACTTGGCCCCCTGTCCACAGCGCATCCGTACCGTTGACTTCAGAGGAGACTCCGCACGTCGCTTTCGTTTCTTACGCGGTTCCCGGTAAAATGCTGTCAACAGTGCCAAAGGGATGGGCGGATTCGTCCTTCGGGCTACGGACAGGGCGGCATTACTTCGACGCGCAGGACGCGCCAGCCGGCCGGCGGGACGGACACCGTTCGTTTGGCGTTGGCGGACACGATGCCGAGATCCTCGCCCGATTCAGCGTCTGTGATTCTGAACGGCCGTTGAGCGGTGAGGACCACATCGTCTGTTTCCGTGCGCAACCAGTTGGCGGCCATGAGCAGCAGGTCCTTGCCGACACAGTGCAGAGCGCTGACCGAGTGCTGTGCGGAGACCGCAACCGGTCCCGGTGACAGGCTGCGAATCAGGGGCAGGAGATGCTCTTCCGCGTTCTCGTAGTGCAGATCAAGGTTACTGCTCTGCCGATACCCGTCGCGAATGCAGCGGTGCCAGAAGGTGACATCGTGCGCAGGGCGCGTTGCACCCGGGATGTCCACGGTCTCTCCCAAAGCGACAACGGCGGTGCCCGAAGCCATCGCGGTCTCAAGCGCATCCGCGGCGGCCTGGGAAACAAAGCGGATGGATGGCAAAATCAAGACGTCGAGGTCGGCTGCCGCGGCTGCCGGCAGATCCGATTCCATAATGATGCGGTGCCAAACACCGCCTCTTCGGAGGGCCCAGGCGGTCGCCTCAACACTGTGCAGATGCTGCCAGCGTTCACTCAGGTTCTCGCGCCAGGGCTGCTCAAGGACTTCGGTCGTTGTGGAGTAGAGAAGCCCCACTCGGGCAGGGAATGGCGTGCGTGAGGCGAGCAGGGACTCGATCGGCCGTATTTCCTCGTAAACCCTGGCCATTGCCGCGAAGCCGTCAGGGTGATAGCCCGTGTATGCCCCGGAGGCCCAGTAGCACATTCGCTGGGCTCCCTCGACCACCGTGATCCGGATCATCTGCTCGATTTCGGCCGGGCTCATCATCTGCATCCGGGAGGTGTGTTGAATGAATGGGCCTTCATTGCAGAGAACCAGCTTGGGGGAGTCTGCGGTGAAGTGGGCCCCGATACCCCACGGTTGAAGGCCTTCTTCGTCGCCCTCAGGGAGCCGCGGGAGTGGGAAGCTCTGGTAGAGGTGCCAGTCACGGACCTGCATCCGCTCAATGCGCTGGAGCAGCGCTGACGCGGAAAGGGCGAGCTCTTCACGAGGGAGATTGGCGTTCAGAAGGCGCCCATAGAAAAAGGAGTCGGACGGGATGGTCAACATCATCGCGTCGTCCGACACCTCGCGGACGGCGCTCGACTGCGTGCGGATATAGCGCTCATGGGACTGACGCTGGAATGCGTCCCAACGCAGCTCAGTTGCGTCGTCCGGAACGATTCCCGTACCTTCTCTGACCGCAAACGTCGGGGGCGTATCCCCAAAGATCTCTCGACAGTGATCGCAGTAACAGGCATCGACGCGGGTGCCCCAGCCGTCGTCGAACACAAAGCCGCCAAAGACACTGAAGGCACTGTAGGCTTTGGTCTGGGCAGTAATCCGGTCGTGCATCCAGCTGTGGAACCGATCGCTACGGAGGCAAGCCATCGCGAGAGGGCGTCCACTCACGTCCACGGCCTCCGTCCCTTCGGGCGGATGGGCGTAGTAGTTGCTCATGATCAGGACGCGGACGTTCGTGGTGCCATAGATCGCCTGCAGGGCTTCCCAACGTGCCTGCTGCGCGTCCGAGAGCACAGGGCGTCCTTCGCTGTCCGCTGCCAGCGACAGGGCGCCTGACGTGTAGACATAGTCGATGCCGGCTGCCTCCAGCCATTCGGCGGGGATCGGCCGAGCAGGATCAACCAGTGTGACGGCTTGGAACATGGCGTTGTCTACCCCGGGTAGTCTCCGAAGGCTTCCTGCGGTGTCTCGGCTATAACGGTTGGGTTGTAGAGGGCATCGTCTGCGCTGACCACTTTCCCTGACGGCATGAGGAATGCGTTCGGCGTTCCCGGGGCCACGTTTTGCCTATGCTCCTCTGCGAGGCCGCCGTCACGCTGTTTCCATTCCTGGGCTGCTGCGTTGAAGTCGATGCTCTGCGCGGCCCAGTCAGCGAGGAACGCCGCTGCGTCCCGTGCGTCTCCGATGAGTTCATGCTGCAGCAAGTTTGTCTGCTCACCGGGGTCGCCGTCGAGATCGAACATCAACGGCTCTGCCTCCCGGAAGATGACGTACTTGAACTGGCGCCAACGCACGGAGCGGAATTCTGTCCCTTTGCCCCAGCGCGGGGTAAGTCCATCGCAGAAGACGGGGCGGTCCTCCGGTTCCTCTCCCGAACAGACCGATGGGCTCAAATCAACCCCCTGAAGGGTGTCCGGGGCCTCTATCCCCACTAAGCCACAGCAGGTTGGGAACAGGTCCAGCTGTGGAACAGGTGTCCGACAGCGGTAAGCCGGCACTTCGCCTGTTCGTTGTTCGGGCAAAGAGACGATGAACGGGACGCGCGTGCAGGCTTCATACCAGCCGTTTTTCCACCAGACCCCGTGTTCGCCGGCCATCTCCCCATGGTCCGTGGTGTAGACGATAATCGTGTTGTCCAGAAGACCATCAGTCTCAAGACGAAGCAGGAGGTCTCCGATCACCTGATCCAGGTACGTAACGCAGGCGAAATAGGCGGCTCGGGCACGCATCGTTTCATCATGGTCGACATCATCGGCTTTGAACCCCTTCCGCATGCCCACGCTCATCGGATGGTCATAGGCCTCCCCGGAAGCGGGAACACGGGGTTCGGTCACGCCGTTCGGCCAGTAGCGGTCCAGGTGACGCTTCGGGGCGGTCAGAGGGAAGTGTGGACGCGAGAACGAGGCACACAGGAACCAGGGCTGTTCCGGATTTGCGTGCGTGTGTTCGCGCAGGAAGGCCACCGTTTCATGGGCGACGACATTGTCCTGAATCGCACTTTCCGGGATGCCGGTGACGCCGGCTCCGCTCGTACGCACGCGCATGGTGTTGCGGTTCTCATCCTCCAGCGGCTCCCACTGGTGTCCGCAGACCCCGGTAAGGTCACCGTAGGGACGGTGTCTGAAACCGGCGAACTGCAGGTTGCCGCCGAAGTGCATTTTGCCGACCAGGCATGTCTCGTAGCCTGCGGCCGCAAAGGTCTTTGGGATTGTGGTCAGTTCCGGGCGCAGCACGGATTGGTTGGTCCACGCCCCACTTCGGCGTACCTCCAGGCCGCTCAGGATGCACATCCGTGATGGCGTGCAGAGGGGCATCTGGCAGTACGCATCGGTGAACACTGTTCCCAGCTCGGCCAAACGGTCGAACGTCGGTGTCTCGACCGGTTCACCACCGTCCTCTTCGGGAACGTGCCCCATGCAGCGGAAACTGTGTTCATCACTGAGCAGAAAGAGGACGTTCGGGTGGCGCTCGTCTGGCATATCAGGCATCTCCTTGATTACGGCATGAGAATGGCGAGGCCGGCTCGTCCTCCGATGGCCCGGGCCTCGCGCTCGGTGATCCAGAGGATTTCAGCTTGGCCGGTCCACGTGTCGGAGTAGGCGATCTCCTTCGTCTCGGGATTGTATCCCACAACCAGACGCATGTGGAGTGAACCGCGCTGCTTCTCGAGCGCCCGGGTCGTGCGGTTTGCGTCCTCCAGCAGTAGGCGCCAGCGCCTTCCCCCCGGGGCATCGCGTCCTTCATTCCGGGTCCGCACACCCGCCTCGAATGCCTCGATCACTTTGACGCTCCACAGCATCGGCAAGCCGCGGTCGATGTATTTTGACACGGTCTTGATGGTGGGCTCCGAGCCGATCCGGCGATAGCTGCGCCTGTTCTTGGTGGCGATGACCCGCATGGCGTGGTCCATGCCGTCCTCAGTCGTTCCCCCGCGCTTGTCCGTTCTTGCGAGGTCCGCAAGCTGGTGGCTGTCTACCGGGATGCCCATGTAGCGCAGAAGGCGCTCTCCCGAGGCCACGGCGCAGTACCCTTTGTCGCCCTGATCGACCAGAGGGATGTCCTGGATCAGGCGGTCGCCGCTTTCGGCCTGAAGGACCCGTTTCGGCAGCTGTTGTTTGAGCTTTCCGTCGTTCACGCGTTTGCCTCTCCCTCCTCCATCGGCCAGCTTCCGCGGAAGCACGCGCAGGATGAGAAACTCGTCCTTTTCCGCATCCAGAACCAGCGCGACATCCCGCCAGTCCCAACGCAGCGCGCGGCGTCTCCGGCTCTGCTTCATGTGCTCGTGTTCCGGCTTCCCAAAAACAGCGGTGAGGGTTTCAGTCAGGGCGTCGCGGGATCCCTCGAAGCGCCTGTCGAAGGCTTGCTTGAGTCGGCGTCGGAGGTTTGCCGATCCTTTCTTGATGGCGTTGTCGGCCCGCCCGGCATGGTTGTAGATGTCCAGCGCGAACTCGCGGACGTTCGTCTCCGAGTAGAAATCGCCCTTGTTGACGACATTGATTTCCACATGGTCAACGGTGCTGTCGAGGTCCGTGAACAGGCGCAGTTCAGCGATGGGGAGGTCCCCCATTCGTATGCTCTTGCCAGACCAGATGGGCCGGCGTTTGGTGTCTGACTGCCGGACCAGTCCCAGCCGCTCTGCTACTGGTTCAGACAGCTCGCCCAGAAGAGGATCCCGGGCGAACAGGGGGATTCCCAGGGCTCGGTTAACGACGTCCCAGTCTCCCGCCCGAACGGCACCGATGGCGATGAGAAGAAGGCATATGGTCGCTTTTGCTTTGGGCATGACGAGGGTTCCTTTGACCGCAGTGCCCGCGGAGCCGGATTTCCGCCGCGGTTTCCTACGGACTATGCCGCGGCAGGGTGCGCGACTCAAGGGCGTCCGGGTGACGAACGCAACGAAACGGTGGGCCGGAGCGCCCGGCGGACAGGCCTTCCGGGGAGGCCTGTAGAGCTTGAAAAGTGCTGAATCAGAGATACTTTTGTAGATTTTCCAGGAAGCATTCCGCACGCGTTTTGACGGACTTGCCAATCAGGATCGAGCATGGCTGACAACGAACTCCCCATCATCGCCATTGTTGGGCGCCCCAATGTGGGTAAATCCGCGCTTTTCAACCGTATCGTCGGGCGTCGGATTTCCATCGTGCACGAGCAAAGCGGGGTCACCCGGGATTCCATCGTGGCCCCCGTTCACCGCCTTGGGCACCATTGCCTGCTGGTTGACACCGGTGGCTTGGGCGTCCTCGTGAAGGAAAAGCGGGTTGACACGTTCGATGGTCTTATCCGTGACCAGGTCGCGGCCGTGGTCGAAGATGCGGACGTTGTCATCTGGGTTGTGGACTGCCATTGCGGGACAACTCCCTTGGACCATGAGATCGGTGATCTACTGCGGGCCTCCGAGTGCACGGTGGTGATGGCGGCCAACAAGGCCGACAACGATGCCTACAGGGAGTCAGCCGGAGCTGAATTTGCGGATCTCAGCGCCCCTGCCCTGATACCCACATCATGCACACAGAACTACGGCATTAGAGAGTTGATGGAGCGCTGTTTCGCCCTCCTGCCCGAAAGCGATGCGCAGCCCGCCGAACCGCCGGCGATGCAACTGGCTGTGGTCGGCCGACCGAATGTCGGGAAGTCTTCGCTTGTCAACTGCATTCTCGGTGAGGACCGGGTGATGGTCAGTGAGATCGCCGGGACGACCCGCGACGCTGTCGATGTGCCCTTCCGGTTCAGCCACGGGGATCATGACGTGCCGATGGCTCTGATTGACACCGCAGGCCTGCGCCGGCAACGCCAGGTGGACACCGTGGTTGAGTTCTTCAGCGCGACCCGGGCAGAAAGCGCCATTCGCCGAAGCGATGCCGTCCTCTTTGTCCTCGATGCTACGGCACCCGCCACCGCACAGGATCGACGAATTGCCCGTATGATCAACGATGCGAGAAAGCCTTGCATACTGATCGTTAACAAGTGGGATTTACTGTCAGGCCAGATGAAGCAGAAGGACCTGATCGCCCTCTTCCGTGATCGCTTGCGCTTTATGCAGCATGCGCCGATGGCGGTCATCTGTGCGTTGAGTGGGTACAGTCTCGACTCCGTGTTCGATCTTCTGGTCAGGTTGCGGGAGCAGATGCGGATCAAAGTCCCGACGTCCGTGGTCAACCGCTTCGTGCAGGATGTGCTGATGCGCAACCCGCCAAGCAGTACGGGAAACCGTATACTCAAGGTCATGTACGCGACCATGAAGGGCAACCCACCCCCGCGTTTCCTGCTCTTCGTCAACCACAAAGAAGCCTGTTCGGCCAACTACCTGCGTTTCCTGGAGAATCAGTTTCGGGAGGCCTTCTTTCCTGAGACCGGGCTGCCGATCGAGATTGAGCTGCGTGAACGGCGAACGGACAAGGAGAGCGAACACGGTGGGCGCCAGGCGATCGCCGGGGTAGTGCGTGAGAAGCGCAAGGTGCGCCAGGCAAACGCTCGGCATGAATCTCGCCGCAAAGGCTGGCGCAAGAAAAAGAAGAAGTAGCTGCCGCTGTGCGATGCCCCTCACACTGGACTGATTGCCGTGAGCACCCAGAACGCCAACGACTCGGACACGTCCGGAGAGGGATCCCTCTCACCCCATCCACCGTTTGTTCTCGCCTCTGCATCCCCGCGACGGCGACTGCTGCTACGTGAAGCCGGCCTCCGCCCTGTCATTGAGCCGGCCGATGTGGACGAGACGCAACATCCCGGGGAGGTACCCGCGGAGTATGTATTGCGGTTGGCCCGCCTGAAAGCCGGGTGCGTCAGCGAACGTCTGCCCGGGGCTGTCGTGCTTGGGGCCGACACCGTCGTGGTCCTCGGCCAGGAGGTCTACGGCAAGCCGTCCTCGGTGGCCGAGGCCCGGATCTTCCTCCGTCGGCTTTCGGGCCGAACGCATCACGTATTGACTGGAGTCTGCATTGTCCGCGGGGTGCCCGTTCACGAGGCGGCGTGGGTGTGCCGAACCGCAGTGCGCTTTGGGGAACTCACAGACGCGGAGATCGATACGTACTGTGGGTTGGTGAACACCCTCGACAAGGCTGGAGCCTATGCCATCCAGGAGCATGGTCACATGATCGTGGCCGCGATCGATGGACCCCGATCCAACGTGATCGGCCTGCCAACTGAAGAGGTCCTGAGTCGGCTGGCAGAGTTTGGGCTTGAGCTTCCCGGGTAGCCTGGTCGATATGCTTGACGCCTTCACGGGGGGCGATACATTCAGCCATCGGAGGCGCCAAACCAGCAGTGTTCCCGGTCAGATCGGGCGCTGCTTTGGTGAAGTGCCCCAATCCGGGGAGGCCAGCCCCTGCGTTTTTCTCTGCGCTTGACCTGCCGCCTGTTTCATGTCGGTGCAGTGGTTCCGGAGGCAATTTTGAGCAGACCACGCATTCTGTTCCTGCAAAGCAGCGGCGACTTGCCGACGTCGTTTGAGCGTCGGATCGAAGCCGGTGGCTATGTAGTTGAGATGCTGTCGCCTGCGGAAGTCGCGGCCCTTGAGCGTATTCCGGCTCGTGTGGATATCGTTGCGGTGGAACACAGTAGCGAAGGAGCGGATGGCCTGGTGGCCCTCAGTCGTCTGGCCGGCTCAGCGCCTTCCGTTCCGTTCATTTTCGTCGCCGAACCCGGGCAGGAGGAGGCAGCTGTTGAAGCTCTGCAGATGGGGGCAGTGGATTACCTGTTCCGGGATGCCGAATCGACCTACTTTGAACTTTTTCCCGCCGCCGTCAACCAGGCACTCCAGCGTCAACGCCTCCTGAACGAGAAGCGTGAAGCTGAGGCTGCGCTAAGGGAAAGCGAGGACCGCTACCGGACGGTCTTCGAGAGCTCTGCAGACGCGATCATGCTGCTGGATTCGCGGCACTTCCTGGACTGCAACAACGCGACACTCGTGCTCTTTGGGTACCCCGACCGTGAGAGTTTCGTCGGTTGCCATCCGGCTGATCTATCCCCTGAACTCCAGGCCGACGGAGCGGATTCCCGGACTGAGGCCGAAAAGCGGATTGCGCAGGCATTTGAGGATGGTTCGAATCGGTTCAAGTGGTTGCACCAGCGTCGGGACGGGGAGGTCTTCCACGCTGAGGTGTGGCTGACGGCTTTCCCCCTGAACCAACGACCCGTGCTCCAGGCGACGGTGCGAGATATCACTGAACAGGTCGAGGCGGAGGAGGCCATTCGGGAGGCCAACGAGTTCCTCAGTACGGTGATTGAGACGTGCGCGACCGCGATTTTTACCGTTGACGAGGGCCGCAAGGTCACCAGCGTCAATCGGGCATTCTGCGAGGCCACTGGGTATGACCCTGAAGATATCATCGGTAAGCCCTGTGACATCCTCGACAGCCACCCCTGCATAGCGGACTGCCATCTTTTCACCAAGTCGTCCTCGACACCTGTTAGCGGGGCACAGTGTGAGCTGCTCACCAAATCCGGTAGGAAGCTGAAGATCCTCAAGAACACAGCGCTGCTGACGGGGCCCAATGGGCGGATCACCGGCGGGGTGGAGTCGTTTGTCGACGTGACCGAGCTCAGTGAGGCGCGGGAAGCCACCGAAGCGGCCAATCGCAAGCTCAAGGAGGCCATGGCCAAAGCGAAGGAGTTGGCCCAGGAAGCGGAGTCCGCCAACTTGGCCAAATCGGCATTCCTGGCCAACATGAGCCACGAAATACGCACGCCCATGAACGGCATCATCGGCATGACCGATGTCTTGCTGAATATGTCTCTTTCCGCCAAGGAGCGGGACTACGTGGAGACCATTTCCCGTTCATCCGCCGCGCTCCTCTCGCTGATCAACGACATCCTCGACCTGTCTCGGATCGAGGCTGGGCGTTTGCCTCTCGAGGACAGGCCCCTGGATTTCCGGGAGGTCGTCGAGGGGGTAGGGCAGACGCTTGCCCTGCAGGCGCAGGAGAAGGGGGTTGAGATGATCGTCCGCTACGCTCCTTCAGCGCCCCGTGCCCTGTTGGGCGATGCCGGGCGCCTGCGGCAGATGGTCCTGAATCTTGCTGCCAACGGCGTGAAGTTCACCGAACAGGGCTATGTGGCCATCAATGTTGATGCCAGAAGTGTGACGGACACACAGGTTGCACTGTGCGTCTCGGTGACCGACACCGGCGTTGGGATCTCGGCAGAGCAGCAAGGCGTGATCTTCGAGAAGTTCTCACAGCTCAAGAGCCGCAAGCCGAACGCCGCCCAAGGCAGTGGACTTGGGCTGGCGATTGCACGGGAACTGGTCGAACTGATGGGAGGCGCGATCTCAGTGACAAGCCAGGTGGGGGAGGGCACGACCTTCGAAATCGTCGTTCCCCTGCAGCGTGATCCGGAAGAAGTCGCCGTGTTGCCGGAGCTCGGCGACCTGTCAGGCCTGCGGATTCTGTTGGTCGAGAACTGCGCCCTCCGCCGGGACGTTCTGGGGGAGCTAATCAGATCCTGGGGCGGGGACTGCACGTGTGCTTCAGACGTGGGATCGGCGTGGACCGTTCTGACCGCCGGACACCAGGCCGACCAGCCGTTTGATTTCGTTCTGGTTGACCAGGCGTTGCCGGACGGAGCAGGGCTGGCGCTCGGGCGACGGATCCAGAAGGCAGGAGGAGAGGACCCGCCTCGGCTGATCCTGTTCTCCGGGGTTAAGGGACGAGAAACGGCAGAAGAGATTAGAGATGCCGGTTTTGTCGCGTTCCTTGCGAAGCCTGTCCGGGCGTCGCAGTTGCGGACGACCCTGACCGCCCTGCTCGCTGGCGGCGCGGTGGCCGTGCCGGAAGAGAATGGCCTGTCCCGAGCAGAGGGAGGCCCGCCTTCGAGGGCATCGGTCTCGCACGCGCGGCTCGTGGTCCCCACCGATGTTGACGTCCATGTGCTGCTTGCGGAGGACAACCTGGCCAACCGTAAGGTAGCGCAGGTCGTCCTGGAGGGGATGGGGGTCCGGGTGGATGTGGCCATCAACGGCGAAGAGGCCGTTCGCCAGTTCCGGGAGCATACGTATGACATCGTCTTCATGGACTGTCAGATGCCGGTGATGGACGGCTTCGAGGCGACACGCCTCATGCGGACGTTCGAGCTGGCCGATCAGCACACCCCGATTGTTGCCCTCACTGCCCGGGCGATGCCCGAAGATCGCCAGGCTTGTCTGGACAGCGGAATGGACGAATATCTCCGCAAGCCGGTTGGCAAAGACGCGTTGTCCAATGTGATACAGCGTTTCTGCTTCGGAGCCGATACCGAGCCTCTCACGCTCCATGGCGAGGCGCCGGATGTCGTGTTGCGGCCCGAACAACTCCGTGATGTATCAAGCGACGATGCGGACGTCATCAGAGAGTTGGTTTCAGCGTTCTTCTCTGGGGCCGGTGGCTGGGTTGCCGCCCTCGATGTCGCCATTTCTTCCGAGGACTCCGAGCAGGTCTCCCGGAATGCGCACGCTCTGAAAGGTTCGGCAGCGAATCTCGGGGCTGGACGCCTCCAGCGGACCGCCCGATCCCTGGAGACGGCAGGTGATGCCGAAAACTGGGCTGCGGCTGCCGATGCTTTCGACGCTCTGCGTGAAGAGCTTGAGCACCTCAAGGATGAGCTTGCGCAACGTGGATGGCTTCCCTCTTGACCGCGACGGTGGCCCGATTCTTCCGGGCTTGGGCATTCACATACGGCGGTCATCCCTCCGCCAGGGACGCACTCACCCGGATCTTCTCCGAATCTCACATGGGAGCATACAGCGATGACCTCAGGCAAACTTGGGATTGGGCTCTACGGGACGAATGGGCACCAAGTGCAGGGACTCGTCAATGGGCATGCGGATGCCGAACTGGTGGCCGTGAGTGCGTTTGGGGGACGCCCCTTGCCGACACAGGCGGGAGATGTGCCGCGCTATCAGACGCTGGACGAACTCCTGGCTGACGACCGCGTTGATGTCGTCAGTCTCTGTTCCCCCCGTCGAGCGGACCAGGCGAGCGATGCGGTCAGGGCGATGCGGGCTGGGAAACACGCCTATGGGGAGAAACCGTCCGCGCTGACGGAGGCCGGGTTGGACGCGATCGTGGCAGCTTGCGAAGAGACCGGCTGTCAGTACCATGAGATGGGGGGAACGGGGTTTGAGCAACCGTACAACGCAGCTCGGGAGTGTGTCGCCTCGGGCGCGATCGGCGACGTTGTGCAGGTGCTGGCCCAGAAATGTTACCCCTGGGGTGACTGGCGGCCCGCTGACGAAGCGTTGGACGGGGGATTGGCCCTGCAGGTGGGCGTTTACCCCGTTCGATTCGTGGAAATCGTGGCAGGGGTGGCTGTCACCGACATGCAGATCCGGGAAACAACGTTCGGGAACGACCACCCCAACAGCGAGTGTCGTCGGGCTGTTTCCATGATCATGACGTTGGCCAATGGCGGCCTGGCCAGCGCCGTCTGCAACTACCTCAACCCCGCGAAACAGCTCGCATGGGGATACGAGATCGTTCGCATTTTCGGCACGCGCGGTATCGTGGAGACGGATGCTCTTCGTAAGTCTGCCCGCCTGCTGCGGGATGGGAAGGACCCCCTCGACCTGGATACGGAAGCCCCATGTCCGAGTTGGTTTGACCGGGTGATCGGCGCCTTTGTCGGTCGAGAACCCTTGCCGCTGAGCTTGGGTGAGGAACTCAGCGCAAGTCGCTGGACCATTCGAGCCAAGGCAGCTGTCTGATCGACTTCCGCAAACTGCCCGATCCCATCTATGATGTGCTGAACTGAAAGTCTGGGAAACCTGCCATGTTCATTGACACGCATACGCACTTCTACGATCCTCACCGTAGGGAGGGCGTTCCCTGGCCGCCCCAGTCTGACGACGTCCTGTACCGAACGGTGTTGCCGGATCACTACCGGGAGATAGCCGAGCCCTGCGGTGTGGTGGGAACGGTGGTTGTCGAGGCAAGTGGGTGGCTGGAGGACAACCAGTGGCTTCTGGAGCTTGCCGAGCGCGACCCGTTCATCGTGGGGGTTGTGGGCCATCTCGAACCGTGTTCGGAACACTTCCGCGAGTACCTTGCCCGGTTCTCATCCAACCCGTTGTTCCGGGGGATTCGTCTGGGGGGGACGTGGTTTGACGATGTGGACAGACCCGCCTTCATGGAGGATATGGAACGTCTGGCGGATGCCGGGCTTGGCCTTGATGTCCTTGGCAATGCGTCCCATGCTCCCGGCATCGCCACCGTTGCCGGGCGCTTGCCCTCGCTCCCCATTGTGGTCAATCATATGGGGTTGGTCAAGATTGACGGTGCGGAGCCGCCGACCGAGTGGGCCGAACGGATGGCCATGCTGGCGGCTGAACCGAATGTCTTCATGAAGGCATCCGCCGCGACCGAGCTTGCCGTGCCCACACCCGCTCCGGTGGAACCAGCGTTCTACGCACCGGTGTTTGAGGCGCTGTGGACGACGTTCGGGGAAGAACGCCTGATCTGGGGAAGCGACTGGCCCGTGTGTGAGCGAGCCACCCCCTTCGAGGCCGCGCTGCGTGTCGCGTTGACCTTTTTTCGAGGCAAAGGTCCGGAGGCGGTGTCACGGTGTTTCAGTACGAATGCGAGACGGGCCTACGGGTTGCCGGTTCGGTAGCCTCAACAGCTGGTCAGCGAGCCCCGAATACGGCTGTGCCGATGCGGACCATTGTGGCACCCTCGGCGATGGCGATCCGGTAGTCTCCAGACATCCCCATTGAGAGGTGAGGAAGCTGGCATTCACCCTCGACCACCAGCTTGTCACGCAGCTGACGAAGGCCCCCAAAGGCCTCCCTTAACAGCGCCTCTGAAGCTCCGAAAGGCGCCATCGTCATCAGGCCGGCGCAGGTGAGGTTACGGCATTCAGCCGCGGCATCCAGGATGGGGCGGACTTCAGCTGGATCAACGCCTGCCTTCGTGTCTTCTCCTGTGATATTGACCTGGATCAGGACATTCGGACAGGTCCCTTCCTCCCCGGCGATTCGGTCAATGCGTTTCAGGAGGGCAGGTGAGTCTACCGAATGGATCCAGTGGGCATGACGGCAGACGGGACGGACCTTGTTCTTCTGCAGGTGCCCGATCATGTGCCATTCGCAGTCGTCCGGCAGTTCACGAGCTTTGCGTTCGAGCTCCTGGGGGCGGTTCTCGCCAAAGGCCCGGTGTCCCGCGTCGTGAGCCTGCAGCACGATGTCTGTGCTGACTGTCTTTGAGACCGCGACCAGGCTTACAGCGTTCCCTGCTCGTCCGGCCTGCTCGGAATGGGCGGCGATGTCAGCGACGACACGGCCCAGTCTTTCGCCGACGGCGGTGGTCGACATCGCGTATCCTCCCGGTAGATTACAGTTCGTAACTGGTGAGGGGGTGGCGGACCCGAGGCGTCCCGCGGCCCGGACGTCCGCTACGCCTGTACAATACCGGTCTTGCCTGGCGTGGCCAGGCAGCGTTGACGAGTGGACTCGGCACGGGAATCCGTTGGTGAGATCCATAGCAGCTGTAAGGCAGACCGCAATATGGCAAAAGAACCGGCGCAGACTCCCGGGGAAGGCACGGGCCGTTGGCTCAACCGGGACGGCAACCGGAAACGCACCCACTTTTCTCGGGGAGCCAACCGGGTGGAGTGGCGTCGTGAACAGACGCTGCGGGACTGGTACGGGGCTGACTTTTCCACTGAGGAGATTGTCGCTCACCAGACGCCGGCCCGGGACGTGTCCGATGTGTTGACTGGCGTGCTCGCAAAGATCGGCAGCCGGGACATGGCGTTGCTTGAGGCCATTCGTCACCAATGGGCTGATTGCGTGGGATCTGATGTCGCCGATCAAAGCG